>ENA-UOOM01000090-UOOM01000090.1-fermentation-metagenome-genome-assembly--contig:-NODE-90-length-111529-cov-7.339012_pt1 | contig 111529 bp, 98 predicted proteins | sample MGYA00245781_ERZ724031 | MGnify/ENA primary metagenome ERZ724031 (study PRJEB28704, sample SAMN03018317) | fermentation metagenome | biome: anthropogenic terrestrial biome; feature: soil; material...
CGCCCCCAGGCTTTCCTGCCCCGCGCTCACCGTTTTACCTGTCGTGCGCGCAAGACTTATGTTATCATCCTCAAATATTATTGTCAAGCATTCGGCAATTTTTTTATTCTCTACTTTTTAAAGATGTGTGGTTGCCTTAGGCTACCCATCAGTTTCTATTTCTTTATATAAGGATATAACAGTTCTCCGCCTCCGGTCAAATTTACATAGGTCTGGGGAACATCCCCTACCACTATGGTCTCCGCTAATGGAATCACTGTGCTCACATCCACGCTCTCTTTCATAAATGGCACCGCAACCTGGATCATGGCTTTGATGTCGAAATAGATCAGGTGCCTGGTCTGGTTTATTCCGGCTTGCTCGAATTTATCCTGAACTTCGACATGAATTTGACCGGTCGGTATTATCCTGACCTTTATTCTAGGGCCATATCCGGATAAGAGATTGATGCCTGACAATTGCCCCACCGGTACACTGATAGTGTCATCCTGCATCTGCCCCATGGAGTTGGATACTTCCAATACCGTACTGGCCATGATTTTATTTAACATGATGGTATTGGGCTGAATAAGCACGATACGACCCGAAGAATCTTTGTGAACCATTACCAGGTCTTCATACCTGACCTGACTGGCTATTCTGTCATTTACTACTGTATTGATCAGTCTTACCCCGGCCACCTGAGCCTGGGATCTGGCAATCGCAATAGTACTGGCTTTTAGCCTGAAGTCCACCGCTACGAAACCCACCAACAAAGCTGCAATTACCACTAGAACCAGCAAGGGTCTGGCGGATCGCCTCCCCAGCATCACATCACCCCCGTGCTGTTATACTATGTAGGGTGTATACGTTTGGTTCATACTGCAGCGCTGTTTCTAACAGGAATTTACTGCCAGGTTTTTGGCGGCCTTACTATATATAGTTATCAGTCAACATGCAGGCCGAATTCAAACCGTTCTTCCACGCCGCTATCATCTTCATCTCGGGGCAGAAAGGTGTTGCAGCGGGTTTCCGTGGAATCAACCGCGTTATCTCCAAATACTTCGATGGCAGCAGCATAGCAGACCATATCTTGATTATAGAAACAGGCTGCTGCCTGACATCCGACTTCGGGGTTGGAAGAAGTGATTTGGGTATTCATATCCAGGGTGTCATTATCTGCTCCCGTTTTATAAAGATGGTGATTGCGGTAAGTGCTGCAAAAAGCCCGGGAACCCTGCACAGCAACGGAAATCTGGTCAACCCCGCAGCTCTCCTTGCTATGATGGTGAATACAGCTCTGCACATGGCAGACGGTTGCGGTCATGTTTATACTCCTTGTTATTTTTTCAGTTTAGCCAGGGTTTACTATTAATGAAGCAATCATTTGGTTTGACATAGTTTTTCCTGAGACGGTGGTTTTATACAAATAGTATGGGGTTAAACGACTTTTCCGATATTCACCGCTTCAGGATAGGTGTACCTGCCGCAGCAATACCTGCTGCAGGGCAATTGGGGCTGACAACAGCAGAATTATATGGCTATTGCGCTCTTTGCATTATTATTGATTTCTGTCTGAAATGCCGCAGGCTGGTATATTGAAGGGGAAGCGGATAAAATAGTAAACATGGAACAATATCACCAGTTTGAGGAGATTATTTAATGAAACAGATTAACCGGATAAGAGTGCGTTTTGCTCCCAGCCCTACCGGAGCTTTACATATTGGAGGGGCTCGAACCGCCTTATTCAACTGGCTTTATGCCAGAAAAAGCGGAGGCATTTTCATCCTGCGGCTGGAGGACACCGACAGTGAGCGCTCCAGCCAGGAATCAGCCCGGGGAATTTTGGACGGCCTGGCCTGGCTGGGCCTGGATTGGGATGAGGGCCCTGACAGGGGTGGTCCTTACGGGCCTTACCGTCAAAGCCAGCGCCTGACCATTTACCATCAGTATCTCAAAGCATTGCTAGATGCTAATCAGGCCTATTACTGTTTCTGCAGCAATGAGGATATCGCTGCCAACAAAGCCCTGGCGGCGGATAAGGGACGTGATTACAAGTATTCCGGCCGCTGCCGTCACCTGGACGGAGAGGCTGCGGCACAACGGGTGGAAAACGGCCAGCCGGCGGTAATCCGCTTGCGGGTGCCAAATACCGGCATCACCAAGGTATCAGACCTCATCCGCGGCGAGGTCGAATTTGATAATAGCCTGATGGACGATTTTATTATCGCCAAATCAGACGGCTGGCCCACATACAATTTTGCGGTGGTGGTCGATGATCATATGATGGCGGTCAGCCACGTGATCCGTGCCGAGGAGCACCTCTCCAACACCCCGCGACAAATACTGATCTACCAGGCCCTCAACTGGGAGTTGCCTCAATTCGCCCATGTGTCCATGATACTGGCCCCCGACCGCAGCAAACTCTCTAAACGGCACGGCGCCACCTCGGTTCAGGAATTCAGGGAATTGGGTTATCTTCCCCAGGCCCTGCTCAACTACCTGGCTTTGCTGGGGTGGTCAAGCGGCACCGACCAGGATATTTGGGATGTAAATGATATTGTGCCGCGCTTTGATCTGGAACACGTTTCGCGCTCGGCAGCGGTTTATGACATCGAGAAGCTGACCTGGATGAACGGCCACTATATCAGCCAGGCCCGGCCAGAATCCCTGGCAACGGAGATGCTGCGTTCCACCAGGGTGAAACATTGGATGTCCAGCTCCAGTATGGCGTATTTAATTGAGGTAGTAAAACTGGTTCAAGGCAGGGCTAAGCTCATACCCGAATTGATAGAAGCGGCCGCCTACTTCTTTGAGGAAGTCAACGGTTATGAGGAGAAGGGCGTTAATAAGCACTTTGCCCGCAGCGATGCCGATAAATTGCTGCAGGCCGATCTGGAAATACTCACAGCTGACACCCGGTTCACACTGGCTTCGCTGGAATCAGCCTTGCGGGAAAAGGCAGCCCAGATGGGGGTCAAGGCAGCGGATCTGATCCACCCTTTGCGTCTGGCCTTGACCGGCCGAACCAACAGTCCGGGCATATTTGAAGTCGCCGTATTGCTGGGCCGGGAAAAATGCCTGAAGAGGATCAATCAGGCTATAAAATGGCTCGATGAAAATCGCCTCGGCCAGTAGTCCGAATATAAATTGACAATTTAAATCTGGCTGCTGTTAGGCAGGAGTTTGTTTTTGGTCTTGCTTCAGGTGTCCCGGGGGCATGATGCCGACACTCAGGCACTAGTTCATCCTGGTTTGTTATTGTCCTCTATTCAGGTGTTAGCCGCAAGCTTTTGCAGAAAACAAGAAACCCCTCATTACCGGTGTTTGCATGGTCATCCGGACCAAGTGGTATCCCAGACGTTACCGCGCTGAGCCAAGTTAATCAAAACCCTAAAGCCACGGATAAATATCCTGCGGGCTTAGCTTTCCTCAGTATTCCCACCGTATATATGATTGATAAACTTAAAATGCCACGGCAGCCACCAACCATAAACAATAATATATACAGGTATGGAGTACCAATTTTGCCAGCCTTTTAGTTTCATATAACCTGCGCGGGTAAGTTCCCATTCAAATAAAAAGGATATGATTGTAAATAGAGTAACGTACAACCATTTGTTCTTTTCATTAAAATAATTGAGATATGTGATAGCAAGACAGGAGGGGATAATTGCATAAGTGATTAAATCGCCAATTCCTTCTAGTGCAGGATCTCCTATATCGAATAAATCAAAATACTCTCCTACAATAAAGACATCCAGCATTAATGTAACGTAGCTTATCACGCCGAAAGTGATATAAATTCCCCGCCAATTCATTTGTCGTTTTGGCATAAGTAAGACAAATAATAAAGCAATAGCTCCTGTAATTAATGGAAACCAAATACCTTGTTGTTGTAAATCTAAGTGTTGAATAAAGCTATTCATTAAACACCCTTCTAAAATTTAATTTTATATAGTTTTTTTCTAAGATGATTAAAATATACCGTTTGTAACCAAAAGTTAATCACTGGTTATGCTGCGGGAATCGGCTGATGGGGTTAGATGGCAGCCCCAGGGTGCTGCCGTAATAAGCCCAACCCCAATAATGGCTAGAAAAAAGAGGGGTGAGCTATCTATAGCAGCAACCCTCGGGTGATGGTATATCTGATATCAGTTTTCTTTTCGCGAATTTCTTTGGTCTGATTTTTGTATTTACCCTGTCGCGTTCAGGCTCAGCTCCTGCCAGTATCGTAAGCGGCAGTTTACACCTCGTCAATAACTGCCAGTTAAGTTTAAACGGAAAATTTACTTCTGGTTTAGAGGTATTTCATAATTATGGGTTAATAATACTATTAAGATGTAAAATTGGTGAATTTTGTATCGGTTTGATAGTCGCTTTAATCTAGAGAAGGTTCAGCGGGCTATCTGACCTATAAAGATTCACGACAGTTGCCGGGCACGATGAGTGGAAGGAGGTTATCGAGAGGGCTTCGACTGCCGGAATCAGACCGGAGCATCTGGCTTCGTATATTGATATGGTAGTCGGCATGGGCTGAAAAGGAGACAACAAATAAATGGTAAATGCAAAATGGCGACAGGAGGGCTTTTAAATGAAAAAGGTCCTTGTTGTTTGTCTATGCCTATTGATGGTGGCGGTCGGCTCGATTGCAGTTATAGCTGCCAATCCAATTACTATCACAGTTAATGGGCGCGTGATACAGCCCGACGTACCACCCCAGATTATTGGGGGCAGAACCATGGTTCCATTACGCGCTGTAGCCGAAGCACTAGGCGCTAATGTTGAATGGGATGGCAATACCAACACAGTTATTATTACTACTGGGCAATCGATTCCTCAACCGGCACCTGTTCAACCTTCTAGCCCCATAGGATTAAGCCGGACAAATCCGGTTCCATTAGGCCAAAGTTTTTTGACGCCTGATGGATTTGAGATAAAAATAATCAAGAAAACAGAAGGATCTAGTGCCTGGAACATAATCAAGGAAGCGAACATGTTTAATGATCCACCAGCTGACGGGTATAAATACGTCATAGTTACTTATACCGTCAAGAACGTATCCAGTAAAGAAGAGCCAGCCTGGGTCAGTGATAGTTCATTTGCACTCATCGGTAGTTCTAATAGGGTTGTTAATACTTTTGATAAGTCCGTAGTATTGCCAAGTGAAGGTTCATATAGCGGAATGAGCGAGAGCTTATACCACGGTGGTGAGGCCACTGGATCTTCAAATTATTACGTTCCAGAAGGAGAGTCCGGAATGCAGTTGATATGGAATCCTCTATCCAGCAATGGGAAAATATACTTTGCTGCGGAATAAGAGAGTTCCGATAAAGGATTCTTTTGGGGAAAATCGTACATAGTATTAGTAATTTCAAAGCAGAGAAAAAACACCGACATATCTAGTTAAAACCGCTACTCAGGTAGCGGTTTTCTAACCCAGCGGATAAAAAAGCCGGAAGCTAATAAAATCACCCGGGAAGAAATTGAGGATATGTATGTAAATAGCGTAATTGTCAGGGCTATCGAGCCGGATCACCCAGAGATGTGCCGGACTGAACTAAAGGCCTTATTGGGTGAAATAAAAATAACCCCTCAAAGGCCTGTTAAACTATCCTTCAAAAGGTTAAATGGTTGGGTTTTATAATGGTAGCCCCAAGGGGAATCGAACCCCTGTCTCCGCCGTGAGAGGGCGGCATCCTAGGCCTCTAGACGATGGGGCCAAGTGGCAGCCGGTCAAGGATTCGAACCCTGACGAACTGATCCAGAGTCAGTCGTGCTACCGTTACACCAACCGGCTGCATGCGGAAAATACCCGCGAAGATTATTATAATATAGCCCTTTACTATTGTCAAAACAAATTCAGCCCATACTCCTCAATAATAGAGAATCAATCTTATACCTTCATTAATACCCTCATTTTACAGCCGTGCCCTCCCGTTATGCTGGTAGGAAATAACCGGAGATCCCGCTGTAATGGCAGTTCCATCAGATTTTCCGCAAGCAGGGCTAAGGTATGGGTCCATGCAATTAAACCACTTTCAAATCGTTTGTTGCAGCCCTGCCAGGTAAAATATATTTATTGGAGAAGCTTGACGGTGGGGTTATAATGAAATTGTGAATCATGATAAAAAACTGAATCAACTAGAGAGAGAAGAGAAAAAGAGAGGGAGAGGGAGTAATGAGTACCCAAGCTGCCGAGCAACATTTCCCACTTGAGATCACCCCTGACACTACGGTCGCAATAGCCGCCCGATTTATGCTGGATCACCATCTGGATATGGTAAAGGTTACCGCCAACGGTCAAACCCTAGGCATTTTAACCCGGGCGCACTTGCTGGAAACAATTGCCAATGACACTTCAGCCAAGACCAGGGTGGAAACCTTGATGAACAAGGATCCAGAATTCGCGAAGTGGGCTGAGGATCTGGAATCGTTTGCCGAGCAGCTTCAGGCGGAGACGCCCGAGGTGCCTGGTGAAGGCTGGAAGGATCGAGTCCTGGCTTACTTCAGGAAACAGGTCAAACAGGAAAGAAAGGCCTGGCGGGGTTATCTGGACGGGGTGTACAATCCAATTGTCGGGGTGGACAAATATGGCCGCCTCAATATTTTTAACAAGGCCGCCGCCAAGGTCACCGGGTTTGAGCAGCGTCAGGCCTACGGCAAAGATGTCAGAGAGATATTCAATAACAGTGAGCTGACCTATATTGTACGCAGCGGTCAAACCCAGCTCTTGCGCAGGATTGACACTGTGGGCAAAACCTTTTTATCCTCGCGCAGTCCGGTGGTGGTTGATAATGAGATCATCGGCGCTGTAGCCGTATTGCAGGAGACCTCCGACCTGGAGAAGGTAGTCCAGGAACTGGAGAGCACCCGGCAGTTGAATCGCCAGCTCGACGCCATCATCGAATCCTCATTTGACGGGTTGTATATCTGCGACGGCCAGGGAGTGACACTGCGCATCAACAAGTCCTTCGAGCGTATACTGGGAGTTACTTCCGCAGAGGTAGTAGGCCGCAATATGGCAGACCTGGTGGCTGAAGGGGTCTTCTCCCGTTCCGGGACCCTTTTAGCCTTGAAGCGCCGGGAGACTGTCACTATTCCGCTGACCTCCAGAATCGGGAAGACCGCTCTGGTAACCAGCGTTCCCATCTTCGATATGGAAAGCAACATCGTCATGGTGGTCACCAATGTCCGGGATATGACGGAGTTGATCGAACTGGAGAAAAGGCTGGAGCGGGTTGAAGATCGGCGGCAGAAGGAACTTAACGCTGTTTTCGAATCATCATTCGATGGATTATATATATGCGACGGAGAAGGCAACACCCTGAGAATCAACAAGGCCTTTGAACGTATCATGGGGGTTACTTCGGCAGAGGTGGTAGGCCGCAACATGGCCGACCTGGTCGCCGAAGGAGTTTTCTCGCGCTCCGGGACTCTGTTAGCCTTGCAGCGGCGTGAGCGGGTCACCATCCCGCTGCAGTCTAATATCGGCAAGAAGGCCCTGGTAACCAGCACACCCATTTTCGATGATCAGAGCAATATCGTATTGGTGGTTACCAATGTTCGCGACATGACGGAATTGAATGAACTGGAACGGCGTCTGGAGCATTCCGAAGGCCGGCGGCAGCGTGAACTGGCGGCAGTTTTTGAGTCTTCCTTCGACGGGCTTTATATCAGTGACGGCGAAGGCAACACCCTGCGCATCAATAAAGCCTTTGAGCGCATCCTGGGGGTATCGGCTGACGAAGTAGTGGGACGCAACATGGCTGATCTGGTACGAGAAGGGGTCTTCTCCCGTTCCGGAACCCTGTTGGCTCTGCAGCGGCGTGAGCAGGTGACCATTCCCCTGGAGGCTAACAGCGGCAAGACCGCCCTGGTGACCAGCACCCCCATTTTCGATGATTCCGGCAATATAGTCCTGGTCGTCACCAATGTCAGGGACATGACGGAACTCAATGAATTGCATGTTAAGGTTGAACACCTGGAAGGCCTAAGCCGCTTCTATCAGGCGGAGCTGACTCATCTCAAGCTGCAGAACCGGCGCAACTGCATCGCCCATTCCCGGAAGATGAGGGACTTGCTGCAGATGATAACCCATGTGGCCTCAGTCGATTCGACCGTCTTGATTCAGGGCGAGTCCGGGGTCGGCAAAGAGGTCATAGCGGATGTTCTGCACAGCTATAGCGGCCGCAAAGACCATCCTTTTATCAAGGTGAACTGCGGAGCCATCCCTGCCAATCTATTGGAATCGGAACTGTTCGGCTACGAGCCGGGAGCCTTTACCGGGGCCAGCAAATCCGGCAAGGCCGGCATGTTCGAATTGGCCCATGAAGGCACCCTGTTCCTGGATGAGATAAGTGAAATGCCCCTGGATCTGCAGGTTAAACTGTTAAGGGTCCTGCAGGACAAACAGGTCTTCCGGATAGGCGGAAACCGTCCTATAAACGTAGACACCAGGATCCTGGCCGGCACTAACCGCAATCTGCAGCAGATGGTGGCTTCACAGTTATTCCGCCAGGATCTGTACTACCGCCTCAATGTAATCCCGGTCTTTGTGCCTCCCCTGCGGGAACGGCGCGAGGATATCCCGGTTTTAAGCAAGTACTTCTTGGATTACTATAACCGAAAACATCAAATGAGCAAGGTTTTATCCAGTGATGCCATAAAGCCCATGCTTTTATACGATTGGCCCGGAAATATCCGTGAACTGGAGAATTTGATCGAACGTCTGGTGGTAACCAATCTGCACGATACCATCACCACTGATGATGTGCTTTCCTGCCTGGAGCTGACCAACATTCAGGGCGAGGTTGACATTGACCTCATGTCCCTGCCGGTGGCGATCGAGCAGACCGAGCGGCGCCTTTTGCAGAAGGCCTTTACCCTGCACAATTCCACCTATAAAGTGGCCAAAGCCCTGGGCATCAGTCAGCCTTCAGTGGTCCGCAAAGCAGCTAAATATGGAATAAAGGAAAGCGGTAGATAATCGCATCTTATCTACCGCGGGTACTCTAGAGGTACTCTATATCCTTTTACGGGCGCTCCGGGCGCTCAGTGGGGCGCTCGAAGGCGCTCCTTTTTTTATCTTTCCGGCACTCATTTGGTGCTCCTGTGGCGCTCAAAGGCGCTCTGCAGGCGCTCGAAGGCGCTCTAAATTGTCGGTGCTCACAGGCACTCAATGACACTGGCGCTCAAAGGCGCTCTAGAAACAAAGGCTTGTTCAGCCATTATTTCCCTACTGCAATGTCTACAGAACCTGCACCGTCGATCTTGTTGCTTCTTCTCCAGATCTTAAATTCGGTGGCCTTCTGAATCAATTCATCGCGGAAGTCCGGATGGGCCAGATTGACTAAAGCCTCCGCCCTTTCCCAGGTGCTCTTGCCCTTCATATTGGCGATGCCATACTCGGTAACCAGCATGTGAACGGCAGTTCTGGGGTCAGTTACAATAGCGCCCGGAGTTAGGATGGGCTGGATACGGGATTTTACAGTGCCATCCTTGGTCTTAAAAGTTGAAGGCATACATACGAAGCTCTGTCCACCCTTGGATTTGTAAGCGCCTTCAACAAAGTCCAGCTGTCCGCCGGTGCCGCTGATGTGGCGAACCCCTGCGGATTCGGAGCAGACCTGGCCAAACAGGTCAACCTCTACACAGGCATTGATTGATACAAAGTCGTCCAGCAGGCATATAACCTTGGGATCATTGGTATAGTCAACGTTGTAGGATGCCAATCCCGGGTTATCGTCCATAAACTCATAAAGTTCCTGGCTGCCCATAACGAAGGCATATACTTGTTTATATTTGTCTATATTTTTCTTGGCCCCGGTTATTTTGCCAGCTTTGAACATTTCCAGGTAGGCGTCGACATACATTTCGGTATGTACCCCGATATCCTTGAGATCGGACTCGGCTACCATAGTGCCTACGGCATTTGGAAGTCCGCCGATACCGAGCTGGATGCATGACCCATCGCGCAGTTTTTCCATAACCAGTTTGGCGATTTCTTCTTCCACCGGGCTTGCTTTGGCAGGCGCCAGGGTAGTCATCGGGCCATTATTGCTTTCGATAATAAAGTCAACCTGTGTTACATGAACACTTTCCTGTGACCCGCCCAAGCATCTGGGCATATTCTGGTTTACTTCCAGAATTCTGATTTTGGCTGTTTCCATCATCGCCCAGCAATTTACGGCGGCAGCCCCGAAATTGAAATATCCATGTTTGTCCATAGGCGTACACTGGATGACAGCGATATCATTGGGATCACAGTCATCACGGGTCATTTTGGGATTTTCGTGGAACTTCATGGGGATGTAATAGAGGTTCTGTCCTATAAATTTTTTGTCATGTGCTGCTACGTGCCAGCTGTTCCAGGTAAATACTTCACCACTGGGATCTGCCTCGGCGGTAAAGTGCTGATATGCACCGATGTCACAGCGTATCTTAACATCCTTTAACTCATTGACTCTTTTGGCCAATGCTTCGTCAAAGTCACGTCCCGATGTGATACCGAAGCCATACTCGATCCAATCTCCAGATTTCACCAACTGGGCTGCCTGGTCGGCCGTCACTAACTTCTTTTGATACTCCTCTTTCCAGCGATCATTCAACATCAAAAATTCCCTCCTCATTACCCTAACCTTCAAAATAATAATTTGTATTCCCCGGTGTTGGCTGCATTTTTCTGCGCCATAGGCAAAGCATTACCGTGCATAACTCCTCCCACTAGTATTCCCCTGTAATGATGAAAAATTATATATCTTGCGCAGGCTGTCCCCTGCCTTCTTAAAAAAGGAGGGGGCTGCTATTTTATAATGGCTTCATTGCAGACTTGAATATTGGTAAAAATATTGGTATGTTTCTGAGTATGTGTACGGTCTGTCACTATAAAATAGCAGCATGTTAATAAAATATAGCTGATAAGGAGTAAGTAATAGTAATGCGAGTACCACCCATATATACAAGCAATAAGCATGCCAATTCGCTGCAGAGGCCTGTTTTAAATGTGAATCCCCATAAATTCGACATCTTTAATGCAAAATGGTGAAATTTTTTGACCTGACCGAGGGCAAAGTGATTCTTTTTTGCATTGTTTTGTGATTCATTGAATTATTATTGTCTCGTTTTTTATTCAGCTTGAGTTGCAAAAGTCGATTCGCTTTAAACCCATTGATTATTTCAATAAATTTTTAATCCTTGTGAAACCGATTCTAATCCGTTAATGAATGGAGTGATTCAAATGCGCACGTTGGTAGCCACTGTCATGGCAAATAACAAAGGCAACGAAATTTACTGCTGGAACCGTAAAGTCAACAGCAAAGACTCACAGATACTGCGCAACACCAGCCGCTCCTCGCTGGAGGAGCGGGGCTTTACTTTTATACGCCTGATATCGCTGGAATACCCAAATGTCTCAGGATTTGCAATTTTCTATGAAGGGCATCTGGATGAAATGGGCCGGGATTTAAAAGCCCTGGAGTCAGGTCTGTAGAAGCCGGGCGAAGAGGACGGCGGGCGGTGTGAAAAGTCCCGAAATTGGCGATTTAATTCTCTAAAGCGGGAGAGGAACGAGAGATTCCGGTCAGCAAATCAGCCTCCATCCTGAATAAAACTCAAAATCAGCTGTAAGCGGAGCGACTAAAAAGCACAGAATAGTTTTCATACAGTCTGACGGGGTTGTTGACAATCTAAAATAGATTGTCAACAACCCCGTCCCTGCGGCAATGATTCATTTGTGTATCGGTCTAGCCGGCCAGAACGCGCAGGAATTTGCGTTTGCCCACCTGAATCACCAATTGGCCCTGTAACAGGATGTTTTCCCCTGCCGCCTTTTCCCCGTTAATACGGACCGCTCCCTGACTGATGGAACGGCGCCCCTCACTGGTTGAGACTGTCAACCCATGGTCCGCAAGAAACTTGGGCAGCCATACCTCGCCGCTGGCGATAGCTACTTCGGGGATATCCTCAGGGATTTCGCCCTGACTGAATACTAATTTGAATCGCTCTTCGGCTTTATCGGCTTCATCTGCATTATGGTACATGGTAATGATCTCTTTGGCCAGGCGAACTTTGGCATCCCGCGGGTTCAGGCTGCCGTTCTGCATGGCCTCATCCATGGCCTTTACCTCTTCCATAGGAACCCGGGTGAGCAGTTCAAAGTAGCGGCAGATAAGCTGGTCGGGAATAGACATGGTCTTGCCGAACATCTCATTGGGTTCGTCATTAACCCCGATATAATTGCCCAGGCTCTTACTCATCTTCTGCACTCCATCGGTGCCTTCCAGAATCGGCATAAGAATGGCCACCTGAGGTTCATGTCCGTATTCGCGCAAGAGATGACGCCCCACCAGCAGGTTGAATTTCTGGTCAGTGCCCCCCAGCTCAACATCAGCTTGCAGCGCCACCGAATCATAACCCTGCATTAACGGATACATAAATTCGTGAACCCCGATGGGTAAACCTTCCTTATAACGCTTATCGAAATCGTCTCTTTCCAGCATCCTGGCTACGGTGTATTTACCGGCCAGCTGGAGAACCTGGACCAGATCCATGGGCATCAGCCACTCACTATTAAAATGCACAATAGTCTTGTCGGCTTGCAGAACTTTGAAAATCTGCTGCTGATACGTTTTTGCATTGGCTTTAACCTGCTCTTCAGTGAGTTGTTTGCGGGTCTCGGATTTTCCGCTGGGGTCTCCGATCCGCCCGGTAAAATCGCCTATAATAAGATGGATTTCATGCCCCAAATCTTGAAACTGGCGCAGTTTGTTCAAAACCACGGTATGTCCTAAATGGATGTCTGGCGCGGTGGGATCCAATCCCAGTTTTATGCGCAAAGGCTGTCCGGTTTGCAGGGAGCGCACCAGTTTCTGCTTGAGTTCGGCCTCGGGGACTATTTCCACCACCCCGCGGCGTATATGCTCTAACTGCTGATTTACCTGAGTTTCAATCGCGTTTTCCACAAAATAACCTCCTTACCATAAAAAAAATGATAGCACAACGACTCAATAATGTGCAATATTGAGAAGAGTACAGGCGTATATAGTAGGAAATCTATGTTTTCCCTGCCTTCGGGTTAGATGGCAGGAAAGCCGGCGGGTTTCGTCAAATTATTATTTATTATTATATCCAGGAGGCTTTATTTTGCTATGACAGAGACTAAAAAAAAGAAGCCCAGGTCATTCAAGGTGGATAACTGGCCCAGGAAGATTGCGTTGGCTCTGGGTGGCCTGGCTGCGTTTGGCATCATCTGTTTAATGGCTTTGTTCATTTATGCCGCACGTGATTTGCCTTCGTTTGATCCCGGGCAGCTGTCCGGAGCCAAGACAACTTTGATTTATGATGATCAGGATGAATTGGTCAGCGGGTTGCATGCCGGCCAGAACCGTACTGAAGTCAGTTTAGACAAAGTGCCTAAAGATCTAATCAATGCCTTTGTAGCCACCGAAGACCGCAACTTTTACAAACATCACGGGGTCAACTTCCGCGGAATTGCCAGGGCGCTTTATCGCAATCTGACTTCCGGCGATCTCAAGGGTGAAGGGGCCAGTTCCATAACCCAGCAATTGGCTCGCAACGCCTACCTTACCCTGGAAACTACCTGGGAGCGCAAGGCCAAAGAGATACTAATCGCCTTCAAACTGGAATCGGTTTATTCAAAAGATGAAATTATGACAATGTATTTGAATATCATCCCCTTCGGCAATGGCGCCTATGGAGTGCAGGCTGCTGCCAATACCTATTTTGGCAAAGAGGTTTCCGAGTTGAATCTGGCGGAATGCTCGCTGTTAGCGGGCTTGCCCCAGGGTCCGTCCTATTATGATCCTTACCAGCATCTGGATCGGGCCAAGGCCAGGCATCGCGATGTGCTCAATAATATGGTAATGGGCGGATATATCGATCAGGCTGCCGCCGATGCCGCTTTTGAGGCTAAACTCGATTTTAAAAACGGCGGAGTAGCCAATAAACAATATGGTTATTATGTTGATGCAGTTATAGAAGAGGCCATTTATGTATTGAGCGCCCAGAATATCTACCCCGAGACCGATGAAGCCGAAGCCGCCATATATCGGGCCGGATTAAAGATTTATACCTCTCTGGACGCCAATCTGCAGAAGTACTCTGAGGAACTGTATGCCGATCCCAGCCGCTTTCTAAAACAGACCAGCCCCAGCGGCCAGATAGTACAGTCCGCTATGGCAGTAGTAGAAACGCAAAGCGGCGAGGTCAAATCCATCATGGGGGGCCGCACCTATCAGGCGCAACGCCAATTCAACCGGGCTATCAGCGCCTATCGCCAGCCCGGTTCCGCCATCAAGCCCTTAACTGTATATGGACCGGCTTTGGAAGCCGGGCTGATGCCGTTCAATACCCTGGATGACTCACCCATCAGCTACAAATCCGGCGGTACGGTGTGGTCGCCGCAAAACTATGACGGCCGCTTCCGCGGCATCATTACCATGCGCGCCGCGGTGCAGGACTCGGTAAACACCTATGCCGTGCAGACCCTGGACAAGGTGGGCATCCGGGCCGCTTTTGATTTTGGACGCTCCCTGGGCCTGCCTCTCTTGGACTCGCCAGGCAGCAATGACCTGTCTCTGGCGCCCTTATCACTGGGAGGGCTTACTCAGGGGGTCACCCCGGTACAGATGGCGGCCGCATACGCCGCTTATGCCAACGGAGGGGTTTATAACGATCCCCACTTCATCCGCCGCATCGTAGACGCAAAAGGAGCCGAGATATATTCATATAAACCCAATTCTAAGAGGGTGATGACCGAGCAGACCGCCTGGCTTATGACCAGTATGCTGCGCACCGTGGTAACCTCCGGCACCGGCACCCGGGCCCAGGTCCCCGGGGTGTTTACGGTGGGCAAGACCGGCACCACCGATGATTACCGGGACTCCTGGTTCTGCGGCTTTACCCCCACCTACGCCGCCGCAGTTTGGCAGGGATTTGACCAGAAGGACACTCTGCGCAATTATCCCCCGCAGTATCCGTCGGAAACGGCCTTCGGCGGAGATATACCGGCCAGGCTATTCTCCTCCATATTAAGCAGGGCCCACAAGGACTCTAAACCCGGTCAGCCGGCCATGCCCGGCAATATCGTTGAGGTATCGGTTTGCAAGATTTCAGGTAAGCTTCCCAGTGAAATCTGTCCCAAGGATCAGATTATAACGGACTACGGCCTGGCCAATGTGGCTCCCACCGAAACCTGTGACCGCCATCAGCTGGTCACCATATGCCCGGATTCAGGCAAATTGGCGGGAGTTTATTGCCCTCACCCGGAGACCCGGGCCATGGTAGTAACCGACTCGCAAAGCGCGGCTGCGGACAAGATCCCTACCGAGTTATGTGATATTCATACCGAATTTACTTTTTCCGGGGTATTCCGCAACGATGTGGTGATCTGCAGCGATCCGCGCCACAACGGGCGCCTATATCAGGCCAACATTCCCGGCAGGACCGAAAGCGGAGGCTGCCCCGAACAGTTCTGGCAGCGGGTTGTGATACAAGAAGGGCAAAAATTGCCACGCTGCCCATTGGCCGACCATCAGGAAACCAAGAAAAGTGCGCGGGATGTGGTTAAAGACATAGTAGAGGGGCGCGATTGATAACTGACAGCCTGGTTAAAAACAATGCTGAGGGGATGCCGTTTGATTCCGGCATCCCCTTGATTTTGTGTCTGCGATTATTAAGCCTTATACCAGGTCACAAGTGTGCGATAAGATGATAAGGTGTGCCGCAGATGCAGCCGGCACTGAAAGCGATCTGCCGTATAAGGCCCGATCACCCTTACGGTCGGTGCGGTTTCAGCAGTATGCCGCTGCACTTATAATTCCACCACCGTTACTCCGAAACCGCCTTCTTCGCGGAGGCCATCCCGGAACGCGCTGACGTACTGACTGTCCTTCAGATAGCTGCGCACCGCAGCCCTTAAGGCGCCGGTGCCTTTGCCGTGTATGATGCGCACTGATTCCAAGCCCACCAGGCGGGCGTCATCCAGGTAGCGATCCAGGAGGATCAAAGCCTCATCCGCCATTTTGCCGCGTAGATCCAGCTCCTTGGAGATGGCCCGGGCTTTTTCCAGATAAGTCCGGGCGCGTTCTTTGGGGGGCTTATTTTCCGGGCTCTTGCTCTTCAGCAGCTCGGACTTTTTGACGGTCAGTTTCATCATACCCACCTGCACACTGACATTGCCCTCAGAATCAGGATCGCTTAAGACCGTGCCGCGCTGATTGATGCTGCTGATGAGCACATGATCCCCGGAACTTATGGCATCCTGTGAAGGCGCCGGCTCGGGTTCGTTAAAGGACAGCTGTGAGGGCAGCTGGGTGAGGCGCTTGCGTTTGGCCTCCACCTCATGCCAACGGGGCGGATTCTGTTTGTCCTTCAGGAGTTCTTTCAGTTCCTGAACCGCCAGATCGGACTCCTGCTTGGCCTGGCGCAGGTACTGAGCCGCTTCCTGGCGGGCTTTGGCCAGAATCTCGCGATGAGCCTGTTCGAACTGCCGGTGTTCCGCCTCCATCTGTTCTTTCTGGTCTTCCAGCTGCCGCCGTATCAAAGCCACCTGTTCGGCCTCACTCTGAGCGGCCTGTCTTCCTGCCTTGAGTTCGCGGATCATATTGCCCACTTCCGCTTCTCGCTGCGGCACCAGCTTTTGCGCTTTTTCCACCAGGGCTTTATCGAGTCCCAGCCGGGAAGCGATTTGAAAGGCGTTGCTCTGCCCGGGCATCCCGATGGTTAACTCATAGGTGGGCTTGAGGGTTTTAGGGTCAAACTCCACGCAGGCGTTTTCCACCCGCTGGTTCTGGTAAGCGAAGCTCTTCAATTCGCTCTGGTGAGTGGTAACTATCACCTGGGAGCGCCTGGCCAATAGTTCTTCCAATACCACCCGGGCTATGGAGGCGCCTTCAACCGGATCGGTCCCCGCTCCCAGTTCATCCATTAAAACCAGGGAATGTTTATCCGCATGTTTTAATATGTTAATGATGTTTTTCATGTGACCGGAAAAGGTGCTCAAGGACTGTTCGATACTCTGTTCATCCCCGATGTCTACGTAGATGTCTTTGTAAATGGGGATGCGGCTGTTCTCCCGGGCGGGGATAAACAACCCGCTCATAGCCATCACCGCCAGTAATCCTACCATTTTCAGGGTCACTGTCTTGCCTCCGGTGTTCGGTCCGGTTATCACCAGAATATCAAAGCTTTGCCCCAGCTGAATATTGACGGGAATGGCCTCTTCCCCCAGGAGGGGATGCTGGCCGCGGCTGATGTCCATTATCCCGGACTGGTTGACATCCGGCCGATAGGCGTTCATACGGTAAGCCATACGGCCTCTGGCCAGGACAAAGTCCAGGATGGACAGAATCTCCTGATTGGCTGCCAGTTCCTGGGTGTAAAGCGCCACAGCGGCTGAAAGCTCCTGCAGTATACGCTCCATCTCGCGCTTTTCCTCGGCCTGCAGGCTACGAATACGGTTGTTGTTGTCCACCACCGCCATAGGCTCGATAAACACGGTTGCGCCGCTGGCTGATTCATCATGCACGATGCCCTTCACCTCGTGACGGTGCTCCTGCTTTACCGGCACCACATAACGCCCGTCGCGCTCGGTTACTATGCTGTCCTGGAGCAGCTTCTGATTATTGCCGGAGCGGATAAAATCCTGCAGGTATTCTTTGATGCGCAGGCGCAGGGTGGCGATCTGGCTGCGAATAGAACGCAGCTGCGGTGAAGCGCTGTCACGGATCTGATAGTCTTCCCCTACACAGCGGTCGATCTGGTTTTCCAGGCTGCTTATCACCGTCAGTCTGGAGCAAAGCTCGGCTAAAGCCCGGTATTTTCCGGCTTGCATGGATTTGCCGGCCAGGCGGGCGGCGTGCAGCATCAGGTATATATGGCGCAGGTCGCCGGCATTTAAAATCCCGCTGACACGAGCCTTGGCCAGAGCCTGATCAATCGGTTTCAATTCCGAAAAATAGCCGGGTTCTCCAAAGCGCAGGAATTCCATGGCCTCCTGGGTCTCATCCAGGCGCTGGCAAATGACCTGGTGATCCTGGGAAGGCTTCATTTTTAAAGCCCGTTCGCGCCCTCCCTCAAACTGGGTGAGTCCGGCTAATTGCTGCTGGATCTTATCAAATTCTAATTTCCTCAGGGTTTCTTCGTTCACTGTTTTCCCAACTCATTTCTGTTAAATGGAGAATGGCGTTAAATTATAGTACGCCCCTGTACAAATGGCCTTTGGTCGGTTTAAATCCCTGCTTTTGCTGCAGGACTTTGCGCAATAAGGCCAGGTCAGGCTTTTTGCCTTGTGACAATTCATTTATAGCCCGGCGATACACGGCTGCGGCTTCAGCGGTTTGGGCCGGGCTGTCACACCAAGCCTCGATGCGCAGGCTTTCGCATCCCAGTGGCCAGAGGCGCTCCAAATCATCCAGAAGACAGAGGCGCCTAGAATTAAATACGTAGAAACGGCATTTTTTATCTGTGGCCACCGGGAATTCATAACCTTTTTCATCCCGCAGCCAATATCGGGCCTTCTGGCAGGCACTCCCGCATTTCTCCCCGCCCTTGGCGGCTTCGATAGGGCAGCTTTCTGAGACCATCAGGGTCAGATCCCCGTGCACCATCAGTTCGGCGGCACTCAAATCCCTGAAATTGTGGAGCTGTTCCAGATTAAGCTCGGGGGACAGGCAAGCCCCCTGTACGCCCCGGGATAAAAGCCAATCCAGACTGAACTGGTTAAAGCAATTCAAACTGTAATCAGTGCGGCAGGGAATTCCATTCTGCATCGCCCAGCTTAATGCCCCCAGATTTCCAACTAACAGGGCTGGAAATGCGGCCGGTTTTATCTCCTGCCAGGGCTGCATTTCACCGGCTTTTTGTATGCGCGGTAAAGCGGGAATGACTTCGGCGCCCCGCTGGCTGCCCCAGCGCGATAAGGCCGCAATCTCTTCCCTCTTGGCAGTATAACCCCGCCAGCCCTCGATGGCAATATATACGCGATCAGCGCCGGCCTCTATCCCCTGGCGGGCTGCTTCAACGGTGCCGACCGCTATGCTCAGCAACGGCGGGGCAATGCGGCGCCGCACCGATTTTGGGCCCAGACGCTCTTTTACCCCTTGCTGAAAACGGGCCTGATCCTCCGCGTCCGGGGCCGGACGATGGGTAATCAAAGCCAGAAGCTGCTCTGCGGCCCGGCGCCTGCTTTCGTTGAGATCGCTGTAGGGCAGGATCAGGTTGCCTTCATATTCCAAGCGGTACTCATCCAGGACAAACGGGGTTCCCCCCAGGCGGGACAGCTTCTCCAGGATGACCTCTTCCTCTAAAGGCTGCCCCTGAGCCGGCACTGCTATAGTACTGCCCTCCACCCTTACACTGCGGCCGGCGGAATCATCCAGGGTCAGTTGCAAGGGGCTCCCTGCTTTAATCCGTATCATCATTTTAACCGGGATTTTGAAAGCTTGGTCGGCTTGCAGGCTGGCCTGGGCTTCAGCTATCAAGGCCTGGTCATGGGTCTTAAAGACCCGGTCTCCCGGCGCAGCCCGCCCCGGCATGGGAACAGTCACTACCTGGCCGCGCACCGCTTGAACGACGGCCTGACCGTCCAGGTCAATAGCTTTGACAATAGCTGACGGCCCTTTGCCCTGGGCCACCCACACCTCCAGGCCGTCGCCCAAAGCCAGGGTATCGCTTAACTTTATGGTAATATAACCGCTGTAGTGACTGATCACCCGGCCCAGATACACCCCGCGATTATTGGGGCGGTTAATGCTCAGCGCCTTTTGTCCCGGCACCAGGAAACCAGTGCCCAGAGTACGGTTAAAGATTTGATAAAGCTTCTTCCGCCGGGTTTCATCCACCCGGGCCTCCGGATTGGAACGCAGCAGATCCAGGGCATGACGGTAGGCCGAGGTTACAACCGCCACATATTCCGGCCGCTTCATGCGTCCTTCGATCTTGAGCGAGTTGACTCCGGCCTTTTTAAGTTCTGCCAGATGATCCACCAGACACAGGTCAGCCGGGCTTAGCAAATAGCGACCCCGAGCCTCCACCGGCTTCTTTTCGGCGCCATTATCCGCCATCAGCTGATAAGGCAGGCGGCAGGGCTGAGCGCAGCGGCCCCGATTACCGCTGCGGCCACCCACCATGCTGCTGAAAAGGCATTGGCCTGAATAACAAAAACACAGGGCTCCATGGACGAATACCTCAAATTCCATCCCCGGAGTTTCCTGATGAATGCGGTTTATTTCTTCCAAAGACATCTCCCGGGCCAAGACTATCCGGGCCACGCCCTGTTTCTGCAGTAAAAGCGCGGCCTGGTCGTTGTGCACCGTCATCTGCGTGCTGGCATGCAGGCGCAGATCAGGCAGAAGTTCATGCAGGCTGGTCAACAGACCCAGATCCTGGATGATCAGCGCATCCGCCCCGCTGCGGTACAGGGAATAGGCATAATCCAGCGCAGCCGGGAACTCCCGGTTGTCAATCAAGGTATTGAAGGTGAGGTATATTTTTTTGTCCCGTAAATGGGCATATTCTACAGCCTTTTCAATCTCAGTCAGACTGAAATTGGCCGCAGACTGCCTGGCATTGAAATGCCGGCCGCCCAGATACACCGCATCCGCCCCATTGGCAAAGGCGGCCTGTAGTGCAGCCCAGTTGCCGGCCGGGGCTAACAATTCCATTTTTTTACCTCCTGAAGCACCGGAACAGGGGTCTTAGCGCTCTACCCGGAGCAATCCGGCGCAGGGCAATATATCTATGCCCCTTTTCTGCAGCTCATCCAGAAACAGATTCATTCCCAGCGAATCGCTGGCCATATGTCCGGATATGATGACATTGATATGATGGTCTTTGGCCGCCTGGCGATGCTTGTCAGTCATATGCATAGATATCACAGTGCCTATCCCGGCTTGAGCCAACTTCTCGTAGGATTTTTCCGAGCCCCCGGTTCCCCCGGTCATTTTTATGAATATCTGTCCGGCCCGGCGCTTTTTGTCTCCGGCCAGAATGCGCGGGCCGGCTTTTAAACGTCGGGCCATCTGAAACTCGGGAATAGTCAGCAGGAGTTCTAAGACATCCTCCACACTGCGGTAAGCGTTACTGGCAAACAGTTGCTTCAGATAGTGATTTACCAGGTTGTCGGCCGGGGAATGCACGCACATAAACGGTATCCCCAGCAAACGGGAGGCATCAACCGCCCGCTGGTGGTTTACCGGCATCAAGGTGCGGTGTACCTCTGCAATGCGCGCCTCCATGATGCCTTCGGCTATGCTGATGGGCACGCCGGCCTGGGCCAGCATATCGGCTTGAACATGCATTACCTGGTGCAGAGCAGCCTGGGCGATGCCTTCGGGATGGTGGGCAATCACCGCATCAATACGGCGGCCGTTTTTCCTGAGCTGATCGGCCAGCAGGATTTCCGGGGTTTCGATGTCGATTCCGGTCATGACCGCTTCAACCTCTTCGTCCCCGCTGCCCTGCAGGATGCGGGTATCGCCGTAGGGATTGGATAAGGCCTCGGTATCATAGTACTCCTGATCGCTGCTTTTTAACGCTTCATAAGCCTTCGCCTCCCGCTCCAGGCAGGCATTGATTTCATCTCCGCGCGGATCATATCTTTTCCCCAGGCTGACGGCCAGTTCATATATCTCTTTTAACTTCATCTTTTGACCACCCTTCATCTAATGCGCTTAAAAAAATGCGTTTCCATTATATCACAAAGCCATCTATCGGGCCTTTAATGCTTTATTGATTTCGTCCAAGCGGCTGGATAAATCTTGCAGCTGAGCCTCCAGCTTGCTGAAGGCCTGGGGAAGGGACAATTCCGGTTCGCCTTGCCAGTTGGGTTTCTCCTGTTCTTTGAAAAAATTCTTCCGCGTCAATCCCACTTTGGTCAAAACCTCATTACGCGGGGGAGCATATACTCCCAAATCCCTTTTGGTGAGAGGCTCATCCCCGCTGCGCAGTATAACGCTAAAACCTCCGCAGGATTCAAGAACCCCTTTTTCCACCATGTCAATATCGGGAATCCCTTGTTTGCGCAGTTCCTGCATGAGGTCATCGACATTGAATTTCTCCTTGGCCAGATTCTCTTTGATAATGCGGCCGTCTTCTATCAAAACTACCGGGGTTCCGGTGATAAGATTGGACAGCTTCTGGTTTTTCAGTCCCAGGTAACACATCAGCCATTCCAGAAAAGCCAAGGTGCCAAGAACTCCTACCCCCTCGATGAAAGGTATACTCTGGTCCAGGGCGATGGAAACCACGGTGTGACCCACCCCGGTCATGACTACGAAATCAAAAGGCCCCAGTTCACCCAGAGCCCGCTTGCCCAATACCCTGACCATGATCAAGGCCATAAAATACATCACCGCAGCGCGGAATGCATAGCTTAACATTGCTCCGACCTCCTTAAGCCCCGGATACCTTATTATTGCGCCGAGTCCCAAGGGTTTATTCTCCGGGGCGGGGAGATGTCATGAAGTTAAACCGGGAAGCAGTGGTGGTTTGTTTGAGGAGAAGTGGTGAAAAACGGAATAGAACCCGGAAGATCAGGACCGAAAATAGTCCAGAACCTCTTTAAGGCTCCAGGTATTGATTACATCCGCGGCCTCAACCCATCCGCGGCGGGCGTTGAAGATGCCATAGCGCAGCAGGTCCATTTCCCCCTGGTGATGGGCGTCGCTGTTGACCGCGATCTTGATGCCCAGCGAAACAGCCCTGCGGGCCACATCTTCGTCAATGTCCAGGCGGCTGGGGTGTGAATTGATTTCCAGTACTTTATGGTGCTGGGCGGCCGCCTGGAGAATCCGCTCAAGATCAAGTTCATAGCCTGAGCGTTTGTTGAGCATCCTCCCGGTGAGGTGTCCGATTATGTCCACATGAGGATTCTCGATGACCCGCAATAAGCGCCGGGTCTGCTCTTTCCGATCCAATCTGAAATGGCTGTGAATAGAAGCTATGACTACATCCAGCTGCTCCAAATCTGCGTCGCTGAGGTTCAGACTGCCATCCTTGAGGATGTCCACTTCAATGCCCCGCAGAAGACGCAGCCCCGGCTGTTGCCGGTTGAGACCGTCTATAACCCGGGCCTGCATACTCAGGCGTTCCGGGTTCAATCCCCCGGTACTGGGCAGGGATTGACTGTGATCGGTTATAGCCATATATTCATAACCCCTTAAACGGGCCGCCTCTGCCAGAACTATAAGATTTTCGAAGCCATCGCTCCAATTGGAATGCACATGCAGGTCGCCTTTTATATCCCGCAGCTCAACCAGTTCCGGCAGGCGCTTTTCCCGGGCGGCTTCGATCTCGCCCCGGTCTTCGCGTAATTCAGGCGGAATATAGGCCATATCGAGGTACTGGTAGAGCTGGGTTTCGTTCTGGAAGGAGGTCGGGGGAGCTGTTTCTAAACCTTTCATAATACGATTGCGATGGGCTTTGGAGCCGGTGGAAGTCAGAAGATGGCAGGCAAATTCCCGGGGCTGGACCAGAATGATTTCAAAAGGAATGCGATGGGGCAGATACCCTGCGATGCGGTCAGTTTCCCGCGCATGCAGATCGATGCCGGAAAAATCAGCCAGGGCCTGCGCCACCTTACTGCCGTCCGGGCAGCCTGCTAAAATATCCACATCACTTACCAGAGCTTTACCCCGGCGCAGACTGCCAACTATCTGAACCTGGGTCCCCGGCAGGCGGTGGTGAAGATGTTCTGCTAATTTCTCGGCCAGGGGCAATGCCAGTCCGATAGAATATTTGCCCCCGCTTTGCTTGCTTGCCACTTCCAGGTTGGTCATGAGTTATCCCATCCTATTTTTACGCTCCTCTTCCATGGCTCTTACCAGTTCGTCATAGTCTTCCTGCAGCTTGTTTAATTCGTCCGCCAGGTTGAGGGCTGTCAGTACTGCCACCTTGGTACTGGAGAGATTGGGATTACGCTGATAAATCATGCGCATGCGTCTATCGACATAGGAGGCCAGCATCTGTATGTATTCAGGATCTTCTTCTCCTCTTACCACATAGTCTTCGTTAAAAATCGATACCGTAACTTTCGTAATTTGGTTTTTATTGTTCAAGCAGCTCACCCCTCATTTTAAGGTCAATATTTGCTGTTTATTCTCTGTTAAGGCGGGTTTTTCCTGCCGCCGCTCCCAGGTCAGCCGCAATCCTATTGCGGCAGTTCACCGCCGGTTTCAATTTTGTGAGGCAAGGTAAAGTAGAACGTAGCCCCGCGGCCCAGCTCACTTTCCACACCCAGCTTGCCGTTATGATGTTCCACCAGATGTTTGACGATGGATAAGCCCAGGCCAAAACCTCCGGTGTCTCTTGATCTGTCTTTATCAATCCGGTAGAAGCGTTCAAAGATGCGCTCCTTCTCCTGCGGAGGAATTCCCTCACCCTGATTGCTCACCGTGACTTTGACCTCTTCAGGCTGGTCTTCAACCGTGATCACCACCGGGGTATTGGGGGGGCTGTATTTGACGGCATTGTCCAAGAGGTTGAGTATCACCTGTACGATCAATTCTTCATCAAAATCCACCATCAGTGGCTCGGTCGGCTTATTAAAATCCACCCAAATCTCCTGCTCGTGATCCCGCCGCGACATGGAAATGGATTTCTCGATTATTTCGGATATATCAAGGGTTTGCAGGTGCAGCTGTAAGCGACCGGATTCAATCCGGGACAGTTCCATCAATCTGCTGATGAGGCGCTGCAGACGATTGGCTTCATCGTAAATAACGGCCGATTTTTGCCGGATCTGTTCCCGGTCCATACCCTGGCAATTCATCAGGTTTTCTGCATAGCCGGTGATAGTGGTTACCGGAGTTAAGAGTTCATGGGAGATATTGCCCACAAAATCCTTGCGCACCCTTTCCAGCCGCTTCAATTCGGTAATATCGTTGAAAATGGCCAGAGTGCCTTCTTCGCGGCCATATAGGCCAGCCCTTAGCGGCACCACATTTACCTCCAAGAGTCGGTCGAGATGGCTGTGGAATTTGATCTCACAACGCACCGGCTGGTGAGTGGTGCGCACCTTATCGATGAGATCGATTAAAGTATAGTTTTGAATGACTTCGGAATGCTTTTTGCCCAACTCTTCGGGACCAAGCCCCAGTATCTTTGAGGCTACCCGATTCATATAGGTTACTCTGCCGTACTGGCTCACCGTAAAAATACCGTTTATCGTAGTGTCTAAAACCAGGGCCAGGCGGTTTCTTACCGATGAGATCTCAATAAGGTTATGCTCCAGGGTCTCTGCCAGTTCATTGATTGACTGCCCCAGATGATGCAGTTCATCCGATGGCAAGAGGTGTATGCGCTGGCGCAGGTTGCCTTGGGCCATGTTGTCTACCCCTGCGGTTATGATTTCGATTGGCCTTGACATCTGGGCCGCAATCCAGATGTTTATGAGGGCGGCCACAATACCTACCGCGACGGTTGCCAGCACCATGGTTAAAAGGAACTTGTCCATAGAAGCGTCAAAAGAACCGCGCTTGATCACCATATTCAAAATCACACCCATGGCCGCCATCACGGCAACAATAAGCAAGAGGTAAAAAAGGGTCAAACGTCGTTGAAACAGATTGGGCATTACTACCTCCTTAAATTTTAAAGGCAGCGCGGTTTTTCCTCCTTAGAGCCGTCGGCAGGAGTTCGTACCGATCACAACCTCGTATCAATCATCCCAGATGGGAAGGGGACTATAAAATAGTTCCTAACGCCGGCATTTATTCCCCTGCAGCCGTTTTTAATGCCATCCATTGCTAAACGCTTGGCCAAACGTGAAAGAGCAAACCGGCTGATTATATTCTGCACCCGCTTTCCATCTTGAGTCAAACCCGGTTTAAAACCTTTGGATTGTTCAATCTTTAAACCAGCCGCCTCCGATGAATTCGCGCAGTATGGAGTTAGGCGGAACAAAATTGTCTGGCGCGGGGCGGAAGTAGCTCAAGAATTTCAACAGGGTGGTGGCCTCCACATATTCCCGCATATCCGGCTTGATTTCGGCAAGCAGCGGCTCGATATAGGGTTTCAATATGGCTAATTCATAAACCAGGGAGGAATTGAACATCACATCGGCATTTTCCTGAAAAGGGAAGATATTGCGTTCTTCTCCCCGGCGCACCGAGCGCCATCTTCCCAGGGTCTCCAGCGCGGAGTATCCCCTGACCCGGTTGTCCCTGACAATCCGGCGGATCAGCCGGGAATCGGTGGTGGGGATGCGGTTGCTATAATCAATATTCAGCTGTGTCAGAGCGCTCACATAGATGCGGAACTTCTGGCGCGGGGGCACACTGAAGGTGAGCCCTTCGTTTAAGCCGTGAATCCCTTCTATTATTATTAATTCCCCGGGAGGCACCTGCAGCCTGCTGGCCCGGCTCAGACTCCGGCCAGTCAGAAAATCGTAACGCGGTATTTCCACCTCTTCACCGTCGATCAAACGGCACAGGTGTTCATTGAAGAGATCCAACTGCAGTGCTTCCAGGGCTTCGAAATCATACTCACCATTTTCATCCCGCGGGGTCAGATCCCGATCCACAAAATAATTGTCCATAGAAATGCTCACCGGACGGCGCCCGTTGACCCTCAACTGAATCATGAGGCGATTGGCGAAAGTAGTTTTACCTGATGAAGAGGGTCCGGCTATGGTCACCAGCCTGATCTCCGGATTTGAACAGATCTGATCGGCAATGTCCGCAATTTTCTTTTCATGCAGAGCCTCGTTGATCATTATCAAATCCCTTAAACCGCCCTCCCGGATAATATCATTGAAAGCGGCTACATGGGGCGTACCCAGCATCACTGCCCATTTCTTGGCTTCCTGATAAATATTGAACAGCTTGGGCAGGTCGGAAAATGGCCGGATGCCGTCCGGGTTGTATACATCGGGGGTCTGCAGGATCATTCCGGGCGGGTAATTCAACAGCCGGAAACGCTCCAGATCGCTGGTGCGCGGCAGCATATAGCCATAGAAATACTCATAGTAGCCGTCAAGCTCATAAATGTGCACTGTGGCCTTGTCACGATATTCGAGCAGCCCCACTTTATCCAGCTGGCATTGCCGGGCATAGATGCGCCGTGCTTCTTCGCGGCTCACCACCCGTTTCTCAATGGGTAAGTCCTGAACCACATATTCCCGCATACGCTTCTGAATTTGTTCTATATCCCGGTCGCTTAGAGGCTGATCCTGGAGCTCGCAATAGAGGCCGTTTGACAGTGAGTGCTTGACGATCAGCTCGCTGTGAGGGAACAGCTCCCGGCAGGCCTTAATGAGCATAAAAACAATACTGCGCCGGTATATTCTGGCTCCGCTCTCGCTGCTGGTATCTATCAGTTCTATATCGCAGTCTTTATCCAGGACGAAGTTCAAATCCTCAAGCCGATTGTCGATAATCACTGCCGCTACCTGATGCGAAACCCGGTCTTTCAAGAGGCCGACCAGATCCCCGGTGGTGCTTTCCTTAGGGATAATATAAGGGCCTAAGCCCTTTACGTTAACCTGAATATCATAGCTTTTAAAGCTGGAAATGGCCATAATGACCCCCCTCCTCACAAACCCGTCTACCCCTCATTATAATACAATTCGGCCTGATTGTGGTCATCATCGCAATTTGCTGGATTCGGTAAGGACAGGGCGTTTTGTTGAGAGAGTGAGAAGCAAGAGGGCCCCCGCTCTCCCTGCCCGCAGTAAAATAAAAGAGGGCCTCTAGCCCTCTTTTTCACGGCGGATGCTGTCCTGGTGAACCGTGCCTGTTTTGGTTAATATATTATATTCTCTGAACCTGATTTACTTTCCTTCCGGCAATATTTTCTATGTCTTATTAATCAGGCCTCCCGGAATCTGTGGCAGGCGGCCAGTAAACCCCGCATGACGATTGTATAACGATTGGGGACCGCCCCCACAATCGTAATCTCCTATCCTAGCGCAGGGCAGCTTGTAGCCGGGTCTGTACATTCTGACGGACGGCGTCCATTTCCGCATTTACTTCCGCATCTGTCAGGGTCCGGTCATAGGACTGGAAGGTAAGGCGGAAGGCCAGGCTCTTGTAGCCAACCGGCACCTGCTCCCCGGCGTAGACGTCAAACAAAGTGACCTGTTCCAGAAGCCCGCTGGCCGCTTCCCGAATGACCTGCATGGTTTCAGCCATGGTTCTGGACTGTTCCAAAAGCAAGGCCAGATCCCGTTCAACCGCAGGGTACCTGGGGATCTCGCGGGATTCAATCCGCTGGCTGCACCGGGCATAGAGTTTATCCAGGTCCAGTTCCATGGCACAGGCCCGCTCTTTAATACCATAGGCCTCCAGAATTGCGGGATGAAGCTCGCCCAGTACCCCGATCCGCTCCCCGTTACAGGAGACGGCTGCGGTGCGGCCCGGATGGTAACCGGGAGCCTCTGCCGCGGCAAAGCTGACTGCGGGGCAGCCCATCTCCTCTAAAAGGATTTCGGCCATGCCTTTCAAATAGTAATAATCCATTTCTATATCATGCTTCATCCAATTGATCTGGCTGCGCCCGCAAACTATGGCCCCCAGTTTAAGATTTTCAGCAGGCAGTTTCTCCTCGCCGGGATAAAAAACCGTACCGGTTTCGAAAAAAGACAAGTTCAGGTTTCTCCTGGCCAGGTTGGTACTGAGGCTTTTCAACAAGCCCGGCAGCAACAGGGTGCGCATCACACTCTGCTCTTCGGAAAGCGGGTTGGCAATGTTAACCGTCCGGCGCAAGGGGCTGTCTTCAGGCATCATAATCTGCTCGAAGGCCGTCGGGTTAATGAAGCTGTAATTGATGACCTCATTGAAATAACGAGCCATCACCGCTGTGACCTGGCGGCGGAATTGCTGGTAGGGATTCAGCCCGCCGCGGCTGGCATCCCGGGACAGAGTGCTGGGGATGTTGTCATAGCCATAAAGCCTGGCCACCTCTTCAATTAAATCCGCTTCCAGGTTTAGATCCACCCGGTAGCTGGGTACATGAACCAATAGCTGCCCGTCCTTTTCATCGAAGGGTAGACCCAGACAATTCATATATCCCTTTATGGCCTCGATGCTGATATCGGTTCCCAGAAGATGATTGACCCGTCCGGGACGCAGCAGTATTTCAACAGGAGCCGCCACCTGCGGGTAGCAATCGAAAATTCCTTCGACAACTTCGCCCCCGGCCAGATCCTGCAAGAGCTGAGCAGCCCGGTCCAGCGCATAGATGACCCCATTGATATCCAGGCCTTTTTCAAAACGCATCGAGGACTCGCTGCGCATGGCCAATTTCCGAGCGGTTTTGCGGATGTTGGTCCCCAGGAAATTAGCCGATTCCAGCAATACATCGCGGGTATCATCATTGATTTCGGTGTTTAAGCCCCCCATTACTCCGGCCAGGGCCACCGGTCTTTCCCCATCCGTGATCACCAGCATATTGCTGTCCAGACGCCTTTCCAGCTCATCCAGGGTGGTAAAAATCTCACCATCTCTGGCCCGGCGCACCACAATCCGCGGCTCCGGTCCCAGGAGCCTGTAATCGAAAGCGTGCAGGGGCTGATTGGCCTCCAGCATTACATAGTTGGTGACATCCACGATATTGTTGATGGGGCGAATCCCTGAATTGATGAGGGCCTCCTGCATCCAGGCCGGCGATGGCCTGATCACGCAATTCTTCACCAGGCGGGCGGTATAGCGGGGGCACAAAACCGGGTCTTCTATTTCCACCTTGATATAATCCTCTATATTCTCGGGTATTTCCCGCAAAACAATTTCCGGAATCTTCACCGGCTTGCCGGTCAGGGCTGAAATCTCCCGGGCCAGGTTGATCATGCCCAGGCAGTCGCCCCGGTTGGGAGTCAGATCCAGATCCATGATTATATCGCTGCCGCTTTCCTCCAGGCCTTCTACCAGTATTCCTGCCATGGAGAGACGGTGGGCGATAACTTCGGGTTTCTCTTTGATATCCACATATTGTTTGAGCCAGTTTAATGATATTCCCATCCTGTCACCTCCTAAAATTGACGCAGAAATCGGTGGTCGTTATCGAAGAACAAGCGCAGGTCGTTAATGCCGTATTTCAGCATGGCGATGCGCTCCACCCCCATGCCAAAAGCAAAGCCGGTAACATGATCGGGATCATACCCCCCGTAACGAAGCACATTGGGGTGAACCATACCTGACCCCAGAATTTCCAGCCAGCCGGTGTGAGAACATACCCGGCAGCCGGATCCTCCGCACATCACACAGGAGATGTCCATTTCGGCGCTCGGCTCAGTAAAGGGAAAGAAGCTGGGGCGGAAGCGCACCCGTACATTGTAGCCGAACATCTCCTGGGCGAATAGCATCAGGGTTCCCTTGAGATCGGCAAAAGTGATGTGCCGATCGATTAACAGCCCTTCCACCTGCTGGAACATGGGAGAATGGGTGGCGTCATCGTCTTTGCGGTAGACTTTGCCCGGCACCACGATTTTAACCGGAAGCTGCGGAGCCATCTTTTCCATGGTGCGCACCTGAACCGGCGAGGTGTGGGTTCTGAGCAAGACATCTTCATCTATATAGAACGAATCCTGCATATCCCGGGCAGAGTGGTCTTTGGGGACATTTAAGGCTTCAAAATTATAATAATCCAGTTCGATTTCCGGTCCTTCGGCAACAGCGAAACCCATCCCGTTAAAGATCTGCACTATTTCTTCATTAATGCGGGTGAGCGGGTGCTTGCTGCCTCTGGGCAGGGCCACCCCGGGAAGGGTAACGTCAATGCTCTCCTCTTGGAGCCGTTTCTGCAATTGTAACCCCTGCAGCTCTTCAGCCCGATTCTGTATGAGCTCCTCCAATTGGGCTTTGACTTCATTGGCCCGCTTGCCTACCCGGGCGCGCTCTTCGGCCCCCAGATCTTTCAGGCCCCGCAATAACAAGGTTATATCCCCTTTGCGGCCCAGCATTTTAACCTTGAGCTCGTTTAAGGCTTCCAGGTCGGCCGCCGCAGTCAGCGCGGCTTCAGCCTTTTGAGACAGCTGTTCCAGTCTTACCAGCATACCGATTATCGCCTCCTCCAGAAAATAAAAAAGCCTCGTCCTACAGGGACGAAAGCACAGTTCCGCGGTACCACCCAAATTAGCCGGACCAAGGCCCGACTCACTTACCCTGCCTGTAACGGGGCACCCCGGTATAGCCTACTCTATTTTCAGCCCACAACTCCCAGGTGAATTCGCATGCCTTTACCCTCAGTCCGGCTCTCAATCGCCGACCGGACCTCCCTGTCGGGAGTACAACAAGCTACTTGTCCTGTTCCTCGTTTATCATATTATTGGGTTACCATCATCTTATACAAGAGGTAATATATAATGCAACCTGACACCTCAAAAAGGCGCCACAGATCGTCAGCTTGCGTCATCACTAACCCTTCACCCCTCTTTGTTAAAGCTAGGGCCCAACTAGGGCTATTATATCACACCAACCCTGGTAAGACAAAGGGCTCCCGATAAAAGCGGCTATTCCAGCTTTTACTTAGAATAATGCCGCATGCCACTGCGGCGTTGAGCGAGTCAACCCCGGCCCGGCAGGGGATGGCCACCATTTCATCGCAAAGGGAAGCCACCTCGGGACTCAATCCCCGGGCCTCGCTGCCGATAACCACCGCCAGCGAGCCCTTGAAATCGGCTTCATAAACCGAAACGGCGCCTCTTGCGGCGGCGCCGCACAAACGGTAGCCGCGGGCTTTCAACTCCCGCAGCTGGGAAATTTGGATCCCCTCCAGCAGAGGAACATAGAGGGTTCCCCCCATAGCACTGCGCACCACTTTCTGGTTAAATGGATCCACGCATCCGGCGGTCATTAAGACGGCATCAACTGCAAATGCCCAACATGTTCTGATTATTGTGCCGACATTGCCGGGATCGCTGAGCTGATCCAGAACCACCACCAGCCCGCCCGGTTTGGCCGCCTGATCAAGGGAGTAAGCGGGCTTCGTCATCACCGCTGCTATTCCCTGCGGGTTTTCGGTGTCGCAGATCAGTTTCATAATGCCTTCATCCACCGCATACCAGGAGAGGTTTGGATACTGCGCTGCAAAAGCCTGGTACTGCTCCCGGCGTTTCTTGGCCACCAGCAGACACACCGGCTGCTGCCCGCTGCTCAACGCTTCTTCCACCAGGTGCAGGCCCTCCAGGATATACCTCCCGGTCTGATCCCGGTATTTTTTGTGTTTCAGTCTGGAGATTTCTTTGATCAGGGGATTTTCTTTGGAATTTATTTCTTTCATGTCTTCCCCCCGGATAAATGCAAAATGCTAGGACCTCGATTTTTCTACGGCGCCACGCCGGTGTGGCGAAAGGATGACAAAAGGGATGCTCCTTTATTGTCATCTTTTTGTCGCATAAAACACAGAGGCTGTTCCTTAGTCTAACCAATGGAACAGCCTCTTGATTCTTTATGTGTTATTTACCGATACTCTGCTTGGCCACTTCAGTCAAGCGGGTAAAGCCCTGCGGGTCGCTGATGGCCATCTCCGACAGGATCTTGCGGTTGATTTCCACCCCGGCCACCTTCAGGCCATGCACCAGACGGCTGTAGGAAAGACCGTTGTTGCGGGCTGCAGCGTTGATGCGGGCTATCCACAAGCGGCGGAAATCCCGCTTTTTCAAACGGCGGTGAATGTATGCATACTGGCCGGATTTCATGACCTGTTCATTGGCAACCCTGTACAGTTTGGATTTGCTGCCCCGGTATCCCTTAGCCAGCTTCAAAATCTTTTTATGTCGCTGATGTGAAGTCACACCACGTTTAACTCTCGGCATTTCTTACTACCTCCCGTATAGATTATTGAATCAGTTTGGCGATGCGGCTGGTCTCAGCTTTGCTGACCAGGCCGGCTTTACGCAGGCCGCGTTTTCTCTTGGGGCTCTTGTCCCCGAGCAAATGGCTGGCATAGGCTTTGGAGCGTTTTATCTTACCACTACCGGTTTTCTTGAATCGCTTGGCAGCTCCCCGGTGGGTTTTCATTTTCGGCATTTATGCTTCCTCCTTTTTGTCGATCTCAGCTTTAGGTACAAAAATGGTGGTCATATTTCTACCTTCCACTTTGGGGCTCTTTTCTACCGTGGATATATCCGCTAAATCCTCAGCAAGTTTGATACAGAGTCTCTCGCCTAGCTCCGGGTGGGTGATCTGCCGTCCCTTAAACATGATAGTCAGCTTGACCTTATCACCAGCCATCAAGAACTTCCTGGCGTTCTTGGCCTTGGTATGAAAATCATGATCCTCGATGTTAGGTCTCATCTTGACTTCTTTCACAGAAATAATCTTTTGCTTCTTGCGCGCTTCCTTGTCGCGCTTATTCTGTTCAAACTTGAATTTACCATAATCCATGAAACGGCACACCGGTGGTTTGGCCGACGGCGCTACCTCAACCAGATCCTGATTCTTCTGCAGCGACATCTCCAAGGCTTCACGGATGGGCACAATCCCAAGCTGTTCCCCAGTTTCACTGATGAGCCTAACCTCTTTGGCCCGGATTTCCTCGTTAACTCTCCAATCCTTACTGATAAGAAATTCACCTCCACAAAAATATAAGCGAGCACAAGGCTCGCTTCTTATACGCCCGGGTTTGCTGAACTCAAGGCTCCGGCAAACCATTACGATTCGTATAATACCTTACGAACCACAGTTGTAAGGTGAGAAGCAATGCTCCTGCTTGATACGCCAAGAATTATATCATAACCAGAAATGCCCTGCAAGGCTTTATCTGATAACTTTTTCCTCTATTTCTTGTTTAATGGCCTGTATAAATTCTTCAACTCCCTGGCTGCCCAGGTCGCCATCCTTACGGTGCCTTACTGAAACGCTTCCGGCTTCGATCTCTTTATCCCCCACCACCAGGAGGTAGGGGATCTTCTGCAGCTGGCCTTCACGGATCTTGTAGCCGGTTTTTTCACTGCGCAGGTCGGCCTCCGCCCTCAGTCCGGCCGCTTTGAGCCGGGACAGCACCTGTACGGCATAATCGTGATGCCGGTCAGTGATGGGCAAAATCCTGACCTGCACCGGACTCAGCCAGGCCGGGAAAGCCCCGGCAAAGTGCTCGGTGATAATGCCGATGAAGCGCTCGATGCTGCCGTAAATAACGCGGTGGATCATCACCGGGCGGTGCCTCTCGCCGTCCTCACCGATATAGGTGAGATCAAAGCGCTCCGGCATTTGGAAGTCCAGCTGAATGGTGCCGCACTGCCAGGTTCTGTCCAGCGAATCCCTGAGGTGGAAATCTATCTTGGGGCCGTAAAAGGCGCCGTCTCCAGGATTGATTTTGTAGCTCATGCCCTTTTCCTGCAGGGCTTGTTCCAGGGCGTTGGTAGCCACTTCCCAGACCTCGTCGGAACCCATAGACTTTTCGGGTTTGGTGGATAATTCCACATGGTAAGGGAAGCCAAACAGGCCGTAAAAGCGGTCGATCAGGTTTATGACCCCTTTGATCTCGTCTATTATCTGCTCGGGCAGCATGAAAATGTGGGCATCATCCTGAGTAAAGGCGCGCACCCTCATCAGGCCGTGCAGGACTCCGGAGAGTTCATGACGGTGCACCAAACCCATTTCGCCCATGCGCAAGGGCAGTTCCTTATAGCTGTGCAGACTCTGCTTATAAGCCAGGAGCCCGCCCGGGCAGCTCATGGGTTTGACTGCATAGTCCCCCTCATCGATCTTGGTGAAATACATATTTTCCTTATAATGATCCCAGTGCCCGGAGCGGTGCCACAGCTCTTCACTCAGAATTATCGGGGTGCGGATCTCCTGGTACCCGGCCAAAGCATGCTCCTGGCGCCAGAAATTCTCAAGCTCATTTCTTATAATCATCCCCTTGGGGAGAAACAGCGGGAAGCCAGGACCTTCATCGACTATGACAAACAGGCCCAGCTCCCGTCCCAGTTTGCGGTGGTCGCGCTTTTTGGCCTCTTCCAGTTTGTACAGATAATCATCCAGCTGTGCTTTTTTGGGGAACGAGGTGGCGTATATGCGCTGCAGCATGGCATTAGCCTCACTGCCGCGCCAGTAAGCCCCGGCCAAACTCATCAGCTTGATGGCTTTGATCTTCCCGGTAGAAGGCACATGGGGGCCGGCGCAGAGATCCACAAACTCGCCCTGCTGGTAGAGGCTTATCAAAGCATCTTCCGGCAGATCCTCAATAAGCTCCACTTTGTAGTCTTCGCCCCTTTCTTTAAAAAAGCGGATGGCCTCCTCGCGGGGCATTTCTTTGCGGATAATGGGATAGTCCGCTTTGATGATATTGTTCATTTCCGCTTCAATGGCGGCAAAATCCTCGGGGGTAAAGGTATGAGTGCTGTCGAAATCATAATAAAAGCCCTTGTCGATGGCCGGGCCGATGGCCAGCTGTGTATCCGGCCACAGCCGTTTGACCGCCTGGGCCATGATATGTGAAGAGCTGTGCCGATAAACATCCTGACCGGATTGCTCTTCAAAGCCCAATAGCTCTAAAACCCCATCTTCATGCAGGGGCCGGTTCAAATCGGTAAGGCTGCCGTTGAAACGGGCTGCCAGCGATTCTTTGGCCAACTTCTTGCTAATACTTTCAGTTGCCTGCAAAAGGGTGGTTCCTTCTGGAAACTGCCGTTCACTACCGTCTTTTAATTTTACTGATACCATTTTTCAAATACCTCCTGCCTGCAATCTGTCAGCGTGGAAAAATTAAAAGGATGGCCACCTGAACTAAACCTAACAAGAAACCCAGGACGCCACCTAATATCTCGATAAACCTCAATTCGGTCTGGGATACCTGACGAATCATCACTTCCAGTTCATTGAGTTCAAAAGCGTTGATCTTATCCTCTACCATCTGCTTCACGCTGATCTCGGCGGTAATGGATGCGCGGCCGCTTTCGATCGCCTGGTGGATTATACGATCAGCTTCCTGGCGCACGATTTTCTCCAGGCTTTCCTCGATCAACCGGTACAACCTGTCCGGGGTGATGCGCAACAGGGTCGTACCCAGCCGCTTTTTTAGAGCCTGCACTACCTCGTCCAAAATGCGGTGGCGCAGTTCCGGGGTGTCAACACTGTCAAAGAAGTCATCCATGGACAAGAGCCGTTCTTCAACAATCTCCCCGATACTGCTGGCGATATCCCGGTGCCGCTTGGGGAGCACTCCCTGCATTTCAAAGAAAACCAGGTTGACCGGTTGCCTGGGCCAGAAAAGCATCTTGATGGCAAAAACATTGGTAATATATCCAATAAAGGCGCCGATCAAAGGGATAGTCAATAGCTGCAAGACTCATAGGCCACCTTACTGTTTTAAACAAATATAGCAGATTTCCCGGGCAGTCGCAATAAAGAGGGGTTGGGGGCGGACCGGTAAGTTTGAGGCCGGGGGCTTAAGTGGTTAAGGATTGCGCAGGCCGGCTTCATGGCCCTGCAACTGTCCGCAGCGTTCGCACCCCTGGCAGGTGACGATGCGGTCTTGAAATACATTGCGGATCATAGTCACAGATTCCTTGGGGGGCAGCGGACTGCTCTCATGAATGACTATGCGCCGGGGGGCAACGGTTACTAAAATACTGACCAGGACATCATCGAGGTCGATTTCCTCTGACAGCATATCCTCGAGGTAGTAGTTGATATAGTTTTCATCGATTTTGGTTCCGGCGCTGTCCCACAGGTAGAATACGCCATTATTGCTCATCATAAGGTTTACCTCCTGTACCTTGGGGGGCTGAGTTTCCACGAAATAGCGCAGGAGGTTCACGAAGTCATTATATTCCTTCTCATTGCGCAGTTCCTCGATGGCGACTTCTACGGCGAATTTTATTTCAGTCAGGTAATCCTGCATCCAAAAAGTGATAAAGCCTTCCACCACCAGTTGGGGCGCGTCCTCGATATAGCCCATAATCCGGTTGGCGATGCGGCTCTTGCGGCCGAAATTCATGAGCAGGTTCAAGCTCTCGCTGGAGTGACAACATTTGATGAATTCCTCGGCTTTGCCCAAAAGACGGTTTTTATCATCAGGAGACAACGAACGACAGGTGCGCTGTATTTCACGCCATAACAAACGTGATTCCCAGGCGGTAACGATATGCTCAGCAATGGCTTCAGCCAGCTGGTGCTTACAGATGTAGACGATATCGCCGGTGTGAAAAACGTCCTCATCCCGGCCGCTCTCATGCAGTCTGAAGATCATACTGTCCATGTCTGCGTCCAGATGTTCGGAAATGATCTCTACCTGGTAACCCCGCTGTTTTATCCACTCCAGCCGCTCGTTGATCAATTCCCCCAGGCGGTTATTTGCCCGTATGGTAATAACCTGCAATTCGTAAACCATAAATGGCCTCCTACTTAAAAGTTAGTCTATTTATATGTTTGCCAAAATTTCATTATTCAGTAGCAGGTCCGATGTTTCATAGTGTTAATGCTGGATATGACTGTATATAAAGGGGTTTTTTATGAATGATTGGTTGGCGCTAAGGCCGAATGAGATGTGCCGGCGGATTTGAGAAGCAGCAGAAAGACAAGAAAAACACCGGTTTGCTGGTTGCACCGGTGCCTAATGTAAAAGACCCACACATTAAACGTCGCTGATCACTGCCCGGGTGATGTTGTTGAGGTCTCCCCACAGGTTAACCCGAGGTTTTTCATAAACAGGTTTCATGTTCATCAACCTCCCATATTAAAGAGTTGCACCTATGTGATCCCAGTCACTCGCAAACAATCTCCCGGGGGTTGCGCGGGAAGTCTTTATCGATTACCTTCCTATACCTTCCTAAATAGGAGCAGACGGAGAAACCCCAGCGGTTTTTTCCTGCAGATTGCCGTGAACGATTACCTGCGGTTTTTCATAGTTGAGCTTCAATTCTCTCCCCCCCATCATCCAATTATTACTATTATAGATTATAGCAAAATGTCCGGTCCTGCAAAGCATAAATTACATCTCCCCCGCCGCAAACCATATGGAATTAAGCACGCAAAGTCGCTATCAAGCGGTTGCGATTGATCAATAGATCTAAAGCATCAACCACATTGTTGACCAAAATATCCGCTCGGCGTATAGCTTCCGCCGCACAGCCTTCGTTGTTTATCACTGCTATGCCCAGAGCGGCGTCTTGCAGCATGTAAATATCATTGTACCCATTGCCGATAGCTGCCGTATTTCCCCTCCCCAATTTGTACAGGTAATCCTTCTTGTCCAGGCCTCCTTGAGTGGAATCAACCCGCTTAAATCGGGTTCTTAATTCAGATGCCACAGCAACCCCTCTGCCAAAGGTGTCTGCCGTTAGAAGGTGAATACTCAGTAAATCTTTTAGCAGTTCGACGCGCTCTTTAACGCCTGGTATTAATATTCCATCCACGGTTAACGTCCCATTAACATCTAATAAGAGGTGAGTGAGTTTCAATAAACCCCTACCGGGGATGTCCACTTCCAGCAAATTTCTCCCTCCTCGAATAGCCAGGTGATTTATTTAATTTCAAACATCGCCCTTCCCGCATATTGTGCGGCATTGCCCAGCTGCTCCTCAATACGAAGCAGCCGGTTATATTTTGCCACACGATCAGACCTGGCCGGTGAACCTGTTTTAATCATGCCCGCATTAACAGCAACGGCTAAATCAGCAATAAACGAGTCTTCTGTTTCGCCTGATCTATGGGAAATCAGAGTCCGGTAACCAACTTTCTTAGCCATTTCAATAGTCCTCAAGGTTTCAGTAACCGTACCGATTTGATTGACTTTGATAAGTATGCTGTTGGCAATCCCACCATCAATGCCGCGCCTGAACCTTTCAGGATTGGTTACAAAGATATCGTCACCCGCAAGCTTAATCCGGTGTCCCAAACGTTCGGTCAGGAGCTTCCACCCTTCCCAATCGTCTTCGGCGAGGCCATCCTCCAACAACACAATTGGAAATCTATCAACCAATCCAGCATAAAAATCAACCATTTCGTCAGGAGAGCGGGAGATATTTTCGCTGGCAAAAACATACTTGCCGTCATGGAAGAATTCAGTTGCAGCGGGATCCATGGCCAGGAAGACATCCTCCCCGGGTTTATAACCAGCTTTTTCAATACCTGCTATTATAAGGGCTAAGGCTTCTTCATTCGTCTTCAAGCTGGGGGCAAAGCCTCCCTCATCTCCTATAGAGGTATTCAATCCCCGGTCTTTAAGAACGGTTTTTAAAGTATGATAGATTTCCGCCCCCATACGCAGGGCTTCAGCAAAGTTAGGAGCCCCTGCCGGTACAATCATAAACTCCTGAATATCCAGGTTATTGTCGGCATGCTTACCGCCATTAAGAATGTTCATATGGGGAATTGGCAGTTCACTAGCGTTAGCCCCTGTTTCGGGGAACCATGCGGCGGTAGTCTCTGTATTGTGTCTCCAAATACTCCCCGTTCCTGGTGTATCGACCAACCGGATTTTTTTCATGTTTACCATAGCAGGCGTCTCAACATCCACTAAAATAACATTCTTCTGATTTTTGGGGTTTTCCGATCCCGATACATATAATGCCACTTCTGACAGTTCAATGGTTCGATGGCTTCCACCGCTAAATGTCACAGTAGCTTTGGGACTGCTGCCATAATGTATCCGCGTAATGACTGAGGTAACCGGGAGATCACCCGTAGGGAGTATGTTTTGCTGCAGAAGGCCGTTAAGAAAAGAGCTCTTCCCTACTTTAAACTGACCCAAAACAGCCACATCTAAATAGGTATTCTCCTGGGCAAATTTTCTGATGCTTCTTATTGGGCTCATTAATGAGTTCAAGCCCAACTCTTCAGCGCCGGTTTGAATCTCATTAAAAATATTGTGCAGTTCGCGGTTATACTTCGTTTTTGTTGGTACTTTTATCCCCGCATCCATAGTACTACTCCTTTTTTGGCCCTTTTACCAGTAATTGGCGCAGCGCCAGGACTTTTTAAGAAAATAAAAGGCGCCTGCCCGAAGACAGGAGCCATTAGCTGTCGCATTTTTGGCATTACGCCTGGTGAGCTCCATCACCTATATTTGTATTAGTTAATATTTATCTTACCATCGGGATTTTATTCAAACAACCATTATAATTTAAAATCCAAAATATTATCAGCAGCCGGGAAGAAGCATTGATGAAGCTTTTTTATCCTTTTAATTGGGCAAATTCCATCTCTGTCATCAATGGCAGCAGCTGCCGAAAATCAAGGTTTGTCCCCAAAACTGTCCCCAGAGCCAAATAGCCCCCGCAAAACAAAATAAAAAATCCCGAAATTTTTTTCGGGAGTGCTTTTATTGCGGTCTGCAGTGAGAGTATATATTTTCTGGGGGCGGGTTGAAAAGGGGGAGTCGTTTTAGAGGTTTTGCAGATATCTATACATATCTTCGATTGACTGAAATTTCAATTGTTCTTTTGCAATCCTACAGGCCAGTCCTGGTCCCAATGTCCCTTTGTGGTCGGGGTGTATAGTGGCTGCGCGTTTAATGCCGTCGCCCCCACGCCTTTCCATATATTGGTCTTTCCTTGTCTTTCCATACCTAAGCCAGTGCAGATTTTCTGAATATCTTTCCAGGTGAAGGAATATCCCATTATTCGATATGTTCTCCTAAGCCTAGCATATTAACTAGATCGCTACGATTACTGCATCTTAAAACCCTCCGCAGATACCAGTAATGGCTGTTACTTGGATTGTTCTTGCTTAGGAAGAAGGGAAGGTCGTCAAAATATACTAAAGCATACTCCTGGATATTATCTAAAAAATTTTCAGCTGCTTCTCTCTGGGTTCTGCCAATACCAAATGTATTTGTTTCCTTATTCCAAAGTGAATACGAGTCCCCTCCTTGTCCCGGAGTGTCAACCCATTCAAAAGAAAACGTCTTTTCCTCACACAGGGAGTCAATCAAGAAGGTGGCAATCATGGAAACTGGCTGGTCATCCCTGCGTTTAGCATCCTCTAATAGAATCTCCTTCCCTTGTGCCGCCTCATGCCGTAAACTGCTTAATTTATTTCTAGCATCACTGATTGTATATACTGGCATTTTTATTCCTCCCAAGTTTATATGCCTCCATTCTATCATATATATGGCTATAATAGCCATATGCAACCATAGAAGGAATTATGCTTTTGCTTTCGGGAGTGCCTACATTATTTTAGGAAACTAACTATAGATTTGATGGACAAAAATGTGGACAAACAGAAAATTAGATAAGTAACACAAAATACCGGGGCTTTAAAACCCCGGTATTGCTTGTCTTTTATGGTGGGCCGTATAAGATTCGAACTTATGGCTTCTTCCGCGTCAAGGAAGCACTCTCCCACTGAGTTAACGGCCCATAATTTATGCTTTTAAATTATATAACTATTGCCGGCCAAAATCAAGAGGCCAAGCGCATCTCGCAGTGAAAGCGGAATGCGATTGCAGCCTGGGGACAATTATCAACACAGGTACCGCAGAGGATGCATTCAGGGCTTTCCATATCCTCGCTCTGCACCATCTGATTAGCCTCAAGACTCATGGTGCAACTCCGGGTACAGGTCATGCAGTTTATGCACCTGCTTTTATCGGCCTGCAGCCGTAAAGTGGGACAATTGGGGACGGCCTTTTTTTGTCACCCCGGCCTCCCCACTTTTTTCTAAAGCAGCAAAGCCTGTTCAGCTGCTATGGGAAACTTGATATAAAAAGTGGTTCCTGTCGACCCGGTCGTAACATCGATCCTGGCTTTATGACGCGCAGCGATGCTGTAGCACACCGCCAGGCCCAGTCCGGTGCCTTTATCCTTGGTGGTGAGGAACGGAGTCCCGAGCTTATCCATGATATCTTGATCCAGGCCGTGGCCCTGGTCTTTTATGTAGAGCACTATGTCATCATCCTCCGAAGTGGTGCCGATAGTCAGCGTTCCTTTGGGATCCATAGCCTCCAGCCCGTTATGGACCATGTTTAAGATTAACTGGCGGATCTCATTCTCATCCACCAGACACGGGGGAGGTTCGGTTAACTCCAGCTTCAGATTCATATCCCTTTTGGTGACCGTAGGCTGAATCATGGGGCACAGCGAATTGACGATTTCGTCGAGGCACCTGGGTAGCAGGCTGATTTTCTTGTTTTTAGCCATCCCCAGATACTCGGTGATGATCTCATTGGCGCGGTCCAGTTCTTCGATCATCAGATCAAAAAAGGCCTGGTCTTCAGAATACTCCTCCTTTTCACCCAGCATTTGCAGAAAGCCCCGCACCGCAGTCATAGGATTTCTGATTTCGTGGCCGATGCTGGCCGCCATTTCGCCAATCAGGTTTAGACGGTCAAGCCGGGCTATTTCCGCCTCCATCAACTTCTCCCTGGTCAGATCTCTCATCAGGGCAACCCGGCAAAGTTCCCCGTTAAGGTTCATAATAACGATTGAAGCAGAAACGGTAACTATATTCCCGGATTTGGTGCTGAGCCTATACTCAACATTATGGATTTCCCCTTTGGTCTTTAGTTCAATCAAAGCTGAGTCGAGCAGGCTCTGATTCTCATCATAAAGATTCAGCTTTTCAGGCGTCTTGCCTATAACTTCTTCCCGGCTATAGCCGGTGAGGCTCAGGAATCTCTGGTTTACATCGATAAACATGTTGTCTTTCAGGCGCAGAATAGCGATTAGATCAGGATTGTTGTCAAATATCTTATAAAATCTCTCCTCGGAGTTGCGCAGCTCATCCTGGGCCAGCTTGCGCTTGGTAATATCATGCAGGTATATGGTAAGCCCCGAGGGCGACGGGTAAGCGCGAGCCTCTACCCACAGGTCCGAATGATCAGCTTGAGTTACAAAAAACACCGGTACATTGTATAGCATTGCCCACTGGTATTGGTAGTAGATCTCAGATCCAATAGAATCGGGGAACACCTCCCAGAATATTCTGCCGATCACCTCCTGGCGGGTTACGTTAAACAGATGTTCAGCGGCACCGTTCCAATAAGTTACCCGCCAATCCCGGTCCAGCGTAAAGAAGGCGTCGGTAATACTCTCCAAGGTTTTAGCGAAAGCCTGATTAGATTCCTCAAGTTCCCGGGTGCGCTCCTGCACTAGCAGCTCTAGTCTTTGTTCATTCTTCCTGAGCTGCTGGTTGGCCAGCAGGCGGCCGATGGCTATGGAAATGTGGCCGGCCACTGTCGTCATCAGGCTGAGTTCCTCTGGAGTGAAAGATTCCCGGGTACGGCTTCCAAAAGATATGGTTCCGATTACCTCTTGCTCTATGATCAAGGGATTGCATGCATAAGCCTTTACGCCTAAGGCTCTTATCAACTCGGTTCTGGGATCGATGACGGCATCAATATTCTCAATCACGATACAACTGCCATCCCGGGCTACGGATCCACAGATGCCGGCCCCATAATCGAGCCACTCTATTTTAAAGGCCTCCTCCCGGGGTATTCCCGCCCAAGCGTTCAGGTGCAGGCAGCCCAGTTCTCGGTCGGCCAGGTAGTTCAGAAAGACCTCGCACTGCAGATAATCCATGGTTTCCCGGCAAAGGTCATCTATGATCCCCTGAGGATCGTCATTGGTCAGCAGTCGGCACGCCACGGTGGAAAGCAGTCTCTCCCTCCGGTTGACCTTGAGCAGTTCAGCTTCAGCCTGTTTGCGCTGGGTTATATCTTGATTGGTGCCTCTCAAACCGATTATTTTACCATGCTTATCCCGCAGAACCTCTGCGCGTATGGTGACCCAGATGGGAGAGCCATCGGCACGCAGGGCTTTGGTATCCATTTCGAACCCTGCTCCGGTTCGGAGAGTCTCCTCGATTGCCTGATTGATACTGTTCCAGCTATCCGACGGTAAAAGAGCCCCCTTCGCCAAATGGAAGGGAGGCAGCGGCTGAGTGGGTTCGTAACCGAAGATGCGGTGCAACTCTTCAGATAAATGGTTTTCATCCCTGTCAATGGCCGGGATCCAGTACCAGTTGCCGATGTGGCCTATACGCTGTGCTTCGCTGAGTTCCAATTCTTTGCGGCGCAGTTCCGCCAGCAGAGCCAGATGCTCCCGCTCTGGTTCGCTTTTGAGGTTTGAAATGGTAACAAGCAGCTTTTCTGCGCTAAGCGAAAATACCCGTACGTTTGACCAACCATCTGCGGCGAAATTACGCACCACTGCCTGAAAGGTCTTATGAGGTCCGCCAACCCCCCCGTACTCCTCAAGCCATAGGGGATCAAAATATGGCAATACTTCTGCAACCCTTCGTCCGATAACCTCATCTTGGCCAAGCCCTGATTGTTCTTCAAAAGGAGCGTTTACTCTGAGGATGATATAGCCGACGACATAATCTTTATCATTATTATTAAAAACCCTTTGGGCCAGGATCATGGGTTCAGAGGATCCATTCCACATCAGATCAAATAAGGAACTCTTCTCTTCAATTGTCAGCCAGTCAGTTTCCATATCGAGATCCTCACCAAGCACATATACTTAAGGAATTACAATTTGGATAAATATTTCCTGTTTAATAATAATTATTATCTCCAAACTACAGAGGCTTGTCACCGCCTACTTTTACAGATTATCTCATTATGTCACCCAGGGCCAGTTACAGGATTAGAATCCATAAGTATCCTGCCTTACATGATTGCACTAATTGTAGCATATCGTGGATTCTTATAGGACTAAGGCGAATAATTAAGAACAATAACACTAATTCAAGGACAATGGTTGTAGTTGTTGATCATCATAGTCTTGAAGGCGGGAATATAGAAAAGATTTGTGAGTATTGCGAGAAGAACCAGGAGAAGCTGAGCAGTAAAGCCAGGGGGAGGCATAGACTGAAAAGATTGGGATTCCGGGAACCCAGGTAGAAAGCAGGGATCGAAACGGGGACGTAAAAAAGCCAGGAACCGCAGAGTCCCGGCATATTATTACTATCGACCCGGTATGAGCTTTCATCTTGGGACAAGGCGAAGCGCAGGACATTAAGCGGTTTCTCCGTTAATAAAGCATATATCTTGCGATTTAAACATAAACCTGCCTGTCTTCAAGCTGTGTTCTATTAAAGGAAAGGAGGTTTCACGCCCCTGTTCCTCCCCAGACAACTTCCACTATCCAGCCCGCTACCCAGGCGTTTTGCCCTGCCCGGTTAACCTGATACCAGCCGTCCAGCTGTTTTATCACTGACATTTGCTCCCCTTTGCCAGCCTTGCCGACCACCTCGTAAAAAGTTCCCGGCCCACTGCGCAGATTGACCTGAGGGGAAGTGACCACCACCCCCACGGCTTTTAGCCCGTCAGCAGGAGGAATGAAAACGTATACTGTAGAACTATCGGGATCCCAGGAAGCAGTGCCGCCCAGAGCCTCGATCACAAAACGCAGCGGGGCCATGGTAGTCTGACGGTATTTGCGGATGGGTACATCGGTTCTCCATATCGAACCATTTACCGTAGGTTCAAAGGAGTCAACCGGCAGGACGATCTTCTTAGCCCCCCAGTCTACCGTAGCGGTCTGCCGGGCATTATTCCAGCCCACCGTGGCCCCAACCGCATCAAATACCTCGCGCAAGGGCACCATAATGCGATTGTTTTCTATGCAGGGGGCAACCGTAAACGACATGGGCTGGTTGTTCAGCACTATTTTAAGGTTGGGCGAAGGCTCAGCTTTTAACGCCGAGGTGGAGGCCGCGGCAGACTGGCCTGCAATCATATCCTGGCGGATGTAGGCCCCCTTGCCGTCGGAGGTTTTGGCTATGTACCAATCGCCTTCTTTACCCACCAGGGTCAGTAAATCACCTAAACGAACCTGCCCGATAATATCATAATCAGCCCCGGGGCCGGAGCGCAGGTTAGCCACTTCAACCCCTACTTTCAGCATTTGCGGCGGCGCCACCTCAAGCAGCGATGAGTGCACCCATCCGGTCAGCGTCCCGAATTTTACCTGGCGCCATTCACCGCTGCTGCCGGTCACTTCCACCCTGGTATCTTTATAAAGGGATCCCGCCACTAAATAGTGCGTTCCCGGGCCGGAGCGCAAATTGACCACACTGCCAACCACCGTTGCGCTTGCAGCCTGAGCCTGATTGGTCATCGACCCCAGCAAAAAACCAATATAAATCAGAATACTTATAAACAACAAAAAAGCTAAGGACTTTAACTTGCCTTTGACATATTTAATGGCTCCCACGCTAAAACCTCCCCGATAAAAGTACCCTTATATTAATACGAACCGCGGGTATAAAATTTGGGGTAAGGTATCGACCCAATTCGCATCTCAATGCTTATACAGCCTTCTCCCGGGGCGGCCTCAGCAGCACTTGAATAACCCGGTACCACAATTTCAAAAGGCGCCCTGTCAGTCAGCGCTGTTTGCTTCACCGGCTGGGAAGAGCTTTTTGCTCAGTTCAAAGGTTTGTTGATCGTAGAGCAGCAGATAAACCTGAATATCATATTTTAGCAGGAATTCGCTGATGGCAGCGACGGCGATTTGCAGAGCCTGCTCTATAGGGTATCCATAGATACCGGAGGAGATCAAAGGAAAGGCGATGGATCGGCAGTCATTTTGCATGGCCAACCACAGAGAGTTGGTATAGCAATTATGCAGCAGACGGGCCTCATCAGAATTTCCGCCTCTCCAGATAGGGCCGGCGGTGTGAATGATGTGCCGGGCCGGAAGGTCATAGCCTCCGGTGACAACCGCCTCACCGACGCCGCACCTGCCGATGCGGTCGCATTCAGCCTGCAGCTTGTCGGCCCCTGCGGCGGCAAAAATGGCGCCGCATACCCCGCCGCCCCTTTGCAGAGCCGTATTGGCAGCATTGACGACCGCATCAACCGGCATTGTGATTATATCGCCGTGGATGATATGCAGCGGCATGGTGAAATCTCCTTTCTGCCAGATAACATTTGCCTGTATCAACATTGTTCTCAATAGGCTTTCCATAAAAAGCCTTACAGTTCCTGCTCTATCATAAGTCTCCAGTCAGATCAGCATGGCGTTTCCCCGGCTTTCACCAGGTTTGCTATTTATTGAAGATATGTAATCACCAGGATTATACACCCCATTTTATCGGCCGGTCCTGCATTTTAAACCGCCCAGCCAAGATCCATTGCCGGAGCCATTGCAATAATTCTTTTAGAGGATTATATTGTTTAAACGGGAACTATGAAAAGAGAAAAGAAACGGAGGGGAAGTTATGGCTAAGGAGCTAATCGGTACCATTAAAACGCCGGACGTGGAGGACAGAACCGAGGTGTGGGCGGAAGAACAGGCAGATTACTGGCGTATCTTTCTGCTGGATCCGGAGGAAAATCGCCGGGATACGGAACACTGCGCCAAATCAGCGGTTGAGGCTCTGGTTTTGGCCTGCAATATCTGGGGCACTGAAGAATGGGATCTGAAGCTGGCTGATGAGGGTTAAGAGCAGCAATTGATCATGATGCCGAATAAAAACAGTTGATACCGGGGTTAAGCTCCGGTATCTTTATGCGGCAGGACCAGTGTAAAGGTCGCTCACGTTTTATCCCAGCAGAAATGTAATAAACATGCTCCGGTCCGGTGACATCACGTTTTACGCCTGCTCCACCACGCCAGGCTGGTGGAAACGGGCGTACTCTCAGGCCGTCATCACTTCCATCAAGCGCGCCTCGCTAAATCCCGTCCGCGGGATTTTGCCCATCATGATTACCGCGGCCTGCAGTTCCGCCGCTTTTCTTGCTGCGGTATAGCCGGCTGAGGGTGTGCGGTGAAACCCCCAGGCAAAACAACAGTTTCAACAACTGTACTAAAAAAACGGTTTTCCAGGGGCCATTTTGCTCATAGCGCCTTGAACTCGCTTCGACTTTGGCGGATAGTATTGCCGGCCGGATCAACTTTCTGGCCCGGCGCGAAAACCCGGCATCTTCGAATAGAGGCCATTCCGGGAAACCTCCGATTTGTTGGAATAAGGCCTGCGAGCAATAGATGGCCTGGTCGCCGTAACAACTGTGTAATAACCGGGCACGCAGGTTGGAGCATTTACCCAACATGGTATAGAAATGACCCGGATGAGTAAACGCTATGATGGCACAGCCCCACCCTGGCTTATAGGGATCAATCTGCAGCAGTTCCTCAATCAGCCCGGGTCCGGGCTTGCTGTCCGCATGCAAAAACAACAGCAGCGGCGCCGCAGCCAGGGCTGCTCCCCGGTTTAATTGAGCTCCGCGGTTGGCAGCACCGATTGTGGCGGTTGCCCCCATCATCCGGGCTAAATTCACGGTGTCATCGCCACTCCCGCCGTCACTTACGATAATTTCCACTTCGGAGTACTCCAGAAGCTTGTTCAGCAATCCCCGCAGTGGAACGGCTTCGTTAAGGGTTGGTATTATTACCGACAACCCGGGCTGACGGATCATCATCAAGCTCCTTCCACTGCTCGATCAAAAGCACCGCGGCTTTGCCGGTTAATTCCTGACAAGTCCGCGAACCGACTCTATCGATGATGGACCTCTTCTTCTTGATAACCCGGCAGCAGGTGGAGCCGAAGTTCTGTTTGAAGATATCGTGCAGCGACAAAGCTAATTTATCCTGGCGGGGGTGAACCTGATAGCGGCTGCGCAAGCCCGAGGCCATTATCATGCCTGATAAGGCCCCGCAGGTACAGCCGGCCTGCATGCCCTCTCCGAATAAGCTGGCCGCTGACAGGAGGTCTTCAGGAACCGGCAGGCCCCACTCCTGGCAGGCAGCCATAATAACCGCCTGGCAGCAGTTGTTGCCCGCTTTCATTTTCTGTACTGCATTCTGGTAGACCCTTTGCTGAAACATAGGCCGTTTCTCCCCGCCCTTCCGGCTTAACCATATCATACTCTCCCTTTGCACAATTAAGGTTACTACAAAAGATAGCTTGAGATTATCCCGGTAATAATCTACGCAAACATATATCCTATCCCCCGCACATTGCTGAATATGACTTTCCGTCCTGATTTCTATCAATTATAATTATGCAATATATTCTACATTATTATATTAGATCAAATCTGTCATGTAAATTATTCCACTGCGAACAGCGGCGGCATGCGGCATCTCCCTAAGACGTGCGGGTCCAGTATCCAGCTATTTGGCCGGCCAGTGCCGGTGTAGGCAGCGCATACTGTCCCAAATACCTTCATATTTTTTATAAGCGATTAATTTTCAGGAGGCCGGCATGCTAACCTGGCTGAAACGACGCCTCAGAGCTTTGATGTTCATGACCCTTTTCCTGGGCGGGATCTCTTATGGCAGCTTTACCCTGGCTTTGCACCCCAACCTCTCCGTTTGGGAAAAAGACGGCAACTTAATTCGCAGTGTAACAGTGCGGGAGAAGGTGGTGGCCTTGACCTTCGATGACGGACCTGATCCGCTCCGGACCCCGGTGCTCCTGGACATACTCAGAATGCATCAGACTCAGGCCACCTTCTTCGTAGTGGGCAGCAAGGCACAAAAGCATCCTGAAATCATCCGGCGGATGGCCCGGGATGGGCATGAAATCGGGAATCACAGTTATTCGCACCGGAATTTTAATCATCTCAATAAATGGCAGATACTGGAGGAAATTCGCCGCACAAATCAGATTATAACAGAACTCAGCGGGCATCAACCCGATTTATTCCGCCCCCCGGGGGGCTATCTGTCATATGAGATGGTGGATTTGACGGTTAAAGAGGGCATGCTGGTGGCCTATTGGACCTGGCAGCAGGACAGCAAGGATTGGCGCCGGGGAAAACCTGCCCCAACTATTGCCGCCCACATTGTAGAACACATCAGGCCCGGGCAGATCATTATCCTCCATGATGCCGGAGATAACGGTCTGCAAACTGCCAGAGCGGTGGATATTTTTCTGGCTGACCTTAAGCAGAAGGGCTACCGCTTTGTGAGTATGGGCGAACTGATTAGCCGGGGAGCTAAAGATTGAATAAACTTACTTTTTTCGCCATAGAATTCATTAGGAAAAGAGGGTGATGATCTGCCCAGGTTTTTTGGCTTTTACGAGATGAATCCCAAAACGAAGATTACGGTTATCGCCGTATTGGTCCTGCTCCTGCTGGCTACCAGCGCGGTGTATGTGCAGGCCTTCTACAGGCAAAAGCCGGTTTATGGGGTTGAAACTGACAAGAAGATCGTAGCTTTAACTTTTGATATAAGCTGGGGTTACGAGACCGCGCCGGCGGTGCTGGAAATCCTCAAGGCCAATCAAGTGCAATGCACTTTCTTTCTGTCCGGCCCCTGGGCCACTCAGTACCCGGAAGTGGTGAAACGGATCAAAGCCGATGGCCATGAAATCGCCAGCCATGGACACCGCCATCTCAATCTGACCAATTTCAGTAAAAGCGAGATCAAAGAAGAGATTATGAAAGCCCACCAGGCTATCCAAGCAGTAACTGGAGAGCCGCCCCGCCTTATCCGCGCTCCCAACGGAGATTACAATGACAATGTAATGGAAGCCATTCACGAGTGCCATTATCAGGCCATACATTGGGGCACAGATTCTCTGGACTGGATGAACCCCGGTGTCTCCATAATCATCGAGAGAATAAACAAGCGCATACACCCGGGCGATATCATTCTCATGCATGCCAGCGACACCTGTAAACAGACCGCGCAAGCCCTGCCCGCCATAATAAACAATATCCGCAGCCAGGGTTATGAAATTGTTACCGTATCCGAACTGCTGCAGGAAGCCGCTGCCGATTGAGCAGGAGCAAAGCGCCTGCTGTCCCAGAAAAAATGAAGAAGCCATTTAAGGGTCCTTAAATGGCTTCTTCTTATTCTCTGTCTTCCTTTTCGTCCTCAATGTGCTCCAAGCCAATGGAACGGAGGATCTCATCAATCAGCTTTTTATCCAATTATCTTCTCACCTCCTCGCCGGGCATTTTATTACCTACCCTATATTATTATAATACTTCGATGCAGAAAATGCTGACGAGTTTTGTAAAGTTTCACCCAAATTTCGGTGTATTTTCAGTAACTTCTAATCAGCATCATCCTCTGCACTGCAGATTTCCGCCAGTTGCTCATCACCCGCAGGGAAAATATGGCGCGGCTTTTTTTCAATCATAACTGTGGCTGGCAGGGGCTTGGGCGCCGACACCCCCAGATCCGTCAGGCGGCGCGCCGTAACCAGAACCCGGCTTTCCATCGACCCTACGGTCTGGTTGTAAGCTTCCACGGTGCGCTCCAGGCCTTTGCGCAAGTCTTCAAAATGCCTGGTCAGGACATGAATCCGATCATATAGGTTTTGACCCAGCCTGCTTATCTCCCGGGCATTCTCGGCGATGGCTTCCTGCTTCCAGCCGTACGCAACCGCTTTGAGCAAAGCGATCAAAGTGGTGGGTGTAGCCAAGATGACCTGCTGGCTGGAGCCATACTCAATCAGTTCGGGGTCATATTGCAGGGCGGCGCTGAAGAATGCCTCTCCGGGAACAAATAAAACTGCGAACTCCGGGGTAGGCTGAAATTGTTCCCAATATCTTTTACTCCCCAGCTGGCTGATGTGCACCCGCAGTTGTTTGGCATGATCGGAGAGCCTGGCTTGCTGCAGGTTGGGATCATCGCTCTCCATGGCATCCAAATAGGCCCGCAAAGGGGTTTTGGAATCTACCACCGCATAACGTCCCCCGGGCAGTTTGACAATCAAATCGGGGCGCAGGCGTGAATCAGGGGATTCGCTGCTGCGCTGTTCCACGAAGTCGCAGAAATTGACCATACCCGCCATCTCCACCACCCGGCGCAGCTGCAGCTCGCCCCAGCGCCCCCGGACCTCGGGCCGCCTCAAGGCTTTGACCAGATTAGCGGTTTCAGTGTGCAGCTGGGCCTGGGTGCGCGACATATTCCCCACCTCGGCCATCAAACTGGCATAGGCGCTGGTGCGCTCCTTTTCCAGCTGCTGAACCTTTTGATCCACCTGTTTCAAGGAGTTCAGTACCGGCTCCACCAAGGACTGAATGGCTTTATGCCTGGTTTCCAAATCGGTGCGGGCTCCCTCCTGGTATTTCTCCAGCGAGGTGGCGGCCAGCTCCAGAAAAGATCGATTGTTGCTGCGCAAGGCCTCGGCGGACAGCGAGGCGAAGGCTTCAGTCATTTTCTCCCGGACTTGTTCCAGTAATTGTTTCTCCCGGGCCAGGCGTTTTTCACTCTCCTGCAAACGCTCTTCCAAGCCCGCCTGAATCTTGTGCAGCCGGTTGAGTTCCATCTGCAGATCGCTCACCAGGTTTTCCTTTTTATCAAGGCTGGCTTCCAGCTCAGTGATGCGCAGACATCTCTCCTCAGCCGCCGACCGTTTCTGCTGCTGAGACTGCAGTTCGCCGCTTAAACTGGATATATGCTGGCCAAGATCACGCTCTCTCTGGCGCAATTCCTGCAGATACTGTTCTTTGTGCGCAAGATTCTCCTGGTACATGGCCCGCTCGCCCGCAATGCTTTGCTCGTACAAAAGCCGTTCACTGTATAAACGCCCGCGCATAACCAAAGCTATGCCCAGGCCGCCCATTATCAATCCTGCCGCTAAGGCCAGGAGTGTAACCCATTCGCTCATGATCTGCCAGCCTCACTTTCGAGCCCTCTTGCATCTCAGTATAGCGCAACCGCGGCCTGCCTTGAATCCCATTTTACATTGCCAGCCTACATAATAGCGGGCAGCTGTGGTGAGGATAAGAAGGAGAGGTCAGGAGGTGCTCGCATGTTAAGCCATGATGGTGTATGGGCCAGGTATATCCTGGCGTTGTGTTTTTTCTTCGCTTCAGGAAGCGGCCTGGTCACAGGCTGGGCCGCAACCCTGTGCGGGGTGTTGGGTACGGTGCAGTTGGCCAACGCGCTTTTGAGGTATTCCCCGGTAATGGAATTGATCAATTGGTGGCAGACCCATAAAAAGACCTTATAAAAATCTTAAACCCATAATGCCGGGCAGCGTCAAACCCGGCTTTTGACTGTCATGTAAAAGAGTCCGGGACATCCCGGACTCTATCATTGCTCACTTTGGTTTCAGGCTTCGACTCTATTCCAGCTTCTCCAACATATCCAAGACCATGTCGAAGAAGTAACTGATGTCTTCACGCTCATTGATCCCGGCTTTAAAGCCCACTTCCGGAAACCGTCCGGCACTGTTGATCTTAACATCTACAGTGTAGTTGGCCTGCTCCATATCGGATTCTATATTATCAACTTCGATGTCGTCCCATTCTTCCTCAATGCTTAGATCTTCTTCATTGAGCAGCTTAGCATAGGCCTTGGCATCAATTTCATCGCCATGATCAATGATCTGGGTTACTATCCAAAGGATATCTGCTACGTTTATTTCCAATTCTTCCGCTAACTGAATAATTTCATTGGCAACCGGAGTAATTTTTAGTAAATCGGATAAATTCACTGGATCGCCTTTACCCCATCTCTTACTCACAGCCTCACCTCCGCATCTTGCTGCATTCCCCGAAACTACGTGTAAACAGTTTTTGCGCTGTTCCCTTCACGCGCTGAGTTTGACATTATCTGCCGACTTTTCTGGTCTCTGTTTATTTGATTATATGTGAACTGTAGGAAAAAAAACAGTGCAATAAAAAGGAAATATTAATCTCCCTGGTCGTCAAAGAACTCCATTCGGGCCGTCCACATTATTCCAGTATCTGACGGCAATTAGACGATCTGAATACACATCTGGAAAAGTCTTTGCCGTGCCATGCCCTTCTCTACAACTATATGTCAGCCCAATGCTCAATTATTACAGGGGAAGCTGCTGATGGGCAGAAATACCGCCTTTATCACGCCGGACCAGGTCCGGCCAACCCCAATCAGCAGGCTGTAATATCTCGGACTGATCCCCGCAGCCAAAGCGGCTATCCGGGTTAGGCTTCGCTTTATTATATGCCAATTTACCCAACTTATGTAAGCGGAAAAACTTGGTCCAGACGTTTTATTCCGGAGGCTTGTTAGCGGAAGTGTTGTATCGGGGGTAATTCCCGGCAGGAAAATTACATCGCTTTGGTCCTGAAACAATCGGTTATTGGCAGGACTGTACGAATTTCCTTGGCTAAACCGCCAAACCGATGTGCGGTATTTCGATGCGCTCATTTAAAAAGTCGATTCTGGTCAGTGATCCAGGCGGAACGGTCTCCTGCCAGGGATCGGAGTTGGCCCGTATTCGGCATAGCATGGCCTTTATCACCCCGCCGTGGGTGACTACCACCGCTGTCCCGGCATGCTTCTTTTTGATTTCCTCGATAGCTTCAAGGCTGCGGCTGGCCAGGTCAGAAAAGGATTCGCCCCCGGGTACCCGGAATTCTTCCAGGTTATTAAACCACTGTTCAAATTCGCTCCGGTACGCAGCGTAAACCTGCGTGAAGGTCAGGCCTTCCCATTTGCCAAAGCAGAATTCGCGCAGCCTGTGATCGGGGTGGGGCTGAAGCTTAAAAGCTCGGCCGATTATTTCCGCGGTTTCGCGGGCCCGGGAAAGATCGCTGCAATACACGGCCTCGACCGCTTCATCCTTCACAAGATAATCGGCCAGCCGCAGGGCTTGCTGCCTCCCGGTGTCATTCAGCGGGATATCGGTATGACCCTGGTATCTCTGGCTGGCGTTCCATTGGGTTTGTCCGTGTCTGATCAGGATTAATTTCATGGCCGTGTCATCCTCTCCAGTCGCTCTTATCCATGCACCAGGAATACCGCGGTGATGATAAAGATGGTTTCACAGCACTCGCATAAGGCTCCGAAGCTATCCCCGGTTACACCCTCCAGCTGCCGGGCTATCCAGGCCGCTATCAAGGCACCCAGGCCGATGGTGATAATGACCGCGGTCAGGGCTGTCCAGGCCTGAGCCAGCCAGGATCCGGCCAGGAGCAATAGAGCGGCTCCAGCCAATTTCGGAAGCCCCGCTTCTCCGCCGAACGCTGCCCCCAGGCCGCCGCCGGACCGGGCATAAGGATAGCGGCAGATGGCGTACACCATCATAAACCGCCCTACCGCCGGCGCAACCAGCAAGACCCAGGCCTTATCAGTTATTAAAAGGTTATCCAGAAAAGCCAGCTTGAGAAGGATGACCACCACCAGAGTTATGGCCCCCATAGCCCCTACCCGGCTGTCTTTCATAATTTCCAGTTTGCGTTCCCGGTCCCGGCCGCTGAAGAGTCCATCCGCAGAATCCATCAGCCCGTCGAGGTGCAGGGCGCCCGTAACCATAACCCAGGCCAATATGATCATAGCCTCGGCTGCAATACCCGGGCCTAAGAGTTCAGTGAGCCGGGAGACTGCGAACAATATCATGCCGATAATGAATCCGACCAGAGGGTAATAGTAAAGTGAATTGGCGAATTCCCTGTCATTAGCAATACGGTTTCCGTAAACCGGGGCTATGGTAAGAAAGCTGATAGCCAGCAGCAGACTGTGCACACAATTCCTCCTAATGCCATTTTTCGCTATGGTTTCCGCTACTTGTGAGAAGCGCCTTTGCAATCGATGTTTTTTCAGAGCTTCCAATTTCCGCTTAAAATGCCGCACCTTTATGAGCAGTTGTCCAATATGTCTTTATTGCCATGAAAATCTTTTGTCTTTTATTGCCCGGGCGGTTTTAATAATGATTCCGCGTGGGCACATTATAAAAAACTGCTGTGAAGGTGGACGGGTATGGATTTCAAAAAGGATTTGACTTCATTTGACCGGGGCATTCGAATCACAATGGGATTATTCCTTATCGGCCTGGTAGTCTTGCAGCCCGTGGCCTTAAACAACACCTGGCTGCTAGTCCTCGCGGTCATGGGTCTGGGTATGCTGGCCGAGGGCTTCAATACCAGGTATTGAATAAATAATCTAATCGCCGGCCCGGTTTAATATTCCTCGTTCTAAAGGAGCCCGAAAGCTGTCTCAACCGCTTCGTCTCCACTACAGCCATTTTCCCAAAAGGAATCCGAATACCAGGGCCAGTATGCTGATGATCAACAGCTTGGCGGTTTCCGCTGGAGGGATTTTTATGGAATCGCGCACCTTGATGTCCCACAAGCTGCGCCTTTTCAAGCGATGGGCGATCTCAATCTTCCCCCCCATTTCGGCGATAATGCCGTCGCAGGCCTCTTCGATGCGCTCCCGCACTGCCAGGGCCTCCTCGCCCCAGAGTTCAAGGCATCTGCGGAAAAGCCACTCACCTTGCTTATTGACAAACTCGGCAGCCAGATCCAGAGCTTCAGACCACTGCTGATTCCACAGGGCTGCCTCAGGTATGGAATCGATCAGTTCGAGGGCACACCCCCTGATGATATTCAATACCTGATCTGCAAAATCATTCATTCCGCTGCTTTGGCCGGATTCCCACAGCTTCTCGCCCTGTTTGGCCGCCTCCTGCACCCGCATCATCATGGTTTGTTGCTTAACCCGGAATATTCCCGCTATATCTATTTTGCGTTGATTTTTCATTCTGGGCATACTTATAAATCACCTCGCTATTTCAGTATTCTCCTTAATTTAAATGGTTTCCTTCAATCAAAGCGGTTCATGTCCCAAGCGGATAAATCATCCTCCACTGGGATGTGAGGTTTTACCAAACCACCGGCGCCTGCTATGGCAGCCCCGGAGAACGGTCTGCAAGCGGGACGCCGGTTCTGCAGCTGATTGTCGCTATAGTAAAAAAAGTGTTCTTGCCGCGGGCATTCATAACAAATCATCATAAATATGCTGGCAAAATGATAATATATACACAGGCCTGCACCATGCAGGCTAAATTACTCCTATATGGTGATATACTATGTGGAATTTCTTGTACTGGTTAGTTCCTTTGCTGGCTCTGAGCGGCTACTTCAAATTCAGCGGCAATGAGATCGGCCTGTTTTTCAGTGCCGCGGCGGCTATCATACCCCTGGCCGGGCTTATGGGCGAGGCTACCGAAAACCTGGCCTGTTATACCGGTGAAAGGATCGGCGGTCTGCTCAATGCCACTTTTGGCAATGCCACCGAACTCCTGATTACCATATTTGCCTTAAAAGCCGGCCTGTTCGCGGTGGTAAAAGCCTCCCTGGCAGGCAGCATCCTGGGCAATATCCTTTTGGTCCTGGGGCTTTCCATAGCCATGGGCGGCATGAAGAACGGGATACAGCATTTCGACCGGGTTCATATCAACAATCAGACCAGTCTTATGTTTTTATCGGTCATTGCCCTGACCATCCCGGCGGTATTCCTCTATGGAGAAACCGGGCCCAAGCTGGAGCATTACAGCCTGGTGGTGGCGGGGATTCTGTTCGTGATCTATGTAGCCGGCCTGGTATTCAGCTTCCGTCATACCGGCACCAACCGTCAGTGCGCGATTGATGAGGAAATTAAATGGAGCCGGCCGCGCTCCCTGGGGATGCTGTTCTTAAGCACGCTTTTAATAGCGCTGGAGAGTGAATTCCTGGTCAGTTCCATTGAACCGGTTACAGCCCTGTTGGGATGGTCGGAGTTTTTCATCGGTATTATCATCATCCCTTTGATCGGCAATGCTGCCGAACATTTTACCGCTGTCATTATGGCCTGGCGCAACAAGATCGACCTGGCCTTTGAGATTGCGGTGGGATCAAGCACTCAGATTGCCTTGCTGGTAACGCCCCTGCTGGTTTTTATCGGTTTATTCATGGGACGGCCGATGAGTATCGTTTTTAACTATTATGAGATTGTGGCGATCGGTCTGGCGGTGCTAATCGCCCAGTTCATCAGCCTGGACGGTGAGTCTAACTGGTTGGAAGGCTCTTTGTTGCTGGCCGCCTACGCCATCATCGCCTTCGGCTTCTATTTTGTCTAGAAATAAGGTGAACAAAGACTAACGGGCGCCTGGTTTAGCGAGCTAAACCAGGCGCCCGTCTTCGTCAGACCGAATGCAGTTTACAATTTGGATTTGACATTGAGAACCAGAAGCTTCATGGTGCTGTACATGATGTCAGGCGGGTAATATGCCATGCCGCCTTTAAAATAACGCTCAAACACCTTTTTCCCTACTTCGTCATCGTCTTCCCCGGCCTCTAAAGCCGCCTTTATGAAGGCAAAGCCTTCCTCGGCCGCTTTAACAGTCTCTTCCAGGTACTGTTTTACTTCATCGCCCTTAAAAACATCTCCATGAGCCATGGCCAGGATTCTTATCGGCAAGCTCTGAAAACGATTCAGGGTTGCGATATAGCTGTCATAGTCCTGGAAAAAAACCGGGGATATCTCCCCGGGACCGGTTTTGTAGCCGGCAGCGTCTGAGGCGAACATGATCTGTTCGCTTTCCAGGTATATCGCCAGCGAACAGGCACTGTGCCCCGGCGCTTCCAGAATATCCAGCTTGAGGTTGTCCCCCAAAAGCAGATGGTCGCCTTCCCCTACCACCGCATCAACCGCGATGGGCCCACATTCCGCCACCCGGGGCAGCTCGGAGATGAAGCCCGCTTTAAGATAGGACTCGCCCACAAAACGGTCGCTTTTAAAGGCGCTCGCCATGGCCTTCTCTTTGGACAGGATCTTTTGAGCGGTGCTGCTGCCCACCACCAGCGCAGCGGGAAACAACTCTTTGAGAATGGGGATGCCGCAGACATGATCGAAATGGGAGTGCAAGACCACGATGTATTTAATGTCAGGTTTGTCCTCCAGGGCTTCCCACTGCCGGGCAAAAATCTCCGCTCCCGCACTGGTTCCGCACTCGATTAAAGCGGCCTCTTCCCGGCCCACCACATAATAGTTGAAATATCCGTTCCCGAACAACTTGACCTGTTCTGTAAGCTGCTGCATTTTATTTGGCCTCCTTATCGCATATTAAGAATCCGGCGATCTATCTCCGCCGCATGTCTCAGCGGTTAAAAAAGGGCTTTTCAAAGACATTATAATGCACTTTGTGATATGGGAGCTGGCCGTCTTCGATAGGAGCTTTCTGTTCTGCCGGATACCCGATGGCAACGATGGCCAGAACCTGATAGGCATCGGGCAGGTTAACCAATTCTTTCACATAACTTGAAGAAGTCTTGTGATCAATGTGCCATCTCTCCCTGACCTGTATCCAACACGACCCCAGACCCATAGAAGCCGCCTGAAGGTGCAAGAGCAGGGTACAGATGGACGAGTCTTCCACCCAGACATCGCATTTGCCCGGGTCAGCCGCTATAACGATTCCCAGCGGCGCCCCGGCTAAAAACGAAGCGCTGTGTTCCTTGCACAAAGCCAGTTTTTTCAACAGCTCCGGGTCTTCCACCACAATGAATTCCCAGGGACGGCGGGTTCGTGACGACGGAGCCATCAAGGCCGCCTTGACCAGCTCTTCAATCTGCCACGGTTCCAGCTTTTTGTCCTGAAACTTGCGAATGCTGCGTCTTCTTCTCAACAAGTCCAGCATGATGGTTCTCCTCCTCTGAAAATTTCTAATCTATGATCTTTTTATATCAATCCATGGCATCGGCTTGCTCCATCTCAGTGAGGATCCGCTCACAGATGACCGGGTTGCCCGCCACCAGCGAAACCCCGCGCTTGTGAGGCAGGTATGCGACCTTGCCGCCGGCCTCCTCCACCAGCAGGGCGCCGGCAGCCACATCCCAGGCACTGAGGTTCAATTCCCAGTAGCCGTCCAATGCGCCCAGAGCTACATTGCAGAGGTCATAGGCGGCTGAACCCATACGGCGTATGCCCCTTACTCTGGGGGTAAAGTGGGCAAAATAGTTGAGATTGTTATCCAGATGGGTGGCACGGTCGTAAGGAAATCCCGTGGCTAACAGGCATTGTTCCAGCTCGGTCTTCTGCGCCACGGCTATAGGCATTCCATTGAGGAAAGCGCCCTGACCCTGAATTGAGGTGAACATCTGATCCAGAACAGGGACGTACACCACTCCCATAATCGTCTCTCCCCGATACTGCAGGGCTATAGATATTGAGAAAATAGGCAGCCCCTGCGCGTAGTTGGTGGTGCCGTCCAGGGGATCAATCACCCAAAGATACTCGGAAAAACCGATTTGCCGGCCTTGCTCTTCGGATAAAATAGCATGGTGGGGGTAGGCATGGTGTAGGGCGGTTATCAAGCATTGCTCAGAATAGTGATCAACCTCGGTTACCAGGTCAACTACTGAGGATTTTGTTTCCACTCCCAGGTTCCTGCGCCTCAGGTTGGCTTTCTGGATTTCGCCTACCGTCCTGGCCAGGCTGCAGGTTTGATCAAGAATTTGGTCGAGATTTAAAACGTTAATAACTTCGCTGATTGAGGTCACCAGCCAGATTCTCTCCTTCCTGAATACCATCCCTCTGGTGTCGAGTTGCAACAAGCCGTCACTTACAATTTATGCAAGGGCAGTAGTATATCAGAACCAGCGCCGGTGTTCAGCCATAATACAATAATCGGTAAAGACCTCTACGCCCTGCTTTATAGCCTGAGCTTCACCATCTTCACAGTGCAGTCCGGGCTGCAGCCATATTGCCGGAACCTTGAGCCGCAAAGCCTCTTCAAAGATCCCGCTCAATACCTCCTCGCGGCGGAATACAGTGATCAGATCAATGGGTATGGGCACAGATGAAAGATCAGGATAGGAAGCCTCACCCAGCACCGTATCAAGATGGGGATTGACCGGAATGATCCGGTACCCCTGGTTTTGCAGGTATCCGGCTATGCGATGGCTGGGTCGGGTGGAGTCTGCGGAAAGCCCTACGATAGCTATATTCTTGCATCTGCTTAAGATTTCCCGGCGCGGGTTGCCGGCCTGTTTGCCAAATTTAAACATACTGTTCTCCCCCTGGTCTCATTTTACTAGAATGGCATAATATTGCAATCACATCCGGCAGCGGGATCTACGCAAACAGCTTGTGGTATATTTTCTCCAGATGTGCCTTATGACCTTGCTCCATAATAATCAGCCGTTCAAACAGCTGTTTTTCTTCATCCCGTTTGCTGAGCTGTGCCAAAACAGCATAATCTTCAGCGGCCTGGGCTTCCTTTTTGATGGCCAGAAGCAGTGCATCGGCCGGTTTCATCTCCGCGGACAACCTGGGGACCGGTTTATGATCGGTTAGTTTTGAATCGCCCGGGCTCTCAAACAGAGCGGTCAGTCCATTATCAAGCAAAGACTTCAGGGCCGCACGATGCTGCCATTCTTCCTCTGCCAGGCACTTGCAGATTTTGGCCGCCTCCTGATCTATCAGCTGCCGGGACAGGGAAGTGTAATAATCATAAGCTTCCAACTCGCTGGCAATAGCCTGTATGATGATGTTTTGAATTTGTTTGGTAGGCATGGTTATCACCTTTTATCTTAGGATTGCCCTCAGTATACCGAAATCGTTTATTATGGGCAATGCATATCGAACAAATAACATAAAGCCGGGCAATAACCCGGCAAATTTTCTAATAATCATTTGTCCCGACATCGAACCCGTCCGGGCCTCGATCACATCATACCCTGGCCGTGGTCGCGCCCCCCGTCAACGGTGAGCAGCATATTTAAAGCATACTGGTCGGACTCATAGCCGGCGCGCAGTTTGCCGTAATCCCCGATATGAAGATAATAGTCCAGCACATGCTTCATGTATGAGACCATCGTCTGCACGCCTTTGTCCGACAGGTTCAGGATCAGGTACTGCAAAAAAAGCATCACTGCCGCCGGGGCGTAATAGTTCTCTTCGCCTAAAGGCATACTGATGTCGATATCACGGTCAAGTTCATTGGTGCCATAGAACTGCGACCGATAGATGCGCAGCGGAGGTTCGTCGGAATCGACCAGGCGCTGGTTTTTATCCAGTACATTGATGCGGGCTACGAAACCGTCATCCAGCGGGTAGTTGGCCATGGCGCAGAAATAATCATAGATATTGAGCAAGAGGGCGCTGGAGGTGCTGCAGTTTCCAAGCGTAAACAATATTTTGGACAGGAACATGCTGAAGAAGCGAATCACATCGAGTTCCCGGATATCGAAAAGATAGGCGGTGATGCCTACCCAGGCCCGATCGCGGTCAAAAAAGTTAATTTCCAGACGGCACATGGTACCGCCTGATATCTGTTTAAAGGTTCCCCCCATTTTACTCCCACCTTACCAGTCTATATGTTTTATTATACCAGAAAACCCTGCGGCGGATGATAAACGCTGCCGCCGCCAAGCCTAGCTTCAGACTACTGTCGCCTCCGCTGCTTGGGGGAGTCTTTACCAGCCGGGATACTTGACCCGCCAGTCTTCATCATCACGGTAGGCGGTCAGGAGATCCTGCCCTATCGCAGCGATTACCTGACACAATTCCAATTGAGCCAGCCAATCCTGGGGCAAGGCGGTCCGGCCCAGACAAGCCCCCAGGATATTTCCGCAGATGGCCCCGGTGCTGTCGCTGTCGCCATCATGATTAACCGCCATAATCACTCCCTGTTTAAAGTCATGCGGCGATTTGAGGGCGCAGTAAATCGCTATGGCCAGAGCTTCATCGCCCACCCAGCCCTGGCCCAGCTGCTTGTAGCAGGTCACCGCCGGCTGCTCGCTGCGGGCCAGTTTGACCGCCTGTTCTATGCGGGCTGACAGCCTTTCATGCCGGTCATGCCGGCGCAGGACGTCCAGGGAGTGCCGTATTGCTTCTTCCAGCTCTAATCCGGCCATTAGATCGTGTATGATCTGGGCCAGGACCCCGGCGGAAAGAATCCCGTCGATATGCCCGTGGGTCAGAGCCGCGATCTGGCAGGATAGAGCAAAAGGATCAACCCCCAGATCTATCATGCCCACCGGTGCAGCCCGCATCACGGCTCCGCAGCCTTTGCTGTCGTTGAGCGCTTTTTGCAGAGTGCCTATCTCCGACCGCATCAAGGCTGAGGTACAGGTCAAGCCCGGGGAGCGCTGTTTAAAGAGTTCAAATTGCTGGATGAGGAAGCCGTCGTCACTATGGTAACCATAGTCGCTGAAATGCGGGTTATCTTCTCCCTGGGTATGCAGCCAGCGCAGATAGGCATGATGAACAACGGCTGCTATATTGACCTCTGGAGAAGAAGCCTGGGCCGCCCGCGCCCGCAGCAAACCTTCTGCGGTGAACAAGGTCATCTGAGTGTCATCGGTGATTTCGAATAAGCCCGCTTCTCCTTCTTGCGGCCTTTGAATCCCGCTTAAACCATAGCGGTGAAGAATTTGTTGATGATTGATAAACTCCACCGGGGCCCCCAGAGTATCTCCCAGGGCGCCGCCCAACAAACAGCCTGCATAATGATCCTGATCTTTTCTCATATATTCCCCTCCCATCAGCCTCTATCATCTCTTCATTCTATATTTAAACTGTCCCCATTTTATCAAAATTTGCCAGCAATTGCGAACCGGCCTCTGGCTAACAGCTTGATAAGCGGGGGCGGTCCTTTTTGGTCACCAAAGTGACAAAAAGGACCGCCCCAGTTGTGTCAACAGTCCATGAACTACGCTTTCTGGTAGCGTTCGGCGTAAAGTGTACGCAGATCATTCTTGCTGATTTTGCCAGTGGAGTTTTTGGGTATGGACTCCAGGGCTATGACCTCCCGGGGCAGTTTGTAGTTGGCCAGGCGAGGGTTGAGGAAAGACAAAATAGCCCGCCGGTCAAAAGTCTGCCCGTCTTTCATGGCCACAAAGGCGCAGATTGCTTCGCCGCGCATTTTATCGGGGATCCCGATGACTGAGGCTTCGCTGATCCCTGGGTACTGGTAGAGGACTTCTTCCACTTCGCGGGGATATACGTTGAGTCCTCCCACGATAACCACATCCTTCAAGCGATCCACTATAAACACATAACCTTCTTCATCGATATAGGCCATATCCCCGGTATGCAGCCATCCGTCCACAACCGCCCGGGCAGTCGCCCGGGGCATATTATAATAACCTTTCATCACATTGGGACCCTGCACAATCAACTCCCCCACCTCGCCAGCAGGCAGCACATTATGCTTCTCATCCACAATCAGCAGTTCGACTCCGGGGATGGCCGGGCCAATTGAGCCCGCCTTGCTGCGGTTTAACGGGTTTAGCGCACAAACCGGCGAGGCTTCTGACAGGCCATAGCCTTCCACCAGCGCAACTCCTAATTTCTGCTGGAACTGATTCAAAACCTCCACGGGCAGCGGGGCTCCCCCGGAAACAAACACCCGCACGCTGGAAAAATCCTCAGTAGTCCCCAGGGCTAAATAGAAGTTGTGCATGGAGGGGACCCCGCAAACTACCGAAACTGACTGACGCTTAATGGTGGCAATGACGTCTTTGGGAAAGAACACCTCCACAATGGTGATTTTGGCTCCGGCCAGCAGCGGCGCCAGTATGGTGACCGTCCAGGCAAAAGCATGAAACATGGGGAGAACCGAAAGCATATTGTCCTCTTTGGAAACCAATAGGATCTGGTTGGTAGCTTCGGCATTGCTTATAAGATTGCGATGGGTCAAAACCGCTCCTTTGGGAAACCCGGTGGTGCCCGAGGTGTATATGATAACGCATTCACTTTCCTCGGCAATATCATCGATATCAGGGGCTGCGGGCAAGTCAGCCTTGGCCAGCCCGGGGCCGAACTCGGCGATCAAAAGCTGTGTAACCTCATCCCCCAGTTCCAGGGGCTGGCTGGTTACCATACGGATGATGCCGGCATCTTTAACGATATAAGCGATTTCCGGCGCAGCCAGATTGATATTGATAGGCACCACCACCGCCCCCAGACTGGTGAGGGCAAAATAGCAGTAAACAAAATCCGGTGAGTTGCGGCAGAACAGCCCCACATTTTGCTTAGGGCGAATCCCCTGCTGGTAAAAATAATCCCTGAACATCGCAACCCTGTCCTGCACGTCCCCATAAGTTATATGCTGCTCCCGAAAAACAAGAGCAATATCATCCCTGTGCCCCTGATCCTTCAGTTCATGAACTAACATTTTTTCACTCCATTTCAATAAATTCGTCAGTAGAGGTATTCTACCAATGCTTTTATTTATAAGTACAGAATCGAAACGCGTTCCTCCATAACACCTTATGTTATTCGCTGCGCCTCTTCCGATTCCTGCCGGACTCCCATATCTCCATAACGGGAGTAAACTTATCGGTGCACCGCAATTTAGAAGCTACATCCCGCCTGGCACATAATTTGAAAAGATTGTACTTGAGGGGAAGGCCCAGAAACCCGATACTATTTAGTAGAGAGATTAGAAATCCTAAAGGATTCAGCAGGAGTGACTTGTAATGACTGGGCAGGATTTTTATCGGACGGTGGTGCAGAATACACTGTCCGGATATGTTTATTGCCGTTCTATCGCCGGCCCGGATGGTTCTATCGTGGACTTCGTAATATTGGAAGCCAACCAGGCTTTTTTGGAATTGTTTGGCCTGGAAGGCAAAGATGTGAAGGGCAAGCCTTTTTCACAGGTCTTTACGGGGATACAGCGCGAGCAAGCCTATCTGGCCAATGTCTTACAGCGGGTAAGCCCCTCCAGGCCCTTGCGCCTGAGGACTTATTTCAAATCGCAGCGGCGCGTCTACCGCTTGCACATCTATTCACCGCAGGCGGAGCATTTTGTGATACATATACTCCATGCCTCGCAACTTAGCCATGACCGCAAAATGGAACGCTATCTGAAACGGCGGCTCTCTAACGAAGAACTGCTTTTTAATACTGCCATGCTGGCTATGCAGGATATGGGCATGGATCAGTTCTATCTGCGCTGCCTGGAGATGATCGGTGAAAAGCTCGGCTTAAGCCGGGTATATGTTTTTGAATATCATGCCGAAAGCAATACTATCGACAATACTTATGAATGGGTGGCTCCCGGTATTTCTCCACAGAAAGAGCATCTGCAGGGAATCAAAACTCAGGATATCCCCTGGTGGCATCAAACCCTCTTGGAGAGGAAAAATATCCAGTTCAGCGATGTTGAGGATATCCCCGAAGAGGCGGCAAAAGCCCTTTTAAGGCCCCAGGAGGTCAAGTCCCTTCTGGCCATGCCGCTGTTTATCGACTCCGCCTATTATGGCTTTGCAGGCTTTGACCATTGCCACTCCTACCGCGATTGGCATCCTGAAGACGTTCGCATCCTGAGCTCAGTATGCAATATCTTTTCAGATTATATGAAACACAAGCAAACCGAAGCGGCTTTGCATCTGGAGCGCGCCCAACTGCTGTCCCTGTTTGACGGTATTCAAGAGCCTATTTACGTGGCTGACATGGAAAACTACTCCATCATCTATGGCAACCTGGCCTTGCAGAGGGTTTACAATCAAAGCCTGGTGGGCAAGATCTGTTATCGAGTCTTGATGAACCGCGACCAGCCCTGCGAATTTTGCACCAACCCCACCCTTAAGGCCATGGCCTATGAACCATATGTATGGGAATTTCGCAACCCGGTTTTAAATCGTTATTACCGGGTGGTGGACCGCATGATCACCTGGCCTGATGGGCGCGATGTGCGCTTTGAGATGGCTATCGACATCAGTGATTATAAACAGGCCACCCGCGACCTTCAGACTGAGAAGGAGCGGCTCAGGGTCACCCTTCATTCCATCGGCGACGGAGTCATATCCACCCATCAAGACGGCACCGTATTAATGATGAACGAAGTGGCCGAAAACCTAACCGGATGGTGGCGCGAAGAAGCACTAGGCAGGCCTTTGAGCAAAGTATTCCGCATTTTTGACGAACAGAGCCATTTGCCCCAGCCTGATCCGGTAGATTTGGCCATGCAATCGTCAACACGCCAGGTTACACCCGTCAATCATGCCGTGCTGTTGGATCGCAACGGGCGGGAACGCCCGGTTGATTACAGCGCATCGCCGATCAAAGATATCAGCGATGATGTGCTGGGGGTAGTGCTGGTATTCAGAGATGTCACCCAGCAGAAGAAAGAAGCCGCTGAAATCTTTTATCTGAGCTATCATGACCGTTTGACCGGGTTATACAACCGGGCCTTTTTTGAGAGGGAACTGGCCCGCCTCAACACGGACCGGCAGCTGCCCCTGTCAATGATCATGGGTGATGTCAACGGTTTAAAGATCACTAATGACGTGTTCGGTCATCAGGCCGGCGACAATCTGCTGCGCGCCATCGCCCAGCTTTTGAGGGAGTCATGCCGGTCTGAAGATATTATCGCGCGCTGGGGCGGAGACGAATTCATTATCCTCTTACCGCAGACCTCCAGTGAGGAGGCCCACCAGATTTGCGAGCGCATCACCAAAGCCTGCCGGGAGTCGAGCTACGGGCTCACCCGGGTCAGCATCTCCCTGGGCTATGCCACCAAAAAGGATCCCGAGGAGGATATCATGCAGGTACTGCGGCTGGCCGAGGATTTCATGTACAAAAGAAAGCTTCTGGAAAGCAAAAGCATACGCAGTTCCATCGTGGGTTCCATCAAGCAGACCCTTTATGAGCGCGGTGTGGAATCCGAAGAACACACCCACCATTTGGCCTTGTTAGGCACTCGTATCGGCATGGCCATGGGCTTATCCGACAATGAGATCAACGAGCTGGAACTCTTGGCCATGCTCCACGACATCGGGAAAATCGCGATCAGTGACCATATTCTTAAAAAGTCCGCCAAGCTGTGTCCTGAAGAAGCCCAGGAGCTTAAGCGGCATACCGAGATAGGTTATCGCATTGCCCAATCCGTTCCTGAACTGGCCCCTATCGCCGACTGCATCCTCAGCCACCATGAATGGTGGAATGGCGAGGGCTACCCGCAGGGGCTGAAAGGCGCAGCCATTCCCCTGCCGTCCCGTATCATCACCATTGTGGATGTCTATGACAATTTGATCACCGGCTGCTCCATCCAGCCCGGACTGCCGCCTCAGCAAGCCCTAAAGGCCATTGCGGGCGCAGCCGGAACCCAGTTTGACCCCGGCATTACCGCCATCTTCGTGGAGCAGATGGGCGGCCTGGCTTGATCTATCGACACTTAAACAGGCCGGTTGCTGATAACAATCAGCAACCGGCCTGTTAGTTTGCGGTTTATAAACTGGTTGACAAAGAATTGATATGGTTATATAATGCTTTCACTACATCTTGTTTTGCAAATATTAAATATATCATACTATGATTTATTTGTCAAGGTATAAATCCAATTATTGAAAGTGCGGTTTGGGGCTGGCCTCCATCCCGGAATATTATGGGCCGGCTATTGCTGATCCCTGATTAAATATTCTTGCCAACACTATGTTATAATAAATTTTTACTATGATCAAGGAGGTTCACCATGAATCAGGATGATAAGACACTTGAGATGATGCGTCAGATTATTGAAGAAAAGAAGAAGAAAAGCGCCTCACAGGGCAAAATGCGGCGCGGCGGGGAAAACCGCTTTGGCGCTTCCCATCCCGGAAACAAGAAGCAGAAAAAAGGCGGGCTGCCCCCCAAGTAAATGAAAGGTTGAGTGTGATGAAATCGCTGGTCTTAGCGGAAAAACCCAGTGTAGCGCGAGAAATAGCCCGGGTTCTGAAATGTCAGCAAAAAGGCAAAGGGTACCTGGAAGGGAACCGGTATGTGGTGACCTGGGCTCTGGGACACCTGGTCACCCTGGCCGAGCCCGACGATTATGACCAGAGGCTCAAGCAATGGCGTATGGAGGATCTACCCATGCTGCCCGGTAAGATGAAGCTTAAGGTCATCAGGCAGACCTCCCATCAGTATCAGGTAGTTAAAGGCCTGATGAAGCGCAATGATATCAAAGACCTGGTCATCGCCACTGATGCCGGGCGCGAAGGCGAACTGGTAGCCCGCTGGATCATGGAAATGGCCCAGTGGAAAAAGCCTTTTTATAGATTGTGGATATCCTCACAGACCGACACCGCAATTATGGAAGGTTTTTCCCATTTGCAGCCCGGCAAGGCTTTCAATAACCTTTATGACGCGGCGGTATGCCGCGCTGAGGCGGATTGGCTGATCGGGCTCAATGTCACCCGCACCCTGACCTGCAAGTTTAACGCGCAGCTGAATGCCGGACGGGTGCAGACCCCTACCCTGGCCATGATCGTGGAGCGGGAACGGGAGATCAAGAACTTCAAACCGGTTGACTACTGGACCATAAGGGCCGATTTTGCAGGATACTTTGGCGATTGGCGCGATTCCTCGGGAGGCCGGCTTTATGAACTGGCCAGGGCTCAGGCTATAGCCGACCGGGTCACAGGCCAAACCGGCACTATAAAAGAAGTCAAAACCGAAGCCAAGCAAGAACCGCCTCCGCTGGCCTATGACCTGACCGAACTGCAGCGCGACGCCAACCGCCGCTTCGGCTGGTCAGCCCAGAAAACCCTGGCTATACTTCAGGATCTGTATGAAAAGCACAAACTGGTTACTTATCCCCGCACCGATTCGCGTTATATCAGCAGTGATATTGTACCGACCCTGCCAGCGCGCCTGGCAGGTATGAATCGGGGCCCGTACGCAGCCCTGGTAAAGCCCCTTTTGGAGAAAACTCTCTCCCCGGGCAAGCGGCTGGTGGACAACGCCAAGGTCAGCGATCACCATGCCATTATCCCCACCGAACAAACGCTCAACCTGGGCAGTTTGGACGAGGAGGAAAAGCGCCTCTATGATCTAATCGCGCGGCGCTTCCTGGCAGTTTTATACCCTCCCCACCGCTATCAGCAGACCACCATGACAACGATAGTCAACGGAGAGAATTTTTATTCGCGGGGCCGCACCGAAGTAGAGCGGGGTTGGAAAGCGGTGCAGGCCGTTTTGGCTGATAAGGAGGACAAAGACGAGGAACGTCTGCCCGAACAAGCCCTGTCTGCGCACCGGCGGGGTGAAGCGGTCACCGTACAGAGCTGCAAAATCAATAAACAGCGCACCAAACCCCCGGGGCGGTATACCGAGGCCACGCTTCTGACCGCCATGGAGCACTGCGGCAAATGGGTGGAGGATGAAGAACTGCGGGAGTCGATCAAAGGCAGCGGATTGGGAACCCCGGCCACCCGGGCCGAGATTATCGAAAAGCTGATTCACACCAGTTATATTGAGCGCCATGGCAAGGAGCTGCTTCCCACCTCCAAAGGCATTCAGCTGATCGGTCTGGCTCCCCCGGCCTTACGCTCCCCAGAGCTCACCGCCCAGTGGGAGCAGCGCCTGGCCGATATCGCCAAAGGCCGAGCCAAAAGGTCGGGGTTTATCGCGGACATTCGCCGCGACACCTCTGAACTGGTAGAAGCGGTAAAGAATTCCCAGACGGTTTACAAAGCCGACAATATATCCAAAAGCAAATGCCCCCAATGCGGAAAGTTTATGCTAATCGTAAACGGCAAGCGCGGCCGCATGCTGTCCTGTCCTGACCGCGACTGCGGCCACCGCCAGCCTGAAAAGGAAAATCCCTATGGCTACAAAGGGGAAAGCCGGGCCAATCAAAAGCTGATCGCCCGCTACAGTGACCAGGAAGAGTTGGGAACCAATCTGGGAGACCTCTTCAAGGCCGCTCTGGCTAAAAAGCAAGAGGAGAAATAGGGAGAACTGCCATGAAATCCTGGCTGGATATTTATAAACCGGGTAATTACGCGGTTGAACGCCTTTACCGCAATGAAATCCTCCAAAGCAATCAGCAATCCCGGCAGTACGGCTTGGAGTTGACCCCCCTGCAGGCTATGGAACTGCTGCAGACCCGGCGCCGGGCCTTGAAGAGCCAGGGCCGGTTGGAGCTGGGAATTGAGGTCATCAAAAAGATGATTGCCGCCTTCTGCTCCTCGCCCTATATTCATCCTCACGAATATGCCGGCACGTTGGGGGAACTGGTGGAGATCTTCTACTATATGAAAAATGAGACCCGGGAACGCCTGGGTGATGACGAATTAATCACGGTGATGCGGGAATTGTTCGACAGCCAGAGCCGGGGATCGCTGGAACTCCTGCGCGACCGCGACCTGGATCGCTACGCCCGCGAGCTGCGCGACCGGCAGTAAATTCGCAGAAAGGAGCCCCGGTTTGAATCGACCATCCGACCTGGAAAAACACCGTTATTTGGATAAACGCCGCCTGGATTCTCATCACTTCACCCTGTCCTTGCTGCAGAACGCCCACCGTCTGGGGCTGATCGACAAGGCCGGAATGGACTCCATCCAGTCCCAGGTGATGGATTTGCTGGCCGCTGCCATACGGCTATACACCCGCGGCGAAAGCACATCGGTAAAAAACGAAACCGCACAAGGCATCATGCTGTCTCTGTTTTATGCCATGGACGCCTGCCTGCGCAGCCCGGGTCATCCCGATGAAGCCCTGGAACAGCTGCAGGCCCGGGGATTAGCCTCTATACACAGCCAGGGCCTGGCTATCCTGGAGTCTTGTTTGCTGGATACCAGGCGGATATACGAAAACCTTCTGCAACAGAGGTTAAAGGTGGCCAACCTTGCTTACCAGTCGACCCTGGAGGAGGCCCTGCCCGATTTCTTCAATCACTATGACGTCCGCTTCGCGGCTCACGAAACCATGGCCAGCATCGACTACCCTCTGTTTCTGGATGACATGAAGGTCAGCGGCGTCTTTTATATCAGGAAGTATCTGCAGACCTTGACGGTGGAAAACAGTTTCTGCCGGCGCTACAGCACCAAAGAGGTGAAAAACCTCTTAACCGCCTATGGCCGCACCTACCGCATAAATATCAATGAGGCCTTGATCAATATATTTGAGATCGTGGCCACCAATGCCATGTTTTCGCTCCTGGCCGGCAACCCGGCCCAGCAACTGAGCATCAGCAAAGCCCAACTGGAGTCGCTGTATCAGGTCTTGTCCGCAGCGGATGAATCAGGGCGCCTGGAAATGCTTGGAGCCCAGGCTGAACTGCTGCTGGTTTGGCCCGGCGCATCACAGGATGATTACAACCTGACCCCCGATGAACCCTGGGCCGCTCCAGTCCCTGTTCCCGGCTTAAAACAGCTCTTGGAGCATTTGTTGACCCTGATAATGCCCAGACTGAACCGGGCCCTGGAGTTCGGGAACCTGGAAAACGTGGTTATAGTCAGCAGCAAGGCTGCTGCACCTGATGCGCCCAGGATTGTTTTTAACGCCGGGATCAAAATGGATGATGACAGCTTTAGAGAATTGATCGGAGATATCATGGCCTGCCGGGATGGGGCGCAAAAAGCCGCCCTGATTACCGGCCGCAGCCAATCCCTGGCCGACTTCATTGACATATTAGAGGCCGACTGTCTGTTTGAGGGGGAATACCAGGCTTTATACGCCCGGCTGGGGGAAATGGAGCTGGCTCTTCTGGCCCGAATACTTTTTGTTGAAGAGATTCGCAGCGATGGGGAGGGTTTTTGCCTGCGGCCTGAAGCAGGCCAGGCATTCGACTATCCCTGGCAGGCGGAGCTGTCGTTTTTCCTGCAAAACCTGCCCGCCCACCGCATCAAACTGATCGAACACCTCATTCACTCCAGCCTGGAGACAGAAATCTAGCGGAACAGTGGGAGAAGTCGGGGGGAACTCAGTCCGGCTGAGTCAAAAGAACCGTCCCCGCCACTCTCCAGTCTTTCCCGCTTGGCCGTATTCCCGCCGGGCGCCTTGCTTGGCGGCTACTCCCGGACAAAAAAAACCATGGCCTCGGAGTGGGCCATGGTTCAACATCAGGGTGGGGGTTCTTGCGGATGATAGAGGGGTTTTTAATAGGCTTCAAAACGGCTTCCCGGCACTCCGCAGATCGGGCATTTGTCCGGGGCCTCATTTTCATGAACATAACCGCAGACCGGGCAGAGCGAAAAAGACTCAGCCGGAAAATCCTGGTTTTGTTTCACTGCTTGCAAGGCTTTGAGGTAGAGATCATGATGCGCCTTTTCAGCCTCGTTGGCAAAGTGGAAGGCGAAGCGGGCCGGCTTGTTGCCTTCCTGTTCGGCTTCAATGATGAAACCCGGATACATTTCGGTAAATTCATAATGTTCGCCCTGAGCGGCCTCTTTCAGATTGTCCTCGGTGCTGCCTATGCCATTCATGATCTCCAGATGCTTTAAGGCATGAATGGTCTCAGCCGCAGCAATGGCTTTATAGAGGCGGCTCACCATGGAGAGTTTTTCTTGTTCAGCTTTTCTGGCGAAAGCCAGATATTTGCGATTGGCCTGAGATTCACCTGCAAAAGCCGTCTTCAGATTCTGGTATGTAGACATTTACCGTACCTCCTTTTAAATTTATACATACATAATGTTCGACAACCGATAAAAACATATTCCTGTTGCTTTCATCCCGGGATGGATTGTATACTTTCAGGGTATAGTTTTGAGGCAAAAAATACTATTCCAGCAAATCGCTAAATACTACCTTGCTAAAATCGGCGTTAAGCCGCTGTTGGATACCTGCCAGGGCTTGATGCACCGGACAGTCTGGAGGCCCATTTTTGGAGCAGTAGTGCTCATCTATAAAGCAGCGGTTGAGCCTTATCGGGCCTTCAATGGCTTCGATCACATCCAGCAGGCTGATCTCAGCGGGATCTTTAGCCAGGACATAACCCCCTCCCACACCTCGTTGTGAAGTAATAATGCCGGCCCTGGTCAGGGAGGGCATTATCTTAAACAAGTAACGCATGGGTATGCATTGCGTCTGTGCGATGGTCTGAGCTTCAACCACTTCCCCACGGGGCAGAGTCGATAAATATAGAACAACTCTGAAACTGTAATCCGTAGCCTGATTGATCTGCATTCATTTAATTCCTTAATTGTTTACCCTTTGAGTATATTTTAAGCATACTCATCGACAACTGCACTGTCAATAGTATTTTGGTTTCTAATTGAAAAATTTAAACGAGGATAGCCGGACGACAACCGGGGATGACCATTGGGGACGATCCTTTTTTGTCACCTCCGATGATCCTTCTCAGGACGGCTTCAAGTCTACCCTGCAGGGCAGGTTTTTTAGATTGGGAGTGCCGAATTCTTTGCCCAGCTTGCCTATTGAAGTAAGTATATTGAAATTGGATTTCTGCCAGTCATATTGGGTATCGGGGCTTCCTTCCGGGAACCACCAGCCTATGTCGGCACACAGCACGCCGGGCATAACCCGGTCGGTAACCTGGGCCGCCTGCACGATCTGACCATAAGGAGTGGATATGATCACTTCGTCTCCAGAGCTTATCCCCTGGGCTTTTGCTGTATCGGGATGTATCTGCACCTCCGGCATGGGGCTTTTCTGACGCAGTTTTTGCACCCAGCGATAGGAGGAATGCAGGTAATAAGGATTTTTGGCGCTGATTAAGAGCAAAGGATAAGCGCCCCATTCCTCCTCGGGAAGTCCGGCATACTCCGGCAGGGCCTTAAGTTTTAACTTTTCGGCCTGGCTCAGTTTCAACTCGACTTTTCCAGTCGGGGTGCGAAATCCCTTGGCCAAATGCAGGTTAAACCGATCCGGGCCTTTCAGATAACCCCGGGCGGCAAAATCCGCGAAGCTCAAGCCCGCCGGCCTCAGGATATCTTCCAGAAACTCTTCGGGATTGTCATGCCAGTATTCAGGCGGGGAGACGCGTTTGCCCAATTCATTGAGGATTTTTATATCCGCCCAGCACTCCGGCGGCGGCTCCACCACCTGGGGGCGGGCAAATATGATGCCGTGGCCAATGCCATAATGGCCGATATCATTCATTTCATATTGGTGGGCTACCGGCAAAACTATGTCGGCCATAGCAGCGGTTGGAGTCATGAACATTTCCGCTATGGCTATAAAGTCGAGGCGGTTTAAGGCCGCAAAGGTAGTACGGCTGTCAGCCCAGGTCACCAAAGGATTGGTGCACATACCATAATAGCCTTTGACCGGGTAAGGGCTCCCGGTCAAGACCGCCTGGCGGAAATAAGCTGGAGGAACCGTCATCATACGGGGAATGGTGCCGTGGTAAGCACCGATCATGGTCTTAGCTTTATCAGGGATCAGGTCGGCCCGGACAAAAGCTCCCAGGCCCATGATCTTGGGATCATGCGGGTTGATATTGCCCCCCGGGACCTCCAGGTTGCCGGTGATGGCCATCAGGCAAATCAAGGCCCGGGCAGAATCAAATACATTAATGTCGTGTTCGATGGCATTGCCCCATTGCAGTGCGGCCGGCTTGCTGCGGGCATACAAACGGGCTCCCTGACGGATCAAATCCGCTGCCACTCCGGTGATAGCCGCCACTGCTTCAGGGGTGTAGTTCTGCACCTGCTCAGACAAATCCTCAAAGCCATAGGTAAAGCCGTCAACAAAATCCCGGTCATAGAGCAGATCACTGATAATGACATGGATGAAGCCCAGGGCTAAAGCGGCATCTGTACCCGGTTTAACCTGCAGCCACAAATCCGCCCTTTCAGCCAGACCGGTGCGGCGCGGATCGATCACCATTAGTTTGGCGCCATTTTTTATTTGCTGTAAGGCCAAAGTGGCAATCTGGCCTTCTTCGTTGGTATCCAATAAATTGCTTCCCCAAGCCACGATGAGATTGGTAGGATTGTGCAGATCAGCCACCGGGTAAAACCCGCAAGTGTGAAGCCCGCTGACCTCACGCGGGGCATGGCATACATCCTGAGAAGCGATCACATTGGGTGAACCGAATAGATTGGCCAGGCGAATCAACACAAAATGCTCCAGACCTTTGGGCATGCCTACTCCGAAGCCCACCGCACGGGCCCCGTATTGTGCTTTGATCTCAAGCAGCCTTTGAGCGGTCTCCTCCAGGGCCTCATCCCAGGAAATCTCCCGCCATTTGCCCTCACCCCGTTTGCCAGCCCGTTTAAGCGGGCTGAGAAGCCGGTCGGGATGATGCAGACGGTCTGCTGAAACCCGGCCTTTATAGCAGGTATAGCCGTTGTTTAAATAGCCTTCCAGATCGCCCTTTATCCTGACAATGCGGTTGTCTTTGACCCCGACCAGCAGGGCGCAGCCGCCATGATCCATACGGCCGCAGTGGGTTTTTATCCAGGTTATTTCCTCTGCCATAATATCCTTCTCCTTACGGATAGTTGATACCGGCAGTTTTACTCTCTCCCTAAAGCCTATTGTCGCTTCATTCTCTCTATCTCTATTATATTTATCCGGTCGGGTTGATAATTCCTGCTGGAAAAGAGGGAAAGCACATGGAATACTGTAAAGGCCTCAAACGCTGGCAACCAATCTAGAAAACTCTAATCGGCCCGAAGGATACCGCAGGCACAAGCTATTGTAAAAGTAAGGGAGGCGCTATGCGTGGATAAAGCAGCCAGCAGGCCATTCGCTGCCGGGTTTCCACCTGTGAGTACCGGGGCGGCGGCCTCCGCACCTCGCGTGAACGCAGCAATCGCCTCCAATCGGTTTCTTTTTCATTATTCAACGATGTCGATAGCCGGCTCGATGAACACCGGGCTTTTGACCGGGGCGGCAAATGGGGACGGTCTTTTTTGGTTACCGTCCCCATTCGCCCCGTCCGGCGTTCTTCTGTCTCTCCCTATTTCAGCTGATTTTGCTGGTTTTTACCCAGATGTTCATCGCCCCGGCCTGTCTTATCAGCTCATCGCGAACCGAGGGGTGGGCGATGCTGATAAGAGATTCGGCCCTTTCCCAGGTGCTTTTGCCAGCCAGATTTACCGCGCCGTATTCCGTTACCACATAGTTAACCATGGTGCGCGGCACGGTCACGATGGATCCGGGCGCCAGCGTAGGCACAATACGGGATTTGGTTTTGTCCTTAAGGGAGGTCAGGCAAATTATGCCTTTACCTCCCCGGGAATAGAAAGATGCGTTGATGAAATCGAGCTGCCCGCCGGTTCCGCTGATATGCCGGGTGCCGGCCGACTCCGAGCATACCTGGCCATATAAGTCAATTTCAATGGCATTGTTAATGGAAACGACTTTGTCATTCTGGGCGATCATGTTGAGCGAGTTGGTGTAGTCCACTGAACAGCTGGCCAATGCCGGGTTTAAATGCATAAAATCGTAGAGCTTCTTGGTTCCCAGGGCAAAAGTATATGTCATCTTCTCCTTATCGATGCTCTTTCTTTTTCCGTTCATTCGCCCCGACAGATACATTTCCATATAGGCGTCGACCAGCATTTCGGTGTGCCCCCCCAGATCTTTGAGATCTGATTGGGCGATCATCATCCCGACCGCATTGGGCATAGCCCCTATACCCAGCTGAATACATGACCCGTCCTCGATCATTTCAACAATGGTCTCCGCTATCTGACGGTCGGTATCGCTGCTGCCCGGAACCGGTATCTGCATGAGGGGCTGGTGGTCGGTTTCGACAATATAATCCACATCAGAAATGTGTATGCTTTCGTTGCATCCACCCAAACATACCGGGGCCTGGTCATTGACCTCGACGATCACCTTTTTGGCCTTCCTGGCTATGGCATAGTGCACCGAATTGGAGGCGGAGAAATTGAAATAGCCGTTGCGGTCGATAGGGGCCACCTTGGTCATAAATACGTCAGGCTCATGATAGCGCTCGTACAATGCCGGACATTGGTGGTAAAGAAAAGGAATGTAGTTGCTCAGCTTCAGGTCATGCAGGATGCGGTCGCCGGCGCTGAAGTGCCAGCTGTTGTAAATAAAGTGCTCGCGGTGCGGGTCGACCACTGCCACTGCGGCCAAACCCGGGAAGTTCAGGCACCTGACCTTGACATCATGCAATTCCGGGGCTCTCCCGGCCAGGAAAAGATCCAGGTAGGTGGGGGCCATGGCAAAATGGCCGTAATCTACCCAATCCCCCGATTTAACCGCTTTGACAGCTTGCTCTGCCGAGCATAGCTTACTGTGATACTGGCTGGAAATATTCATGAGTCCCTCCATAATGACAGTGATTGCATGGCAGCAGGGGCCGCATTGCCTTGATGCCAGTCTTTTATTTTTTACTTTTGGTTTGATGCCGCGCGTATAGGCGGCGGCCCGGTTAATATCATTGATCACACCATAATTCTAAACCTGGCAGTGCCGTGATCGGGGATCCTAGACCATGCCGTCCTAAAAATTCGTCAATAACCCGGTCCGTGGCATAATACTGTGTTGGGGCCGGGCTGCCCCGCTCCACAGAGCGGGGCAGCCCCTGATGGCAAAAAGGCTCAAACCTACTGCCCCGGCACAACAACATTAATTTTGAAGGTTAGCACTCTTCAGGGATCGATGCCTGACCGCAATATGTTGTCAACAACCCTGTCCCCGTGGTAAAAAGTTGTCAACAACTCCGTCCCCGCGACATCTCAACTCCGTCCCCGCGACATCAGGCCGGGATTTCTTTGGCTTTGACAACGCTGCCCGCCCGGCTCTTGTTCCAATCCCAGATACCCCAGACAACCGCCGCAGCCAGGATAATGACCGGCGGAACATTGCCCATCTCGTAGAGTCCCATTATTCCTAAAGCATAAGCTACCAATGATCCGGTGAAGATGCCGAAGGCCGGAGGGTCTATGTGAGTATCGCCGTGAATCAGGAACAGCCTGGCTCCCAGATCGGCCAGCAAGGCTCCTACGATACCCATGGTGACGCCCCACAGAATGTTTCCGCCGCTGAACAAGGTGCCATAGGCTGCACAGAGTGTGATGTGATGGGTGACGGGAACAGCCGTGCCGTACTGCAGGAACACCAGAGAAGCGGCAGAGATCAGGAAGCCTACAAAAGGCGCGCTGCTTGCCGTAGCGGGGTCGGCCAGCATGGTGCTGGTGACAAAAGCTGACAGGCCGCCTGCGGCCACCCCGATAACAATTTTCTCGGCCGTGCTTTCCATGAAAGGCAGCCAGCGCTGGTCGCCGCCGAATACGAAACGTCCTCTGGCCTGGGCTTCAGGGGTCAAGCTTCCCAGGAACCCGTCGCCGAAGACAGCTTTGGCGATCAGGGCTGTAAATACCACCGTGAAAGCCACCGTATCGAATTGACCTTTATTGAATATCGCTGCCGCCGTAACTTGAGAGACATATCCCACCATACCGAATATGCCGCCTACAACCAGCACGCCGGGCTGTTTTAAGCCCATCAAGCCGGCGGTGATGTCCTTACCTGAAACCATGTATCCCATTTTCTTGGCAAAAGCAGCCGCCGCCACCCCGCCCGCAAATGCGATATGGGGGCCGAAGAAAGGGCCGAAGGTGATGATACTGTGCCAGTCGAAAGTAGACCCGGACATGGCCGCAGCCACCCCCACAAATCCTAAGAAACCGCAGAATATAAAAGCGGGGAGGGCTCCGATGGCTGCCCCGAAAGCGCCGCCGCAAAAGGAAATCAACAAAAGGGTAGTATCGATATTCATACTATAAATTCCTCCTTTACCTCTCACTTTACCTGGCCTGCGCCTGTACCGCTTTCATTGCGGACTGCACTGCTGCTGTATCTCCGAAAAACCCGATGGTGTTAATATGCTGCGGGCAGGTGCCATGCAATTCCACTGCGCTTACCGATCCCGATTTGACCCCTACGTCGGCTAGATAAAATAGATTGGGCAAATCAGTCTGCACCAGTCCCACAGCATCTATTCGCTTGCCTTGTATTTCCTTTCTGCAATCCGGCGGCATCCTGCGCAACAGCATGGCCATGGTACTTGGTCGCGGGGCCTGAATCAGCCGCGTGATCAGCATGACATGTCACCTCCTTCCTTTCTAAAATGTCAGTTTGGGATGCGGTGAAGCAATAATCGATGAGGCCAGAACCACTCCTTCGTCAGCCAGTTTGTCGCAGGCTGTTTTTACCGCTACTTTTACCGCACTCAGCTCGCCGCACAGGTATACAAAAGCCTTGCCGCCCATACCGCGTGCCAGCCGGATCTCGATAAGGTGCACATTGGCTGCCTTGGCGGCCATATCTCCGGCCACCACGCCCGATGTAGCATCAACCGTTTCGATGATGCCCAGCGATCCTGTAACCTCCGCGCTGCTGGTTGCTGACAGTGCCGGTATCACCTCGGGATGGATATTGGGCAAAACGAAACTGGAGATGGCCAAAGCGGGATCCAGATTGACGCCCTTTTCCACGGATTCTTTTACGGCGCTGATATCCCCGGAAATGAGGGCCACAAACTTGCCCGGACACATCACCGTAGCCTGAATCAATTCCACCTTGCCGCCCTTTAGCATGACATCAGTGGCTTCCAAACCTTTGGCAATGCTCCGATATTCTATAAATCCTAACACCTGCTTCATGACCTGGCCCCCTTTCTAGCTGTTTGCTCGTTCTATTACGATCCGTTCTTGACTGCATTCGCTGACCCGGCCGGCTATGCTGGCAAAAATGCGGCTGCCCAGCTTGCCCCGGGGTATTTCGGCCACCAGTTGACCCATAGCCACCGCCTCTCCCGCCTTGACAACCGCTTCAGCAGGAGAACCGATATGCTGTTTTAAAGGCAAGACCACTTTATCAGGCTGCAGCTCTGTGGGGTAAAAGGGCGCGAAAGCCGCATAGCCCTTGAGGTTCAACCGCCTGATGAGCCGTTTGGTTGGTATGCGGCGGTAAGGGCGCATAGCATCAGGCTGGGCGGTTTTGCCCACGAAGGGATTTTTTATCCCCGTTTTAGTGACTTCAGCCTTGAGCAGCTGATTGACCCGGCGCGGTGAAAGCCCCATGGGGCACGCATACAAATCGCAGGCGCCGCATTCCGAACACAGTAAGGATTGAAGGGCCTTGTCCCCCTGAGCACCGCCATAGCTGGCCGCCAGGATAGTCTGATTGGGGTTGATGCCATAACCCAGCAGATTGCGCGGGCACAAATCAGTGCACAGACGGCATTGACAGCACATGGCCCGGGCCTGCCTTAAAATCGTGGTCAAAGGCTGGCTTTGCACCCCTATTACCGGGTTGTGCCGGGGCAATACCAGCAGGCCTTTGGTGGTTTTGGTTACCGGATGTTCAAGATCTGCCAACATGCGGCCCATCATGGGGCCGCCGTCGATTACGGCATAATCCGCAATCACAGCCCCGCCGGCCAGATCTATCATCTGCCTGACGCTGACTCCCAGCGGAACCCAAAAAGTACCGGGGCTGGCTACTGCTCCAGACACGGTCACCCATTTATGGGTGAGGGGTCGGCCGGCTTCAGCCTGAGCCAGGTTCCACAATGTCTCTACATTCATCACCACCACCCCGATCTCCAGCGGAATGCTGCTGTGGGGGATCAGCTTGCCGGTGGTTTCATACACCAGGACCACCTCATCACCCGCCGGGTAAAAGTCGCCCAGAGGCGCAATATACAAGGAGGCATAGGTTTTGATGGCTTCCTGCATGGCGGCAATCACTTCTTCATGTTTGGCTTTGATGCCTATGATGGCTTCCCCCGCGCCCAGATCCAGGCGTACCTTTTCCAGCATTCCGGCCAGCAGATCCGCGTCTCTGAGCATGATGTTCTGATCCACCGACATCAAGGGCTCGCATTCCGCACCATTTAAGATGACGGTTTCAACCCGGGCATCCAGTTTCACATGGGTGGGAAAGCCTGCGCCGCCTGCCCCGACTATGCCGGCTTGCCGCGCTATATCGGACATACGCTTGTTCATCGATTTTCTCCCCTCAGTGACTGTCCTATTGCCCGGCCGGCCCGGCATACTCATTCCAAACCGCAACTGCCGCCCGGGCGACTTCTATATCCTGTTCGACGCTGCCGCCGCTGATGCCAATGGCGCCCATTAACTTGCCGCCTTTTTTCAAGGGGAAGCCCCCTCCGAATATAACCAGGCGCCCCTGGTTGGTGGATTCTATCCCGTACAGGGGCTGGCCGGGCTGGCTGGCCTGGGCTAATTCATGGGTGGGCATTTTGGTGGCTGCAGAGGTAAACGCCTTGCCCCGGGCAATGTCGATACTGGCCAGGATGGCCTCCTCCTGGCGCTCCAACACCAAAAGGTTGCCCGCCGCGTCAACCACACAGGCTACTACCGGCAAATTCATGGTCTCAGCCCTCTCCTGGGCGGCAGCAATCATTTTCCTGGCCACCACCAGGGACATCCCACAGGAGGCCCCGTTCTCCAGGTGTTCCATAACCCGATTTTTAACGATCTGCACTAATTCCTCATCCCCTTCCACCCGGGCCATTACGAATAAGAGATCCGACAAACGGTTCAGGTATTGAGGAATCTCCTGCCGCAGTTCCTGGCTTTGGCGGAGGTCAATGATGAGGCGCTCGGCCCGCCTCACTATGGTGCGGGCCAGGTCCAGGCCGCCGCTCCCGGCGGTCCCGCCCGGCAATACCATACCGGTCAGCTTGGGCAGTCCGGCGGAGAGATCGTCGATTATATTTTCCAAACGGCGGATATCCGCCTCGCCAACCGTTTTGGGCAGCTTGGCGAGCCCCTTGGAAGTGCTGGCTACCTCTGCCGATATTACCTGCAGATCCTGTTGTATGCTCACTATGATTTCTTTTAAGCGTTGGCTTTGGATGAGGCCCCGGGCCAGGCCCAGACATGAGCTGGCTTCATCCAGGGTGCCGTAGCACTCCACCTGGGGGTCCGCTTTGGATACCCTTTTGCCCCCCCACAGAGAGGTCTCGCCTTTGTCGCCGCTGCGCGTGTAGACTCTCATCAGGTTCCCACCTCCCAGCTGTCAACAATGCCAACAATAGCGGCATTAACGGGAGAATTAGTATCATTGATAGCCAGGCGGGCCGAACTGCCTTCCACCACCAGCACGATCTCCCCGATTCCCGAACCCACAATATCCACTGCCACGTCCATCCGGCCGGAAACGGCGCCATCCAGGGACAGGGGACTGACAATGAGCAATTTCCAGCCTACCAGACGCTGGTCTTTTTTGGTGGCTACGATATGCCCGATCACTTTGGCTGCATACATGATCCCACTCCCTCCCGCATAAATCTGATCATCTCAAAATCTCAATACCGCGCTCCCGGGCCAGATCCTTAGCCATAGCGGTTACAACCGTATTGGGTCCGATTTTTATAGCCTTGCGCTTGCATACCGAGACATCTCCAGCGCTCAAAACCCGCAGGGTAAAGACATCCGCATCCTGAACAGCCGGCGCAACCGCCGCTTGGGCCTGGCCGCTCTGCTTAATGCCCACCCCCAGTACAGCCGCGCTTAAATCACCGGATTTAACCAGGGTTATGCCGAATTCGGCCAGCCTGTCGAGATTGCTCTTCAACATCTGTTTGAAAGCGGCATTGCCCAAATTCATGTTTATCTTGTCCCGGGCGGAGTCATAGGGATCGCAAGCATCGCACACCGCAAAGACCGGCTTGCCCCTCATAAGGGCGTATAAAGCCAGGGTGCCGACCAGATTGTCGGCGATGCCGTGAGCCAGTTTGGCAGCGGTATTCATGGTCAGCAGCGGTATGATCACCTTGTCGGCGTTCTTGCTCAGATCTCCCGGGGATTTGCGGTTGGCTTCGGTTATGATTTCTATATCGCCCAGCTTGGATTTGAGCAGATCAGGGCCGATAATGGCTTCCGCGGCCGGGGTCAAGACCACCTGCAGCCGGTAATTGGATGCGGCTATGGCCTGCAGCTGCCCCAATACCTCTTTTAATCCAATGGTTCCTCCGCTGAACAGAACTAAAGCCCGTTTACCTTGGGGAACCGGCGCTTTGCTTTCCTCCAGGGCGGTCATCTTTTTCAGGACCTCGTTGACAATTTGTTCGACCAGATCATTATCCATTTGTCTCACTCCTTGAATGATAATGCGATGCCCAGCGGTGTAACCAGATAAGGCAATTGGGGAACAAATGTCGGACATCCGGTTTCCTGCTGAATAACATAATCCAAACCCGGGTAGCTGCAGGTGCCCCCTACCAGATAAATGGCCCCGGGGGTACTGCCGGTCAGGTGCTGGTTGATTATGCTGGCGATTTTTTCAAAAACCGGCCGCACAACCGGGAACATCACCGCCTGCTCCCTGGGGTCGCGTTTTCTGGCCTCGGCTTCCTCGGTAGATATTTTATAATTGCCGGCGATAACCAGGTCGAGATGAAACCCGCCGGTAGGCTCATCCGCGGTATAGACAACCCGGCCGTTTTCCAATACCGAAATGCCGGTGGTTCCGCCGCCCACATCCACAACCACCCCTTCATCAATTCCCAGCACCAGCGAGGCCGCGGTAGGTTCGTCGATGATCCGGGCTACCTCCAAATTGGCGGCTTCCAGGATATAACGGGTGACTTTGCTGTTGGCCCCCTCAGTACCGGGCGGGATGGCGGAAGCCCCTTTGAACAGCTCCTGGCCCAGGCGCTGAGTCAGGGTTTGTATATGGCGGCGCACAATACCAACCGCCCCCGGATAATCGGTGACCATGCCTTCCCTCACCACCCGGGCCGGGGTGATTTCCCCGGTTATAGGGGTGCCAAGTGCATCAACCACCACACTGACTACATTGGCGGTGCCCACATCCACTCCCACGAACAGGGGGCCTGCTGCGGTTTCAACCTGGTTTTCTCCCATGCAGGCCGCCAGTTGATTAATCAAGAGATTGGCATTTTCCAATGGGTTCACTTTGGTTAGCATTTTAGTCATCCTCCGTCACCCCGGTTATGCTTTATGATGGATACACAGTGTACGCGGCTCCCCTTTGACTCGCGGGCAGGCCGGGTCGCCGCAAATGTTGCAGGTGGCGGGCCTGGCCGGCTCAGTCTTTTCCGCCGCATCCGGATCAGTTTCTATGGGGAGAGGCGTCTGATCCTGATTTTCATCGGCTGCGGAATCCGCCGGGGCGTCAGCGGGCCGCTCCGCATCAGTTTCCGCTTCACGCGGCTCCTCTGCCGCCGGTGCGGATGAAACCCCATCCGGCTCGCCTTTAGCCTCTGCGGCGTCCGGGGCCGAATCCGGGCCTTTATCCTCAGCACTCTCCTCCCCGGGCTCGATGCCCGGAATGAATTCTTGCTCCCCATCCGCTGCTTCTATTGCTGGGGCGGGAGCCTCCGCGGGTTCCTCAGCCCTCACGGTTTGAGGCGTATCTATCAACTTTTCCAATTCATGGTGGGGCCTGGGTATCACCTTCTGGCTGACCACCCGGCCCACCCGTGAAGCTGCGGCCGTACCCGCGCTCACGGCCGCCTGAACTGCGGCCACATCGCCGGCAATCTTTACTGTTACCCAGCCCAGGCCGTTGGTTAATTCGTAGCCAAGCAGCTTTACATTGGCGGCTTTCACGGCTGCGTCAGCGAATTCAACGGCTGCGGTCAGCCCCACCGTTTCGACTAATCCCAGTGCTGTTCGGATCGCCACGTCTTTCCCTCCATTCCTATTACTAGCCCATCCCATTGACTCTCAGCAGCTCCGCTTTTTGAAGCGCTACTCATCGCGGATCCCGCACCCGGGGGAGGTATTATCCGCGCAGGTTGAATCCGTCGACCAGTACACAGCGTTGTGCGCGGGTAAAGGTTCGGGCTGAGGTCAAACCTTCCCCGGTGGGACCTGCGATGGTAGCCGTGAAATGTCCTTCGCCCAGGTACCCGACCCCGTTTAAGGAAGATCCGTTCTTAACAAAAATCGTGGTTTTGACCGCCTGGGCGAACGCGGTCATGTTGTCCACGTTTTTGGAGTGCATCACCGCAGTGTGATGGCGTCCGCCTTCCATCAGCACTGCCAGCCTGATGCCTTCCTGGACATTGGGCACTCTTACCACCGGCAGAATCGGCATCATGTACTCTTCCATCACCGTGATATGGTCGGCTTCAACTTCGTAGACGATCAGCTTGACGTCATCCGGGGCCTCGATGCCCAGGGCTTGAAGAATGCAAATGGCATCTTTGCCCACCCAGTCGCGGTCGAAATCTCCTTCCGCGGTGGTGAGCAGGCTGGTCAGGCGGTCGATATCCCTGCGCTCTTTCATGATGTAAGTAGGCTGCTTCGCGAATTCGGCCATGAGCTGATCGGCCACCGACTCTACTACCACCACTTCTTTCTCGCCGATGCAGTTCAGGTTGTTGTCAAAGCTGGCTCCCACCACAATGTCGCGGGCCGCCTTGACTATGTCGGCAGTCTCATCCACCAGCGCCGGAGGGTTCCCGGCTCCGGCGCCGATGGCCTTTTTACCTGAGGACATAACGGCTTTAACCACCCCGGGTCCTCCGGTGGCCACCACCAGGCTGATTTTGGGATGCTTGAGCAATTTCATGGTCTTCTGCAGGGTGGGGTCGGTCATGGTAACGATTAAATTGGGGGGGCCGCCGGCCTGAGCGATAGCCTCGTTGATGATCTGCACGCATTTATGGGTCACCTTTTTGGCATTGGGGTGGGGGCTGATTACAGCCGAGTTTCCGGCCACGATCATGCCAATGGCATTGCATATGGTCGTCTCGGTGGGGTTGGTGGACGGAGTAATACACACCGCCACTCCAAAAGGCTGTCTTTCCACCAGGGTAAGGCCGAAATCCCCGGCAAACACCTCCGGTTTTATATCCTCCATGCCGGGGGATTTCAAAGCCGCCAGGAGTATTCTGTTGACCTTGTCCTCCGGCCTGCCCATGCCGGTTTCTTCAGTGGTTATTTTAGCCAGAAGCTCGGCATTCTTCTCCCCGGCCCGCCGAATGGCCTCAATGATTCGGCCCCGCTTTTCCAAGCCCAGCTTGGGCAGCTGTTGTTGAGCTGCACAGGCACAGTCAATAGCCATTTCCAGGTCTTCAAATATCCCGTCTTTTCCGTCCTGGGATGGACCAGGCACGTGATAGACGTGCTCCGGTGCAATGTTTCCGGATTGGTCCAGCCTCTCCATAATCTGTTTGGTAATGGCTTGAACAATCGTCTCAGTATTCATCCGGTTATCCCTCCAATAGCTCGACAAATTCTCCGTTTTTGATGTTGCCCGCACGGGCTTCATCGACATCGATGTGAAATTCAGTTTTAAAATCTTCCCTTACCCGCACCCTGACGTTGTTAAAGACCAGCGCCCGATCTCCATGAGAGCGTATGCTGACCGTGTCACCGTCCTTGATTCCTAATCCGGCCGCCTCCGGAGGGCTCATGTGCAAATGCCGCAGGGCGCATATGACCCCCTGTGAACAGGTAATGGCGCCCCTGGGGCCGACGATTGACAAAGTGGGGGTGGGAGACCTTAACCCGGACTCCAGAAGCGGGGGATTGATCCCCAGGGTATAGCCGTCAGTCATGGATATCTCCACTTGAGTAGATTCCCGGGGGGGCCCCAAAACCCTGACTCCCGGTATGGCGCCTTTAGGGCCGACCAGAGTGACAATCTCTTCATAAGCACACTGCCCGGGTTGACCCAATGCCTTGAACACCCGCATTTGATAGCCGGAGCCGAAAAGGGCTTCTATGTCCGGCCGGGACAGGTGCACATGACGATTGGAAATACCCACCGGAATCAAGAGCCGCTCTTCCTGCTGTACGGCCGACACGGCCTTTGCGATTAACCTTACCAGGGTTGCTTCGTCTATTGCTTGTGTCACGGTTTTTCCCTCCAACCATGATTCCATGGAATGTAACAGTCAGTGCAGATAATCTAAGGCTAAGAGTCTATTCAAAAATAAACGGAATCCGCTTATACAAGCGGGCGGCATTGCCTCCCATCAGCCGGGCTTTCCGGGTATCACTCCCACTGGGCGCATGCAATACCGGTTTATCCGCCGGCATTTGGAAGTGGGTCAGGGAAATGCTGCCCTGTTGGTCAATGCCGACCCCTACCGCCAGGAGAGAGGTTTCACAGGCCAAGCGGGCCAGTTCTATGCTGTTGCCCGTGGCAACCGGCAACAGCAAGACCGGCATATGCTCTTCCTCTATGCCCCGGCTGGCATACTCGGCCAGCTGCCGGGCCGACTCGCCGTCTTCATGACAAACCACTATGCTCAAGGTTTCTTTAGCCGTTAAATCTCTCATAATTACGCCTTCCCCCGATTGTTATGGCCGAAATATGACAGGACCAGGCCTGTAGCCACAGCGTTCCTGGGTCCCATAGACCCTCTGATATTGGCCCGTCCGGCCACGATCTTGTATTCAGCCAGGGCTTCGGTCACCATTTCCGGGATTTCAAAATCCAAGGCCGATCCGCCCACCATGACCACAAAGTCCAGCAGGCGGATGTTGCCGTCCGGAGCCACCTGGCGCAGAGCGCGCAGCACGTTGCGTACAAATACACGGCGCTTGGCTTCCCTTCTCACCGTTCTGATCCTTTCCATGGAATGGTGACTTATGATCGGTTCCAGGGTTTCACCTTTTAAGACCACCACCCGCGAATATACATGAGCCGGGAGGGGGTCGTTGTAGAATCTGACCGAACCGTCTTCCATGCGAATGTGGAACATACTCTCTACCCGGGCCAGCGGGTGGCGTTTGACATCTTCGGCGATGTCCATATTGTCCAGGTCGAGTTCAGACTTGATTAACATGGTGGTCATATCTCCGGCGCCAGCCAGGTGGGTTGAGTAAGTTTCGCCGCTGACGCTGATGATGGCGGCGTCGGTGGACCCGCCGCCCATATCCACAATGGCCAGCGGTATGGCAGTTCCGGGGGTACTTAATGCGCCTATAATAGCCATATTGGCTTCTACGCCCTCTATTTCCACCCGGACACCGATCTCTTTTTGCAGTTCCTCCGCGACCTGCTGCATGGGCAGGCGGTTGGTCTTGACCATGGCGGCAAGCCCCACCGCGTTTTCCAGGGCGGTTTCTCCGGCCACCCCGCCTTGCACCTCCCGGGGTACGAACATATCAACCGCCAGGATGTCTTGAATGGTCATCTCTTCCAGGGGCTGACCGGTGAGCTTGCTCATCACCGCGCGCACCCTTTCGGTCATTCCGCCTACATTGGTCCCGGCTTCGCCGCGCACATCGAGTATAGGGCGCACTTTTTCGACCGAAGTCATGATCTCGTCGGAACCCGCTTCTATATCAATGGAAGCATTATGCCTCTGTCCAAAAATCTGCAATTTGCCGGCCGGAATACGGCGGGCCCGCACATCCCCTGCCGGGGTTTTTATCACTACTGCGGAGCGGTTGCCGATCAAGGCACGGGCAATAGGAACTACCATCTTGGTTTCTTCAGAATCGAGATTAAACACCGTGGCAATGCCAAAGGGATTGGAAAGGGTTTCAACGGTCTTGCCACTTTCGGCCACTTCTACGGCCGCCTGCATATTGACCGGCACCTTTTCGATAAACCTCACTTCATCCACAATAGGAATGATATATTTGAGGCGATTGCTTATTAAGACCCCGTCATCGTTTTGTATAATGGCCCCGGCAACCGGCTTGCCCTGGTCTATGGCTTGATTAATGGCTGCCGCTACTTCCGCAAAATCGTAGCCGTTATCAACCAGGGGAATCACCGCGTCCGGCCCGTTGTAAGCGGCCAGATCCTTTAGATAAATGGTCTTACCTACGCCAAAACCGATACCCCCGGGAGTGGATGGATTATGCCCGATAATAGTCGACTCGGTGATGATGGTTTCAGTGATCGTTTCCATAGCAATGTCGGCGATTACCGGAGTGGCTTCATTGAGCAATATCAGGTCGATATCGTCAATATCATACGAGGTAAACCTTAAGGCATCGGTCAAAGCATTGATAATGCCGCGGATATTTTGTTTAGTCCCCTTTACGCCGGTGGTTCTGTCAATCCCACTGGCGATGAATTCCAACTGGGAGTTGTCAATACGGGCAATGGCCACCTCGGTAGTGGAATTGCCAATGTCTACGCCTGCAATTAAAGCCATTATTTCACCCCTCATAAGGGTTTGCCGGGGCAGGGCCTTAAACCCTGCCCCGAATCCCTGATTTAAGCCAGCATGTCGCGTTTTTCGTATACCTCGGCTGCTTCCCGGATCAGCTGGGCACAAGTTGTTGCATTGTAGGTCTTTTCCAGACGATCCGCATAACCCAGCAGTTCTTGTTTCGAAGATCTGAAGGGACGCAGCGAGTTGTAAATGGACAGGATTTCCTCATCAGGCACTGCGGTCAACTCCTTGGCGCGCCGGAAATTCTGGGCCAGAGAAGGCCGCCCCGCCGCTTCGGCGATCTCAGCCTGGTATTCCAGGGTGTCGGGGTGGATGCGAAGGTCTTCAAAAGTGATCTCCCCTTTTTTGACACCTTCCAGGGTCAATTCATCCAGGCCTTTGCCGGTACGGCTTTTTATCAACGCAGGTCTTTTCTCCTGCAAAGGATAGTCTTGCGCAGTTAAGGCCGAACCGCTGCCGGCAGCACTGGCCTGGTTCACATTGCGCAATACCTCACGAACCAGTGATTCAATAGCTTTGGGATCCATGCTAGTCACCTCCGCTTTTCTTAATTAGAGAATTTAAATTCTACATCACGGTGTTCGGCGTTGAAAACCACCTCGCTGGTTTCCCGATTGTGCAGCAACACCGCGGTAGGCTGATAAATCGGCAGAACTGTCTGATCCAGGATAACCGGCACCGGATCTGGATTGTCACCCTTGGCATACCGGGCCGCATTGCGTCCGATGGCGCGATACAGAGGCAGGGTCACCAGGGGAGCCAGGGGGAATAACTCCAGATTCGTCAACGGGGTCATATCCTTATGCTCAATAACCGTAGTTCCTTTGGACTGCAAGCCGATGCCTATTCCCGAGCCGGCCAATTTGGCGGCATAGTTCCCGACAAAGCCAACGTCGCTGGTTCTGACAACTCTTACCACTCTGGCGACACAGCCTTCTTCCTCAATTCCGGCAATGATCTCGCGCAGCACCTGGGAATGGGGAAGCTTTTTAATGGTATAGTTCATGGTTTTACCAAACGCAGGTGCAATGCCGATTACCACTTCTTTGGGATTGGTGCCTCTCTGAGCCGGTCCTTTATCCGCCAGGGTCATGTCTTTGCTGTAGTCTACAGCCGCAGTCGAAGCGGCCGGCGCATTGGCCAATTCCTGCATTACCTGGGCTACAATGCCCGCAATTAATTGTTCATTGATCTGCACTGGTCTCCACCTCTTTCCAAATTAAGATTCGTAAGTCTCAGGATCGATTTCCTGAGGAATACGCTGAATCTTCTCCCAGGTCTCGGTGTCTTCTTCCAAGCGATAACCAGTTCCAGGACCCCGATAGTCATTGAGCATATCGCCGATGGCGGACAATACTTGATTCTCGGCGGTGACAATGGCTGAAGTCTGCAGAAGGTCTCCGGTGACCTTATGCTTCATCATCTGAAAAAGGTTGGCGGCAATATCTTCAAAGCCATGTTTTATCAGGGCTTTAATAAGGTCTAAACCGGTTATGCCCTTTTTCATCATGTCCTGAGCGGCATTGATGTCTTCGCGGATACTGCGCGGGGGCATATCCTTGCTGCCGTGAGAGTAAGTGGCGGCTTCCACTTCCTCATCAGTGATTTCCGGGAAGCCGAATTCTTTAAATACCGCCTGTATGGCCCGGGCGGCCCGGTTTCTCACCGCAATGGTCTGCTCTTCGGTCACCGGTACCAGACCACCGTTCACAGTCAGGTCACGCTGTATCACCAGGTAGTCGTCAAAGTCTTCGGCGTCGAAGTTGGCGCCGGCAAACATGTTGTCATAATTGGGAACACCGCCGTACCCTGAGAAGATAAAGTCGGTTCCGGCTATAACCAGCGGGAAGGTCCGCGCCGCACGGCGCAGGTCGGAAGGCGAGAAGATCTGGTCACAGCCCGAGGCATTCTCCAGGTCGCACATGGCGGTGATGAGATTCTCCGCATGCACCGAGCGAACCCCGCTGGGAACAGACATGGCGATACCGCAGCAGCTGATGGAGCCGTTCTGCAAGCCCTGCACCCCGGCGCCCTTAGTGATCATGATGCATTTGGTTTCCAGGTAGAGCATGGAGCGGCCATCGGCATATCCCATCTGTACCTCTGAGCCGGAGCCGGAGGTGAAACGCAGTTTAATGCCGCGGGAAGCATACCCGGCGGCCAGAAATGCTTTGGACCATGGAGTGTCGTCGCCGTCAGCGAAAACACGCTCGGTGCCGTATACGGAAACGGTCTCGGCATAGGTGGTCATACCCCGCATACCCAGTTCTAATTCCAGTGCTTCTTCGATGGCGCATTGTGTGAGCAGACCGACATGGGGTGTCTGCCCGCCGATCAGAATAGAAATGGCGTTAAACGGCGCTATGGGTGCGACCCCCACCGTGGTTTCAGCTTCAGAGAAGCCGCGCAGCCGGTTTTCAGCGGCATCAGCAGCCAGCTGCACCGGATTGTCAGTGGCGCTGGTGGTATGGCATTGAATCGCTGGGATTTTGCGGGCGCGCATCTTGTGAATACCCATCATGATCTCGGTCTCGTCCAGCCTGGTTACCACATCCACAAATTTGGAGGGGGTAAGCCCTTTGGCCAGCCGCACTATTTCCTCACGGGGTACGCAGATGTCCACAATCATCCGGGCGATCTTCAGTGAATCCATAGCCATGACTTCCTCGGCCACGGATTTGTCTATATAATAATCAGCGATAAACTGGTCAATCATATCGAAATCAGCCCGAGCGACGCCGTCCATTTCCACGACGACCCCGTTCTCTATTTTGATGCTTGGCTTGGGATCCTTAACACCCTGGAAAGCGGTGAGACCTTTTTCTGGCCAGTCTTTTAAATATGAATGCCGGTTTACCGGCTTTTCTGCCAGAACCTGAAATCGTTTGGTCTTAAAGGTCTTGTCTTCGTAGGCCACCCAAATCACTTCCTTTCGTTTATGCGTTACCGGATATACGAAGTTTGCATACTCTGCGGCGCGCTGCCCATTGTGGAAAGCAGTTTCTGGGCGCATTCTCTGCCGGCCATTACCGCTTGTTTAACCGCACCGGAATCCCCGGTTATCATGATCATGAACTCATTGGTATGGCTGGTATTGAAAGCCGGAGAGGCATGCATCACGATCTCGACATTGGCGGCTTTGACGGCCACATCGGACATCATCAGACCGATTCCGGCCGGGCAGCCCACCACCAGTCCCCAGGCCTTGCCCAGGGGGGCTTTGAAGAATTTGTTCAGGGCATAACTGGCCCGGGCGGTATACTGCAGTTCGCAGAAGCCCACTTCATTGGCCCAGATATCGCCGAAGGTCCAGCTCATAGCCCCCAGGGTGATTTCCACGGCGCGGCGGGCGTCGGATACTTCCTCAGCGCCGAAAACCGCCAACGAACCGTGAGCACCCATTAAATGCGCGTCTCTGGGCAGTTCGAAAATCAGCAATTCGGTGTTGCTGGCTTTAACCGCTTCGTCACAAGCCATGATCTGCGGCCCGGCTCCCGCTCGGGAGCTTATAATACCGATGGAGCGGTATTTGGGATCGATCTCTAGCCTTTCGCGGATGGCATCATCCACGTTGGCTATGACCAAACCTATCGAATCACCGAAAGCAGTGCCTACAAACTCGGTCATGCCTGCAGCGGCGCATTCTTGGATGTTCGGAACCGCAGCGGCGCCTACTGCTTCGGCGGCCATTTTTTTCTGGACTTCGTCCATAACCTTTTGAATCAGTTGTTCTTCCTGCACAGTGTTCACCTCCGTTTAGATGTGAGCTGAATTCTTACATTATAATGGAGTCTTGGGGAGGATCTTCTCAGTGTCGGTATGGGGGCGAGGAATAACGTGAACCGATACCACTTCTCCTACTTTTTGGGCGGCGGCAGCGCCGGCGTCAGTGGCGGCTTTGACAGCGCCTACATCGCCGCGCACCATTACGGTTACTAAACCGGATCCGATTTTCTCATAGCCTACCAGGCTGACATTGGCAGCTTTGGCCATGGCGTCGGCCGCTTCGATAGCTCCAACCAATCCGCGAGTTTCCACTAATCCGAGGGCTTCCTGTGACATGCTACTCAGCTCCTTTCAAATTCGGGACTTAACTTAAAAACTAATGGCTCTATAAATATGGCCAGGCTCTTCTCCCCTATCAGACCACCTCCTTGGATATATCAAAACACCGCTGTTTAATTACGTCCTTAAGCTCCTTCACCCCCTCGCCCGTCCGGGCTGAAACCGGGTAGTAGGGCGGCTGTACCCCGGCATGGGCCAGAAATCTGATGGTTCTGGCTATATCGGCCTGGGGTCTGTCGATTTTGCTCACCACCCCCACCACCGGTTTGAGTAGTGCCAGAGTCCATCCCTGCGGGATCTGCTCCCGGTCTACATCCGCTGCCAGCACCACAACCACCAGATCGGCCTGCTGGGTGCTGATGAAACAGTTCTGATAGAATCGAGGTATCTCCGCGTATTCCCCTGGCGTATCCACATATTCTCCTCTGAAATCAACCGTTTGGGTCTTATTGGCCTCTTTATGCTCCAAGAGCAAAGCATTGATCAAAGTGGTCTTTCCGGCCCCGCTGGGGCCAACAAACATGGTGCGCATATCAAGACCTGGTAAGGGGCGCTTTTTGAAAACCGAGTATGGCGGCCAGGAAATTGTTGGCTTCATTCAAGGCCATTTCCAAAGCGCTCACCGGGCCGGTAACAACCAGCGATCCGGTGAACCTGTCCACGAATACGATATCAACCGGGGCGGCTTTGATGGTGCGGTCCGCCGCAATGATGGCTGCTTCACTGGGGGTGATGGTCATCACGCCTATGGCTTTATCCCCTTCAAAGCCGAGCTTGGCAGACAATTTGCTTTCGGGGTGGGCAATAATGTGACACAGAGTGACCTGTTTGCCGGGAACGTATTCTTGAATTACGCGCGGTTTCTCTTCGGCCATAGCGCCCTTCCTCCCCAGAATAGAAACTCAGTTTTTCAAGCTCTCGCGCTGATACACTAGGATTTCTACTTGCCGGGGAAATAGCCTGGGGTAGCATTTGCCTTTGATAGAGCACCTATTGCTTTGAAATTTACATCTTGCAGGTCAGCAAGAAAGGATTTGAGGAGCAGGGCTTTTATGTTTTGCGCTGTCAGTATCATAATTTGCCATTGAATCAAAAACTGGTTAAAGCTATTCTAAGGGTGATGCAATCCATGCCGTATTGCTATCCAAATTTGCCAAAGGGAGTCGGATGACAATAGTTGTAAGGGCAACAATTATATAATGGAAAAAAGCAACTGGGGGCGAAAAATAGAATGGCAAAAAACAGCTCAAAACACATTTTTCACCTGGGCGATGTTGTGGATGTTAAGATTCTTCAGGAGATTATCGACTGTTTTTGCAATGCTACCGGACTGGCGGCAATAATTGTGGATTATCAGGGCAAACCCATCACCAGCTACGGCAACTTCCATCCTTTTTGTCAAAAACTCAGAGCCCATCCCATCGGTTGCGCCGGGTGTGAAAAATCAGACGCTTACGCCGGCATTGAAGCAGTTCGTACCGGACAGCCCTACATGTATCGCTGCCATATGGGATTGATTGATTTATCCTCACCTATTATTGTGGAAGGACAGTACCTGGGTGCGGTTATGACCGGACAAGTCCATGTGGAAGATGATTCCCTGGAGCGGATTACCAAGCCCGCCATTAATCTCAAAGATTACCCGGAGCTCGATCAGCTCCACCAAGAAGTGCCCTCCGTACCCCGGGATAAATTCGAAGCCGCCGGCCGGTTAATCTTCACTATCGCCAACTTCATTGCTGAGAAAGGCATGGTCAGCATATTCCAGAACAAGATCAATGAGCAGAATCTGGAACTGGTGCGGGAAATGAAGGCCAAGCAGGCTCTGGAAAGCGCCTTGACCACAGCCGAATTGCAGGCCATCCACGCCCAGATCAACCCCCATTTCGTATTCAACACCTTAAACACCATCAGCCGGCAGGCCATTCTTGAGGATGCCCCTAAAACACAGGAGATGGTCTATGCCATGGCCGAACTTTTGCGGGTGAGCTATAAAAAAATCGACCGCGTAGTGACCCTGGAAGAAGAGATCAAATATATTCACGACTATTTGTTGATAAAGCAGACCCGTTTGCATGATACCATCGAGGTGAATATTCAGATTGAGCCCGAATGCTTGAATCTGGAGATACCGATCTTTTCGATTCAGCCCTTATTGGAAAATGCCTTGATACACGGGTTGGAACCCAGAGAGGAAGGCGGGGCGGTAACGATATCGGCGGTCCGCCAGGCCGGACGGGTTCGTTTGCAGGTCGAGGACAACGGCCTGGGAATGCCCACCTGCACCCTGGATAAAATCCTGCAGCTGCAGACCAAATTCTCCGGTGACAATAATATCACCGGCATCGGCATAAGCAGTGTGATCAAGCGGCTGCGCTATCAGCATGACGACAGATTCGAATGGGAACTGCAGAGCAGGCCCGGTCAGGGAACCACGATTACTCTGTATATACCCTATGATAAAGGATGGGAAACAAGTGCTTAACGTATTGGTTGCAGATGACGACATATTAGAAGGCAAGGTAATAAGATTGTTGCTGGAAAAAGAGCGGCCCATGGTAAAAGAGGTCTATTATGCGCGTTCGGGGAATGCGGCCTTGGAGATCGCCAAAGCCATAAGGCCGCAAATCGCGTTTATCGATGTGCAAATGCCGGGCATGGACGGTGTCGAGCTGACTGAAAAGCTCAAACAACTCGACCCTGAGATAGAAATTACTATGATTTCCGCTTACGACGATTCCGACTATATATTAAACGCCATGAAAACCGGGGCCAGCTACTATCTGCTCAAGCCCGCGCGTCCCCAGGAAATCCTGAGGATATTCGACAAGCTTTTGAAATCATTACCGTCTATAGCCGGCCTGCGCAACCGTGACTGCATTAAAGAACTCACCGAAAAAATATTGCTGCGTGACCAGGACGCTGCTTCTCAAATGATGGATAATATCTGGCAGCAGCTGCTGGCATATGCGCAGGGTGACATCGAGATTCTGCGCAGCCGCTCCCAGGAACTGGCCATAACCATCATCCATTTCATTACTGACCGGCATCATTCACCGGATGTTTTGGTGCTGTTCCGTAATAATCTCATCAGAGGCATGAACACCGCTCAAAGCCAGGCTGATATCAAGGCTCAGCTGACTGAAATGGTGTACAATTCCATTCGTCTCTTGGACCAATATGCCAATGACGCCGGGCACGAGCTGATTTCGCGCGCCCATGAATTCATACAAAAAAACCTGCATAAGAATATCAGCCTGGAGGACGTTGCCCAACACATCCATTTGAGCATCTTTTATTTCAGCCGTCTGTTCAAAGACAAGACCGGGGTCAATTACATCGACTACTTGATCGAGCTGCGCCTGGAGAAATCCAAGATGCTCCTGCTGACTACCAATGACACCGTGGCCTCCATCGCCAAAAGAGTGGGCTATGCCGAAACCAATTCCTTCAGCAGGCTGTTCAAGAGCCGGGTAGGGCTCAGTCCCAGCCAGTACCGTTCAAGTAAAGGCCAGACGGCCCGGTAACAGGGCAGCCGTTGAGGCCTTGGGCCGAGCATGGCAGTTTTTAAGGGGATTGCAGCAGGGGCGATCCGGTTGGAACAGGGCGCCGAGGTTGAACCGGGGTTGAGATTGGTTTGTTACAAATATTTGCTGGCTTCGCGCCGGCTGAGTTTTGATAAGTCATGCCGGTTTACAAAATCCCGTACCCAGTCCCGGTTGGTTTTGGAGTACTCCCGCAGCACCCAGCCGATAGCCTTGTTGACAAAGAATTCATTGCTGTGGCTGTTTTTAAGAATAATCCATTCGAGTAGTTCCGGGTCGGTTTCGGCCTTATATTTCAGTTGAAACAGGATGGCAGTTCGGGCCAGCCAGATTTTTTCACTTGCCGCCCATTTTAAGATATGGCTCTCTATCAGTTCCTTGTTCCGGGCACACAAAGGGCCGGTGACATTGCTGGCCAGCAGATCCACGGTGTCCCACCACGATTTGGCGGTGATCAGGATCTCCAGCTTTTCTATATCTTCGGCCTGCAGGTGATTCTTCACAGCCTGAAGATAGTCCAGGGCCACATACTGAAATTCACGCTCCGGCAGCTCCCACAGCTTCTGAATCATTTCCCAATCGACAGCCTGTGCTTTCTGGGCCGCTTTGATAAACGGACACGCGAGCTTCACCCGTTCCGGTTTGGGGATGCCCAGAAACGGGAACTGGTCCTTCATGTATTTGGCCATGTAGAAGGCCTTTTCCGCATTCCGGTTGGCATAGAGGGTCTCAATAATATCGGAGAACAAGCTATATCACCTCTCTGATCAGTAATTCCCCTTTTACTATACTTGAATGACAAGGGGCCGATATATTAAATATTTAAAATCTTGAAAACCAGCTGCCAAACCGTATCAATAAAATCGCCAACCTCTCTAAGAGATGACATATCCCCGTAATCGAGGGGCGAAAAACAGCCAAACTAAACAGAATCAAATCGAGAACAGATTGGTTAAATAAGGCCTGAAAAACCAAAAAGCCTGCCGTTAAGGCAGGTTCGGCTCAACCCCGGCGCAAGCGCGCGGGATAATCGCTATTTTTATGAAACCCTGGTTACGCTGCCAGAGCAGCGGGAATATAGGCCGGTTGGAATCCAAAGGCTTCGGCCGCATAACGGGCCAGACGCAAGTCTTTTATCCCGATGCTCACCCCGGCCAATCGGGCCAATCTGCCCACGATCCCATAGACGCTGCCCGGCCTCAACGACCATTGCGGCCCCAAACCGACCAGAAAATAGTCGCCCCGCAGAATTGGCCTTAAAATCATATAATGCTCCAGGGCCAGGCAAGCCCCGGCATGCAGGGCGACCGTGCGCTCACCTGCGATTATGGCATTTTTGTCCGCACTCCAGCTGTCATCATATTTTAGATCACAAAGCTCCCGCACCGTCAAGCCTGCATAAAGCAGTTCAACCACCACCCGGTCGCGGAGATTCAGCACATCTTCATGTACTGCCGCGCGCAGCTGCTGAACGCCCTCATAGGATATGCTCAGGTGCTCCGATGTAACTGCTTTTCCTCCTACCCGGGAGACCAGGTCGAGGGGGTTGCCGGCCAGCATTCCCTTGTTTACAAGAAACCGGGCAAAGGCTGATAATGCCGACAAGCGCCGGTTCACGGTGGATGGCCGCAAACCTCTGTGCTCCAGGAGATATAGCTTGTAAGCCTCCATCTGCTGGGGAACCATTTGTCTTAAGACGCTGCTCCTTCTCCCCTGACCGCCGCAATATTTACAGAACTTCGCCAGGGCCAGGCCATAACTTCTCACTGTAGATTCTCTGCGCCCCCGACGCCGCAGGTAAGCGGCAAAACAAGCCCGGTAATTCAAGACAGTTCCCTTCTTCCGGCATAGTTACTATATCATATGCCGCTGGAAGAGATTGGTTATCGATGCGTTCCAATGAATAGGATTTGGGGAGATCGCCGTGTACTCAGGGTAATACACTCTCCACCTTTGAATGGAATATCAAAGGAGCGGCCATGGCTCAAATGGACGCACAATGCGTAGATTGTTTACCTTGATGCGGGTATGTTTGAGAAGAGATCAGAGAGAGGAACCTATATTCCGAAAAGTGCCCCTTCAGCACCGGTAATTGGCACAGGGCACTTTTCAAATTTACAGGGATTAACACCAATGCCGTCTTCTACAGCATCCTCTTTTGACCGGACGGCATCTATGCCGCCTTCTTCTCTTTCTAATGAGTTCGCAATTAGAGTTGCACCTTCTTCTGCGTATCCTACTTCTCGGGCAACACATGGAATCACCCCCTTTAATCAATCTGCACTGGGATCTGATTCATCCTATGCCCGTTATTGCATAAGGGTTCCATAGTCTCCATTTGTCGCCCTGATATCTGCAGTACCTGTGCTTTGGGGGCTATTCAGTTTTGCATACCACCCTTCCGGAGCGGTTCATATAATACCCCCATAGTAATACCACAAATAGAATCAGCATCGGGATCAGCGTCTCAAAGTATGGGATATTATGAGCTGCTGCAGCCGCAAAGACCTTATCGCTTACGATCATTTTCCCTGCGGTCCAGGCAAGAACCCCGCCGCCAATATATATAATCCAGGGATATTTATCCATCCACTTCAGAAGATAAGTGCTGCCCCATATTATAATGGGTACACTGATGAGCAAACCCCCAATGACCATAACCGGGCTCCCATGAGATGCGCCTGCTATGGCGATCACGTTGTCAAATCCCATCAAGACGTCGGCTATGATGATTATTTTTACCGCCTCTGCCAAGCTTTGACCGGCATCACATTCAACTTCTTTCTTCTCCACCAACAGTTTCATAGCGATCCAAACCAGTAATAACCCTCCAACGAATTGAAGCAGCGGAATCTTCAAGATATAAAGGGCTACCGTAGCAAATAGGCCACGTACTGCAACTGCCCCGGCCACACCCCACCACATCGCCTTTTTCCTCAGTCCGGAAGGAAGGTTTTTGCTGGCCAGGGCAATGAGAATCGCATTATCTCCTCCAAGAACGATGTCAATGATAACTATGGAAGCCAACGTAATGATGATTTCATCCAAGGACATGATTCAACCTCATTTCATGTAATGGGGCATCATAGCAAACCGCGGCAGTCATTAGCGGCTATGTCGCCCATAATAATACTGCTGTTCTTGTATATGCGCATACTCCTGTTTGTAGATGCAATCCAGGATACTCCTATAACCAGCTGACGCTCCGTGGAATATCCTGATTTCGCATTCTTCTTAGGGCAGCTCTTTGATCTGCGCTGCTTAAAGTAATTTAAGAATCCCATGAGTGCAGGGAACAGTGAGTCCACCTTCCGTACGTTGCCACAATTTCAGCTAGGTGACTGTCGAGATGCAATACCACATCGGCAAATTCCACCAACATATCCTTTAACCACTCCTATTCGACTTCACAGTAAACAAAAAGACCCTTAATATAGCTCGGCAGAATCCGAGTTATATTAAAGGTCTTGCTTTCCCTTCAGGAGTATAAGACCAGGCGATTTTACACCGATTGTTGGCCTTATGGCTTGTAAGCTACTCCCCTTTAACTGTAGGTAATATAACATAGTATCAATACTGCGTCAATACTCGGACCAAGGAGGGACGGTTAAACGGCGTGTTCCAGTCATTGCAGATCCAGTCCACATTTCCCCTGGCAAAACACCTTCATCCCCTGCTGTCTGGCATGCGTTTGCGCTCTTGCCCGGTTTGAATCAGCAGCTGCGGGATGGCTGGTTCATGGATTGCGCTTAGCTCTAGTGAATACCGTCTGCGAGTAATCCATAAATTATACTGACATCCGGACATTGTAAAAGAAGGCGGCTTTATGAACTTCCTGAAATCCCATTCAGCTTTTGAGGGTGATAATCGGTTATAATACTGACAATAAGCCGCTGTTACCGATCATACCCAACAAGAAACAATTATTTCGCAGAGCGCAAAAAAATACTTATCAGAAAGGGTGTAGTCTTATGGATGCAAATATTTTCAGAAAAATCAGTTATGGACTGTATGTTATCAGCTCAACCATGGAAGGTAAGCTGAATGGCCAAATGGCTAATACGGTTTTTCAGATTACTTCCGACCCTGCCCTGGTTGGGATAGGTGTCAATAAAAACAACCTAACCAATCAATTCATTAAAAACAGCGGGGTGTTTACGGTCTCAATCCTGCCCCAATCAGTACCTTTGGATCTGATCGGTCATTTCGGCTTCAAGTCCGGCAGAGAAATCGAAAAATATGCTTCGGTTCCATTCCAATTGGGAGAAACCGGCGCGCCTTATTTAGTTGAAAACAGCATCGGCTATCTGGAGGCAGAAGTTGTTGACAGTATTGATGTCCACACCCACACGGTGTTTATCGGCAAAGTGATCAACGCGGCCGTATTCAGCGAAGAAGAGCCCCTGACTTATGCCTACTACCATCTGCTCAAAAGAGGGGAGGCCAAGCCTCCGGAACCGTCCCGCCCGGTTGCTGAGAAGAAGGAAGCTAAAATCGCAGACCCCCGCCTGCAGAAGTACGAGTGCCCCATATGCGGGTATATTTATGACCCTGAAGCGGGAGATCCTGACTCCGGGATTTCGCCGGGAACAGCCTTTGCAGATATTCCCGACGACTGGGTTTGTCCTGTCTGCGGGGTAAGCAAAGATCAATTCGAGCCCATGGCATAGTCCGCTTATTAATCCATTAATTTTGGCTGTAGCGCAAATAACTTGTTTGGAGTGGATTGAATGAAAAAGCATATCAAGAATAATGTTTACTGGGTCGGGAAAGTTGACTGGGAGCTCCAGACGTTTCATGGTGAAGAACTAACCACCCACCATGGATCGACCTACAATTCCTATTTGATCCTTGAAGAAAAGACCGTTCTGGTGGACACCGTTTGGAAACCCTTTGCCGCCGAGTTTATTAATAATCTGGCTCAAGAAATCGACCTGAAAAAAATCGATTATATAGTTGCCAATCACGGGGAGGTAGATCATAGCGGGGCTCTTCCGGAGCTGATGAAGCTTATCCCGGATACCCCCATCTATTGCACCGCCAATGCGGTAAAATCCCTTAAAGGCATGTACCATGAGGATTGGAACTTCAAGGTAGTAAAAACCGGAGACAAGCTGGATACCGGCAACGGCAAACAATTGGTCTTTGTGGAGATGCCCATGCTTCATTGGCCCGATAGCATGGCGGCTTACCTGACCGGCGACAACATACTGTTCAGCAATGACGCCTTCGGTCAGCATTATGCAACCGACAAGCTGTATAACGATCTGGTGGATCAGTGCGATTTGTTTAAAGAAGCCATGAAATATTACGCCAACATTTTGACTCCCTTCAGTGGGGTACTTAAAAGAAAGCTGCAGGAAATCAGCGCGCTGGGATTGCCTATTGATATGATCGCCACCAGCCATGGCGTCATTTGGAGAAACGATCCCCTGCAGATAGTCGAAAAGTATGCCGAGTGGGCGGACGCTTATCAGGAAAACCAGATCACGATAGTCTATGACACCATGTGGAACGGCACCAGGGTTCTGGCGGAGAATATAGCCCGAGGCATCCAGCTGGCCGACCCGGATGTTACCGTAAAGCTGCACAATCTGCCCAAAAGCGACCCGAACGATGTGATTACAGAGGTGTTCAAATCCAAGCTGGTGGTAGTCGGTTCTCCCACCATCAACAATGGTATTCTGCATTCGGTGGCAGGCTTTGCCCATCTGCTGAAGGAATTGAAGTTCAAGAACAAGAAAGCCGCCGCATTCGGCTGTTATGGGTGGAGCGGCGAGTCGATCAAAATATTGAGCGAACTCCTGCAAAATGCAGGCTTTGAGGTGATAGACGCGGGTTTTCGCAGTCAGTGGAACCCGGATCCGGCCAGGCAGCAAGAAGCGGTTGAATTTGGGAAGAGGATAGCTCGGGCTTGATCGATTAAGCCCAGCCCATGAATTGTCCGTAGAGGGCAGGTCTTGAAATCAATGCCGGCTGCAGTTGATTTACGCTGCAGCTTCAGTGTAACTATGGGCCGGCCCGAATCCAAAGACCTGGGCGGCATAACAGGCTACCGTTACAGTTTCAATTCCTCATAGGTACGCTAAAAACCGCGAGATTACCGAAGCCGCGTCGCCGTATCCATATGTTTCAATTCCTCATAGGTACGCTAAAAACGATTGCGCCCAATAAGATTACCACTGTTGATGATCTTTGTTTCAATTCCTCGTAGGTACGCTAAAACCCATGCTTACATCAGTATCCGCGATTGCTCCGCCCAGGTTCCAATTCCTCATAGGCAAGCTAAAAACCTGCCGGAGCCGGAGTCCATGGCTTCAGTCTGGGAGTTTCAATTCCTCATAGGTACGCTAAAAACGCCGATGGGAAGGAACGAATATGGGTACTGCCGTAGTTTCAATTCCTCATAGGTACGCTAAAAACGGGGAACAGCTCCCGTCAGTGCGGGGAACAAGAACTGTTTCAATTCCTCATAGGTACGCTAAAAACTGGTAGCAGTATCATCAACTCAGCCCCCAACACGCGTTTCAATTCCTCATAGGTACGCTAAAAACTGGTGGCAGTCAATTGTTCCTGGGGTAGCCAGGGATAGTTTCAATTCCTCATAGGTACGCTAAAAACTCAAGCAAAAAATTATGCTGGTATGCAAAACAATCGTTTCAATTCCTCATAGGTACGCTAAAAACTTGTTCCGGGCCGCATGGCGACCGATGTGGGGTTGTTGTTTCAATTCCTCATAGGTACGCTAAAAACCGATGTCCTTGTCGCGGCCCAACTCTGCATATTCGTGTTTCAATTCCTCATAGGTACGCTAAAAACCTCAACCTGGCGCTTAGACAGATAACAGAGAACTAGTTTCAATTCCTCATAGGTACGCTAAAAACATCTTTTCAACTACCTTGTTGAGGATGGTGGTCGGGAGTTTCAATTCCTCATAGGTACGCTAAAAACTACATGCAGCCCCTGCGGGCTCATGGACATGGTTATGTTTCAATTCCTCATAGGTACGCTAAAAACCGATGATCTTTCGGTGGTCATCCAGAGAATTGCCGTGTTTCAATTCCTCATAGGTACGCTAAAAACGCAAGAAAAAAATTTGCCCACCGAATTGCCCACCAACGTTTCAATTCCTCATAGGTACGCTAAAAACCAAATACGACTCCGCCCATATCATCGCTGCCACTGGAGTTTCAATTCCTCATAGGTACGCTAAAAACCAAGCTGATGCAGGACATGATCGCATACAAGACCGGTTTCAATTCCTCATAGGTACGCTAAAAACCCTGGAGTCTCGATATAAATGCACCATTCTGGCAATGTTTCAATTCCTCATAGGTACGCTAAAAACCAGGGTGGCGTACTTACAGGAGCATCCGTTGTGCGTGTTTCAATTCCTCATAGGTACGCTAAAAACCAGCGATGTGTTAATATCGCCGGCATAGCAGGTCATGTTTCAATTCCTCATAGGTACGCTAAAAACTCGCTTTTTCGAGTCCCGATTCACGTTCGCTATTGTGTTTCAATTCCTCATAGGTACGCTAAAAACGGTGCGGCGTCCATTACGGTCACAATCGAGGCCCTGTTTCAATTCCTCATAGGTACGCTAAAAACCCAGGCAGCAAACCATAACTGTAGCAAATCAAACCTAGTTTCAATTCCTCATAGGTACGCTAAAAACCTGTCCCTCAAATTGATGTTGGCCAGGTCGGTCACGAGTTTCAATTCCTCATAGGTACGCTAAAAACGAAAACACCAAAGGCTTAATGCAGGCGACGAAGGAGTTTCAATTCCTCATAGGTACGCTAAAAACTCTTCCTCTTTATTTACTCTACTTTTGGCTTAATATGTTTCAATTCCTCATAGGTACGCTAAAAACTAAAAATCGATCCGGTCATGGTGCGCGACAACCTGAGTTTCAATTCCTCATAGGTACGCTAAAAACCATGGGGCCGGAGTGGGAACAAAAGACCCAGGCATGTTTCAATTCCTCATAGGTACGCTAAAAACGGAACTGAAGATCATTTGAAAGGAGGCCCCCGCCCAGTTTCAATTCCTCATAGGTACGCTAAAAACCCAGGTATCTATAAAGGATCAACCGGCTATAGCTGGGTTTCAATTCCTCATAGGTACGCTAAAAACGCTAAAATAAAGCGAACGAAAGCCCGTGTAGAAAAAAGTTTCAATTCCTCATAGGTACGCTAAAAACCCGAGTACCTGACCGGATCAGCGAGGGGAGGTTTTAGTTTCAATTCCTCATAGGTACGCTAAAAACCCGAGTACAAAGTGTTAGCCCTGGATCAGATGCCCGGGTTTCAATTCCTCATAGGTACGCTAAAAACGAGGCGCAGGCGTTTGCCGTGCAATATGGTAAGCAGTTTCAATTCCTCATAGGTACGCTAAAAACGGCTAATATGCTGTATTTCGTGCTGGAGCGTTTTGACTGTTTCAATTCCTCATAGGTACGCTAAAAACAACCTGGGCAGCTGGTGGCCATGGGCGGCGAGAAGTAGTTTCAATTCCTCATAGGTACGCTAAAAACTATACTTCTCAACGCCTGCCAAGACGTTCATGTCTGTTTCAATTCCTCATAGGTACGCTAAAAACGGTTATACACACAGGACTTGGCCCGATTGAGCCGTGTTTCAATTCCTCATAGGTACGCTAAAAACCAAACAGTGCCCAGAGAAAATCTTGTTGGTTACGCGTTTCAATTCCTCATAGGTACGCTAAAAACTGTTCCCAGCAACCTCAATAACATGCCCGCAATCGAGTTTCAATTCCTCATAGGTACGCTAAAAACCGCGGACTTTGACGCGCCGCGCAAATTTGAAGCCATGTTTCAATTCCTCATAGGTACGCTAAAAACTGGGCTTTGGTTCCGGTCATAGCCAGTTGATTGCCGGGTTTCAATTCCTCATAGGTACGCTAAAAACTATTTAAAGGGTTTTTACCGGGGTTGTCCTGACGGGTTTCAATTCCTCATAGGTACGCTAAAAACGCATCAACCACTGCGCCCAACCTGCTTTGTTCTCCGTTTCAATTCCTCATAGGTACGCTAAAAACGTGCAGCATAATATCGCTGTCGCTACCGCCGGAGTAGTTTCAATTCCTCATAGGTACGCTAAAAACCTGAGCCGATAGATCCGGGGAAGCCGTGGAAGCACAGTTTCAATTCCTCATAGGTACGCTAAAAACAAGGAATTTGGCGACCTGGCCGATGAGGTTACCAAAGTTTCAATTCCTCATAGGTACGCTAAAAACGGCTAGAGTTCTCCCGCAACTACACGGTTTGAGTTTGTTTCAATTCCTCATAGGTACGCTAAAAACCAAGGCTTCGCCGGAGAGCATAACATACGGTTGCGTGTTTCAATTCCTCATAGGTACGCTAAAAACGGTAAGGTTGGACAGCCTGGCCCCGAACGTAGAAATGTTTCAATTCCTCATAGGTACGCTAAAAACGAGGAAGTGAGCAGGCTGCGGGAGTTTGTGGGAGCAGGTTTCAATTCCTCATAGGTACGCTAAAAACGGTTGCCGGAAAAAGACCTGCTGGTGCTGCTACATCTGTTTCAATTCCTCATAGGTACGCTAAAAACGGCACTTCTCAACACGAAACCCAACGTCTGGCCCCCGTTTCAATTCCTCATAGGTACGCTAAAAACCAAGGATTACCACAGGCTTCGTTATTCCGATGCTTAGTTTCAATTCCTCATAGGTACGCTAAAAACGGCTGACCCCCGTGTTGAGCGGTTCCTCGACCTGCGTTTCAATTCCTCATAGGTACGCTAAAAACGAAAAATATCCCCCTGTCTATCGCTGCCGAATACGTGTTTCAATTCCTCATAGGTACGCTAAAAACCAGCAGCATCCAGCACCGCCTGCACTCCGGTCCATAATGTTTCAATTCCTCATAGGTACGCTAAAAACTCATATCCTTCCTTTGAAGCCAACCAGAGTAATAAAGTTTCAATTCCTCATAGGTACGCTAAAAACCATAAAGTAGAGTCGCGAACCCGTGGCGCAACTGGGTTTCAATTCCTCATAGGTACGCTAAAAACTGCCCATACCCGGACGCCTCCCCAAGCGGGAGAAGAGTTTCAATTCCTCATAGGTACGCTAAAAACGGCATGGAACGATGGCCGGACCTGGAGCAAGACAGCAGTTTCAATTCCTCATAGGTACGCTAAAAACGTCGATATTCAATAGCTGGCAGGGGGTCTTTCCTCGTTTCAATTCCTCATAGGTACGCTAAAAACCGGCTCATGAACGCCTCAGAGAACAACTGCATCCGCAGTTTCAATTCCTCATAGGTACGCTAAAAACTATATGTGAGTAATAACAACCGATGCAGGCTAGGAGGTTTCAATTCCTCATAGGTACGCTAAAAACAACAAGCTATACGGTTCAGAGCAGCAGTACATACCAGTTTCAATTCCTCATAGGTACGCTAAAAACGACTAACACGGCTGCAATAATGGGGCAGATAAACAAGTTTCAATTCCTCATAGGTACGCTAAAAACCCGATAGAACGGGGCTTTTTTCTTGCTTTCTAGGTGGTTTCAATTCCTCATAGGTACGCTAAAAACGGACATCAGTAATGGCCAAGTAGTGCGCCATCTTAGTTTCAATTCCTCATAGGTACGCTAAAAACTATCCAAGGCTCAGAATGGGGCGCAGTACATATTTGTTTCAATTCCTCATAGGTACGCTAAAAACAACTGGAAAGAGATACACGAGCGATGACGCAAAATAGTTTCAATTCCTCATAGGTACGCTAAAAACCAATTGCCTTATCGCGCCCCAGCTCAGCATATTCGTGTTTCAATTCCTCATAGGTACGCTAAAAACGAGGATCGATTCCTCCAGCAATGTCATGTTTTGCGAGTTTCAATTCCTCATAGGTACGCTAAAAACTACGCAAAGGAGGGCGACCATGAATAACCCCTACTAGTTTCAATTCCTCATAGGTACGCTAAAAACCCGATAACGGTTACGGGCACATCGTGTCTCGGATATTTGTTTCAATTCCTCATAGGTACGCTAAAAACGATGGCCTCATGCAAGAATGGACGGGCACATGTTGGAGTTTCAATTCCTCATAGGTACGCTAAAAACGCCATAGCCGATTTGTATTCTCCGGAAAGAGGCGCAGTTTCAATTCCTCATAGGTACGCTAAAAACGTTGGGGACGTTTCAGGCAAACGAGGAGGATCTGACGTTTCAATTCCTCATAGGTACGCTAAAAACGCGGATTTGGTTTTAAAGAAAGCGAGGAGAAATGAGTTTCAATTCCTCATAGGTACGCTAAAAACGATTGGGTCTGGGCCTATGCGTTGGGGAGGGTGGAGGTTTCAATTCCTCATAGGTACGCTAAAAACGCGCGATGCGGGGGGCTCTGGAGAGAGTGCAGAGGCTGTTTCAATTCCTCATAGGTACGCTAAAAACGCCTGCATCGCAATGACCTACGACAGGAACACTGAGTTTCAATTCCTCATAGGTACGCTAAAAACCAGGAAGCGACGTCTGCCTTCTTTGTCCAGCACAGACGTTTCAATTCCTCATAGGTACGCTAAAAACCAGGGCATCAATCTTTTGTTGGCCTTCCGGTATGGAGTTTCAATTCCTCATAGGTACGCTAAAAACTTTCTTGGAAACCTCCGTTGAAGGGATTCTGGAGCAGTTTCAATTCCTCATAGGTACGCTAAAAACCACTCCTCCCCCCAAATTTTTACCATTTCCAGCCGGAGTTTCAATTCCTCATAGGTACGCTAAAAACGTCCTCTTTTTATTTACCGCACAACCAAGGAAATCGAGTTTCAATTCCTCATAGGTACGCTAAAAACGTGGTATGTGGCAACTTTAGCAACCACCGCAGGCATGTTTCAATTCCTCATAGGTACGCTAAAAACCTGGTCGTCGGCGATGACACAGCGGAAGGCTATGCAAGTTTCAATTCCTCATAGGTACGCTAAAAACAATGTTTCTTCCGTAGCCGATCATCAGCCTGGACGGGTTTCAATTCCTCATAGGTACGCTAAAAACTCATATTGGTATTTTCAACCAGGGGAGGAATAACTAGTTTCAATTCCTCATAGGTACGCTAAAAACCACGACAACCCCGGCCTGCTGGAGGTGAAGTGATGCGGTTTCAATTCCTCATAGGTACGCTAAAAACGAGGATGGGATCCGAGAAGATGGAAAGCCTGGAGGCTGTTTCAATTCCTCATAGGTACGCTAAAAACCAGGGGTAGCTCCCAGTAAACCAATATTCAACAGGGTTTCAATTCCTCATAGGTACGCTAAAAACTGAAAGTGGTCCCCGCAGAAGGCCTGCTCAAATTAAGTTTCAATTCCTCATAGGTACGCTAAAAACCATAACCAGCAAATGAAGCAGCTAAGGGGTGACGATGTTTCAATTCCTCATAGGTACGCTAAAAACACGGCCAGGATAAGGATTATAATGCCAGCCTCAAGAGTTTCAATTCCTCATAGGTACGCTAAAAACTGGTACGCCCAGGAGAAGAAACAGCAGGCCCCAGCACCGTTTCAATTCCTCATAGGTACGCTAAAAACCCGTGGCTTCTGGCGATGGAAGCGGGGTACTTGATGCGTTTCAATTCCTCATAGGTACGCTAAAAACAATCGTTCTGGTCCCAGCCGTGGCCACGCTTGAGGTGTTTCAATTCCTCATAGGTACGCTAAAAACTAGGTAGGTATCTCCTGTCTTGCAAGCGCTGCGCGTGTTTCAATTCCTCATAGGTACGCTAAAAACCGTATATACTTCCGGGGGCAAAGGTAAGTCATGTGCGTTTCAATTCCTCATAGGTACGCTAAAAACGGTAGAACACTACGCCAAGGTAAGGGAGGCAAACAAGTTTCAATTCCTCATAGGTACGCTAAAAACGCACCACGACCGACCGCCTCCTGGGCCGGGAACCATCGTTTCAATTCCTCATAGGTACGCTAAAAACTTGTGCAGTGAGATCGGCAGAGCGGAGGCAACATCAGTTTCAATTCCTCATAGGTACGCTAAAAACGCGCTGGACGACTGGAAGTTGGCGCAGAAATACGAGTTTCAATTCCTCATAGGTACGCTAAAAACACTGCCCGTAGATGGTTGTTTGAGAATGGAATTATGTTTCAATTCCTCATAGGTACGCTAAAAACAGCCATGGACGGAATCATGGCAAACGCCAAACTGAGTTTCAATTCCTCATAGGTACGCTAAAAACTCGAAGCCAGGGCTCAGCAGGCGCAGGAATACAGGGGTTTCAATTCCTCATAGGTACGCTAAAAACCCGGTGTGAACATTGCGCCCTGGCCCTGTGGTTCATGTTTCAATTCCTCATAGGTACGCTAAAAACGTATCACGACCGGCTCGTATTAAGTTGTCAAATTTAGTTTCAATTCCTCATAGGTACGCTAAAAACTACTAGACTATCAAGCTTTAAGCAGAGCTGCTCGAGTTTCAATTCCTCATAGGTACGCTAAAAACTTAAACGGCTTTTGACCAAAGAACTGTTGGCTCCTTCGTTTCAATTCCTCATAGGTACGCTAAAAACTGCCAGCACCTCAGCCCGGTCTTTGCTGTCACCATGTTTCAATTCCTCATAGGTACGCTAAAAACAAAGCAAGAGCGGGGACCACTGTTCAAGGAAGTGGCGTTTCAATTCCTCATAGGTACGCTAAAAACTATCGAGAGGCTATCGAGTTGCTTCCTGGAGCCAAGTTTCAATTCCTCATAGGTACGCTAAAAACGAAACAGGCAAATGGATTCGGGAGCTTATAGCAAAGTTTCAATTCCTCATAGGTACGCTAAAAACCAGCCTTTGCCAGTGCCGCTACTACTTCCTTTTGCGTTTCAATTCCTCATAGGTACGCTAAAAACCAGGCCTTCCTGCTCCAGCCAAGCTCCGAACTCATGTTTCAATTCCTCATAGGTACGCTAAAAACCACTTTCCGTGCCGCCGCAGCCACCGCCTCAAGCTGGGTTTCAATTCCTCATAGGTACGCTAAAAACCCATCATAATGATCTCCGGTAATCGGGAAGCACCACTGTTTCAATTCCTCATAGGTACGCTAAAAACGCCATTATGCAGGGTTTTCTAGGCAAAGAAGTGCCGCGTTTCAATTCCTCATAGGTACGCTAAAAACGAGGAGTACATCAAAAGCGCCGAAGAAATCGAGATCGGTTTCAATTCCTCATAGGTACGCTAAAAACAGGATAAAAGGCTTACCGGCGAACGGGCTTATGGAGGTTTCAATTCCTCATAGGTACGCTAAAAACTATGAGAGGGTACGGCGCCAATACCAGCCAGAGAAGTTTCAATTCCTCATAGGTACGCTAAAAACGGAAATAGTGTGCCGGGACAATCTTAAGCGAGCTCTGTTTCAATTCCTCATAGGTACGCTAAAAACTAACTTGCCCAGCTTTGCTCCGTCTAATGTGTTGTGTTTCAATTCCTCATAGGTACGCTAAAAACATGAATCCATTGTAACCTTTACAGCCAGCCAAGATTGTTTCAATTCCTCATAGGTACGCTAAAAACGGGGGTGCAGTTATTTACAGCAAACAAAAACAGTTGTTTCAATTCCTCATAGGTACGCTAAAAACG
>ENA-UOOM01000092-UOOM01000092.1-fermentation-metagenome-genome-assembly--contig:-NODE-92-length-110825-cov-11.950095_pt1 | contig 110825 bp, 111 predicted proteins | sample MGYA00245781_ERZ724031 | MGnify/ENA primary metagenome ERZ724031 (study PRJEB28704, sample SAMN03018317) | fermentation metagenome | biome: anthropogenic terrestrial biome; feature: soil...
CGCTGGAGCCGATCCTGCTCAGCCTGAAGAGGATCGAGGAGTACGAGTTCGCCGAGCAGCTGAGTCCCGAGGAGCGGGAGGACATCTGCCGCGTCATAGGACGGTTGAGCCATCTGACCAAGAGGCGCATCCAGGTGGACTCGTTCTTCTGCGAGGAGGCGTTCAAGGCGCTGAGGGAGTGCGGCTGCCTGCCGAATGAGTTCGCCGAGAAGACGCTCGAGTATGAGAGATCGTCCAAGCTCAACCCGCCCGTCGAGCGCAGGGCGAAGATCATCGCGGACAAGGAGCTGCTGAAGGCGGTCGAGGTCGTGAGGAAGGACGCCGAGTTCCTTGGCATCGAGACCGCCGAGGCGGTGGCCAAGGCGGTCAGGGGGATGCCGCTTCTGAAGGAAGAGACCGAGGCGCAGAACGAGAGGGAGTACGCCGAAGAGTTGGAACTATAGGAACTTGAGAAGTGGAACGAGCATTATCGAACGAGGCCATTAGCCAGTTTGAGAATTATAGCCTCGCCAACATGCTAAGCCTATATGATCTGATGCCCATCTCGGCATGAATTACCCAACCACTGGTGATTAATTTGGTTGAATTTGAGAAACCCTACTTTGAAGTTGGAGCGATTTACAAGCGCAATGAACTCCACGATATGTATGGTGGTCAACGCCAATATGGGATATCGACTCCAAGCGGTAAGAGCTACGTCTTCCTCTTCACAGGTCCTTCTGGCTCCGAACATGGTTACAAGGATGGTTGGATCAGACCAGGTGTGTATCAGTACACCGGAGAAGGTCAAGTTGGTGATATGGTTCTAACGCGAGGAAACAAAGCCATCATGGATCATCTTACAAATTGTAAAGATCTACATCTGTTCGAGCAGATCGGGGGTGGCCAGGTCCAATATGTTGGTCAGATGGCGTATCGTAGCCATGAGATTAGAGACTCTGATTTCAAAGGCACAAAAAGAAAGATAGTCGTCTTTGAACTCACTTTAATTTAAGAGTCGTCTGAGCATCATCAGAAGATGCATAAAATATCCGTTGATTAATTCGACTGATCCCGTAATCACTGCACATTCTCTAGCGAATCCATATCTATTGACTGAAGCCCTCTAACTATCTCGATATCCTGCTTCAACTGAACATCAACTGGCGATTCCGAAGCTATCACGAGTTTTACCTTCTCAGCGTGGTAGTCCTCTGCCGACTTGCCAGACCAATCACCGATGATCTTCAGGTCCAGTTCCACGAGTTGCAAGCCGACGAAGTTCACCGACAGGTCATAGAGCATCTCCACCAGCAGCCAGGGGTCGAAAGCCATAGCCTGCGGTATCTCCTTAGGAAACTCTACCAGGATGGACGGCAGCTTGTGCGAGAATGCGTGGGCGCGGCACTTATCATCCCCGGTGAGGAAGAGGATATCCAGGCGTTGGTCTGAGGAATGCTCCGCCAGCGAACGCACGATCTCGTCGTCGATGCTTTCCTTTTCTTCGAGCACTCTTCCGCCTCCAACGCGCCACAGGCCGCACGTCCTGCCGAGAACGTCGATCTCCGTCTGGGCGTTGAGCGCCTTCCGGCCCTTCCTGTAGCATATGTTGCTCATGCTCCGCACCAGCACCTGGTCCCTGATGGCTCGTTGCAGGTCGGCGATGTCGCCGCGGGAATACTTGCGGGCAATGGAGCGGGAGATCTCCTCCTCCACTAAATCGGGGACGATGACCTGCACGTCCCTCGGTCGGAAGCCTATCCGTTCGAGGGCATCACCGTAAAGGAAAATTCTGCTGAGCAATCGATGGTAGGCGATGTTGGTGTCGATAGCGAAGGCCACCTGCCTCGGGTATCGGTAAGGGTCGTTCCTCCGCTCCAATGCCGCTTCGATCTCATCGTATATCGGACGGGTCACTTCATCGGGAAGCAGCACCGTGTGCCATACCTCGGTTCGAAGGTCCTCGTAGTTGGGAAGGTCGTCGACCGCTGCCGACGCTCCCTTGGAGCGTATCGGCGCGAGGGCATCGTGGAACTCCTTCTGTCCGGCCATTATGCGAATCTCATTGTTGACGAGGTCAATGCTCAACAGGTCGAGGTCCAGAAGGATCGAACGGACCGTTAACGATGGCAGCTGGTGCAGTCTTGCTTCATTGATGACCGCCATCAAAATGTCCTTGGACGCGACCTCGGACGTCATGGTCGGACCTCCTCAAACACATCGATAATCTGTTGCCTCTCGACAGGTATCAAGATGTACGGCCGGTCGGCGTTCCTCAGCGAGTCGATGCGCAGATAGAAGATGTGATCGACTCCGCTGAGGTCATTGGCGATAGAGCCGAGAACGAGGTCTTTTGTTCCCGAGGTCACGTCGATGGCAATGCGATCACCTCTCTCACGATAGCGCTCCAGAAGTTCCCTCACCATAGTCGATACTGAGCCTATATCTCCTCCTACCACTGGCTCGATGAAAATCTCTGCATGGGAGCCGAACGCGTGCAGAACAACTCTCAGCGATGCTGCGGCTTTCGAGGTGTCCTCTCCATTGGCCATGGATGTAATGATATGGACGCGGTCCGGGACGTAGTCGAACTGGCGCATGGACGCCCAGGATGAGTTGACCAATCCCCAAACAGAGCGGCCGATCATCGTAATTAGTACATTCATTTATTGACGCTCCAGGAAATCAGAATCGCGTACGAGGCATAAAAATTCATGCTGGCACATGTCACGGTTCTTTCAATAATCAAAAAATGATCCCAAGTAAAATATATGCTATATGGTAGTATAGATTAGTTAATAATATATCATTAAATGAAGATAAAGCTACTATCATTTGAGAATAATAGATATGGTTCCAGGGCCTACTCGGTCTCTAGTTTAAATATGGCTTAAACTTGTTCAAGTTATATTTATATATTAATAGAGGAAATATATATGGAAGTTAAGCATGAGGGGATATCAAGAGATGATGAAACCGATTGCTCGAACACCGTTAATAGCCCTGTCAATGAGCATGTTTTCTTAGCATCTGTTTCAACGAGGGAAACATTTCTTAATTGGCTATCTGACGGCAATGCAGAGAAATATCTCATTCGAAAGAAATATTCATCAGACTCCATTCTTTCCTGCTTGGACAAGATCTCGGAATATTCCGTTCAGAAAGAGATTAGCAACGTCAGTTTTTGGGAACACACTCAGTTCAACAAGTTCAGGATCGTCTATAACAAACTTCTCAGGGCAAAGCTGTATCGAGTTGTTGACAGGAATACATATAAAATATTCATCGTTGCTGGAAAATTGTATCTGGAGTTCTTGAAAGAGAACTCGCATTTATTCAAATCGTTAGCTATGGAATCAATCGCCGAAACGAAAGCAGATGAAACGACCACCTCTGTCGAACCTTCGATACGAAGCTCTAATGGTCCGGAAGGCATCGTGTGTCTTGTGGCTCAATCCAACACATTACCTTATGTGAGTAATGTCCAATTGCCTAAAGGGACAGTATCAGAAATATCAGAAATGGGTAACCAATCTAGTATTGAAGTGGGATCAAACGAAAATGATAGGTTGGCACAATCGAAGATAGATCTGATTGATCTAATTATAGGTGTACTAGCCAAAGAATATCCTAATGGGTTTAGGTTCGATACCACAACTATTCGCTTGCTCTCGGACAGATTAGCCTTAGAAATCGGCTTCGAAACGCTAACAGAACTAAAGAGCCAGATGTTCCGTCGCAATGACGATGTGTTTTTTTTGCTCGACATCGTTGCTGATGCCGAGGCGAGAACGAGAATTATTGAAATTGCTGACAATTGGCTTTCTGAGTACGATTGCTTTGAATTATCTGAACTATATGCGCTCTGCAAGAAGGATCTGAATGAAAGATGCATTGACAGTCTTGAGAACTTTGAAACTTTTTATGATTTTATAAATAAACGCGCTGTACGCTATGTCAATCCATATGACATACGGGTTGTAAGAACACAAAGAAATGGTATACAAAATATATTCAGAGACGTCGCTGTTTATTTATTTAATATAATCCATAACGATTTTGGTGGTACGGCGAGCGAGGATGACGTGAAAGCTAATCTTCCTGCATTCTCAACCAGACTCATCGAACAAATTATTAAAGAATACGCTGAGGAACTCGTAAAAACGGAAATTAACGGCGTTTTTTGCTATCAGGCGCTTGACACAATCGGCCTGTCGGATGAATTTTCAATTGTACTTTCAGAAGTATTGTCAACAATGGATGATATCGGGTTGACTCCGTCTGAAGAAGTGCTACACACAGCCCTGAGTCTAAAGATGAACATTAATTTCAAGACCGAATATAACATTCCTAACGATAAGACATACAGGCGTTTGATAGCTTTATATTATCAAGGTACACCCAGGCGGGAGTGGAAGCGCGGAATTTTCGCTGAGGTGGGAGATTGATATGTACTCCTATGTATGGGATGAAACAACGCGCGGTTATTTACTGACTACGGGGACAGGCCGCTTTGTAGCAAACGAAATCAGACCTGTTTTTGCGCCGGAATTATCGATTACGGATTTAGCCAAACGGTTTGAATATGACCGCGATGAGACACGTCCACTCTTGTGGGCGCAGAAAAACACATACCTACTCAACGGAGAAAAGATTGCACAAATCAATAATATGCAGTACGGAAAGGTACACTCAACCGAGTTTTTCTTTGACGGCAAGCTAAAACTCGAACCAGTGGACGTAAAGAAAATGGTGGCTAAAAATGCGGGGACAATGGACATTCTCGTTGCGGACGCCAAGCGCCGAACTAAGGAATTATATGATGCCGACATAAAGCGATGTGACATTGCCTACATAGCGTTCTCCGGTGGCAAGGATTCAATGGCTCTGCTCGACATATGTCACCGTGTTTTACCACTATCTGTACCAGTTATATTCAGCGATACGGACATGGAACTGCCAGACACCTATAATATTTGGAGCGAGATTCAGAATCGATATACAGAGCGGGAGTTTATATGCGCCAAACCTGAGTATTCCGCTCTTGAAAATTGGCGGCGATTTGGCCCACCATCTAGAGCCATTAGGTGGTGCTGCTCCGTTCATAAAAGTACGCCTGCCCTCATGCTATTGAAGGATAAACTACATAAGACGGCGATCAAGGCTATGGCATTTGTTGGCGTGAGAGGGGACGAGAGTTACAGCCGTTCATTTTATGAGGATTCTACCGATGGCGCGAAAAACGCCTCCCAATTAAACTGCATGCCAATTTTAGACTGGGGTGCACACGAATTATGGTTGTATGTTTTTGCCAATGATCTATTGATAAATGATGCATATAGGATGGGACTGCCCAGAGTCGGTTGCCTGTTATGTCCGGAATCGTCTGAGAAATATATATGGCTAGTGAACCAGGTATATCCCAGTTCTCTGAAACCGTATAGCGAAATTATCATTGAAACAAGTGCAAAAGATTTGAGCAATACAAGGGAGAAAAACGAATTTATTGGTAAGCGTTATTGGCAGGCGCGAAGAAGCGGATCTGTTTTAAGGGATGCGATCTCTGCGCCTCTCGAAAAACACAATGGGCTAGCTGTTACATTTCAGAGCCCTCATTTTTTAAAAGACTCATTCTATGAGTGGATAAAGACACTCGGCACAGTCTTTAATGAAAAAGGGACGGAACGGCAATTTTTAAAGATTCCGAATACACTGGATAACGGGATCCCGTTTACATATAGGGCTCCTTGTACAGGCGACGAAAGTGTTACGTTTGAATTTAATAATGATGTTGAGAGAATAAAGTTTCTCCCTATTCTTAAGGAGTTTTTACGAAAAGTATCAGCCTGTATCGCTTGTCGGAGCTGTGAAGCCGAATGTCCATTCGGGGCCATTTCAACGAAAAACAACAGAATCAAAATTGACAACACAAAATGTATAAAATGCAGAAAATGTTATTACATCGATAAATCTTGTTGGAGGTATCGGTCTATGTACAGATCTGAAGGCTCAACTAACACTCTCAAAAATATTACAGGGTATCGTAACTTTGGATTGCGCGAAGGGTGGATTGATGCGCTTTGCGAAAAAGGTGACCAGTTCTTTTCTTGGGATGATGGACACCCACTTGGCAAAGATATGGTGGAATCAGCAAAGAGATGGTTTCCGCAAGCATTGCTCGTGTCGGAGAAAGCTCGTAAACCTCTTTTGCTCGTTGATCTATTTAAGAAGTATGGGACTTCTCATCCATTGGCATGGGAGTTTATTTGGATTGCTTTAACTAATAATTCTCCGCTTTTAAAATGGTATATTATTTCAACAGAAGTTGATGTGACGTACCAATCACAGACTTTATTGGACTTGCTGAAAGAGGACTATCCGATAACAAATAACGCCAAGGATCGTCGCCTCGATCCCTTGAAGAATACACTGGCGGAATCACCTTTAGGCGGCGACAATGGCGTAGCACAGATCGAAAAAATGGGAAAAACTGTTAAAAGCATAACTCGCAGATCGAAAGATGTTAACCCACTGACGATTCTATATGGTCTGTATCTAATAGCCCAAAAGTCTGAGCGTAGTAGTTTCACCGTCCGCGAACTATTGGTGGCAGACGAAACATCCATATTCGTATCCCCGATAGTAGCATTTAGTATTGCACCGGACACTTTTAAAAGGCAATGTGAAGGGCTGAAAAGTAAATATCCCGACTATATCGAAACCACGTTCACACATGGTAATGATGAAGTGACAGTCTTTCCTAAAAAACACAATACTGAAGACATCATCGCTTTAGCCTTGGAGTGATGGGGATGGAAAAAAGCCATTACGCGGATTTCTTCACTGTTCCACAGAACTACCAAGCGAACATGACTCGCGAGGCTATCAACGAAACGCCTGAAAAATGGCTCGAATTCTACCCGCACATCAAATACGTCGAGTTTTTCGATACATTGCTCGAAGCAATTAACGGTGGTACAAAGTCCATTTGGCTAACAGGCAACTATGGCACAGGGAAAACCAATGCTGCTCTCGTTACTCAAAAGCTATTTATGGACGACAAAAGTCGTGTTCAGAAGTGGTTTGAGCAATGTAAAGCTGCAATTCAGGATAGCGAAGCTCTTCAGAGTAAACTATTTTCCCGTCGTAGTGAGGGTACGCTAGTTGTTTATGATTATAATGCATCTGGCACTGGGCCGAATGAGGATTTTCTTGTCCGATTAGAACGGAGCATCGTTGCAGCACTCCATGAAAACGATATGATAATCCCTGCCAAGGCAAACCTTGATGAAATCATTCATCGTTTGCGTCGTGAAGGTCGACACTTCTTTACCACGCGAGATGCGATGCAAGAAGAACTTACCTATTTGGGTCCACAAATTGCCACGGTCGAGCAACTTATCGCCGAAATGCAAAAGGCACAAGCGGATACGGATGTGCCGAACGATTTGCTTGGTGACGTCCAAAGGGTGTTTCACAAGGACAATATCTATTTAGATATCAGTGTTCCAACATTTAAAAAATGGATTTCTAATATAGTATCTGTAAACAAGATTAAGCGAATCATCTACATTTTTGATGAATTCTCAGATTTTATTGATTCCAACAAGGAACACCTTAAAACATTTGAGGATGTAGCAGAAAACCCTAGTATAAGCAGTCTTTATTTTATTCCGGTTACTCATATGAGTATTAACGCTTATTGGGCCGAAGGCTCCGCAAGCGCAAAAAAAGCAAACGACCGTTTCCACTTTCGCAATCTTCAAATGCCCAACGATATGGCCTTCAAGCTTGCCGCTCATGCTATGAAACCAAATCCCAATCCAGAAATCGCTGCGGAATGGAAAAGGGAGAAGGATGATCTATGGCAAGCCGTACGCAGTATCGCAGAAATGCATTTTAAGGCAGATGATGTGAGCAATCAGTCGTTTTATGATATTCTGCCTATTCATCCCATGGCCGCGTTTCTGCTGAAATTTCTATCGGAATCGGCTCGGTCGAATCAGCGAAGTATTTTTGAGTACCTCAAAGGCAGTGCAGATGGACAGGAGTTCCAAGAATTTATCTATGAGGGTGGACCGAGCATTGCGAACAAGCAATACTTAACAGCTGATTATTTGTGGAAGTATTTTATTGAGCGCGAAGATCTGGGTCTCAACAAAGAGATTATCAACATTCGTTCTGAGTTTGAGCGAATTAGGGGTCGTGAATTTCAGAACAAGGATGATGATGATGAAGACATCCGCGTTTTGAAGTCAGTGTTATTATTCTGCCTTCTCGCTCGATTAAATCCGGATGGACACGAACGATTAAGGCCAACAGTACAAAATATTGAACTAGCGTTCCAGGGTGACGGAGCAATCGTAGGCGTTGCGGGTATTATTAAAAACTTAGCCAATAAACAGTGTTTCAGTGTGGTGAATGGTAATATCGAATTGTTTGCAACATCTGTTGGCGGTGTGGAACTACAAAAGAAGGTTGACGAATACAAGAATAAATTCCACGATTTGCTATCTATCAAGATGGAAGAGATGATTAAAAGTCATCTAAAAAACACGACTTCTACATTCTCAGATGGTAGGTTCGATATTCGTGCATCGGATGTGAATCATACCACGCTTACAAACTTCACTCACTCAACGCGCGAAAAATATGGGAAGGGTCAAAATAAGGATAACGGTACAATCTGTCTTTGGTTCGTTGCAGCGAAAAACAAGGAGGAGCAGCTGCAGATTCCTAAAAAGATAAATGGAATTTTAACGCAGCTTCGCGACCATCGTATTATGATGTTTACCTTTCCAAATAATTCATTCTGCGAGAGGAACCAGGACCTTTGGAAAGATTATGTGGTACAATACGCGAACTATATGCTTGAAAATGATTCAACTGCAAAAGGTCAGCGCAAACGGGCGTGTGAGCGTTTGGAGCACGAATGGTTCGACGAAATAAAAAAGCAAAGCACTGGGATCAGGGCATATTATTTCCTGAAAGAACAAGTAATTGTAAATGACACCTCTTGGGGCTCTTCTAAACAATTACTTGAAGGGTTCGTTAGAAATACGCTTCCCTATTGTGTCGATTATTTACCCAATCAAATAACTGCCTTCGGCAGGAACAGCCTAAAAACATGGGCAAATGCTGGCATACAGTTTGATGCTACTTCGGGGCAATACAAGCAATTGGTCAACCATTTTAAGAGTCAGGGGATAAACGCTGATGAAAATTGGTTCACCCAGAATCCGTCGCATCCGCTTGCCCAAATACGCTCCCTGTTTGACAAGAAAGTTTACAATACGATTGGTAAAGGTTCAACTCTTTCTGTTCGTAAAGTGTATATTGAACTTCAACGGGCCCCATATGGAATGAAATATAATGCGCTAAGCGCATTCGTGCTTGGTATCGCGTTGCGTCACTTCCTCGACAGGGGTTACCAATGGGATAATCTACAGAAAACAGGCTCCCTCGATTCGGATGTTCTTGCCGAGATTATTGAATCGGTTGTCAAGGACGATGGGCAGGACAAGATTAAGGGTGAAAAACTTATATGCCGCCTTTCAAAAGAGGAAAAGGCTTTTGTGGAAATAGCACCTATGATGTTTGGAATAACAAACATAGGTGGCGATTCGCGCGTTGAAGACGCCCTTCTGAGTATACAAAATCGTGTTGAGAAAATATCAGGGCGTGTGCCATTGTGGGTGTTGCCAGAATATATCCGTTCTGTCGACGAACCATATGCAGAAATGATTAACGAAGTTCTGGACATGATATGTAAAGCGGGCAGCACAAGCTCAAAATCTGGCAAAATCGATGAACGTTCTAATGCTGTGAAAGAAGTAGGGCGAATCATCTGCAATGATGGAAACATTGTAGACATTATTGCAGGGTATATAAAGCCAGAGAATTTTGTAACGGCATTTCAAATATACGTCGATAGGACTGCGCCCATGCTTAACGATCTTGCAGTTGCCATGGGTGATAACTCCCACAGCTATTGCGAAGCAATTTTAGATAAGGTTGCAGAAACGTCGGGACTGCTCTGGACGCCGACCGATATTAATAAAGAAATCGATGAAACGATTCAGGAGTATGAAATCATAAAACTCCTCACCCCCATCGCGGGTTTTCCTGGCTTTGTGCCATATAAAACCGCGATAGATGTTCTGCGAAATGCTGTGCTTCGATGTAAGATTCCGCGCACATTCATAACGTCTGCAGTGCATATAATGTCTCCACTAATCTCAAATATTGAGACTAACGGAAAGGCTAGAGACATAAAAGACGCGTTGGAACAGAATGTAGAAAATGTAAAACTCTTATTCTTTGATGTTTCAAGGGCAAAGCCTGTAGAGTTACTTAAGCAGCGTTTGACTGGCATAACAATATCAAACGAAGGTATGTTGGCAATATATGACGATCTACCGATTGGTTTTTCAAAAGATGAGGCCCAGTTCTTGAGCGATGTGCGTTCAAGGATTGAAAGATATACAAAGGAATCCGTTGCACAAAAAATCAAGGCTGAGTGGGAACGAGTAACAGGAACAGAATCGCCCTCAATATGGGCCATTGATAACAAATTACCTGCACGATTTGTTCTACATAATGTTCCTGAGGCAGATGACATTATCGCGGCATTACAAAATCCGGAAAATTATTCCTCAGATAGATTAGACGAATTATTGAATATATTAAACGGAATAACGCCACCTACTATCTCAGAGTGCCAATATATTTTTATCGTCGAAACAGTACCAAGCAGATTTGCGAAGTTCAATATTAATCTACCTTCTTTGCTTGAGTTTTTGGAGAGCGAGTATGGAAAGCAGCCGAATGACTGGGGGGCCAAACCGGACATCAGACAATTTATTAAAAAACAATATAAAAGTGAATTCGCCCCCCAGGTGACCCAAAATATCAAGAACACCTCGGCGGAAGACATCAAAGCTAGGTTGCTACAGTTGGTGCAAGACGATTCTCATTTGGGTTTGTTATTTTTGGATTGAATCTTATGATTTATACGCTGAACGATTATTGTCAATATGCAAGTAACAATGTTACCTCTATTGTGGTGTGCCCCAGCAAGGAAACGGAGACCAATCTCCTTTCATTTCATATCCAAAACGGGACGACCCCACTCTACATTAGTGATTGTGTCATCGAGACTGCCCAGAGACTTCCGATGCCTGAGCAGCTGATGCAAGACCTGGACCAGAAAATTTTAACTGCACAGAAGCGTGTAATTGTTGTTGGCATAGATTCCTATTTGTCGCTCATCGGCAAGGAAGTTAAAAATGACTTTATGATTGCGCTATATAATAGAATCGGCAGCCAAAAATTAAACGCCGTATATATTATTGGAACTGACTATTTTGACGCCACAAAATTTTCAAACCCTAAATATGAAAACTCTCTACAAGTTGTGCATATAAGTGGCAACGTACAATCTCTTGCGGAACCGACCGTGTCTGTTGTTCCACATAAATGGATAGAGCCCAGAAACAATCCGACCACATGGCATGAGGTATTGGAATTACTCTGCAAGTTTGGGCCTACAGGTGATTATAAACTCGTTTTGAATGATTTTTCTATTAAGCAATCAGGACTATCTGATAATGTTAAGCAGTTACTTGACATTTCAGAAATATCCAAACGTTTCTATGGTGCGGATGATGATCTGCCGGAAAAAACACATGAGACGCTGGTGTTATATTGTAGAGATCTTAAGGTTTCCTCGCATGATTACTTAGAATCCAAGTTTGGAAAAACAAATTATGCGTTGAATCTTGCGGTTAAGCGTTTGCTCGAGATGCCTGACGATGAAATCTGGCCAGCTTATGTACGACTACTTCAACGAAAAATAGATAATGAATCATATTTGGCACAGGTATTATCAGGAAACCCTACGCGAGACGATTTATTGAGCAAATATGTACACACGATCGCTTTGTCTCTCAAAAGGGACAAAAATACCAAAAAATTTGCTGATGAACGTGCTGCAGCGATAAAAGAGCTGGGAGAATACACCACCAGTTATTTGATTGCAGCATTTGTCAATGATTTGATGCAAAATGCAAATGACAATATTGCCTGTTGGCTAAATTGTGGTACGGAAATCGAAAAAATCGAAATCCTTCGTCGCGTCTCAGAAAGCGATTTGACCATAGGGTTACCGCCAGCATGGGGTGAGCTTTATCCGACACTTGCCGATTATCTGTCAAACGGATTTGACTATGGTGATGCCGAGTTAAATGCATATTTTTCTGAATATCGAAAATATAAAATTACAAATAAAGTTACGGCTGAATTTGTAGAAAGGGCATATAATGCAATGCTACCATCCGCACTCGGCTCTCGTGATTCCATACTACAGAAGTGGTGTAAAGATGATGGCACAGCATTGCTTATTGTGGACGGGATGGGAGCGGAGTATTATCCACTCATTCTTGCCATGGCAAAACGCAAAGGAATAAATGTAGAGTCTCATATGATCGCTGCCGTAAGGCTTCCTACATCTACAGAATTTAACCCAATCGATTGGGATGCGGGGAGACTACTCCCTAAAATAAATGGAATAGACAATATTGTTCACAATGGTGCGGCAATGCATGAAAGCTGCCCCCCATCACGAAATATTGTTGCATCTCTTGGCGTATTCACCGAAATTTTTAACCATGTTGCAAAGGCTTTGACGAGTTTTGAACGTGTCATTGTAACTGCTGATCATGGCTCATCAAGGCTTGCAGTCCTTGCGCACAATGACGGTTTGAATAAAACTCTACCATGGAACGGCGAGCCACAAGACTGGCGTTATGCTATATCTATGTCAGGTATGAAACGTCCACCCGAACTCGAATCATACTACAATGCCGAAAGAAATATTACATATTGGGTCGTGCGCGGCTATAACCGTTTGCCGAAAAAGGGCCCAAAGTTAAACGAACTCCACGGGGGAGCTACCCTTGAAGAACGGCTAGTGCCAATCATTGTCTTTTCAAGAGCTAAAACCAATACAATGGCTAAAATGATAGACGAGCAGGCCGTGGAGCAGCTTGTTGAGAAAGAGGGGTTTAACATTTAACATTATTTAAGGCGGTAATCGCGATGTATGATATTGTGAAATTAAGACAACATTTTCCTGCGACAACAGTTTACAAGGATCCTTCCGTTATGGCGATGTTTAAGTCTGCTAAAATTGAGGCCTTTTTACGTGACTGGATAATCAAACGCAAGGCCGATAGCGACGGACGAATTTCTGATATCGACAATCTCAGCGATTATGTCGCCTCAATAATACCTCATCGCAGTGAGAAGGAGCGTTTAGAAGATGAGGCCCGCTCTAATGGTGAAACACGCCCATTCCTTGCAAAAGTCAACACATCTTTCAACCCTAAGGCGAACTACTACTCCTTTGAAATCGCCGATTTAGGCTTTACGTATTCTGATACAATAATCGAAGACTACGTATGGGATAGGATAAAGAATGAGCTAATCGGCGAAGCAGGCGGTTGGGGTTTGATTAAGCTCGGCTATATGCCGCCAGAGGGCAACAAGAAAAATGGGCGATTCACCCTTCTAGATTATAAAAATTTTTGTCCTTATATAATCAGCCTAGATGCATTCCGGGAGGCCAGAGCTCACTTTAGTGCTAGCGAATGGATGGACATCATCTTGGGAGCGATAGATTACAATCCCGATGGTTTTAACCGTCCAGGTTTCATGGAATGCGATTTATGGGCGGCGAAGCATACAATGCTAACGAGGTTGTTACCATTTATTCAGCCACGGATAAATCTAATCGAACTAGCACCACAGCAGACTGGAAAGTCATATATTTTTGGTAAAATAGGAAAATATGGATGGCTTTCTGGAGGCGGAAGCCTCAGCCGTGCCAAATTGTTTTTGGACATGCGTCCCGGCGCGAAAACTCCCGGGTTGGTGACGTTTAATGATTTTGTTGCCATTGATGAAATCAAGTCGATAAAATTCACCAATGATAGGGAAATGGCTGGAATATTAAAGGGCTATATGGAAGATGGTTTTGTCAAAGTGGGGGGTGTCAGAGTTGAAGGGGAAGCAGGAATTATTTTTCTGGGAAATATCGATTTAAATGATATGGACGTCTCAAAAGACATGTTCCGAGAGCTTCCAGAGGTCTTCCGTGATACTGCTCTGATTCAGCGTATTCACGGTTTTATACCTGGTAGAAATATCCCTCCAATATCTCCTAAAATGATAATGAATGGGTGGGCATTAAATACTGAATATTTTACAGAAATAATGCACTTGTTACGCAGTCCTGCTGAAACTATGCGCTATCGCGGTTTAGTGGAGGAATTGGTGGTCACAAGAGCAAAATCGGATGACACATCAAACCGCGAACAAGAGGCTGTGATGCGGTTATGCACTGCCTATATGAAGCTATTCTTCCCTCACGCCGACCGTGATTTGATAAGGACCAGCGAGTTTAGAAGTGACTTTGTTAAATATTGCTTGCAACCGTCAAAACGAATGCAAGAAACAGTTCTAAAGCAGATGCAGATAATAGACCCTATTCAATTTGGGAATAAAAGCATGTCCACATACATCTTAAGAGAAGGATAAGGATATGGTAAAAAACGCAAAGTGTTACCTCTGCGAGGCCGGGATTGGCAAAACTGCCATCGGGTTAAATAAAAAACTACTTAGCAATGACGTCGCCCGATTTTACTGTCTTGATTGCCTTGCCAATTATCTTGATGTCACTGCTGATGAACTTCTCGCCAAAGTTGAAGAGTTCAAAGCACAAGGCTGCAAACTATTTTGAGAGGTGTTGCATGATCTATGCGGACAACGCCGCTACATCAAGATTATCGGACGGTGCGCTAGAAAAGATGCTCCCATTCTTGCGGGAGCAATATGGCAATGCCTCCAGTCAACATTCATTTGGAACAAAGGTGAAACGTGCCGTTGAGACGGCCCGAAAACAAATTGCGACATCAATTGGAGCAGAGCCTTCCCAGATAACTTTCACCTCTGGCGGCTCTGAAGCGAATACCTGGGTTTTGCGCAGTGTTTCAGAAGTGTATCGTGACGAAGTGGTTCATATTATCACGTCATCCATCGAGCATCCCTCCGTGTTGAATACTTGCCATGCGCTTGAACGAAGTGGTGTGGAAGTCACGTACCTTCCGGTATCTGACAAAGGACACGTTTCTGTAAATGATGTAGTATCGACGATAAGGCCTACAACAAAGCTCGTATCCATTATGCTTGCTAACAATGAGATTGGAACGATTCAGCCGATAGCGGAGATCGGTGATATTCTGCATGAGAAAAACATTCTGTTTCACACTGATGCTGTTCAAGCGTTAGGGCACATTCCTGTAAATGTTAATGATTTGCAGGTTGATTTTCTTACGGCATCTGCCCATAAGTTTAACGGCGCAAAAGGTACTGGAATATTGTACAAACGATCTGGATTGAAATTGCCACCCTTGATATTCGGTGGTGAGCAAGAACATGGGCTTCGTGCAGGAACGGAGAATGTTGCAGGAATAGTTGCAGCGGGTCATGCTATCGAGGAAAGTATTGCAACAATGGGCGAAACCGCAAAGCGGTTAACTATGATGGTTGATGATACAGTAGGGGGCATTCTATCCAAGATCCCTGATGTAATAGTCAACGGCAATGCCGAAAACCGTTTGCCCGGCATAGTCAATCTCAGCTTCGAAGGCGCTTCCGGTGAATCGCTTATGCATCTGTTGGACTTGAAAGGAATTTGTGTGTCGACAAGTTCAGCTTGCAACTCTGGCAATGGCAAGCCTTCACACGTACTTCTTGCACTAGGGCTGACTGAGAAACAAGCAAAATCGACCATCCGTATCTCTTACGGCAGATACAACACAATGGATGATGTGAACGCCATAGTGCCGGCCATCTGTGATGCCTATGCAAAGATAATAGAGAATGGTTAGGAGGCAGTGTTTAATAATTAATTATTATTCATTTAGCGCGATGGCGTTCGCCCTAAGCTTTGATTGTTTGCCCACACTTCGACAAAGTTAATGACACCCTAATTCTTAGCGGCCAGTGTGAAACATCGTCTAAAAAAGAGCTGCTCCCTTCGAGGTCAGGTTTTAATCCATTAGGCCAATTTTCAGAAGGGTCCAACAATCATTTTATCTCAACAACCAATTAATGGTATCGAGGGTTAGATTGGAGAATATAGCAATCATTCCGGACGCAAGGGTCGGCGAGGGCCTGGAGGTCATCCTTGAGAACTATAGGGACCTGAACACCACTAGATGCAGCCGGCAGGGCCGGATGGTCATCAGCGCGCTCAAGGGGACGTGCCTGGGGGTCCGCGACGTTCTGGCACAGAACTTCCCGGGAATGGAGGTATCGGTGGACAACGTGCGGCCGACCGGCAGATGGCCAGCCGTTCCATGGATAACGTTCGGCGGACCGCCGAAGTACATGACGGACCGCGGGCCTTTCTCGATCAACATCAACTATCATTTCGTAGCGGACATGTCCGGCGTGCTCCTAACAATCCTACCCAACGCCGAGGGCTGGGGGGAGAGGTTCGGTGGGAACTGGCTGAGCAAGTTCGAACCGTTCAAGGCCCAGTTCAGGAAGGACCTCGCGTGGATGAAGGACCACGGCTTCCGGCTGGACGACAATGCGGACCTCGCGACCGACGACCAGTCTGTTCTGGATATTCGCGACGGCTACATCGCCTACAAGCTCTATCCCGCCGGCGAAATGCCATCCGAGGATGAACTACAGAGAGATCTGGTGATCGCCTGTAAAGCACAGCAGCAGCTGGTTGACAAGAGCCGGTAGAGGTACAATCACTCGACCTCCATGAGGTCGTGATTATCTACCGTTTCATGACTATTCCCTACCATGTGCCGCCTCTTCGCTCTAGTAGCGGAACGATCCCGCTCCCCTGAGCTGCCGGACCTCATGCGCCAGTTCCGGGAGCAGTCGAGGCAGCACCCCGATGGCTGGGGCTTCGGCTGGTTCTTCGACGGCCGGCCGCAGGTGGAGAAGTCCCCGGCCGCGGCGTTCGAAGATCCGCAGTTCATGACGACATGCATGAGCGCCGACTCCAACATCGTCATCGCTCACCTCCGAAAGTCGGGCGGCACCCCGAGGACGCCGGAGAACACCCACCCCTTCTTCTACGGCAGCTACGTCTTCGCACACAACGGCTCGGTACACGCCAAGAAAGAGCTCCACGAGCTCATGCCGAAAGAGTATCGGGACCGCATCCAGGGGCAAACGGACTCGGAACAACTGTTCTATTGGCTTCTCTACCACATCGACCGGCAGGACGGCGACGTCGTCCAGGGCATCAAGGAAGCGATCGAGTACGTCAAGGCCAACAAGGGCCCGGAGACCTCGGCGTTCAACTTTGTCATGAGCGACGGCGAGGCCGTGTATGCGTACCGCTCGGCGTACTGCAAGCTGGACCACTACTCGCTGATGTACCGCGTTCGAGAGGAGACGGAGAAGTATCCCGGTCGCTCGATCATCATCTCCTCGCAGCGCCTCGGCCGGGGGGTGTGGCGCCCCCTCGACAACGACCACCTGCTCGTCGTGGACAAGCTCCTGAACATCTCGGAGAAAAGGTTCTGATCGGCGCGGGGGGCGCATCGCCCGCCGCGTCCAACATCGTTTAGAATATTATCTCCATGCTTTTTATCTATCACAACTGGATTATCATGCGGGGGAGTTAATGCCGCTTCTATCGGAGAACAGCAACGACCGCGTCATGCTATTCATGGACCTCCAGAACATACTGAGGAGCGTCGAGGCCATCGGCACGCTGAAGCTCGGCCTGGACTTCTACAGCCTGGCCGCGCAGCTCGCCGGAACTAGGCAGCTGGTCGGCATGTACGCCTTCGACACGCGCCGCCCGTTAGGCACAGAGGACCGGTTCAGGAAGCTGCACGACAAGCTCCGCTACATGGGATTTAGGATCGTGGCCAGGGAGGCGTACGACGAGAACCGCCACGAACAGAAGGAGGTCGACGTAGCGCTGGCATGCGAGATGGTGTCCCATGCTTTCAGGGACAGTTACGATGTGGCGATCCTCATCAGCGGCGATCGGGACTTCATCCCGGCGATACAGCACGTCCAGGCGTCCGGGAAGCGGGTCGAGGTGGCAGCCTTCGCCAACTCCGTGGGCGAGGAGATCAAGCGCTCGGCCGACCGCTTCCACGAGCTGGAGAGGATGCCGCTGCTCCAGATGAGCTGCGGGCTAGGAGGCGTCAACGATGAGTGACCAGATCGACTTCTTCGAGCTCCAGAGGAGGTTTCAGGAAGAGCATGGCATCACCGACGCGGACATGGACCGTCTGAAGAAGGTCCAGGTGCTAAGCTTCTTCACCTCCGATGAGGGGGGCACCGTGATGGCCCGCCTGCCCGGCGGCGGAGTCGTCTTCCGGCACAAGGACGGAGGCATGCACATCAATCCGGGCGAGACCTGGGTGTGCGAGCTGCTGGAGCGGGGAACCACATTCTTCGCGATCGGCATGCTCAAGCTGGACGCCAAGTTCTTCTTCGACCTGCGCGCCGACCAGGTCGACGTTCTCGCGGACATCATCTGGAAGGACAATCAGAGCATCCTCGAACCCCGTTTCGAGGAGATGTACCGCAAGAAGCTCGAGGAGATGCTCAACGAACGGCTCCAGGAGTCGAAGAAGCGCGAGGATGAGGCGCTCGCTACGGTAGATGAGCTCAAGACCGAGATCGAAGCGATCAAAACCCGGAACAAGATGGTCGTCACCGCCCTGGAGAAGGAGCTGGCCGAGCTGAAGGAGAGCGCCCTACGCGCACCCTTGGCAGAGCCGGAGCGTTCGAACGTTTCCGGCTCACCGTTCAGCATCGAGCTGAACCCCAGGATAAGGAGGGTCAGCCCCGATGAGCTGTACAGCGAGGACTTCCGCCACCGCAACTACTTCGTGCACCTGAGCGCCGACCAGTCGGTGCTCACCATCCGTCCGCACGACCGCGGGAATATCGTATGCCTTGATAACCGCATCACCCTGAGCGGCCTCGGCCTCATCTCGCCGTACGGGGGGCCGGCCGATATGCCAGCGGAGTACAACCCCAAGTACGGCGGGTACGTCGTCTACCTGAAGTACATTCCGAGCACCAGCCATTACTGATCCTCTGGCAGGCGCTCGACCGGCCCATGCCGACGCTGCCGCCGTCCGCTCCTGGTCCGGCCTGCATCTTAGCTGGAGTTGTTGGCTTGCTGAGTCGGCTCCTCATCTCCGCCCGGCGGAGGGGGCGGAGGCTGCTCGACGTCATCGGAGCCGTTCGGCCCAGGGAGCACAGGCGGCGCCGGCGTTTCCTGTGGCTGGTCCGGAGCGTCAGGCGATGGAGGCGTCTCGTTGGGCATCGGCGCGGGGCCGGGCGGCGTCTCGTTCGGCGCCGGCGTCTCCTCTTCCGGGGGCGCACCGTCATCGGCCGCCTTGGCCGTGACCGTCATGGTCACCGCCACCTTATCGCTCGCCGTCTCGTTGTCCGGCCCGACCAGGTACAGCTCGCCGTGGTACGTGCCAGGCTGAGTGAAGTATATGGCGCACTCCATGGTGGCGTTCCACGGCGCCGCGTCATCGAAGGTCGCCTCGCAGTCGTAGTACTGCTGCCCCATGCCGTAGGCGCTGTAGGCATGCGCCATGGGCGCCGAGCCGAGCATCAGCCGCACGCCGCCGTCGATTGGCTCGGGCGTCCTCGTGCCGGGATACATCGCGTTGGCGGGATCGCCGACGAAGTAATACCGGAGATAGTGGGAGTACCGCAGGTCCGAGGCCTCGGCGCCCTTGAGGTCCAGGCGCCACGAGAACACCGTCCCGTTCTGGCTCAGATGGCACGACGGCCCGCCCGGCTCCTTCACGAGGCTGTCGTTCAGCAGCTGCAGGTACCGCGGGGTGGCGTCGGCGGTGATATCGAAGAAGTACGTCGTGTCCGTCTCCATTGCCACGTCCAGGCCGTTGGCGGCGACGTTGGTGAAGTACGGGCCCGCCGGCTTTTCGCGCACCTCGATGTCGATGGCGACGTCCTTCGCCACCCTGACGCATGTCGTGGCATCGTAGGCGGCCATGCTGATGACGTACTCTCCCGGCTTCAGGATGCTCATGTCGATGGGCAGCCACCACTCCGCGCCCTGCCTGGGGGTCCATGTGTAGCCCAGAAGCGTCTCGCCATCCGGGCTGAGGTCGAGCACTGGCCCGAACGCGTACCCGTCGCCGTCGCTCATGGCGATGTCGACGTTCCGGAACGGCGGCTGCCCGTGCTGCAGCGGCACCTGGACTAGGACGTCGCTGCTGTTGGCCGGCGTGATGAAGATGAAGTTGGTGACGTTGCCCCTGTAGTCCGGAGTTCTGGCCCATTGGTGGAACTTCAGCGTGAAGGCCTCGCCGGCCGTCACGTTGGACGGAGGACCGGCGAGCTCCATCTCGATGCAGCCCTGGGGGTTCTCCTCCGGAGGCTTAAGAACGTCGTCCGGACCAGGCTCCGGGGGCATGAGGGCCTCGTTCTCCGGAATGTCCGTCACGCCTGGAGAGAGCGCCTCGTCGCTGAACCGGGGCGGCGGCGGGTCGTCCCTGATGCTCTCGATCAGTTCTGGAGGAACGTCGACCTTGGGCGGTTCGGTGACGCTGCCCGTCTGGTCCGCCGGCTGCAGCCCCAGCGCGTAGATCGCCCCGAAGAGGGCTCCGATGACGATCACCACCCCGAACAGGGTGGCCGTTTCCCTTTCCATGGTCCTCCGACGGTGTGCACGTCTGCACCGGGGGTATATATCGATAGCCGTGAACGGGCAGGTTCAAAGCCGATGATGCAGCATCCAGAGGAAGCGCTCTCGCTAGTGGCGTGCACGTCATGCGCGGCCCTCCGCGCAGAAGATGCCTGCTCAGATCTCCGTGATCTCGATGCTCCAATCGCCGTCCGCGTCCACGTCGACATAGTGCACGCCGGGCGAGGCGCCGAAGGCGCCGCCGGAGCTGACCGACGTGCTGCCGCTGTACGCCCCTATCTCATTGGCGAGGAGGTCGACAAAGTGGCCGTTCGCATCGTACAGGGTGACGATGAAGTTGGACGCCCCATCATGCTTCATGGCGAACTGCACCGGACCGTTCGGTATCTCGAACGGCTCGGGAACGCTGTCTCCCGTTCCGGTGAGGGTCAGCGGCACCGACGATGCCGAGGCGGCCCGCGGGTGCTCGATCACCACCTCCCACGGCCCGCTGGCCTTGACCTCCAGGTAGTGCTCTCCCTCCGAGGCGCCTAAGACGCCGCCCGATACGCCCACCAGAGCGCTGCCGGAGTAGGAGCCGATCTCGTTGGCCACCAGGTCCACCTGCTCGCCGGCGGACGAGTAGAGCGTGACGATGAAGTTGCTGGCGCCGTCATACGTCATGCGGAAGACGGCCACGCCGGAGCTCAGTCTGAACCGCTCGGTGACCGCATCGCCGTTGCCGCTCAGGACGATGTCGGCGATCTGGTCCGCGGCCGGGGCGTTCGACGGCGATTCTGGAATGCCATTGCCATCGCCTCCGGCCGGGCCTTTGTCATCGCCGTTCAGGAGCATCGTTCCGGCGGCGGCGACCACTATGAACGCTGCGATGAACAGCGCCAGCGCGGCCACCACAACCTTCGCCCTCGATCGCTTTCTGGGCGGAGCGGTCTCGTACGGCGCCTGAGACAGAGGCGCGCCGCAGGACGCGCAGAACGAGGCGCCGTCCTGTACAGGTGCATTGCATCTTGGACAGTCCAGATATATCCCTCCGATCCCTGGTATATCAGACCATAGGTTTGCCCGTTCACTATCTATATAGATAACTGACGTGCCCGGGCTCTCACGGCCTACGAAGGCGGCCTAATGGCTGCCTTCGATCTGCGAACGCGCGCCGCCGCCGTTCGCCCGGGGTCCTAAGAATCATGCGCCCGCTGTTCCTTTTCCGGTCCACGTTACCAGCACCTTGAGTACCATCGCTCCAGTCCGTCAGCGGCCATGTGGGCGAGCCCCAGGACCGGTCAGGTGTTGGGCTCCGGCTCGGGCAATGGCTCTGGCGGCGGCGGCTCATCCGGGCCAGGTTCCGGAACCGGGTCCGGCGCGAACATTGCCAGCCAGCTCAGCCTCCCTGCTGCGTTCTTATTTATTGTCTGGTGCTCATCAGCGAGTAGCCTCACGAGCTCTCCGTTCCCGTCTGCGAGTTTGTCCTCCCGCCGCACATCCATCACCATACCAATGTTCCTCTCCATTCGCCGGTATTTATCTTCTGACCTCCCCGCCCGCGATGGGGACGAGGCGCGGCGGCACGTTGACCATGCTGGCATGGGCTAGATAGGTCTGCGCTCGTCATTAATGAAAACCTTTGGCGGCCGAACGCGCTCGCACGTTCTAAGAGACCGTCTTCTCGACGAACAGCGGCCGCTTCTTGTCCTTGACCATGTCCAGTTTGCCCGTCTCTACAAGCCCCAGCAGATCCGTCCTGGCGGTCTGATACACTACATCGAACATCGTCGCTATCTCCTTGATCGCGACGGGTCTCGAGCTCTTTATGACATACTTCAATATCTCCGCCTGGCGCTTGCTGATGCCCGGGAGTTCCTCAACGACCCTGAGCACCTCTCTCTGCTCCTGCTGCTTCCTATGGATATATTCCTTGACGTCCTGAAGGGCCGTTTCCATGCATCGGAAATCATAGTCTCGCCTTCAATCTGTCCACGTCTTTTCAGACATGGTCATGGCCCCTAATTTCCTCATCGACTCGCTCTCGCACAGGCGTGATCGCCTATGGATATCTGGCATCAATAACGCCTGCTAATTTGGCAGAGATTAGTACTAATTGGTACATCTAGTGAAATGAAATACTACATGACCTACATCCGAATGGATCTAAGCAAGCTCACGCCGGCCTGGTATGGCGGTCGATGTGTGCGGCACCCGTTATAGAGATAGGCATATGCCGGACCTATTTCAGCCTGCTTCGGAGCGTGTTTCAAGCACCATATCTGAAGTCCAAGCGCCGATATGATGGCACGATCGAGGCAAACATCCTGATGGGCAAGGCCCATGATCAACTACAGATGGGATAGCAAAGCGGCGCTCTTGAAATTCACGGGCCTCTGGAGACCGCTTGATCTCTCAGCTCGCCAAGAGCAGGCCAAGGCGAATAGGGACTGCTCCCTCGCTTTGGACCATTGTTCGTCAGCTTGCCCTGCGTCAGTCCTCCTTGCCTTCAACGCTCTCGTTCACATCGCCCCCCGCCTCCTCTTCAGCATCCCCATCGGACGGCGTCTCGTCGCCGCCCTCATCCGATGGCTCTGGCTCAGGTTCCGGTTCAGGAACGGGCTCAGGGGCAGGGGTCACAGGTGTGGGCACCGGCGCAGGTTCGGACACAGGTTCGGGCGCGGGCTCTGGGACGGGCGTTGGCTCGGGAACGGGGGCCGGCTCGACAGCCGGTACAGGCTGCTCGGGGGCCGGACCATCGTCCGGAAGGATGGCGCCTCCGTCTCCATCCTCCGTGCCCATGCCGGCAAGATCGGCCACCACGAACCCGGCCACGATGGCCACGGCTACTCCAAGAACGATCCATGATTCCCTGTCCATCCCATGCCCTCTGCCATGATATTCTGGATGCCGGACTATTTATCACGTGCGTTCGCTCCCGCGCCGCAGACCCGACATGCCGGCGGGGCATCGCTCGAGCATTGCTCCAGGGGCGGGAAAAGCCTAAAATAGGCAGCTCCGGATGGCGGGCCTGTTGCCTCGAAGCGTCATGCGCCGAACGGTATCGGAAGCGTCGCTCGCCAGCGTTGTTCCGCGTCCCCCGGGCAAGGGGGCGCCCGGAGGGTTCTGACATGAACCAGATCACATACGATCTACTGACCCAGATATGCGACAAGTGCGGCGGCCGCTGCTGCTACTTCGCCAAGCCGCCCCTGACCGAGGAACGCATCTCCATACTCCTGAAGAACGGCGCCACCTTTGACGACATCCTGTTCCACAGCTACCGCAAGCTGGACTGCAAGTCCACCGGCTTCTGCATCGGGTACGACAACGGCCGCTGCCGCTTCCAGGCCGTCAAGCCGGAGACGTGCGTCGCCGGCCCGTTCACGTTCGACATACGGAACGACATGCTGGAGGTGTACATCAAGCAGGAGCGCATCTGCGACCTGGTGACGTTCCTGAAGGAGAACCCCGACGTGTACAGGGAGCAGTACGAGCTGGCCCTGCAGAACATCAAGCATCTGGTCTGCTCGCTTCCCAAGGAGGAGCTGGCCGAGGTGCTGAAGGTGGAGGAGGATTCGACCGACAAGGTCGCCGAGGTGCCTCTCCGAGAGGTGTTCTCCCCTGACAGTGGGAACTGAGCACGAGTACTCCCTCAACGATGCCAACCTCGCCCCGCTGCCGATCGCCGACCGCGTGATCGAAGGCATCCACGGCTCGGTGGTCAACGAGTTCCGGTACGGCGGCGTCAACGTGAGCAAGGAGCTGCAGAAGCACGTCATCGAGCTCGTGCCGGCGACGCCGCACACCTCGCTGGCGAGCATGGAGAGCGCGCTGTACGGCGGCCTGATGCGCTTCCGCCAGGCGACCGCCGGACGCTACACGATGCTGGGCCTGGGCATGCATCCGTTCCTGACGCTCGACCAGACGGCGTGGTGGGACCATGAGGACCTCGAGATCTACGAGGAGTACGACCGATTGTTCTGCCTCCGCCAACACGGCTGGCTGAACATACAGGCGCTGCAGGTCAACGTACACTACGATAGCGAGGAGAACATGGTCCAGATGTTCAACCGCCTTCGCTCCCTCATCCCCTTCCTGGTGGCAGTGACCGCCTCGTCACCAATGGTCGAGGGGCGCCTGACCGGCGCCATGGACAACCGGCTTCTTTACTACCGCCAGAACCAGAAGCGCGTGCCGCTCATCTGCAACAACGTCATCCCGGAGCGGCTGGACAGCATGAAGCAGCATGACAGCATCCTCGAGTCCATATATGCCGGGCTGAGGGGCATCGGCGGCCATGAACTGTGCCGGGAATGGATCGACTCCCGCGGCGTCGTCATCCGGCCCCACCGCGAATGCCTCGAGCTGAAGGCGTGCGACGAGCAGGAATGCCTGCGCTCCGACATGGCCGTGACGGCGTTCGTCCTCTCGCTCCTGCGAGCTGACCTGGAGCTGGAGGACGATCGCGACGCGCTGCTGGACATGAACGAGGCGGCCATGCGCGGCGGCACCGCGTCCTGCCGTCCAGAGCTGCTGCGTTTGTACGATGCAGCGTTCGAAGCCGCCACCTGCGAGGAGCGCTCGTACCTGCCGTTAATAAGGAAGCGCATCGAGGAGGGCAGCGTGGCCGAGATCGTGACGGAACGCATGGCCGACGGGGAGGACGCATTGGAATTGTTCAGGGGCCTGGCGTCCTGCCTGAGCGAGAACCGGCCGCTGTGCCGTTCGGCCAGCGGCCTCACGGGTGGGCCAGGAAGTAGTAGTTGATCTTCTTGTCGAACTGCTCCGTCAGCTCCTTCCTGCTCAGCGGCTCTCCGCCCTCCAGCCAGTCCTCCATCACCGAGATCTGCAGGCCGATCTCCTTCGTCAGCAGGTCGTAGAGCTGCTCCGGCCGCACGCCGTAGTAATTGGCCGCCCCCCTTCCGTGCTCGAACACGATGTACGGGGCATGCGCCCTCAGCGTCCGCTTACCGCCCTTGAGCATGAGGTACTCCGCGCCCTCGATGTCGATCTTGACGAAGCGCAGCGGCCGCTCCATGGGGTACAGCTCGTCCAGCGTCCTCGTCCGCACCTCGATCTCGCGGATGATCGGCTCGCCGAAATCGTAGTGCCGGCGGCGCAGGCCGCTGTAGCCGGTGTCGTTGGTCACCAGCTGAAAGGTCGACGTCCCGCTCACGTCGGAGAGGGCGCACTCATGCACTTCCACCTCAGGATACCGACCGGCGAGCTTGGCCGCCAGCTCCGGTATCGGCTCGAAGGCCATGTGCTCCCCCCGCGGCGCGAACTTAAGCATCTGCCTGATGAAGGTGCCCTCGTTGGCGCCGACGTCCAGGCAGTTGGAGTCCCGGCTCAGCACTCGGGACATGATCCTGGAGGTCTCCTTGTCGTAGATGAAGTTGCGGTCCTGATGGAGGTAGCCGTGCAGGGTGCTGTATGCGTTCCGGACGCCCATCTCGAAGGGCATGCCGGTGATGATCTCGTTGATAGCGTGCCTGATGGAACCACCGGCGGATTACATGATCCCGTGCAACAAATAGCTTTCTCTCGCATGAGAATAATGGCCAGACATCGTTACGGCCGCCGAACGTCCTTCCACCGCCCGGACGTCAAGCGGCCTCTATTCAGGCGCGCGATGGGCCGGAAGGAGCCCCAGCCTCATTCCCACGTCCTCGCAGGCCCGGACCCGCGCCGGTCGGATCCCCGGCATCGAGGGGTAGGGCAGGAAGTTCGACCACGAAGCGCGCCCCCTGCGTGCTGTCCCCGTCGACGCGGTCCTCCACCCACACATCGCCGCGGTAATCTTCCACCAGCCGCTTGACGAGGTACAGCCCGAGGCCGCGGCTGACCGTCTTGGTCAGGCCCATGAGGGAGCGGTCGAAGATGGCGGCCTTCTTCTCGTCCGGTACGCCGGGGCCGTCGTCCTCGATCTCCACCCGGACCCTCTCCTCGCCATCGCGGACGACGCAGCCCAATCGCACGTCCACGTTAACCGCTCCTTCGGAATGCTTGATGGCGTTGCTCACGATGTTGGAGAACACTACGCTCAGAAGATCGGTCGCCTGCACGCGGCGGCCGCACTCGACATGCAGCTTGATGGAGACGTCCCTCCCCGGCACGTCGCTATGGTCCTGGATCACCTGCTGGAGCATCGCCTCCACGTCCACCGGGCCGTCCTTCTCGCGGCCCGATTCGACCCTCTGCAGGTCCCACACGTTCGCGACCAGCTCGGTGCTGTTCCTCAGCTCGTCCAGCGGCTTGATGATGAGCCTCCGGTCCTTCTCCTCCAGCTGCAATCTCTCCTCGGCCAGCTGCAGGTACCCCATGGCCGCGGCGTTGTAGTTGCTTATATCGTGCGTCAGCAGGTCCACGTACATCTCCGCCCTGGACCTTGCCTCGTCCAGCTCCCTCTCCAGTTCCCTCCGGGCGGTGATATCGATGATGGTGACCACCGCGCCGATGATGTTCCCCCCGCGGTCGAGGATGGGGACGGCGGACGTCAGCAACGTGCCCGGCGTGCCGTCGAACCGCTGGACATCGACCTCCTCGTCGATGATGCGCTCGCCCCGGAAGGCGCGGGCGACAGACCATTCCTCCTTCCTGAGGCGCTCCGGCGACCCTGCCGGGCGGCCCACGTACCTCTCCAGCTTCCCCGCCCCGGAGGCGTTCTCCATCCCCCATATCTGGAACCAGCGATTGTTGGCGGCCACCACCTCGCCGGTGGAGCCGAGCATCATGATCCCCACTGGCAAGGTGTCGAAGACGGCCCGCAGGCGGGCCCGCTCCTCGTCGATGCGCCGCCGCGAGCGCTCCTGCGCGGTCGTATCGACGATCACGCCGTCGATCCACTCCATGGCGCCGTCCTCGGAGCGATGGGGCTTTATCGTCAGCATGACGTTCACGGGCTTGCCGTTCTTGCGGACGAGCACGTACTTCATGCCCTTGATGGCGCCGCCCCGGTCCAGGCGCGCCATCATCCTCTTCCATTGCCTCGGATGGGAGCAGAGGTCGACCGGCCTGCGGGAGAGCAGGTCCTCCACGTCGTCGTACCCCATCATCTGGGCCATGGCCGGGTTGACCTGCACGAACCTCCCGTCGCCGTCGGGGGAGGCGCGGAAGATGCCCACGTCCACGTTCTCCACCAGGGTCCGGTACTTCTCCTCGCTCTGCCCCAGCGCCTGGTTGGCCCGTTCCAGTTCGGCGATGTGCTCCTGCAGCTGAGGATAGTAGCTCTTCCTCTGCCCGCTAGCCCCCAGGCCTATGATCCTCTCCCGGAGGTCGGCCATGCTCTCTTCCTGCTCACAGCGCCCGCTCATACAGCACCTCGATGTCCTTGCGCCCCGCCGGCCTCGGATTGGTGGCCAGGCATGGGTCATGGATGGCGTTCTCGGCCAGGCGCGGGATGTCCCCCCTGCTGAGGCCGCACTCCCTCAGGCTGCGGTCGGCGCCCAGCTCCTCGAACATCCCCTTCAGGCGGCCGATCAGGGACCCCTCTCCCCCGGCGGTGCTGAACATGCTCCTCTCCAGTTCGTCGTACCTCTCGCGGGCGCAGGGGTAGTTGAACCCTATCACATGTTCGAGCAGCGCGCCCCCCGCATCGCCATGGGTCGAGTCGTACAGGCCTCCGATGGCGTGGGCCATGGCGTGGAGGAGCCCCACGCTGGCATTGGAGAGGGCCAGGCCAGCATAGAGGGATGCGAGCATCATGCGCTCCCTCGCTCCCACGTCCGCGGGGCGGCGGTGCACCGCCGGCAGATTGTCGGCGACGAGCCTGGCCGCCTCCCTCGCTAGGAGGTCGGTGAGAGGCGAGGAGGCGTTGGACACGTACGATTCGAACGCGTGCGCTAGCGTGTCCATTCCGGTGGAGACGGTCAGGCCGGCGTCCATGGTCATGGTCGTTTCTGGATCGAGGACCGATAGGTCGGGGATCAGGAGCCGGCTGATGATGACCATCTTTTTTCTTCTCTCAACGTCGGTTATGACGGCGAAGGGCGACACGTCGGCCGAGGAGCCCGCCGTGGTCGGCACGCATATCAGCGGCGGTCCCGGAACGCGGACCATGTCCACCCCCTCCAGCTCTCTGAGGTCCCTTCCGCTGGTCGCCACTATCCCGATGCACTTGGCGCAGTCCATGGGGCTGCCGCCCCCCACTGCCACGATGAGGTCGCAACCCTCGTCCAGATAGCGCTGCGATCCGCTCATCACGTCCTCGATGCGCGGGTTGGCCGTCACGCGGTCGAAGGAGGCATGCTCCAGGCCGCTCTGCTCCAGCGATCTCTCCACCGCTCCGGTCCATCCCGCGTCCCGCACCCCTTGGTCGCTGACGACAAGGACGCGCCGGCGGGAGAGGTTGGACGCATGCTGCCCCACCAGCTCCAATGAGCCGCTGCCGAAGATGGTCTCAGGGGAGGCGAACTTCCTGATTGGCAAACGCACATCGTTCAGAATCAGCACCCTCAGTGGACGGGTTAACTATGATGGCAAAATTGAAATATCTTCCGGAAGAGGACGATCACGCTCCGTATCTGAGCCGCATGTTGACCCCTCCGGTGTTGGTGTTCAGCGTGACCTCGAAGTTCGAATCGCTGGCATAGTTCTCCGACCTCAGGTCCCGGTCGGTCCCGTTGAAGCCGACGCGCTCCTCCACCGAGACGCCGCCCACCGAGGTCGATGTCATCACGTGCGCCGACGTGTTGCCGGCCAGGTTCATCCTGAGGTCCACCCCGCCGGTGTTGGCCGTGGCCCTCAAGGTGAGATTGCCTCCCAGCCCCTCCATCTGGGTCACGGTGGCGCGCACCCCTCCGGTGTTGGTGTTCAAGACCACCGATGCATTGTCGCCGACCGCCACGTTGCTCCATGTCAGTTCGACCCCGCCCGTCGTGGCCTCCATCGATAGAGGCCCGTCTAGCGTGACGTTGTCAGCCATGGTGGCCCTCAGGCCGCCGGTGGTCACCGTGAGGTCCATGGACGTCAGGAACGCGCCGTCCGCGGTCTCCACATCCATGCCGCCTACGCCAGCGGAGACGCTCAGCGCGGTGCGTAGCTGCTTGGAGATAAGGACCGTGCAGTTGATGTCGTTGCCGAAGAAGGGCATGAAGGATCCGCCCAGGGTGATGCCGGCGTTGACGATCAGCGTATCGCCCTCCGTGCGCTCCTCCCAGGTGATGTTCACCGGCTCCTGCGGGCCCAGGAGGCCGGAGCGCTGGTTGCCGTTGACGCTCATCGATACTGCGACGTCCGCATCGTCCACGAACCTGACCGTCACCTCGGCCATGTCCACATCGACGTTCAGCTGAAGCGCCTCCACCCCCTGCCCGATGGCCGCCTCCCGGGTCTCGTCCACCGGGGCGCTGCGGAAGGGGATGAGCAGCAGCGCCGCCACGATGATGATCACTATAAGGATGACAATGGCGGCCAGGATGATGCCGATGATCCCTCTGCGATCGCCGCCGAGGCGCTTCATGATGAAGCAACGGCAAGGCCTAGATAATAAATGATTTGGCCGGCCACCCCGGCAGCAGCGGCGCGGGAGAGCGTTCGAACGGAGGCCAAGCAATGTGTTCACGCATCAAGGCAGAGAAGAATGGAACGGGTTTCCCGGCGTCGGGCCGGGGAAGGGATTGGCCGCCCCTGAGCGGTCCAAGCTGCCTCAGGGAGTGTGACTGAGTGGGGGGCGGCCGGGCGAGAGTATCTACCAGACCCTGGACCTCACCGTCTTGTTCCGGTTCAGGATCAGCATGGTGATGCCGAAGTAGAACAGGAACACGGCGACGAAGGCAGGCAGGGCCTCGATGGTAGCAAGCCGGTCGTAGGCGATCCACATGGCGCCGATGACGGCGATCATGCTTCCCCAGAACAGGCTGTACACCGAGTCATTGCCCCAGCGGCCGGCGGTCCGGGCGCCCCGGAGGTAGGAGAAGGCGCCGAGGGCCATGCCATATATGCCGATCTCGAGCATGATGACCGGTATCATGAGGTATATGCTTTCCCTGACTACGTAGAAGGCGATCAGCAGTGCGAAGCCGACCGCTATAGTGATGACACCAACGGTCTGACCGTCGATATTCCTAAGGTCGAATGTCTTCCCATCCTGAGACATGCTTGTCGAATCGTCATCCAATTATATAAACATTGTCAGCTTTGTGTCTGACGCTTGTACCATTTATGTCAGACCTGCGGCGACATCCGGAACATGTCCCCGCATTCGGCGGCAGGTCGTCAGGTTTGGACCTGGAAAATGGAATATGGAAATCTTTATTATTAGGTTGCTCCAAAGTTAGTACGGGGTGTACTGGACGGTAATAAAAATACTTCCTGTGATAGCATCGGCTCTTCTCATCTCGATCGTCCTGTTCACCCCCGCCTCCGCCGACGCCGGCGAGGTGCTCCTCCCTTCCGGGGGATCCCACTCATGGCAGATCGCCCTGGACCGCGAGACCAGGATCTCATACGATGTCGAGGCCGAGGCCGGTGAAAGGATCAATCTGTTCCTCATGAGCGCTGCCGATCACGGCCGCTTCGAGATGGGTGAGATGTTCACATACATCGCCGACGGCTCCTTCATCTCCGTGACCGGGGCATCGGCCGCCCTGGTGCTGCTGCCCGGGACCTATTATCTGGTGGCCATGGTCTCGGACGCGGAGGGTGCCCCGGCAGGCGACATCCTGCTGTCGTTCAACATCAGCGTGGAGAAGACGTCGGCCTCGGAGGGTCTGAGGATCATCATGGCCTTCGGCGCGGCCATCATACTGTTCCTGGTGGCCATCATGGGACGGGACGTGTTGCATCAACGGAAGGCGAGGGAGGAGGAGCGGGAGCGCCGCTGAGGCCAGCACTTTCGGAACGCCCCCGCCCCCGTTCTTATACCTGGAGGGGCTGTCGGGCGCTGAGAAGGGATGAAGTGGAAGAGCCATGTTTCCATAGCTAAGGCCATTGCCCTGGAGATGGGCCTGCCCGAGGAGCTGGAGCGGGGGCTGTGCAACGGTTCGGTGGAACCGGACCGGCGGCCGGACGCCGCCTTCCGGGAGCAGGGGCGGGGCCTGCGCATCGTCCGGGCGCCCCATCACGACCCGCCGGCAGGCACCATCATGGCGTACCTGTGGAGGGCCCGCAGGGCATACCTGATCGGCAACGACTACTGGGCGGTGAAGAACCTGGGCCGGGCGCTGCATTATGTCCAGGACAAGAGCGTCTCCCCCGGCAGGGGGTTCCGCCGGCACGATGCCAGGGAGGAGTACGTAGCGGACCTGACGCCTCCAAGGGAGGCGGTGGTGGCCGGCATAGAGGTCGCCGAATGCTCGCCCCGCTTTGTCCGGCAGTGCATAGCCGAGGTCAGGCCGCAGAGGCGGCCGGACGAGATCATGTTCCAGGCCACGCTGTATTCCGCCGCCATCACCGCCTCGGTCCTGGGACCGCCGGACCCCGAGGACGTGCTGCTCGATCGTTATCGAAGAGCGGTGAAAGCGCACCGCCTCCGCCCCGCGCTCGGAGGCGTTGCCGCGGCCGCCTCGGTCACCGCCGCGTTCGCCGGGCTGCATCCCGGAGTGGCGGCGGCCAGCGGGCTGGCCGCCGCCGTGATAATAGCCGACCCGGCATACCGGCGGGTGTGCAGGGAGGCCGAATGGTTCGGCCTGGACGCTCACAGGCCGTAAGGCCGGCCTTCCTCCGGCACGATAACCTCGATGCCGTCGTCGGCCAGGCAGGCGAAGGACTCCGGCGCTTCGGTGTGAACGGGCATCACCGCGCGCGGGCCGATCGCACGCACGAGCCGGAGCACCTCTGACGCGGATATATGGCCAGAGGCATGGTATCCCGGCACTTTCACGGGAACTTCCCGCCCGGCCACCGTGGTCATCCGGTACCCGATCGGGGTCATCTTCAGCCGGTGCAGCCAGTTGGACAGCCGCCTGAAGTCGATCTGCTGCTCCTCGCTGAACGCCTCCGACGAGGAGTAGATGTACGTACCTCCCCTGGCCCGGATGTCCAGCATGCGGCCCAGGTCCCAGAAGGAGAAGCCGAGGATGAAGGAAGAGGGGGCGTCGGAGATCTCGTCCGCCTGGACCATGCGGCTGGAGTGCCGCTCTCCGATCTCCTCCTGGTAGCGCTCCTCCCGCGTTCGCAGCTCTTCGTATATGCGGATGCCGTTGAGGCGGTCCACGCCGTCGGCCTGGCGCATCGCCTCCAGCAGATGCGCGTCCTTTGGTAGGATAACCAGCTCCCGGCCGGTCGACGAGGCTATTCGGCGAAAGATCTCCAGCCGTTCCACGTTGCGCGGTCCGAAGTCGGCGATCACCAGCCTCCGCTCCTCCGCCACCGCTCGAAGGCAGTTCTCTTCGACCAGCTCCTCCGATTCCTGGCACTCCTCACTGGACGCCCTGGTCCCTTCAACGATGAGCAGCCGCGGTTCCAGGCCGCGGGCCTCCTCGGCGAACCTCCTCGTCTCCAGGCCATTGCGTCCGTGCGCCCGAAGGTCCCCCGTGTAGACGACCCAGCCGGCGTCGGTGTTCACCGCGAAGGCGGCGGCGCCATATACCGAATGGTCCACCGGGAAGCTCTGGACCTCCATCACGTCCTCGAGCCGCCCGATGCTTCCAGGCACGTACGTCGTCCGCGCCGAGTGGCGCGAGGACGGCGTCGAGGAGTACAGCTCCCGCAGGCCGCCGGGGCACTCGCTGGTCAGCAGCAGGTCCCGCCCCACATATGTCCTGGTGGAGGAGACGCACCTCGGCTCGTCCTTGGCCGGCTCCTTCGTAGATGAGTAGGGGCAGTCGTACTGCACATCACCCTTGTTGCAGTCGCGGAGCGATTTGAGGATGGCCGCTGACATGGGGGTGCAGGCGAACGGGATGCTCGTGTCCAGAAGAGATGCGTGGCCCACGTGGTCCATATGGGCATGTGATATCAGAACGGCGTCCACCGCCACCCTTCGGGCGATGGAGCGGTCCATGTCCTCTGGCATGAGGTCGTGGCGGTAGCACGTCAGATTGGGAACGATCCCCATGGCCAACAGGTCATGGATGCCTCGTTTCGAACGGGGACGGAGGAACTCCTCATAGTAATGTCCGAGCTTCGAGTAGCTCATCCCGAAGTCAAAGAAGACGCCGCGCTCCTGCCCTCGACCGTCCTCGAACGAGAGATGGACCTTGTTCCCGCCGATGCGGCCTGCCCCGTCAAAGACGGTAACTTCCGCCATGCCCTTCGGGGGAAGGGCCCGAGCCTAGTAAAGGCTTGGCCCCTGGTTCACAGATGCTCACCCGTCGCCATGGCCTCGTTGAGCGCCCGCATCATCTCACCGATGCCGCCCACACCGGCGAGGGGGGCCCGCACTCTCTTTCTCTGAAAGATGTCCTCCACCAGCAGAATGAAGCGTCTGCCGCCGAGGGCCACGATCACATCGTAGTCGTCCAGCATCCTGCGGCGGACGTGCTCGCGGAGCTGGGCGACCGCCAGCGGCTGCGTCTCTGGACGATACAGGCATCGGCCGTGCGGATGCCGGATGACCTCATATGGCCACATGAACCCGTGGCAGGGGTCCAGGATGCACCAGGAGCCACGGTAGAATCGTTCGGCATACGCCTGGCACTTGCGCGAGAACCCTCCGGTGTACGCCCGCCCGGCCCGCACCGGGAACTCCGGGGAGGTGTCCCACGCCCGCCTCTCCGACGGGGTGGCCACGCACAGCGTCCGTGGTCCGATCGGCCGCATATATTCGAACGCGATGCGTCCGTCCGGCACATCGTTGGAGAAGATGGAGGAAGGTATGGACGTCATGCGGCCCCACGTGGCCTCATCTTATTTAACATGGTCGAGGGGCCGGCCGAACCTCGCCAACGCAGCGCCGATTATTATCGACAGTGGTTTATTGGGCCAATTAGCTTTATCAATCTTCAGACCAATATTCGTCCTGAGCAACATGGTCGCACTTGTCAAGGACTATATGATCCGGAAGCGAGAGATAGTCTCCCCGGATGACTCGGTGCAGAGCGCGATCGAACTAATGGTCGAACATGACCAGGGCAGCGTCATCGTGGTGGACCCCGATGACAAGGTGGTGGGCATATTCACCGAACGCGACGTGCTGCGGCGATATCTTACCAGCCAGGATAAGTTCCTCTACCTGAAGGTGTCAGAGGTGATGAGCAAGCCGGTGACGACCGTCTCGACCGAGACGCCGGTCGCCGAGGCCCTGGCCATCATGAACCGGAAGAACATAAGGCGCCTTCCGGTGGTGGACGGGACCGGCCGCATGATCGGTTTCGTCTCCTGGATGGAGATGTTCAAGAACCTCCCGATCACGTGAGGGCCACGCCCCCTCCTTTTTTCCTTTGCTAAACTGGCCGGCGCGTTCCGGCAATCATTTTTTACGTCATCCTGCACATATCATCACGACCGCGCGCCCGCGGGCCGCGGGGAGTTGAAACCATGGCTAAGAAAGGCTTCATGACCGACATTGAGAAGGACACCGTAGAGAATAACGACTTCCGCAAGGTGCTTTACACCAGCAAGTTCAGCCAGCTGGTGCTGATGAGCCTGAAGCCCGGGGAGGATATCGGGATGGAGGTCCACGACGATGTCGACCAGTTCTTCCGCTTCGAGGAGGGCGAGGGCAAGGTCATCATCGACGACACCACCTACCGGGTGAAGGACGGCAGCGCCGTGGTGGTGCCGAGGGGGGCCAGACACAACGTCGTCAACACCTCCAAGGACGCCAGCCTGAAGCTCTACACCATCTACTCGCCCCCTGAGCACCGGGACGGCGTGAACCACAAGACCAAGGCGGACGCCGAGGCCGATGACGAGCACTTCGACGGCAAGACATCGGAGTGAGAAAACCGGGGCCGGTCCCCATTCCCATTATTTTTAAAAATAAAGGAATTTGGAAAGGGTTTCAGTCATCCAGGGTGGACAGGTCGCCCAGCGGCTGGCCCAGCTCCTTTGCCTTCAGCACCCTCCGCATGATCTTGCCCGATCGCGTCTTCGGAAGCGACTCGACGAACTCGATCTCCCGGGGATAGGCATAGTAGGCCAGCCTTGTCTTGACGAACTTCGTGATGTCCTCCTTCAGCTCCTCGGTGGGCTTGAAGCCCGGCCGGAGGGTGATGAAGGCCTTCACGATCTCGCCCCTAAGCTCGTCCGGCTTTCCGATCACGCCCGCCTCCGCCACCGCCGAGTGCTCGATGAGGGCCGACTCCACCTCGAACGGTCCAAGGCGCTCGCCGGAGGTCTTGATGACGTCGTCGGCGCGGCCCATGAACCAGAAGTAGCCGTCCTCGTCGCGGTAGGCCTGGTCGCCCGCGATGTACCAGCCCGGGATGCGGAAGTACTCCTTGAAGCGCGGCGTGTTGCGGTAGATGCCCAGCATCATGGACGGCCAGCCTGGCCGAAGCGCAAGGTAGCCCTCGGTCCCGGGCGGGACCTCGTTCCCCTCCTCGTCCACCACTCCCGCGATGACCCCCGGTATGGGCTTCCCCATGGAGCCGGGGCGGACGGTCATGCACGGGTAGTTGCATATGAGGTGGGCGCCCGTCTCGGTCTGCCACCACGTGTCGTGTATGCGCTTGTTCATCGTCCGCATGGCCCAGCGGACCACCTCGGCGTTCAGGGGCTCCCCGACCGAGCAGATGTGGCGCACCCTCTCCAGGTCGAACTCCTTGACCAGGTCGTCGCCCGCCCGCATCAGCATGCGAAGCGCCGTCGGAGCGGTGTACCACACGGTGACGCCGTAGCGCTGCAGGATGTCATACCAGGCCCGGGCGTCGAAGCGGCCCTCATAGGAAACGATGGACGTGCCCAGATACCATGGCCCGAAGATGCCGTACGACGTGCCGGTGACCCACCCCGGGTCGGCGGTGCACCAGTAGGTGTCCTCCTCCCTGAGGTCGAGAACCCATCTGGAGGTGATGCACTGCTGCACCATGGCCCGGTGGCCGAGCAGCACGCCCTTGGGCTTGCCGGTGGAGCCGGACGTGTAGTGTATGATGTAGGGGTCGGTGGGCGCCATGTTGAGCGCCTGGAACTTGGGGTCCCCCGACTCCAGAAGATCGTCGAAGCTGACGCAGTTCTCATCCATGTCTCCCGATGCGCCCACGATGACGATCTTCCTTAGATCGGCCAGATCGTCCAGTATTGGCAGCAGCCGCTCGTACAGGTACTGCGAGGTGATGATGATGTTGGTGCCCGAGTCGAGGGCGCGGTCCTTTACTGCTTCAGGCCCCAGCGCCGAGAACAGGGGGCCGGCTATGCCCCCCATCTTGACGATGCCCAGCATGGCCATGTACAGCTCGGACGTCCGGTCCAGGTAGACGAAGATGCGGTCTCCCTTCTTGGCCCCCAGCTTGGTCAGGCCGCTGGCGACCCGGCTGCTGATACTGGACAACTCCCCGAAGGTGTACTTCTGCACCTCTCTCTCGGCGTTGATCGAGTACAGGGCGATCTTGTTCTTCCTCCAGTTCAGGGCGTGGCGGTCTATCGCCTCATACGCGACGTTATAGACCGAGCCCTTGGACCAGTCGAACTCCTTGTCTACGGACGCCCAGGTGAACTCCTTGCTGGCGACCTCGTAGTCCTGGAGATTTCCGGCTGATGTTGGCGGTATGTAACCCTCCATTCCATACGCTCCTGTTCGTACGGAAAAGATGAATTGTAGGTCGATATAAAGGTTTATCGAAGTTCAACTACGACGATTGTGGACATAATGTGGATTATCCCGATGGTGTTACGATTAGCATCGGTCAAGGGGCCGAAAAGGACCTGAATTAATTGCGATGAACGGAAACAATGGTCCCGGGACCGGCGGCCAGTATGATGCTGAACGTTCGCCGGCAAGGCAGCGGGGGAGAAACATCACCGCTGCGTTCTGCGACGACCCCGACAGGGATTTATCCCCCGAGAGGCAGTCAGGGGCATGAGCTCCATGACCTTCGCCCAGAGGGTCCTGTCCCGTGCCAGCGGAAGGAACGTGGCGACCGGCGACATCGTGCAGGCCAAGGTGGACCTGGCCATGTCGCATGAGAACTCCGCCCTGGTCCTTTCTTCATTCCGTGAGATCGGTGCGGAGAGGATCTGGGACCCCTCCAAGGTGGTGATCCTCTTCGATCACCGGGTCCCGGCCAACACCATCAAGACGGCCGAGTCGCACCGGGAGGTGCGCTCCTTCGCCAGAGGCGCCGGGCTGCCGAACTTCTACGACATGGGCGAGGGTATATGTCACCAGGTGCTCCCGGAGAAGGGGCATGTGCGTCCGGACATGCTCATCGTCGGCTCCGACTCCCACACCACCACCTACGGGGCGCTGGGAGCGTTCTCCACCGGCATCGGCGCGACCGAGATGGCCTCGGTGTGGGCCACGGGAGAGATCTGGATGAGGGTGCCGGAGACGCTGCGCCTGCGCATACGGGGAAAGCTGGGGACGCACGTGCGCTCCAAGGATGTCATATTGAACATCATCGGGCAGCTCGGCGCGGACGGGGCGGACTACCGATGCGTGGAGTTCACCGGCAGCACGGTGGACGCGATGTCGGTCGCATCGCGCATGGTGCTGAGCAACATGAGCATAGAGATGGGCGCCAAGGCCGGCGTGTGCTTTCCCGACGCCACCACCGACAGGTGGCTGGCCGCCCGCGTTCCTGGCTGGAGCGGCATAGCCGCCGATTACGGACAGAACGCTGTCCCGGAGGAGGAGGTGGAGTTCGACGTCTCCTCCCTGGCTCCGCAGGTGGCATGCCCTCACCAGGTCGACAACGTCTGCGATGTGACCGAGGTCGAGGGGACCAGGATCGACCAGGCCGTCCTGGGCTCGTGCACCAACGGCCGGCTGGAGGACCTAGAGGCGGCAGAGGCGATGTTGCGCGGCCGCAAGGTCCATCGGGACGTGCGGTTCATCGTGGTGCCGGCCTCCCGGGAGATCTACATCGAGGCGGCGGAGCGCGGTGTGCTCGCCTCGTTGGCATCGTCCGGGGCGGTCATTGTAAACCCTGGATGCGGCCCCTGCCTGGGCGGGCACCAGGGCATCCTGGCCGCGGGGGAGAGATGCATCTCAACGACCAATCGCAACTTCCGGGGACGGATGGGCTCGCCCTCGGCCGAGGTGTTCCTGGCGTCCCCGGACACAGTGGCGGCCAGCGCTATATGGGGAGAGATATCGGACCCCCGGAGGCTGTGAGATGGCAAGCGGAAGAGTATGGAAGTACGGGGACCATGTCAACACCGACCTGATAATTCCCGGAAGGTATCTGGACGATTACAACGCGGCCAGCCTGGCCGCCCATGCCATGGAGGACATCGACCCCTCCTTCGCATCGTCGGTGAGGAAGGGCGACATCATCATCGCCGGCAGGAACTTCGGCTGCGGCTCGTCGAGGGAGCAGGCGCCCCTGGCGCTGAAGGCCGCTGGCATCGGCGCCGTGGTGGCCAGGTCGTTCGCCCGCATCTTCTACCGTAACTGCATCAACGTCGGCCTGCCGGTCATCATGTGCGACGCGGCCGATATGTTCAATGCGGGCGACAGGGCGGAGATCGACCTCTCTGCTGGCACCATGCGAAATCTCGACACCGGAGGTTGCTTGCGCTTCGACCCGCTGCCCGACTTCCTGCTGGAGATCCTTGAGAAGGGCGGCCTGGTGTCCTATATGAAGGGCCGCCTCGGACGATAGGTCACGCCTGCCGCCACCGGCCCGGCGGCACCGTGATCTCGAAGCGGGCGCCCTCGCCCGACTTCCCGTTCTCGCGGACGCGCATCCCGGACACTTCCAGGATCTCGCGCGCCAGGTGGAGTCCCAGGCCGCCTCCCTTGCCGTACTCCATATCGAATATGCGCTCCTTTTCTTCGACGGCCACGCCGATGCCGTTGTCCCGGTACACGATGCTGATGCTCTCTTCCTTCACCTCGTACCCTATGTACACCTCGGTGGCATGGACGCCGTGCCTCACCGTGTTGTCCAGCAGGATGCCGAACACCCTGTAGAGCAGGGGATCGGCCAGCAGCTCGATGGCATCCAGGCCGGTGCTCACCTCAAGCTCGCTTCCCAGGCCCAGCTCCCTCCCCCTCGACACCACCTCCCAGGCCGTCTGCCACCGTGGAGCCTCCTTCCCCAGGTCATGGTAGTCCCTGGCGAAGCGGAGCTGCCGCTCGATGGACGCCCCCGCCGAGGCGATCCTCCGGCCGTACTCCTCGCATGACGGTGCCCCCGCCCGCCCGCGGGCCAGCAGCTCGCCGTAGCCGCTGATGATGGTCAGCTGGTTGAGGATGTCATGCCGGGTGACCGACGCCAGCAGCGACAGCTTCACGTTGACCTCGCGCAGCCGTTCGCTGGCCATCCTCTCTTCGGTGATATCTCGCAGTGTGAGCAGCTCGCTGGTCAGCGAGCCCCCGCTGTCCAGGATGGGGGTGGCCCTGACCTGATAGGTAGAATCGCCCCCGGGCAGGGACAGGTCCACCGTCTTTCCGCCCCGCGCCCCCTCCAACCGCTCCGACAGTTCAGGCGAGAGAACGGACAGCGGCATGGCATACGTCTCCTTCTCGCTCATCCCCGCTCGCCTGAGCAATAGGTCGTTCACGAACAGCATCCGGCCCCCAGGGTCGATGACGACGATGCCGTCGTCCACCGCATTGATGATGCCCTCGAGGGCCAGGGGGACGACGTCGAACAGCTCGAACTTGAAGGAGCCGATGAACAGCAGCGCCGCCGAGACCGTGAAGCCGACCACGAAGTAGTAAGTAAGGGATACAGGGACGTCGGGAAACCCAATCGCCAGCGCCACGATGGGGATGAGCGACGCCACCAGCACCGGCATGATCTGGCGGCGGTGCATTCTCGAAGAGCGAAGGTGGGCGTACGCCAGGGCGAGCACGCAGATGAGCAGCAGTCCCAGGGAGTAGGCGGAGTAGACGGCGAACCCTATGCCATAGGTATGGTCGAAGGCGGAGAACGGCTCGGCGGGCAGCCCCACGCTAGTGTAGAAAAGGTGATGGAGATCGTTCGTCCACAGCAGCACGAGGATGAGCGCCGGTATGATGAACAGGAGCAACAGGATGCTTCGCCACCTGATCTCCCTCCGGCCCAGAAAGGTATAGGTGTACATCAGGAAGATGGGCGGGAGCGATACGTTCACGATGTACTCCAGACCGTTCCAGAACAGCTTTCCTTCCAGGGTGTTGGATGAAAGTTCCATCCAGTAGGTCGCCGACAGGAAGGCCAGGGACAGACACATCAGGATGAAGAGCTTCCGCACCTTCCTCACGCTCCTCCGCCAGGCGATCCCCGCCAGCGTCAGGGACACCACTATGGCGGCGGCCAGGGGGAGGGAGAGGAGGAAGGCGTCAGCCATGATATGAGAGTCGATGCTCGATACATATAGAGTGTGGGAATGGGGCGCAGGCAGAGCCAAGGGGCCGGCAAAGGTTAAGAGCAACCTCTAACATCCAAGTAGCATCCAAAACCCTAGTCACAACCACAAACTAGGATAATGGTGATGCCAAAGAACGAGAAGATCTGCATGACGTTGAGACATCTGGCCGTCGATCCGGCACCTTACCAAAGGTTTATAAGTGAACTGTCAATATCAGGCCACTCCCGCATGGTGAAAGTATGAAATATACTAGATTTGAGAAGGCGCGCATTATCGGGGCCCGTTCGCTGCAGGTATCCTTGGGAGCGCCGGTTCTGATCGATATACCAGAGGGCACGATCGACCCAGTTGCTATCGCCATGCTTGAATTTGAAAGGGACGTGCTCCCGATCACGGTTAAGAGAGACGAGTGAGGGTTATTTTATGAGCGAGGAAATCAAGACCGAGCTTCTGGTGCCCGAGGATGTGTATCTAACCTCCGGCGTCCACATCGGTACCCAGCAGAAGAGCGCCGACATGAAGAAGTTCATCTTCAAGGTCAGGTCGGACGGCCTCTATGTCATGGATGTAAAGCAGACCGACGCCCGCATCAGGGCCACCGCCAAGTTCCTGGCCCGCTTCAAGCCGGAGAACATCCTGGTCTCCTCGGCCAGGCAGTACGGTCAGAAGCCGGCCAAGATGTTCGGCAAGACCCTGGGGGCCAAGGTGTTCGCCGGACGTTTCGTCCCTGGCACTCTAACCAACCCTGCCCTTCCCGAGTACCTCGAGCCCGAGGTCCTTCTGGTCACCGACCCCGCGGCCGACCAGCAGGCGGTCGCCGAGGCCGTCAACGTGGGCATCCCCATCGTGGCGCTGTGCGACGCCAACAACGAGACCAAGAACATCGATCTCGTCATTCCCACGAACAACAAGGGGCGCCGGGCCCTGGCCTGCGTCTACTGGCTGCTCACCCGCGAGATCCTCAAGGAGCAGGGCATCCTGGTCAATGACGAGGACTACAAGCTCACCATGGACGACTTCGAAGCGAGCCTGTGAGCCGGCCCCGTCAAACCATATCAAACCCCTTTCCACGTTTTTCATATATTCTGCCATCATGAAGCGGCCGGCATGCTGGCCAGGTCAGCGGCAAACATTGAAATAAGCAACGAATCGATTTCTCATGCATGACCGTCCGACACCCCGCTGTGGCAGGGCAGTTCTACCCCAACAGCGAGATGCAGGTGCGTGCCGAGGTCGAGGCCGCGTTCCGCTCCCACCTTGGCCCAGGGGAGGTGCCCCAGGTCGCGAAGCGGGGGAAACGAAGCATCGTCGGCGCCATGGTGCCTCATGCCGGATGGATGTACTCCGGTCCGGTGGCGGCGCATGTGTACGCCGCCCTGGCCCGCGACGGCCTTCCCGAGACGTTCATCATCATCGGGCCGAACCATCACGGCGCCGGGGCGCCGGTGGCCACCACCACGATGGACTTCACCACGCCCCTGGGAACGGCCGCCATCGACCAGGAGATCGTCGGCCGCCTGGGGCACATCGTGGTCGATGATCCGATGGCCCACCGCTTCGAGCATTCCATCGAGGTCCAGATACCCTTCCTGCAGTATCTGGCCGAGGACGTTAGGTTCGTCCCCATATCAATGGCCGCGCAGGACCCTCAGACGGCGGCCGAGACCGCGGCCGAGATCCGGGACGCCGTGGCCGACAAGGACGTGGTCGTTCTGGCATCGTCGGACATGAGCCACTACGTCCCGGCCGAGGTGGCAAGGAAGAAGGACCGGGCGGTCATCGACAGGATCCTTGCCCTGGACGCCCCGGGCGTATATGATGAGGTCTCCCGCCTCAATGTCTCGATGTGCGGCTACGGGCCGGTCATGGCCATGATCATGGCCTGCGGGGGCTCAAGCGCTGAACTGCTGAAGTATGCCAGCTCCGGAGACGTCGCGCCCATGCGCGAGGTCGTCGGCTACGCAGGCATCGTGGTCAGGAGGTGAACATGCCCGACGGATATGCCTGCCCGCGCTGCGGGACCGTCCCGGCTCCGGGAGAGCGGTTCTGCCCTCGATGCGGGTACGACCTCGCGGCGCCGCGGCAGACGCCCACATCGGATGAGGCCAGGAGGCGGGCGGTCGAACTGTCCATGGGTCGGAACGTGTCGGACGAGCTCATGACGCCGCTGTGGGTACTGGTGCCCCTCCTGGCGGTGGTGGCGGCCTTCGCGGCCGGCATGGCCCTGTTCTTCGTCGACCCCTCGCTCGGGGGCTACGTCGTGCTTGTCGGCTCCATCGCGGCGCTGGCCCTGTTCATATATCTGAACTACAAGCTCATCGACCGGATGAACAAGCACATGGCGCGAGAGGCCGCTCTGCGCCGGGCGCTGATCGAGCATGCATGGGCCCGGGGTCAGGAGCGGGGAACGGCCGCGGCGGTGCAACCGTACATATCGGCGATGGAGAGCATCGACCAGGGAGCGCGCATCAGCGATGTGCCCCGCTCCACCCTGTGGTCGCTTGCCATCCTCATCCCCTTCGCCGGCATCGTGCTGTACTTCTACATGCTGTACTTCCTCAGCAGGTTCGCCTTCGAACACGACGATCGCTGGCACGCCTTCGCCTACAATGTACATCTGGCCGCGGCAGCCAGTGGGGATAAGGTGCCTCCGCCGGTCCCGCGGTTCCCTCAGGACCGGAGCTTCCTGCTGTACCTGGTCATCACCATCATCTTCAGCCCGTTCCTGATATACTGGTACCTCAAACTGATCGAGGACACCAATGATCATTTCAAGGAGCAGTGGGCCTTCGAGGACGGGTTCCGGGCGGCCACCGAGGGGGCGAAATAAAAAAAGGGAAGAGGGCCGGAGGCCGTTCAGATGCGTTTCATCCGGTTGATGGTCGGCTCGTAGATGAGGCCCTTGTCCAGGAGGGAGTTGTTGATCTCCTCCAGCTCATCCTCCAGGATGCCGAGCTTGGCCGCCTCCTTGATCAGATCGGGAAGGCTGGCGCCCTTCTTGTTGACGTCCAGTTTCTCGATGAGCTTGAGGATGACCTCTTCCTTCTCTCCGTCGTCGATCTCCTCATCGTCGATCTCCTCCGGGCCGGTAGGCATGTCCCGCGGCAGGGGCAGGTCGAAGCCGCGGTCCGGAAGCAGCTGCTCCAGCGCCTCCAGCACCGTCCCGCGGAAGCGGTTGACGTCGGGGTCCTGGTAATGCTCGGCGGCGCGCACCACGCCATCGGCCAGGGGGGCCGGGAAGCCCAGGTTGACAAGGCCCTCCACGGTGGGCGTCTCCATCTGCATGGCCTCTTCCATGGCGTCGATGCGGCGCAGCGTGGCCCTGACGGTCTCAAGGAGCCAATTGTCCTTGATGTGCTCGTCCACCGTCAGCACCTTCTCTGCCCGGACCGACACGTAGAACTTCCCCTCGTCGGAGCTGTAGGTGCGGCTCTTGCCGATCACCGCCACGAAGGAGGGCGGCTCGATCTTGGCCAGCGCCGCGCTCGCCTCCGGGGCGTACTTGCCGGCGTAGACGTAGAATCGGTCGGTGCCGTCGGAGACGGTGGCCCTCCAGTACGGGTCCTGGTCGGTGCCCAGGTTCTGCATGTCGGTCAGGATGCCGACGATGAACAGCCGGTTGATCATCGCCCCCAGGGGGGTGATGACGTACGAAGGCGCCTTTTCGCCCTCGCCCTTGAACTCCAGGGTGGAGGCGTTGAACTCGGACGCGAACACGCGCCAGGCCGGTTCCCTCATCATCATTAGATCACCTCGATCTTGCTGAGAAGGGCCTCAGCCTCGCTCTTCACATCCACGGTGGCGAACCTCGCCTCGGTGACGGTCATGGACAGTCCATAATCGTCCGACATGACCGTGCCGCGCAGCACCAGAGGCTTGGCCAGCAGGCGCTCCTCGAAGCGCTGGGCGATGGCCTCAGTGTCCATGGACTCCCTGGCCTCGTCCAGCGCCTCCTTGAGAGTGATGCCGGTGAGCTCCTCGGAGACCTCCTTCTTCATGACGGCGGTCATGGCGGCGAAGCCGTCGTCCACGATGACCCTGATCCTCAGGTCGGGCACCTGCTGGACCTTGCCGTGGATCTGGCACACGCCCTTGAGGACCACGCGGTGGCACTCCGGGCATCGGAATATAAGGCCGGTGCCCTTCTTTATGTCCACTATGGTCCCCTGGGTGGTCACGTCGAAGGCCCCTCCGTTCCGCTCGATGTCCTCGATGGTCCTCATGACCTCCCCGGACAGCTGCTCCGCCGACGGAAAGTCCATCTTGGGCCGGTTGACCTCAGCCCTCTCGCCGAAGCTCAGCCGGGGGATGCCCTTCCATCCCTTGACGTAGCCGTTGGAGACGGTGATGACCTCTCCCTCGCGGAGCTTGAAATCCTCCCAGGCGGTGAACTCCACCCGCCCGGTCTCGTCGCCCATGATGCCGCTGAACATCGTCTTCTTGCCCGAGGGGGTGTCGACCTCGCGGCTCTTCATGGAGAGGATCCGCCCGGTGATGGTGACGTTGTTCATGTTGTCCCGGAGCCCGCTGACCTTGACGGTCTGGGGAGCGGAACGTCCGCCGGAGGAGGGCACGCTGATCCCCTCCGGAACGACGACCTCCTCCTGGGGGCGCTCCTCGACCACCACGCGGTTCCCCAGATGGAGCTCGGGCTGCCCGTTCCATTCCCTGGTGTAGGCATAGCGGATAAGATAGTTGGTGTCCGGCTTGAGGTCTGCCTTGGTGAGGTCCCAGACCGTGAATCCTATCGTGGCGCCTGCTTCGTCTGCCAGAACCCCGCTCTGTATGGTCTTGGGCTGTCCGGAAACGGTGATCTCCCTGGTGGTCGACGACATCACGCGTCCCAGGACGTCAACGCTCCCCTCGTTCAGGCCAAGGTTCGCCAGGGTCTTCCTGTCGCCCTTGGTCAGGGCGTTGGGGTCGCCGCCGTACTTGCGCACGATGTGGCGCCTCGACGCCTCCAGGGACATGCGGTAGACATTGAGATAATTGTCCAGGTCGCGCTCGATATCCTGCTCCTTCGCTCTTCCTTCCAGCACCCTGGCGATCTCTTTCACATGGGGTGCGAGCTCTTCCTTGTTCATCATGTCCTAACCTCGCTTGATGAGTTCCTATGTCTCCTAACGCCTTTGTTATTAAAAGGATATTACTCGGTGGTCCGAAAGTGAAGATCGTGTCCTCTCTCGCCTGCGGCCTCCCGGACGCTCCGGCCGACGGCGCGAGGCGGCGACCATCCGGGGAGCAGGGGATGGTCCTTTTTCAATTGCTCAATTGAGCAATAATTACATATACTATTGCTCACGTTCGCAACATCGTGAGGTGCAGACGAGGCCGATACCGGTGTGCCAGACGCATAGAGAACATTCCTGCCGTTACCTACTACGAGCCGGCAGGGGCCCCTTCGTCGTCGGCGGAGGTCGTGGAACTGTCCTACGTCGAGCTGGAGGCGATCAGGTTGATCGACCTAGAGAGACTCACCCAGGAGCAGGCGGCGACCCGGATGGGTATATCTAGGAGAAGTTTCTGGAGCGACCTGGCTTCAGCCCGTTGGAAGATCGCTCATGCGCTGGTGAATGGCCATGCCATACGGATGGTGGGAGGGGCCCGTTCTGAAAGCTCAACAGGAAATGGAAACAAAGGAGGCCAAGAAGATGCCAAGATGTGACGGGACTGGGCCCAGGGGCGAAGGCCCCCGGACGGGCAGAGGAGCAGGATGTTGTGAAGGAGCCATTGCGCCCGGGGGCACGTACCGGGGCCTGGGAAGGGCTGGCCGAGGATGCGGACGCCCCCGCCGAATGAGGGGAAGGACCAACTGGCTGTATGGTCCGCGGGCCGAACGGTCCGAACCCTCGCCCGAAACGACCGGCGACAGGGCCAGCCTGGAGGACCTGGAAAGGTCCCTGGAGACCGAGCTGGAAGAGGTCCGCGCCCGACTGAACGATCTGCCGGAGTGATCCGGCGTTCCCTTATTTTTCGGACGTCGGCGCGCGTCCTCGCCGATTCGGCGCAATCATATGATACCTCATGCGGCGTTCATCGTTCAATGACCAATGTTGATGGTACCGATGCGAGCACGGGACTTATCGTTGAACTGCGCACCGCCATAGAACGGGCGGCCGCCGATGCGGGCGTGGCACTGGTCGGCTTTGCTGACCTCAGCTCCCTGGAGGGCCTGCCCGTGGGCGACCCTTCAACGCTCGGCTTCCGAAGCGCGATATCCCTCGCGGTGGAGATGCCTGAAGACGCCGTCAGGAGCGCCGAGGGGTCCCCCAGCATCAGCCTCAGGGAGGCCTATAAGCAGAACAACAAGTGCCTGAAGCAGGCCTCCGCGTCCATAGCCGCCCTGCTGCAGGAAGCCGGATTCCAGGGCCGAACGGTCGATCCGGCGCAGAGGGTCGTTCCCGAGGAGCTACTGGGTCCGATATCCCACAAGGCCGTGGCGCTCCGCGCCGGGCTGGGGTGGATCGGAAAGAACGGACTTCTCATCACCGAGAGGTTCGGCCCCCGGGTAAGGCTGGGAACGGTGCTGACCGATATGCCAGTGGCGGGACCGGGCGAAATGCCCATGAATCAATGCGGAGACTGCACCGCCTGCATAGACCAGTGCCCCACCCGTTCGCTGAAGTGCTCCTCCTTTCCGAAGCATCCGTCAAGCAGGGATGAGGTCATAGACTGGGCCAAGTGTGGCCGGTACGAGGCGGCGCTCATCGGGGACGGCTCGAAGCCGGAGAAGGCCTGCGGACGTTGCATCGTCAATTGTCCCCATTCTTTCCCAGGACGTTAGGCGCGCCCCGAGGGCAATGGATCGGGAGGTCAGGCCTCCGTTGCCGTTAAGGCGCGGACGCCTGACCGGAAAAGCGGTCCTCCTTCTCACTCGGTGAAGGTCTCGCCCTTCTCGAACCTATCCTTGAGGGCGGAGATCAGCAGTTCACGGTTCCGGCGTAGATGGCTCTCGTACCATGCCTTCACGACCTCTCCGAGGGCCTCGTGCAGCTCGTCCATGCTCACCTCGCCCAGGGGCATATCGTAGATAACGAACTGGCCGAACATCCTCTTCCAGCCGGCATACTTGTAGTAGTGCTCGCCCTCGCAGTACTCGAACACCATGCGGAGGCGCATCGTGAGCTCGTCGTTATAGTACCACGCCTTAAGGGAATCGCCCATGCGTCCCTGCTCTTGGGTGCGGTCGACCAGCTGGATGTTCTTGACTCCGGCGTAGTCGAAGTCCTCTCTCATAGTGTACTTCTCGGGAATGGAGGTCGGCTCGGAGAACACGCTCCTGGTCGGCTCCATGGTTAGATGAACATCGATCTTTCCGAACCTGGCCTGTATCTTGGCAAAGTCCTCTATAAGCGTCCGGTTGACCTTTCCGCGCTGGGCGTTGAGCTCCTCTACATCCTTTACGATGTTCTGGGTCTTTTCCTCCAGCTCGGCGTCCAGGTCGGCGAACCAATCGCCCTTGTCTGCATTTCCCTTCGGCGCCATATGAATCCCTGGGGGTTAATCAGCTATCCCACTTAAAAATATTCCTCACCGCAAAAAATTCTGGATACCGATCCCATGTCGCTCACCGCCCCCTGCCGGCGCAGAAGCAGCGGGTTTTCGATGCTGAATCGGACCGCTTGTTTTATCAACCTACTGCTAAATCAGGAGTCACCATGGTGCTGTCGGGGTTGATGGATTTCCTGATCAACATATCTCACGATCCCATACTCTACAGCATAGTCTTCTTCATCTACACGCTCGCCGCTACAATCATACTGCCGATACCGGTGGAGGCCGGCCTGTTCCTGAGCCCGACCACGCCTCTGGCCCTCAAGGCGCTCGTACTGGGGCTGGGCAAGGCGGCGGGCGCGTCGATGGTGTTCAAGCTAGGCGATAAGCTGGAGAGCCCTCTTGACCGCATCACCTCCAAATGGAGGATAGTCCGAGGGTTCACCAATCTGATGCAGCGGTTCGTGGCCAAGACCCGCTACTTCGGACTCTATCTAATACTCAGCATACCCCTTATGGTGGACACCGTGCCCATATACATCTTCGCGGTTTTCAATCAGAAAGGGGTCATGAACCTGCAGCACTTCGCCCTGACCAACTTCCTGGCTGGCATCACTCGGGCGGCGATAGTCTACTGGGCGGCCTATCAGTTCGGAATACAGCTCACTGAGCCCATACCGACACCGTAAGGCAGAAAGATTTATGAGAGAGTTTCAAAATCATATGTTATGGTTCCAAAGAGAAGGATCGAAGAGATCCTCAAGGACTACGATCCCGAAGACCTTACCATAGCGACCCTCTGTTCTCATTCCTCGCTGCAGATATTCAATGGAGCCAAGAAGGAGGGGTTCAAGACCCTCGGCATCCATGTCAACCAGAAGGTGAAGTTCTACGACGCCTTCCCTCTAGCCAAGCCGGACGAGTTCCTGCACTTCGACTCCTACGACGAATTCGTGGACCGCGCCGAGGAGCTGAGGGAGCGCAACGTCATCATCGTGCCCCATGGTTCCTTCGTGGAATACATGGGCACGGACAGGTTCGAGAGGATGGAGGTCCCCACCTTCGGCAACCGGGCGGTGCTGAAGTGGGAGGAGGACCGCGACACCCAGCGCCAGTGGCTGGAGTCCGCCGGCATACATATGCCCCGGCGCATCCCGGACGCCAAGGACATCAAGGAGCCGGTCCTGGTCAAGTACAACGGCGCCAAGGGCGGCAGGGGCTTCTTCATCGCCAAGGACTACATGGAGTTCAAGATGGGCATCGACCTAAGCCAGGAGTCGTACACAATCCAGGAGTACATCCTGGGGACGCGCTATTATCTGCATTACTTCTACTCGCCCCTCCGCGCCCAGGGATATCGCGTGGGGGAAGGCTCGTTGGAGCTCATGTCCATGGACCGCAGGGACGAGTCCAACATCGACGAGCTGTACAAGCTCGGGGCGACGGAGGAGCTGAAGAAGCACGGCATGTTCCCCTCCCTGGTGGTCACCGGGAACATACCGGTGGTCATCCGGGAGTCGCTGCTCAGCAAGGTGCTGGAGATGGGCGAGAACGTCATCCTGAAGAGCTACGAGCTGTTCGGCGGCCTCATCGGCCCGTTCTGCCTGGAGAGCATCGTCACCGACAAGCTGGACTTCAAGGTGTTCGAGATCTCCTGCCGCATCGTGGCGGGAACGAACCCCTTCATCAGCGGCTCCCCCTACTATGATCTGGTGGAGCCCGGCATGAGCACGGGGCAGCGCATCGCCCGGGAGATCAAGGACGCGGCCAGGGCGGGCAAGCTGGACCGGGTCCTGTCGTGATGTTGCACCTGATCCTCGCCGAGGCGGAGCTGGAACTCGTTCCAGGACCAGCGCGCGCCGGCACGGACATCCCGGTCCTGGACGCGTACTTCCACCGTGAACTGGTGGAGCCCCTTCCCGACGGCCGGCGCCGCGGAAGGGCCGACATAGTGCATCAGGCGCTGTCCCTGTGCCAAGGCTCGCGCCTCAACCGGGCGGGGATGCTGCGCACCTATGTTCATACCAGGGACGACATGGTCATCGAGGTCGAGGCGTCGACCCGGGTGCCGCCCAACCAGGTGGAGTTCCTCATGTTCATGGGTCGTCTGCTCGACGGGCGCGATGTTGAAGGATACAATGCCAGGAGAATGACGTTGCGCTCCCTGCTCGACCGGCTGGATGTTACGGTCGTCGCCATGAGCCCGGACGGCGAGGACGTTCAGCTGGCCGGTGTCATGAGCGAGCATGAGGACCTTGCGGTGGTGGTGGGGGCGTTCCCATGCGGCGACTACCGCGGGCCCGTTTATGAGATGGCCGACGTCGCCATATCACTTGGCAAGGAGCTTCTGACCGTGCCGTCGGTGGTGTCTGAGGTGTTGTGCGCGGCGTCCAAGGGCCAGCGGCCGCGCTAGGATCGTCGGCCGTGCCCGTTCTCATCAACGGCCGCCCTGGTGAAGGAGCCGCTGCCGGGGCATCGAACAGGTTTCGCAAAATCTAGATACTAAGAGAGGCCAGGTCATCGCGGTGATAGGTTGAGCTACGCTCGATTGTTGACCATAAAGATAAGACCAGGGCGGAAGGAGGAAGCGATCGAGATCATCGACGACTTCGGCAAGCAGCCGGCCGAGGGCTTCGAAGGCATGTTGGTGCTCCTGCCAACAGACGACCCTGACAGGGTCACTTTCATCACCCTGTGGGACTCCGAGCGGTCGATGCTGAACAGCCAGAGGGATGTGGTCCCCAAGGCCGTCGAGCTCCTCGGAGACCTTGTGATAGGAAAGGCGGAGATACGCAACCATCAGGTCCGCGAGATGCGGACGCAGAGAGCGCTGGTGCGCGCCTAAGGGAGCAAGGCGGCCTGAGCCCCGGCCGTCCGCCGCTCCCTCAGGAAAGACCTCACCAGCCGCGGCCCTGCAGGCGCTCCTCGGGAGCGATGGAAGCCGCATCGATGCCCCTCATGGCAGCTCCAAGCCCCTTCGATACCTCGGCGATGACCTTCGGATCGTCGTAGTGAGCGACCGCCTCCACGATGGCCTTGGCCCGAGGTCCGGGGTCGGCCGATTTAAAGATGCCAGAGCCGACGAACACGCCGTCGGATCCGAGCTGCATCATGAGGGCGGCGTCGGCCGGAGTGGCGATGCCTCCCGCGGCGTAGTTGACCACCGGGATCCTCTGTATGCGGGCCACTTCCTCGACCAGGTAGAACGGCGCCTCGATCTCCCGGGCAATGGCCATGAGCTCTGTCTCATCCTTGCCCTTTAGCTCGCGGACCTTGGCCATGATGGTCCTCTGGTGGCGGACCGCCTCGATGACGTCGCCGGTGCCCGCCTCGCCCTTGGTGCGGACCATGGCCGCGCCCTCGTCTATGCGCCGGAGCGCCTCGCCCAGGTTCCTGGCGCCGCAAACGAAGGGAACGGTGAAATCCTTCTTGATCACATGGTAGAACGGATCGGCCGGCGTAAGGACCTCTGACTCGTCGATCATGTCCACGCCGAGGGACTGCAGGACCTGCGCCTCGACGATGTGGCCGATGCGGCACTTGGCCATCACCGGTATGCTGACCGCCTCGATGATCTGCTCGATCATGGCAGGGTCGGACATGCGGGCCACCCCGCCCTCCTTGCGGATGTCGGCAGGGACCCTCTCCAGGGCCATGACGGCGATCGCGCCCGCTTCCTCCGCTATGCTCGCCTGCTCTGCATTGGTGACGTCCATGACCACGCCCCCATGTTGCATCTTGGCGAACCCTCTCTTCACTAGGTCATTCCCGCAGCGGAGCTTGGTCATATCCAGTTCGAAGGGCATCTCTAATCACCTGGGCTGGTTAACCCCCTGCTGTATTTTAGGTTTTTCTAAGTTACCGAACGTAGGCGAGACGCCCATAATCTCGATCGAGATGGCATGAACGATGCTGACCTACGATCCCACGATCGAGTCGTGGGGGTGTCAATGTGGCCATCGACGCCCCGTCCGCCGATCGATATATGTCCGGCCACGGCGCTCGCCTGCGATCGATGCGACTGACCGTCCTCGTCGACAACTCCCCAGGGAATGGCCTTCTGCATGAGCATGGCCTCTCCATTCATGTCGAGGCCAATGGGACGAGGTTCCTGTTCGACCTGGGCCAGACGTCCCGCTTCGCTCAAAATGCCAACCGTCTCGGCGTGGACCTCTCGGCCGTCTCCCTGGCGATCATCTCTCACGGCCACTATGATCACGGCGGGGGCCTGGCGCGCTTCCTGGAGATGAACCGCGCCGCTCCTGTGTACCTGCGCCGGGGGGCCGATGGATCGTTCCGCTCCGGGCCGCGCGGGTCCAGATACATCGGTCTGGACCGCAGCGTTCTGGCGGCGCACCGGGAGCGGCTGAGGTGGCTGGACGACGATAAGGACGTCGCGCGGGGCATCCATCTGCTCACCTGGATCCCAAGGAGCGAGCCCCGGCCTGCCGGAAACCTCCGGTTGATGGCCAGACGGGGCGGCGACCTCGTCCAGGACGATCTCGCCCACGAGCTGGTCTGTGTCATCGAGGAGGACGACGGCATGACGGTCATCACCGGCTGCGGGCATTCCGGCATAGCCAACATGCTCCTCGCGGCCCAGGAGCGCTTCCCCGGGCGCTCTCTAAAGGCAGTGGTGGGCGGGTTCCATCTTCTGGACGGCAAGGGGCCCGGCGAACCGGCCGTGGACGAGGAAGGGGTTGAGGCGCTCCTCCGGGCGCTGGCCGGCCAGGAGCGTGCTAGAGTGGTCACTGGCCACTGCACCGGGGAGGGCGCCATGGCCCTTCTGAAGGAAAGGCTGGGAGGGCGTCTAGTGAGGATGAACGCCGGGATGAGGATGGAGCTGTGAGGGCCGCAGCGTTCCAGCGGAACGGCGGCCGCCGGCCGTCCACGGAAAAGCGGAGCACAAAGAATTTATTACATACCCTTGTCATGCCAGGACCGATGGCCGCCAAGCGCATGAACAGTGTGCCCGAATCAGGGACCGTAAGGATCGCCAATATCGTGAGCAAGCTGAAGCAGGACGGCATCAACGACATAATCTCATTCTCCATGGGGGAGCCGGACTTCTCGACGCCAGACAACATCACCAATGCCTGCAAGGCCTCCCTGGACCGTCATTTCACTCACTATACTCCATCGGCGGGGATACCGGAGCTGCGAAGGGCGGTGGCCGAACGCTCCCGGACCCAGAACGGGATCCCATGCGCCCCGGCCAACGTCATCATCACCCCGGCCAAGCAGGCCATCTTCATGGGCATGCTCTCCTTGGTGGGCGAGGGGGACGAGGTCATTCTGCCCGACCCCTGCTGGGGCACCTACGAGGCCTGCGTACGGCTGGCCGGTGGAGTGCCAAGGTACGTGAGCTCGCAGTCGGGGACAGAGTTCCGCATGACCCCAGAGGTGGTCGCCGAGGCCATCGGCCCCAAGACAAGGATGATCGTGCTGAACACGCCCTGCAACCCCACCGGGGCGGTCATGAACAGGGAGGAGATCCAGGGCATTGCCGATCTCGCCAAGGACCATGACCTCATGGTGTTGAGCGACGAGGTGTATGAGCGGATCATATTCGAGGGGGAGCACACCTCCATCGCCTCTCTGGACGGGATGTTCGACCGCACCATCACCGTGAACGGGGTCTCCAAATCATACGCCATGACCGGCTGGAGACTGGGCTGGGCCGTTGCTCCCGCTCCCATGATAAAGCACCTCAACACCCTGCAGACGCATTCCCTGACGTGCTGCGTCTCCTTCGTGCAGGAGGCGGCGGTGGAGGCGTTGAACGGCCCCCAGGGCTCGGTGGCCGACATGGTGAATGAGTTCCGCGCCCGGCGCGAGCTCGTCATGAGGTGCCTCGCCGAGATACCCACGCTAAACTGCAACACCCCTCACGGGGCGTTCTACCTGTTCCCTACTTTTGACCACAAGATGTCCTCGGAGGACATGGCCGCCTATCTGCTGGAGGAGGCGCACGTGGCAGTCACGCCCGGCTCGGTGTTCGGGCCGTCGGGAGAGGGCCGGATACGCATCTCCTATGCCTGCTCCCGCAAGGACATCGTGGACGGCATGAGCCGCATAAAGGATGCCTTAGCCAAGCTGTAGGCCTGATGCTTGATGCCACAGGAGCTAACGCCTAGCGGTCCTGTGGCGGCAGCATGTCAGGTATGCCGCCCGAGATCGGGTAGGTGGCGTGGCAGCGGGGACAGGTGAGCGAGCCTTCCTCGATCTCCCCCCCCTCCGTCCTTGTTTCCTTCAGTTCAAGGGGGTGATGCCGGCAGGCCGGGCAGGCCAGAATGTCAAGGAGCTGTCTCTTCATGGGCCATGAACTCCACTCGGGATATATTTCTCTTTCACCTTGGACCCGCCTTCTGACGACGGGGAAGTAGAAATCCTTATTATTGGGCCAGGAGGTCCCATCCGCCACGATAGAGGGGCCCCCATGAACGTCATCGACCTTAGGAGCGACACTGTAACGCTGCCCACCCAAGAGATGCTGGAATCGATAATGCAGGCGCGGTTGGGGGACGACGTTTCGGGAGAGGACCCCACCGTCAACGAGCTCCAGGAGCTCGCGGCCCGGACCTTCGGGGCCGAGGATGCGCTGCTGCTCACCAGCGGCACCCAGGGCAACCTGGTGGCCATGATGACGCACTGCCGCCGCGGCGACGAGGTCCTGGTGGAGTCGGAGGCGCACATCTACTATTACGAGGTCGGCAACATGGCCTCTGTGGCCGGACTGGTGCCCAGGCTCATCAAGGGCGGCCGCGGCAGGTTCACGGGCGATCAGGTCCGGCGGGCCGCGAGGGGGCGGGACCTCCACTTCCCGCCGTCGCGCCTGCTGGCCCTGGAGAACACCCACAACCGCGCCGGCGGGACCTGCTGGACCCCGGCGCAGGTGGCCGACGTGGCCCAGGCCGCCCACGAGCTTGGGATGAAGGTCCACATCGACGGCGCCCGGATATTCAACGCTGCGGTGGCCCTGGACGTTCCGGTGTCCGCCTACATGCGCCATGTCGATTCCATCCAGTTCTGCCTGTCCAAGGGGCTGAGCTGCCCCGTCGGCTCGCTGCTGGTCGGCTCCCATGAGTTCATCGATGCCGCCCGCAAGAACCGCAAGATGGTGGGAGGGGGCATGAGGCAGGCCGGCATCATCGCCGCCCCGGGCATAGTGGCGCTCAACACCATGGTGCCCCGCCTGGCCGAGGACCATGCCAACGCCCGCCGCCTGGTCGACGACCTAGAGGTTCTGGACGAGATCGTCATCGACCGCGATTCGGTCCAGACCAACATCGTGGTGGCCGACATCTCGGCCACTGGCATGACCCCCGACGAGTTCGTGGCCAGAGCAAAGGGGAAGGGCCTGCTGGTCTCCAAGTTCGGAGAGGCCACCGTCCGCTTCGTAACTCACCGTGGCATCACCGCCGAGGAAGTGGACCGGGCGGCCGCCATCGTGGAGTCGGTGCTCCCCGCCTGCCGTTCGGGCGCGTGCTCCATCTGAGATGGGAAAAATGAGCTAAGGGGTTTGCGGCTACTTCTTTGCCTTCTTGGGAGCAGCCTTCTTGGCCGGGGCCTTGGCGGCCGGCTTCTTGGCGCCCTTGGCCGGAGCCTTGGGAGCGGCCTTCTTGGGAGCAGGCTCTTCCTCTGCTTCCTCATCTTCTATGCCCTCTTCGATGACGAAACACTCGCACTCCTCGTCGTCGCATTCCTCGGGCTCCAGGAAATCGAGCAGGAAGGCGCTCATCTCCTCGAGGATGATCTTGACCTTCTTGGTCTCCCCCTCGGAAAGGAGCTCGATCGCCACCTCGAGGTCTTCCTGCATGGCCGAGAGGTCGTCATCCAAGTCGTCTAGCATGGCGTAGAGATGGTCTATCTTGCTCACCATGAGGGTGCATATATACCACCACGAATTAAAAGTAGAGGTTGGCGCCCTGCCGCCATGTGCCAAAGCTCTTATCATTCCGTGCTATCACCTGTCACACCACCCGGGGCGTCCAGCGGTCCCCAGCGAGGGACGCGGCCGCTCTATGGCCGTCAAAGGAGAAATGAGATGGCATATCTGGATGAACATATGGAAACAATATCCCAGGAAGAGTTGGACGAACTGCAGTACAGGCTTCTAAAGTCCCAGGTCACCAGGCTCTATTCCTCCTCCCCTTTCTATCATGCCCGCATGCGCGAGGCAAAGGTCCTCCCGGACGACATCCGCTCCATGCAGGACATCGTCAAGCTGCCTTTCGTGCATAAGCAGGATCTGCGGGACAACTATCCGGAGGGCATGCTGTCGGTGCCCCGGAGGGACATTGTACGTTTCCACGCCTCCTCCGGAACGACCGGCAAGCCCACTGTGGTCTGTTACACCAAGAAGGACATCGAGACGTGGGCCGAATCGCTGGCCCGAGGTCTGACATCCATCGGGCTGGGGCCCGATGACGTGGTCCAGGTCTCCAACACCTACGGGCTGTTCTCCGGCGGTCTGGGATTCCACTACGCGAGCGAGCGCATCGGGGCGGCCGTGGTGCCGGCGTCGACCGGCAATACCGAACGCCAGATCGAGCTCATCCAGGACCTGGGGGTCACGGCCATGGCGGCCACTCCCTCCTACCTTCTCCATCTCGGCGAGGTGGCCGAGAAGATGGGGGTCAGCATAAAGAACGACACCAAGCTGAGAGTGGGGCTGCTGGGAGGCGAGCCATGGTCCACCAAGATGAGGGACCGCATAAGGGACCGGCTCGGCGTGAAGGGGATCAACTGCTACGGCAGCTCGGAGATGTACGGCCCCATGTTCACCGAGTGCTCCGAACAGGACGGCATCCACCTGTGGGGGGACATCGCCTACGCCGAGGTCCTGGACCAGGAGACCGGCGAGAGGGTCGCGCCCGGGGAGAGGGGGGAGCTGGTCCTCACCATGTTGCAGAAGGAGGCGCTGCCGATGATACGCTACCGCGTCGGCGATATAACCGAGATCAACACCGAGCCCTGTGGCTGCGGCCGGACCCATCCGAGGATAAGGCGCATCTTTGGCCGGGTGGACGACATGCTCATCATCCGCGGCATCAACGTCTTCCCGTCCCAGGTGGAGCACACCCTCATGGGCATCCCCGAGGTGGGGGAGCACTTCCAGATCGAGGTGGACCGCAAGGGCGAGCTGGACACCATGCTGGTCCGGGTGGAGCTGAAGAAGGAGGCGTTCACCGACAACATCATCCAGCTGATGGAGCTCAGGGAGAGGATCGCCTATCGTCTCCGCGGGGCCCTCAACATAGGGGCGGCCGTGGAGCTGGTGGAGCCCGATACCCTGCAGCGCTTCGAGGGCAAGGCCAAGAGGGTGGTGGACAGGAGGGAGTACTGATGTACGAGAAGTACCGGATCAAGCAGCTATCGATATTCTCGGAGAACCGTCCAGGCCGGCTGGCCGCGATGGCCAGGGCCATGATGGACGAGGACGTGAACATCTATGCGTTCTCCATCGCCGAGGGCGCTGGCTACGGGGTCATCAGGGCCCTGGTGGACCACCCGGAAAAGGCGTTCAAGAAGCTGTCCTCCATGGGGATGACGGTGCGATACACCGACGTCCTGGCGGTGGAGATGGAGGACCGCCCGGGCGGACTGTACGAGGCGGTGAGCGCGCTGGCCGAGGCGGGCATCAACATCGAGTACTCTTACGCCTACTCGGGGAAGAGGTGCGCCGTCCTCATCCTGAGGGTCGAGGACCCCGACGCGGCAGCCGAGAGGCTGCTGGCAAAAGGCGCGAGGCTGCTGGAGATCTCCCAGTTCACCTAACGAATGGCGTGTCACGTGCTACCTTGCGTCTTGCTAGCATGGCACAATTAAAATATGCGTAGCCCATTGCCACGCCAGAGCGGGTGCGCGGCCACCGCGGCCAGCGCTCAGAACAGGAAGCCTTATCATGTTAGGATTAGAGGACCCCCAGATCGTACTTGCCTATGTGATGCTCATCGGTTCAGCGGTGGCGTGCATGGTGTATGGCTGGGTAAAGCGGAACGAGGCGGATTGAGATGGCCGGACTAATGGGAAGCCCACTGTTCTGGGCCTTTACCGCCATATACATGTCGGTGGTCCTCTACCTTGGATACCTCGGGTACAAACGCACCAAAGCGTCCGAGGACTTCATGCTGGCCGGCCGAAAGATCCATCCCTGGGTCATCGGCATATCATATGGCGCTACCTTCATCAGCACCTCCGCCATCGTCGGCTTCGGCGGAACGGCCGCCGTATACGGCACCGGGCTAATCTGGTTGGCCTTCCTCAACATCGCGGTGGGTGTGCTCCTCGCCTTCATCGTTTTCGGAAAGCCCACCAGGGCGCTGGGGCAGAAGCTCCGCGCGGCAACGTTCCCCGACCTGCTGGGCAAGCGGTTCGACTCGCCCTTCATGCAGTACTCCACCGCCGCCCTGATCCTGACCGTCATGCCGCTCTACGCCGCGGCGGTGATGATAGGTGGCTCCCGCTTCATGGAGGCGGCCCTAGCCATCGACTACTCGGTCGCCCTGATCGTCTTCGCCATATTCACCTCCGCCTATGTTATCTTCGGCGGGCTCAAGGCGGTGATGTACACCGACGCCATGCAGGGGCTCATCATGATCCTGGGGATGGCGGCCCTGATGCTCCTGACGTTCGCGATGCTGGGCGGGCCGGCCCAGGCGTTGAGCGATCTCACCGCGCTACCTTCTCAGATGCCGGCCGAGATGCTGGAGGGCATGGTCAGCCGAGGCTTCACCGGATGGACGTCGATGCCCGAGGTGGGCTCCGAGTTCTGGCTGGTGCTGATCACCACCATCATCATGGGCGTGGGCCTGGGCGTTCTGGCGCAACCGCAGCTGGTGGTCAGGTTCATGACCGCCGACGACACCAAGGCGCTCAACCGGGCCATACCGCTGGGCGGCCTGTTCATCCTGGTAACCACCGGAGCCGCCTACACCGTGGGCCCGCTGACCAACCTGTACTTCTGGAACACCGCGGGCACCACGGCCCTGGGCGCCATGCCCAATGGCAACTCCGACCTCATCATGCCCACCTTCATCAACCAGTCGATGCCTGAGATGTTCGTGGTGGTGTTCATGCTGGTCCTGCTGTCGGCCGCCATGAGCACTCTCAGCGCCATCCTGCACACCATGGGCACCACCGCCGGCTTCGACCTGTGGAGGTACGTCAGGAAATGGAGGGATGGATCGAAGAAGCTCAGCCCGCCCTCCCTGAGGGCCAACCGCGCCGGCACCCTGATCATGCTCGTCATCAGTTTCGGCTGCGCCCTGGCCATGGATGAGAGCATCATCATGCGCGCCACCGCCATGTTCATGGGGCTGTGCGCCGCGGCGTTCATGCCCGCCTTCGTGCACGCCCTGTTCAGCAAGCGCCTGTCCGCCAAGGCGGCCAAGACCTCCGTGGTCATGGGAGCGGTGTCATGGTTCGCCTGGACGGCCTTCGTCCACATCAAGGAGTCGAGCGTCCTGGGCATAAGCCAGTTCCTGTTCGGCCGGCCTGCCCTTCTGGACATGCCGTGGCAGGTGGTGGACCCCATGATGATCGCCCTGCCGCTGTCGGCCATCGCGCTGGCCGTGGTCTGGTGGATGGACAAGGAGAGCAGAACGGTGGAAATGGCAGAGGCGGACCCGGCATGACCGGGAGGCCATCGCATCGGCATGGATGTGGAGTCCCGCTGCGGATCCCGTTCCCCTTTCACACTTATCGCTACGTTCCTGCCATTCATGGTCCTGTATCCAAATATGCCGACGGCCCCAGCTCGACATGTTAAATAGTTGCTACCTGATGTCACGATTCGCCCGGAAGGGGGCTGGTGACATGCTCGCACTTCAATCCTCCAGATTGATTCCAAATCCCTTCCGGCACTTTTCCTTGCTCCCTCGGCCGACGGCCCTGTTTCGTCCAGGGAAAAAGTAAAATGGCCGACGCTTCCAACTGAGCCATATGTCTGAGAGGTTCCTAGTGATCATCAAGCTCCGGGAGGAATCGTATGGCGGCTCCTCCGAGGAAGCGGCCTTCATGCTGGTCGACCAGATGATCCCATCCCTGGAGACGATGGAGCGCATGGAGCGGGAGGGAAAGGTGACCGGCGGATTCTTCGTAGGACAGACCGGCGGGATGTTCATCTTCAACGTGGAGGACGACATGGAGCTGGACAAGGTCCTGGCGTCCCTTCCGATCATGAACGTCTACGATATCGAGATCGCGCCCCTGCAGTCGATCGGCTCGGCCCTGGACCGGGACCGGCGCATAGTCGATGGGGTCAGGGCGGCGGCGGGCATCAACGTCCCCAGGTGACTTTATCTTCTCATTGCTATAAGGGGGCGATATCATGGACTTCCTGGTGCTGATGAAGCTCTCTGAGGGGGGCATAGGGGAGACGGTAGAGGAGAACAGGGCCATTCTCGAGAAGCTCATCGTACCCAGCATAGTGGAGCTGGAGAAGATGGAGAAGAAAGGCATGGTCAGGGGAGGCTTCTTCGAGGGGCAGAGGTCCGCCGCCTTCATATTCTCCGTGTCGTCGGGAGAGGAGTTGGACGACATCCTGACCGCCCTTCCCAGCTCGGCCGTGTTCGGCATCGAATCGATACCGATCGAGAGCATCGGCGACGCCCTGGCGCGGGACCGCAAGGCCCTCGAGGGCCTGAAGAAGGCCTGACGGCAGAAAGTCGGCGAGATCTCATAGCAATGCGGCGCATGGGCCACCCCGCCATGGGCTGCAGGCTCGAACATCAACGTCCAATGGCGATGGTCGCTCCACGGGCGGCGTTTGCTGAGGCGCGGAGGCCCTGCGATGTGCAGATACAGCAAGGTTTATATTCGCTACTCCATGTTACCGTGAAATACCATGCTGGAAGCTGCAACGTCTGTCGTACCGGTTTTTTTATACAGCTCCGGGACAGGCCACATGCCGGGCATGGTTCAGGTCGCTTGCGGTTCGGGAAGCGGATGTGGAGGACGCCTGCAGACGTCCTCCCCTCTCCTGGCCTGAGCGGCCGAGAGTATCTTGGGGGATGTCTGTGAAACGCACATTGTTCACCGTAGGTCCGGTCGAGGTCCGCAAGGAGGTCCTTGACGCCATGACCCGGCCGATGATCACGCATCGGAGCAAGGAATACGAAAAACTGCAGGAAGGTATCGTGGAGAAGCTCCACAAGACCCTGGATACGGACATGCAGATCGTCATGTCGCCTTCCTCGGCGTCCGGACTGCTGGAGGCGTGTGTTCGCAATGGCGTCAAGAACAAGATGCTGGGACTTTCCAACGGCTCCTTCGGCGAGCGCTGGCAGAGCATCGGGGAGGAGAACGGGAAGCAGGTCGTTAAGGTGGACGGCGAGTGGGGCAGGGCCCTTCGGCCGGACGACATGCTGCCGCACCTGGACGCCTCGGTGGAGGCCATCACGGTTGTCGCTAACGAGTCTAGCACCGGCGTCCTCAACCCCGTCAAGGACATCGCGAAGGCGGCCAGGGAGGAACACGACCCCCTGGTGTTCGTCGACGGCGTCACCGCCGTGTACGGCTCCGACCTGAGGATAAAGGACCTCGGCATCGACGCCCTGGTGTTCGGCACCCAGAAGGCCCTGGCGCTCCCGCCGGGCCTGGCCATAATGTTCCTGTCCGAACGCCTGCTGGAGAAGGCGAAGGAGGTGCCGGCCCGCGGCTACTACTTCGACCTGCTGCAGATGAAGAAGATGGCGGACAAGTTCTATTCCCTGACCACTCCCCCGGTCTCCCTGCTGTACGCTCTCGACTTCCAGCTGGACCGCATCCTCGAGGAGGGGGTGCAGGCCCGGTACCGGAGGCACCGCGAGATGGGTGACCTGGTCCGCGCCTGGGCCAGCGAGCGCCTGGGCCTCTTCGCCGAGCCCGGCTACTATTCTAACACCATAACCGTCATCGACCGCAAGGGCCTCGACTTCTCCAAGCTCAACAAGGGGCTGAAGGAGAAGGGCTACGAGATCTCGAACGGCTATGGCGCCATCAAAGAAAGCACCTTCCGGATCGGCCACATGGGCGATCTGACCGTGGACGAGATCAAGGGCCTCCTGGAGGCCATGGATGAAGTTATGGAGGCAATGTAATGTTCAAACTGCTGGTAACGGACCCCCTATCGGAAGAGGGCCTGGAGATGCTGCGCAAGGGCGGGCAGGTCCAGGTGGACGTGCGGCCGAACATCCCCCACGAGGAACTGCTGAGCATCCTGGGCGGCTATGACGCACTGGTCATCCGCTCCGGCACCAAGGTCACCGCCGACGTGGTGGAGGCGGGGAAGAACCTGAAGGTGATCGGCCGGGCCGGCGTGGGCGTGGACAACGTGGACGTCAAGGCGGCCACCCGCCGCGGCATACTGGTCATGAACACCCCGGCGGCCAACATCATCTCGGCCGCCGAGCACACCATGGCCATGATGCTCTCCCTGGCCAGGAACATCGTGTGGGCCGACGCGTCCCTGAAGAAGGGCGAATGGAAGCGCTCCAAGTTCACCGGGATCGAGCTGAACGGCAAGACCCTGGGCATCGTGGGCCTGGGCCGCGTGGGCGGCGAGGTGGCCAAGAGGGCCAAGAGCTTCCAGATGAAGCTCATCGGCTTCGACCCGTACATACCGCCCGAGGCGGCGGTGAAGCTGGGCGTGCGCCTCATGTCCCTCGAGCAGCTGGTGGAGGAGGCGGACATCATCACCATCCATGCCGCGCTGACCCCGACCACCCATCACCTCATCAGCCGGGAGCTCATCACCAAGATGAAGCCCAACGCCCTCATAGTGAACGTCGCCCGGGGCGAGCTGATCGACGAGGAGGCGCTGTACGATGCGCTGCACGATAAGAGGATCGCCGGCGCCGCCCTGGACGTGTATGAGCATGAGCCGCCAACCGGCTCCAGGCTGCTGACCCTGGACAACGCCGTCCTCACTCCCCATCTCGGCGCGTCCACCAAGGAGGCGCAGGAGAAAGTGTCGGTGGAGATGGCCGAAGCGGTCAAGATGTTCCTCCTGGACAAGAAGATCACCAACGCCGTCAACGCCCCGGTCAGGGGGATGGACCCCAGGGTGCTCCCCTTCGTCTCGGTGGCCGAGCGCCTGGGCGCCTTCGCCGTGCAGCTCACCGACGCCCCCGTGGCCAAGGTCCAGGTGACCTACTCCGGCGACCTGGCGGCCATGGACACCAAGATGCTCACCGTATCCGCCCTGATGGGCGTGCTCTCCAACCTGTCCGGCGAACAGCCGAACATCATCAACGCCGAATCGATCGCCCGGGAGAAGGGCATCCAGGTCGTGGAGGTGAAGTCGGAGGGGTCGGAGCGCTACGTCAACATGATCTCAGTGTCCCTGCACTGCGGCGATGCTGAGAGGGCGGTCCGCGGCACGGCCTTCCCTGCTTCCGAGCCGAGGCTACTGGGCATCGACAGCTTCGACCTGGACATGCCCCTTGATGGGGACTTCCTGCTCTCCATCCATGCCGATGTGCCGGGCATCGTGGGCCGCGTCGGCACCCTGCTGGGCAGCAGGGGGGTCAACATCGCCAGGATGGGTCTGGGGAGGGAGCAGAAGGGAGGGAAGGCCCTTCTGCTCATCTCGGTCGACAACCCCGTCGACGAGGCGGTCATCCGGGAGATGCGCTCCACCAAGGAGTTCCAGGAGATCAGGACGGTCCAGCTGTCCAAGCTGGGCGAGCGTGAATACCTGCAGATCTGAGATCTGCCCTTTCCCCTTTTTTTATTATTTCGGCGCGCGCATCAACTGCCATGCTGGCTTTGCCCTACGAACCGCCGGCCGTCCGCATCGGATATCGAAGGCGTTGGCGAGGAAATATACTTCAATTGATATATGCATCTGCTCCTGCTCGTTAACACGTTGAAGGGAAGCAATATGGGGAAGAACAGACCGAAGGGGGGCGATGGCCACCACCGGAGCGATGATAGCGGACGAGAGGCGTCGGGTACCGCGGATGAGGTCGTGAGGCTTGCGGAGGCGATGCTCCGATCCTCGGAGGCCGCCATGGCCATGACCCTGGATGGCGCCATAGTCCTCTGGAACCATGGCGCGCGGCTGACGTTCGGGTATAAGGAGGGTGAGGTCGTCGGAACCTTCGTCCGCACGCTCTTCGAACCGGGGGAGGAGGACAAGGTCTCGGACGCCCTGGAACTGATCCGGTGGGAGGGCGCCGCGCCCCCCTTCTCAGCGGCGGTGCGCACCCGGGAGGGAGGGACCGCCCCGTCGTCCATTCGAATGTCCCCTGTCACGGATGAGCGGGGGAGGACGGTGGGCGCCTCGCTGGTCGCCAGCGGCCTGACTGGGGCGGGGGACCGCTCGAAGCCGGAAAATACCGCGCAGAGCGGGCGCGGACGTTTCCTCGAAATAGTGGACCAGCTGCCCTATTACATCATACTGCTGACCACTGACCACCGCATAGCGTTCGCCAATCGCGCGTTCGTGGAGAAGTTCGGAGGACCGGGCGGCAAACGTTGCTATGAGCACCTCTTCGGCTCTTCACGGCCCTGCGAGGATTGCAGGTCGTTCGATGTGCTGAAGACGAACAGTCCGGTGGTGTGGGAATGGACGGGCCCCAACGGCCGCATATATGACGTATATGACTTTCCATTCATCGATGAGGACGGCTCATCGATGGTGATGGAATCAGGCGTCGACATCACGGAGAAGAAGCTCGCCGATGATGCGCTCCGCAAGGCCGGCGAGTACAACCGGAGCCTTATAGAGGCCAGCCTGGACCCCATGCTCACCATCGGCCCGGACGGAAAGATAACGGACGCCAACACCGCCACCGCGAAGGTCACGGGGGTCAGCCTGGAGGGCCTCATAGGGACCGACTTCTCCGACTACTTCACCGAGCCGGACAGGGCCAGGGCCGTCTATGAGACGGTCTTCCGCGAGGGCCTGGTACGCGACTATGAGCTGGAGATCCGGAGCACCGGGGGGCATGTCACGCCCGTGCTATACAACGCGTCGGTGTACCGGGACCACACTGGAACGATCATCGGGGTGTTCGCGGCGGCCCGTGACATCACCGCCCACAGGCGCTTCGAGAACGAAGTGAGGGAGCGCCGGCAGAAGGAGATGGAGCGCTTGCTGGAGCTGGAAAAGTTCCAGCGGCTGACGGTGGGACGGGAGCTCAAGATGGTGGAGCTCAAGAAGGAGATCGTTGAGCTCAAGAGAAAGATCGAGGCGCTCGAGGGCAGGGAGGGATGAAGGCGACCTCCCCATACTCCCCCGCCGCTCATGAGATGGCCCTGCTCCAGGAGCGCCTGGACCTGCTAAGAAGAGAGCATCAGGGCACCCTGAGGGCGCTTGACAACATCCTCCTCGAGAGGAGGGAGCTCCGCCGGGTCAACGCGGCCGCCATGAACATCCTGGAGGACCTGGAGGAGGAGAAGTGTCGCTCGCTCGATGCCCAGAGCGCGCTCCTCAACATGCTGGAGGACATCGAGGAGGAGCGGAGGGAGGTCGAGAGGACGAGGGCGGTGCTGGAGGCCGTCAACAGGGAGCTGGAGGCCTTCTCCTACACGGTGTCGCACGACCTGCGCGCCCCCCTGCGGGCCATCAGTGGCTTCTCCCGCGCTATCGTTGAGGATTGCTCCGAAGCCCTGGATGGGGATGGGAGACGATATCTGGAGCTGATACAGGATAACGTGCACCGCATGGGCATCCTCATCGACGGGCTCCTGGCGTTCTCCCGGATCGGCCGGCAGAGGATGAACACCTCCGATATAGACATGGACGCGATGTTCCACGAGGTGTTCCACGAGGTCATGGCGCAGGAGCCGGAGCGTGACATAAAGTTCGTTCACGCTCCGGTGCCGCCGCTCAACGGGGACGCGCTGATGTTCCGCCAGGTCCTAGTGAACCTGCTGTCCAACGCCGTCAAGTTCACCCGTGGCCGCGAAGGGGCGGTGATCGAGGTCGGATACGCGGCGGACGTGGAGGGCGGAGCCTACTATGTCAGGGACAACGGAACGGGCTTTGACATGCAATATGCCGACAAGCTCTTCGGCGTCTTCGAGAGGCTGCACCTGGCAGAAGAGTTCGAAGGGAACGGCGTGGGGCTGGCGCTGGTGGAGCGTATCATAGCCCGCCATGGCGGAAGGGTATGGGCGACGAGCATCCTGGGAGAGGGATCGACGTTCTTTTTCACGACGTCGGGGGTCAAAATGGCATGATTGCCACTAAGGATAACGAGATACTGCTGGTGGAGGACGATTCCAACGATGCCGAGCTCATAATGAGGGCGTTCAGAAAGGGAAAGCTGGCCACCAGGGTGGTCCACCTGAGGGACGGGGCGGAGGTGATGGACTACGTGGCGAACGCCCGCGGCGGCCGAGGGATGGCGCGCCTTCCCAAGGTCATCGTGCTGGACCTCAAACTGCCCAAGCTGAACGGCCTGGAGGTGCTACAGAGGCTGAAGTCCGATGCGCTCACCAAGGACGTCCCCGTGGTCATGCTGACCTCGTCGCAGGAGGAGTGCGACATCGCCAAGGCATACGCACTGGGGGCCAACAGCTATATCACGAAGCCCATCGAGTTCGACGCGTTCTCCAAGACGGTCACGGACATGGGCTCATACTGGCTGCGGCTGAACAGGACGAAGCGAAAGAACGAGGGTGACATGTAATGGCACTACAGAGCCCCCGCATCCTTATCTTGGAGGACAGCAGCTCAGACTATGAGCTGGCTCGGCGGGAGCTCGTCCAGGGCGGCCTGGGACAGGAGATCGAATGGGCGAAGGACCGGGGGTCGTTCCTCGAGGCGCTGGAGCGGACCGAGCCGGACATCGCCCTCCTGGACCACTCGCTGCCGGGCTTCGACGGGATCAGCGCCATGAGGCTGCTGCGCGAAAGGCTGCCCGATGTCCCCGCCATCATAGTGTCCGGCGCCATCGGGGAGGAGCGGGCCATCGAGACCATGCGGGCCGGCGCCACCGACTATGTCCTGAAGGACAACATCGAGCGCCTGGTCTCGGTAACGCAGAGGGCGCTCCATGAGGCTGACCAGCTTCGGGCGAGGAAGGAGGTGGAGAGGGAGCTCCAGGAGAGCAGGAAGCGGTACGAGCTGCTGTTCTCGTCGAGCAACGAAGGCATATCCATGCATGAGCTGCTCCACGACGATGACGGCGTCCCGGTGGACTATCGCACCATCAACCTCAACCCCGCCTACGAGCGTATGATCGACCTGCCCAGGGAGGACGTGGTCGGCACCACCGCGTCCGCCCTGTTTGGCCGCCCTCTTCATTTGGATCGATACAGGTATGTCATGGAGACCGGCGAGTCGGTCTCCTTCGAGGACACCGAGATCAGGCCTGGCAAGGTCCTGCTCATATCTGCCTTCCCCTTCGAGCCGATGAGGTTCGCCACCCTGGCGGTGGACATCACCTACCGCAAGGAGCTGGAGACGCAGCTGGAGGAGAGGGCGAGGGAGCTGGCGCGGTCCAACTCCGAGCTGCAGCAGTTCGCCTACGTGGCGTCTCACGACCTGCAGGAGCCGCTGAGGATGGTCATAGGCTATCTGGCCCTGCTGCAGAAGCGATGCAACGATCAGCTGGACGACCAGGCGAGGGAGTACGTCCGCTTCGCTGAGGAGGGGGCTGCCAGGGCCAGGAACCTGGTCAGGGACCTGTTGGAGTACAGCCGGGTGGGCTCGCGGCACAAGCCGCTGGCAGAGGCGAACATGGAGCACCTGTGCGACCTGGCCTGCACGAACCTGAGGGAGCAGATCATGGAAGAGAACGCCGTCATCGACCGCGGTCCCCTGCCCGTTCTGCTGGTCGACGAGGTCCAGATGGTGGCGCTCCTCCAGAACCTCATGAGCAATGCGATAAAGTTCCACGGCTCCAGCCCGCCGAGGGTGAACATCAGCTGCCGCGAGGGGCGTAACGAATGGGCCTTCTGCGTGAGGGACAACGGCATCGGCATCGAGCCCCAGCATCAGGAGAGGATATTCCAGATATTCCAGAGGCTGCACGGCGTGGGCGAGTATCCCGGCTCAGGCATCGGGCTGGCCATCTGCAAGAAGATCGTCGAGCGCCACGGCGGCCGCATATGGGTGGAGCCGTGCATCGGCGGAGGCTCGGCGTTCTTCTTCACCCTTCCCAAGCGCAACCGCTCATGAACAGTGCTCTCAGCGGGAAGAAGGGCTTAGCGGATCTTCTCCTCCACGCTCCGAACCTTCCGCTCGATGGCGTTGCTCTCCCCCTTCCGGTCATCGATGCGTATGCTGGTGACGACCCGCGGGGACATGGAGCGGACCTTCCTATGGCATTCCACGATGGTCCTCATCACGTCATCAAACTCTCCCTCCACGATGGTGCAGGTGGCGGTGAGCTCATGCCTCAGCCCGCTGGCCCGGACGATCTTCAGACACTCCGCCACGTACGGGCTGATGCTCTCCCCGGCCCCGACCGGAATGACGGTGAACTCGGCGATCATGACCAATTACCTCAAGTGATAATCAGCTGTTGCCCCTTCTTATATCCGCCGTTCGGAACATTATTCGTTTGAGGCCTGAGGTTAAGTACATAAGGGGGGAATTCTATAATATGATAATTATCAGTAAACCGATTTATATTCCCTGTTCCCAAGAATGTCACTACCTAGGCAACAGGCTAGAGAGTCAGAGGGGGAAATCAAAATGAGCAGGAAGGAAAAGGAAGTGTGCGACGAGACGCTGAACTTGGAAGAGCTTACCGCCGCGATCCGGAACAGCTACAGTCGCGATATGCCGGACGAGGAGGCCGAGGCCATGGCGCGGCACGTGCTGAACTTCTTCGGATATTCCGAGAGGATCATCGACAACGTGCTCGAGCCAGAGGATAGGGATGCATTCTACCAGCTTGAGGACAACGGCATACTCACCACCGAGAGGGAGGAGACCACCCTGTACGATGGCAGGGAGTGGCGCATTCACTACTGGCTTTTCAGGAAGGACCGCATCAGGGAACTCATAACCACCGAGTCCACTAGCATGGACGAGCTGGAGGGCGAATACAATCCCTACGAGGAGCTCGGTTCTGACGTGTGGAAGAGGTCGGCCTAAGGCCGCACTGGCCCCGCTGCTCTAAGCGGGCCGGTCGCGAGGGGCGCCCCTGGCGGGAGCCCCTCGCTCGTTCTATTTTTATCTGGGCGCAGGCCCCAAAGGATGCCGGCCTGTCGACGATGGGGCGAAGCAGATCTGTGGAAGATGCCCATGGGGCCGGCTGGGGATGCCCTCCGCTGCCACTAGGTCGCCGCGGGCCGTCCCTATCTCCGTTCTGCCATGGTCCGGCTGACCCGCCTGCCATCCTGGGCGTAGGGCGCGGTTCGACCGGGGCGACGTGCTCCGCCTTCCCGCGTCCGGCCGCAAGCATCGCGAGGGCGCAGGAGAACGAAGTGCGGCGGAGGCGACGATCGACGCCGCATTCGTGGAGCGCCCGCCGGCCGCAGCGAGCCGCCGGTGACCGATCGCGGTATGAGCGCCGTTCGCTGTTCGGAGAGCCGAACGAAAGGCCCTTATAGATAATGGCTGTGGGATTAACGATGGAGCTCTTCCCCTACTCCCCTCGCCCCTTCCAGGAGGAACTGGTGGACACTATCGCCTCCAGCGTCCGCTCCAGGGGGCATCTGGTCCTGGAGAGCGGCACTGGGACGGGTAAGACGGTATGCTCGCTGGCCGGCGTCCTGGGTACGGCGCTCGAGCGGGGGAAGAAGGTGCTGTACCTGACCCGGACCAACTCGCAGCAGTGCCAGGTCATGAGGGAGCTGCGCGAGATCTGCAAGCAGAGGCCATTGCTGGGCGTGGGCATCCAGGGCCGGCAGTCCACCTGCCCCCTCATACAGCGGGACCCTGAGCTGAAGGGCGGGACGCCGGAGGAGCTGTCCAGGCTATGCGCCGATAGGAAGTCGCGCTCCATGCAGGGAAAGGAGGGCGGGTGCAGGTTCTACGACGCCACCATATCCACGCCGTTCCAGGAGGTGGAGGCCTACTGCCGTAAGTACCTGCCGACGGTGGAGGAGTTCGCCCAGTACTGTGATGGCCGCGGCCTGTGCCCCCATGAGCTGGCCAAGGACCTTCTTCCCGGCGCCGATGTGGTCACCGCCCCCTACGCCTACTTCTTCATGCCCTTCATCAGGAACAACCTCCTTGACTGGATGAACGTCCCCATCGAGGACCTGGTGGTCATAGTGGACGAGGCCCACAACCTTCCGGAGTATGCCCGGGAGGTGCGCTCGGTGTCGCTGTCCAGCCGCCTCCTCGATCTGGTGGCCAGGGAGGTCGACGATCACGGGGACCCCGAGGTCCTGGACGGCGTGAGCGCCATGGACCTTGTGAACGTGCTCAGGGAGCGGCTGGACGCCGCGCTGGAGGAGTATATGATCGAGGACGATGGCCTGATACCGCCCTCGTATCTTGACGAAGCGCTCATGGCGGCGTTCACCGCCACTTCAAACAACCTGATGATCATGGCCAGGAACCTGATGGCCTTCGGAGAGTTCATCCGCGATGCCAAAAGGAAGGCGGGGCGGCTGCCCCGCTCCTACATGCACTCCCTGGGCGCCCACCTGCTGTTCTGGATCGACATGGACGAGGAGCACTACGTCAAGCTGGTGGTGGGAGGGGACAACCCCGCCTTCGAGGCGTACTGCCTGGACCCGTCGATCGCCGCCCGCCCCCTGCTGGACTGCCATGCCACGGTGCACATGTCCGGCACGCTGGTCCCCCTGAACGAGTATCGCGACTCCCTAGGCCTGCCGGCCGGCAGCCGCATGTGCCTATTCCCCTCGCCATTCCCTTCGGAGAACAGAGGGGTGTTCCACCTGGAGGATGTGACCACCAAGTACGAGGAGATGACAAGGGACGAGGACATGGTCGCCCGGATGGAGGACCATGCGGTGGCGCTGTGCAACGTCATGGACCGCAACACCGTGGTGTTCTTCCCGTCATACCAGCTCATGGACCGCTTCATCGAGGATGGGGTTCTGAAGCGCATCCGCCGGAAGGTGCACCTGGAGCGCAGGGGCATGCCGCAGAGCGAGCTGATGAACGCGGTGGAGCAGTTCAAGTCGTCGGAGGAGGGCGCGGTGCTGTTCGCCGTGATGGGCGGACGGGTCAGCGAAGGGGTCGACTTCCCGGACCGCGAGCTGGAGGTGGCGATCCTGGCCGGCATACCGTATCCGAAGCCCACCGCCCGGCAGAGGGCGCTGCTCCATTACTACGAGGTCAAGTTCGGCCGCGGGTGGGAGTACACCGTCAAGGCGCCGGTCACCCGCAAGCTGCTGCAGGCGGTGGGCCGCCTCATACGCAATGAGAGCGACGTGGGAGCGGCCATAATCATGGACCGCCGGGCCGTCCAGTTCTCGGCCCAGCTGCCCTCGGTGCCGTCGGAGCACCCCGTTAACGACGTCATCAACTTCTTCAAGGCAATGGGGCGCTGAGGTCCGCTGGATCGGTGTACGACACCGCTCCCTGCGTCATTAAATACCGAAGTGTTTTCTCCGGTAGGAACACCCATGACCGACCACCCAGTCACTCGGACCGTGATGATCGATCGTACCGCCAATCCTGCGCCCCTCGGCCTGATGGGCTTTGGGATGACCACCATATTGCTCAATCTGCACAACGCCGGCGTCATCGCCCTGGGAGGGGCCATCCTAGCCATGGGCATCTTCTACGGCGGCCTGGCCCAGGTCCTGGCGGGCCTCATGGAATGGAAGAAGGGGAACACCTTCGGCACCACGGCATTCACATCCTACGGCTTCTTCTGGCTCTCCCTGGTGGCCATCTGGCTGCTCCCCGCATTTGGGCTGTGGGAGGCGGAGAGCAAGCAGGCCATGGCGTTCTACCTGGCCCTGTGGGGCGTCTTCACCGCATACATGTTCGTGGCCACCCTTCGGACCAACCGGGGCATGCAGTTCGTGTTCCTCACCCTGGCCCTTCTCTTCTTCGGGCTGGCCGCCGGGGACGCCACCGGTATGGCCTCGTTGACCGTGGCGTCCGGCTATCTGGGCATCGCGTGCGGCGCCAGCGCGGTCTACGTCGCCATGGCCGAGGTGCTGAACGAGTGCTACGGCCGCACGGTGCTGCCCCTGTGGCCCGTGGCGGCCGCGGGCAAGGACGCTCCCGCCGCGGCGGAGTGAGCTCACTTCCCCTTCCTGCCGTAGGCCAGGCCATCCTTCCGGCAGGCGTCGACGCACCTGCCGCACAGGTAGCACTCGCTCATGCCTCCCTCGGGAACGGGCTGCTTCGTTGGACAGGCGCGTACACATCGTCCGCAGTCGTTACATCCCGGCTGCCGGCGCAGGCGAAGGATGCTTCGTCGGGATGCCACCTCAGAGATGGCCCCGAAGGGGCACAGCAGCCGGCACCAGGGGCGGTACACCACGGCTGAGGCGGCCAGGACCGCAACGAACGCGACGGTCGCCGCCAGGGTGAACTGCAAGCCGTAGAACCGGAACGGGTTGGCCGACAGAACGAACGGCGCGGCCACGGCCGCGGCGGCCATGAGCGCCGTGAAGATCCCGCGGACCATCCGGGGGCGGAAGCGGTCGATGTCGACCTTCCGCTCCGTGACCCTGGACATCAGCTCCTGGGCCGCCCCCAGGGGGCAGGCGTGGCCACAGAACAGCCGGCCAGAGACGAGCGCGATGGCGGTCAGCAGCAACAGGCCGATCAGCGGGACGACGGGGATCTGTCCGACGGAGAGGCCGCGGAAGACCTGAAGATATTGTGTCACCGGGTCGGGGACACCTCCTAGCAACAGACCCCCCACGATCACCGTCGCGGCCGCCGCCCCGATCGCCGCCTTCCGCCCCGCCACCCCCTTATTGAGGAGGAGGGCCATCACTATCATGATGATGAAAGCGTAACCAAGGCCGAGGAACATTGTATTCGGCATCATGCCCTCGCCACTCGGCGGGGCATTCTTTAAGCTATTGTCACTAGATGAGGGTGTCGGGGTTCCATATGCACTTCGAAGAGCACACCCTGGAAGTACTGCGCGCCCTCGGACTCACGCACTACGGGGCCAAGGCCTACTACGTCCTTACCGCCCTCGGCCCGCTGGGAGCGGCGGTGCTGGCCCAGGAGGCCGACATCCCGCGCTCCAAGGTGTACGAGGTCATGGGCCGGCTGGTGCGAGAGGGGTGGGCCACGGCCGTCGACACCCGCCCGCTGCAGTACCGCGCCCGGGACCCCCGGGAGGTGCTGGGGGCTCGGCGGGAGAGCCTGGTGGCCGAGGTGGACGCGGCCTCGCTGGAGCTGTCGAGCATGTTCAACCGGGCCGTGGAAAGAGAGCCCCCGAACGCCTGGATGGTGCGGGGCGAGGAGAAGATAGTCTCCCGGGCGAGCGACCTGCTGGAGCGGGCCAGGGAGGAGGTGCTCTTCCTCGGAGCGTTATACCTCCCGGGCGAGCTGGAAGCACTGGAGCGCCTGGTCCCGGAGGCCCGCCGGCGCGGCGTGACCGTCCGGGCGCTGGTCCGGGAGAGCATCACCACCGAGCGGGGCGAGGTCGTTCTGGCTCAGAGGCTTCGCCTCCTAACGCCGGATGTGAAGGTCATGTCCACTCCGGTGATCAAGTTCATCATCGCCGACCGGAGGGAGATCATGATCATGTTCTCTCTCGTCACTGGCGAGGTGGCCGACCTGACCAATGCCCTGGCCATATGGATGCCCAGGACGGAGGTGGCCGAGCTGATGCGCAGCAACTTCATGATGATGTGGGGCTCCGAAAGCCCGTCACATCAGAACGGTCTTCCTGGTCGGTCTGGGGAGCTTCATCACCAGCACCCGCAGCGTTGAGGCGCCGGGGTTGCGCAGGGTATGGGGGATCTCGGCCGGGCTCTCCACCAGGGTGTTCGGGCCGACCCTCTCGACCTCCTCCCCGATCTCCACCTCGCACTCACCCTCCACGACGTAGAACGCCACATCCACCGGGGTGATGTGCCTCTTCAGCCCCTGGCCGGGCTGGATGGTCAGGTGGGTGATCTGCCCGTGGTCGTGATCGTAGATGGTCTTCGACTCCACTCCGTGGGGGTTGGGCCTGGTCGACGCCTCGGACACCTTGGTGATGATCATATTGCCTTGGAGGCCACGGCGGGGACATAATGATGTCGCCGTCCTGCCGTTGCCAAAAATAATCTAGTGGTTAGCAGATTGGCCTCCCCCATGGACATCCTGACTGCGGCCCTCATGGGGCTGGTGCTGTTCATCCCCGCGTTGGTGCCCAACTCCGCCGCGGCCCTCTTCGGAGGCGGGACGCCGGTCGACTTCAACCGCACCTGGAGGGGCAAGAGGCTGCTGGGCGACGGAAAGACCTGGCGAGGGTTGTTCGGCGGCGTCGGCTCCGGCATATTGGTCGGCCTGCTGATGCTGGCCATCGCGCACCTGGCCGGTTCGGAGGACGGCTTCGGCTATGGCGTTTTCCCGCAGAGCGTGGGCGTCGTGGCATGTCTCGCCGCCGGCTCCCTGCTGGGCGACATGGCGGGAGCGTTCATAAAGCGCCGGCTGGGCATGGCCCGCGGTCAGAAGGCCCCCGGGCTGGACCAGTACGATTTCGTGGTGGGAGCGTTCCTGCTGACCCTGCTGGTGTACCCCTCATGGGTGATGTCCACATACGTCGAGGGGGAGGCGATAGCGGGACTCGTGGCACTGCTGATCTTCGTCCCGCTGCTCCACCGCTCGGTCAACATTATCGGGTACAAGATGGGCACCAAGAAGGAGCCGTGGTGACATGGTGGCAAGGATAAAGAAGGCATTGATCGACTGCGGGGCGCTGGCGTACGGCGATTTCACCCTGGCGTCCGGCAAGAAGAGTCCCTATTACATTGATATCAAGAAAGCAAGCACGGACCCCTACGTGCTCGAGGCGGTGGCCGACGAGATGGCCCGCCTGGTGCACATGGAGGGAATGGAGTTCGACCGCATCGCCGGCGTGGTCCTGGGCTCCATACCCCTGGCCGTGGCGCTGTCGCTGCGCACCAAGGTGCCGTACATCATGGTGCGCAAGGAGAGGAAGGACCACGGCACCGGGAAGCTGATCGAGGGAACGCTGCTCGAGGGCGAGAAGGTGCTGATGGTCGAGGACGTCATCACGTCGGCGGGCTCGGTCGCCGAGGCCATATCGACCGTCCGCGCGGCCGGCGGGGACGTCTCCATGACCGTGTGCGTCGTGAACCGCCAGGAAGGCGGAGAGAAGCGGCTGGCCGACATGGGCGTGGGGCTGCGCTCCCTGGTCACGGCCGAGGAGCTGCTGAAGTGAGCGCTCCTCACGACTGCGCCGCCTGCGGCCTGTGCGAGGGGCGCCGGAACGTGGTGTGCCCGGACGGGGACCCCCTTTCGCCCGTGGCCTTCGTAGGAGAGGCTCCAGGCCAGAAGGAGGACGAGACCGGCCGGCCGTTCCAGGGTCGCTCCGGCAAGGTGCTGGACGCCCTGCTGGAAGAGGAAGGCGTCCCCCGCTCGTCCATATACATCACCAACACCGTGAAGTGCCGGCCCCCCGGCAACCGCGTGCCTACCAAGGAGGAGATGGCGGCCTGCCTGCCCCACCTCGAGGAGGAGCTCCAGGGCCGCCGTCTGATAGTAGCGCTTGGCCGGACGGCCGCCAGGGACCTGCTGCGCCGAGAGGTCAAGCTGTCGGAGGAGGTGAACAAGGTGACCAAGGTCACCGTCAGGGGAAAAGAGATCGACATGGTGCTGACGTACCATCCGGCGGCGTCGTTCTACAACACCCGGGCCAAGGACGCTCTGCGGGAGACGATCAGGATCGCAAGGACCTATCTCGAGGGCCGCGGAAGCGCTTCCTCCACAGGAACCTGAAGTTCTTCCAGCCATCCTGCCAGGAGGACAGTTTGACCTCGCCCACGCGGCGGCGGTAGCGTATCATGACCTCCTTGGAGCGGAGCTTGCGGAACGCCTCGATCTTGATCTCCTCGGAGAAGGGCATGCCGTCATCCTCCACCCTTATCTTGGACAGCGCCTCGCGGCGGAACACCCACATCCCGCTCTGCGAGTCCCTTATGATCCGTCCGAACAGCAGGCGGGTGGTGAACGACAGCGCCAGGTTGCCGATCTTGTGCATGGTGCTCATCGCCCCCTCCTCCATGTGGCCGAAGCGATCGGTGGTTATGAACTCCAGGTCCTCCTCGTAGAGCGTCTCCATCAGCGGGATTATGCTCTCGGTGGGATAGGTGCAGTCGCCGTCCATGGTGGCAATGACCTCCCCCCGGGCCTTGGCGAACCCCGTCTTGTACGCCCGCCCGTACCCGCGGCGTGCCTCTTCCACCACCACCGCGCCCTTGGAAAGGGCGATCTCCCGCGTGCGGTCCTGGGACATGCCGTCCACCACGACGACCTCGAACTCCACCTTGCCCTCTAGGGCAGCGGACAGCTCGTCCATCACCTGGCCGATGCACTCCTCCTCGTTGAGGGTAGGTATGACAACGCTCAGCTTCAAAAGGACCGCCCCTAAATCCAGACCAGGTTAATTAATATGTTCCCTTTCGGACCCTGGCTAATTGGCCGGGACCTTTCGCCCCTCCCCGATCGGGTCCTTGGCAAGCTTGAACCCCACGTAGCCAAGGAGCGCCACCGCCAGCCTGGTAAGGGCCCAGAAGCTCATCTTCTGTTGGAACATCCTGATCGGGTCATACTTCCCCCACAGGTTGCCGTGCTTCATGGTCAGCTGCTTCCTTCCCGCCCCGTTCCAGAAGGCCTGCTTGTAGAACCCGTACACCGTGGACTTGGTCCTCCGGTACACGATGGCGTCCGGATTGTACACTATCCGGTATCCGGCGTCTACGGCGCGGTAGTTGAGGTCGATGTCCTCGGCGGTGATGAACCAGTTGTCGAAGCCCCCCACCTTGTCGATGACCTCGCGGCGGAACGCCTCGTTGGCCGATGGATACGAGACGTCGAAGCCCTTGTGCTGCAGCTCCACCCGGTCCAGGTCCTCCCACGCCTTCAGGCCGATCATGATGGAGCGGCCGGCCACGATGTCGGCGCCGGCCCGGAAGCTCTTCCTCATCTCCTTCAGCCAGTTGGGGTTGGCCAGATCATCGCCGCCGGTGAAGGCCACGGCCTCCCCGGTGGACTTCGATATGCCATAGTTGGTGCTCTCCCCCCGGCGCCCGGGCATGATATAGAGCTGGACGAACGGATATCGATCGACGTATCTCTGAGCGATCTCCCGCGTGCGGTCCTCGGAGCCGGCGTCCACCACGATGACCTCTATGGGCCCCTCCTGTATGACCATGGAGTCCAGCAGGTCGGCGATGTACCGCTCCTCGTTCTTGACGTTCAGGACCACGCTGATGAGCATCTGGTAAGATATGGAGCAAGGAAATAAAAAAGGTTCGAGGTCCGATGGGCGCCTTTCCGGCAGCGGGAGGGGGCGAACGGTCTCGGCGCACGGGCTGGTTGAGCAAACACTTATGCCCAAAGAGAAGATTCATAGCCCGCAATGAAGCTCTTGGCCACCTATCATTCCATCGTCGATTGCGATATCGGCGAAGGCACCGTCGTCAGGGACTACGTCAACCTGTATGGCTGCAGGATCGGGAGGGACTGCAAGATCGCCGCCTATGTGGAGGCGCAGAGGGGGGTGGTCATCGGCGACCGGTGCAAGATCGAGGCGTTCGCCTTCATCCCGTCGGGCGTCACCATCGGCAACGAGGTGTTCGTCGGACCTCACGTATGCTTCACCAACGACCTGCATCCACGCGCGGTGGGCGACTGGAACATCACGCCGACGGTGGTGGAGGACGGGGCGTCCATAGGCGCCGGCTCGGTCATTGTGTGTGGCGTCACCATCGGCGAGGGCGCCATGGTAGGCGCCGGCTCGGTGGTCACCAGGGACGTTCCGGCAGGGGCGACCGTGGTGGGCAACCCGGCGCGCCCCATCCGGAGGGCATGAGATGGCCAGGATACCGCTGGCCCGCCCTGTCATCACCGAGGAGATGGTCCAGGCCATGGCCCAGGCCCTGCGCGACGAGCGCCTGGTCATGGGCGAGAGCGTGTTCCGCTTCGAGGAAGAGTTCGCCCGGTACATCGGTACGGACCACGCCATATCGGTATCGTCCGGTACCGACGCGCTCACCCTGGCCATGCTGGCGCTGAACGTGAGGGCCAGAGAGGTGATAACCACGCCGTTCTCGTTCGTGGCCACGGCCACGTCCGTCGTCCACGCCGGCGCCACGCCGATATTCGCCGATGTCCTGGCCGACGGGAACATCGACCCCTCGGAGGTGATGCCCACCAGGGACACCGCTGCCGTCCTGCCGGTCCACCTGTACGGCAACCCGGCACGCATGGACGAGATATCCGAGGCGGCGCCCAACGTCAAGATCGTCGAGGACGCCTGCCAGGCTCATGGAGCGTCGTACAAGGGAAGGAAGTGCGGCGCCATCGGCGACGCTGGCTGCTTCTCGTTCTACACGACCAAGAACATGACCGTCGGCGGCGACGGGGGTATGGTCACGACGAACGATGAGCGCCTGGCGAACGACCTGAGGAAGCTGCGCGACTGCGGACGCGTGTCTCGGTATGAGCACGACGTCTTTGGCTTCACGTCGCGGCTGAACACGGCCAACGCCGCCTTCGGCCGCGTGCAGCTGCGCCACCTGGACGAGTGGAACGAGCGGCGGAGGGCGATCGCGCGTCGGTACTCCGAGCGGCTCAAGGACGTCATGGAGATCAAGCTGCCGCCGCTCGGCACCAGGGACGCGGTCCCGGTGTTCCATCTGTTCGTCGTCAGGTGCAACGACCGGGACTCGCTTGCCAGATACCTGGGGGAGAACGGCGTGGAGACCGCTGTCCACTACCCGATACCGATCCATCTCCAGCCAGCGTACCGCGACGCCTATGGCTTCGCCCGGGGCAGCTACCCGGCCAGCGAGCGGATGGCCGACACCGCGCTGTCGCTTCCCCTGTTCCCTGAGATGGACGAGGGGCAGGTGGACGAGGTGTGCCGGCTAGTGATCGAGCATTATGGAGGAAAGGGATGAGGCATTTCAACGTCGCCGTTCTCGGCGTAGGCTACTGGGGAAAGAAGATCGTGGACGAGTACAACAACATCCCCGGAGTGAACGTCCGGGCGGTGTCCGACCAGTTGGACAGGAACCTGGAGTTCTGCCGGGACCGGTACGGGGTGGAGAACCTGTTCCACGACTACCGCGAGGTTCTCGAGGACACGGCGATCACGGCGGTGAACGTCGCCCTGCCCAACTCCCTGCACTACCAGGCCACCAAGGATGCCCTGGAGGCCGGCAAGCACGTTCTGGTGGAGAAGCCGATCGCCCTCAGCTCGGCCGAAGGGAAGGAGCTGGTGGACCTGGCCGAGGAGATGAACCTGACGCTTTCGGTCGGACACATCTACCGCTTCAACAACGCCATGAACGAGGTGCGGAGGCTGGCTCGCTCCAACTTCTTCGGGCGGACCTTCTTCATGAACCTGATGTGGATGAACCTGGAGCCCCCCTACCCGGACCGCGACGTCATCGTGGACCTGGCCCCCCACACCTTCGACATCGCCAACTTCATCTTCGACGCCTGGCCATGCAAGATATCATGCACCGGAGCGGCCTATCGGCGGGAGACCATGGAGGAGACGGCGTTCATCTCCTCGGAGATGCCCGACGGCACCATGGCGCACGCGACCTTGTCCTGGCTGACGCCCAGGAAGGTCCGCCAGGTGGAGATAGTGGGGGAGAACCGCTCCGCCCTCATCGATGCGGTGACGCAGGAGGTCACAGTGTACGAATCCGGTTACACGTACCGGCTGGGAGTGGAGCGCAACAACACGATCCAGACGGAGCTGGTGCACTTCCTGCAGTCGATCGGTGACCCCCTCACGGAGACGAGGAACTCCGGCTCCATCGGCGTCCGCACAGTGGAGATGATCGAAGGGGCCAAGCGCTCCCTGGCCGAGGGTCGCCGCATCGAGGTGTCCCAGGAGCAGTGAGATGGGCGCGAGCGTCCTGATGCTCGTCACCAACGGCTTCCGCCCCGATCCGCGCGTGGCCAAGGAGGCCGAGGCGCTGGCCCAGGATGGACATGACGTCACGGTGCTGGCATGGGACCGCGAGAACGCGTTCCCGGAGCGGGAGGAGCACCGGGGAGCCCATATAGTCCGCCTGAGGACCGGCTGGGCCGGCTCCATGCTCTCGTTCCTCGTCAACTACCCGCTCTTCTTCGTCCGCGGCCTGATGGCCGCGCTGCGCCGCGACGACGACATCGTCCACAGCCACGACTTCGACACCCTGCCGCTCGGCTTCCTGATATCATGGATGAAGCGCATCCCCCTGGTGTTCGACGCCCACGAGAACTACGCTCAGATGATAGCGATCGACGCGCCATCCATCGTTCCCCGTCTGGTCCTCTGGCTGGAAGGCGTCCTGACCCGAAGGGCGGACCTGGTCATCACCGTCAGCGAGGTCCACGCCGCCCATATGCGGCCCAATGCCCGCCATGGCGTGGTACTGGTCGAGAACTGCATCAACATACCGGACGACATACCGGAGCCGCGGCCGGAGGGACGGGAGCTGCGGCTACTGTACGTCGGAACGTTGGAGCCGATGCGATATATCCTTGAGTCCATAGACGCCATCCGTGGCCTCGGCGGCTGCGTGTACGAGCTGGCCGGGTGGGGCCGCCTGGAGGAGGAGGTCCGAAAGCGCACCGACGGGCAGGTCCGCTTCCTGGGCTTCCTGCAGCACCGCGACATGCTCCGGAAGATGGCGTCCAGCGACGTGGTCATCTGTCTGCTGGACCCCTCCAACCAGAACTATGTGGGCAACTCGCCCACCAAGATCTACGAGGCCATGGCGGTGGGCGTGCCCGTTCTTACGACCGGGGGGACCACGAGCGGAGAGCTCGTCAGCAGGGAAGGCTGCGGCCTGGTGATCAACTGGAGCGAGGAGAACTACATCCGAGCCATCGAGGCGCTGCGCGACCCCCGGCGGCGGCAGGAGCTCGGCAGCGCGGGCAGGGCGGCCGCGGAGCGGGAGTACAACTGGGACAACATGAAGCGCCGCCTGCTGGACGGCTACCGCCAGGCGCTGCGTTCACGCTAGCGCGGCCTCCGGCCGCCTCGGCACGGAGGAGATCAGGTGCCGAGGCGCCATGAGGATGTACGCCATGAGCCGCATCTGGTGCAGGAACTGCCTGGGGTCCCTGTAGCGCACCGACAGCCGGACGGCGTTGCCCGGCGTCTCCAGCAAAGTGTCGATGTACCACCTCAGCGCCTTCGATACCGGCATGCGCCCGGTGCGGCCGAGGTTGAGGATCCCGGCGGCGTTCCAACCGCCCTTGCGGGCCAGGTCCTCGCGGGGATGGAAGTGGTCCACGAACGGGCGGGACACGACCCAGCGATAGCCGGAATCGAGCACCCTCTGGGTGATCAACCAGTCCTCCCAGGTGTCCATGTTCTCCAGGTCCATGCCCTCAATGAGCGAGCGCCTTATCAGGGTGGCGGAGGTCAGCCCCCGGTCGCCCGGCCTAAGGTCGAAGGTGTCTCCGCCGTTGAACCTCCTCTCGTAGCCGTCGGTGAGCATGTCCCGGTGCGGCTCGTGCACCGAGCGCACCGCCCCCTGCACGGCGCCCACGCTCCGGTTGGTCTTGTCCATGACCTCCTCGATGAATCCCTCCGGGAGCGAGATGTCGTCGTCAACGAAGGCCACCCATTCCGTGTCGCTCTCCTCGATGCCCTTCATGCGGGCCGAGCCAAGCGAGCGCGTGTCGGTCAGCACGGTCGCTCCGTGGCGTCGCGCGATGTCCACCGTGGCATCCTCCGAACGCCGGTCCACCACTATGATGCGGCTCGGCCTGAGGTTCCTCTCGACCCCATCCAGCGACCTTTCCAGTCTGGCCGCGGAATTCCAGGTGGGGATTATGGCCGATACCTCTCCGGCTCCCTCGGGACGTGTGTCATTGGGCGTCGTAGATGGCATGAACGCACGTTCGCCATCTATGGGACTTAATCCTTTTCCGTCATCATTGCGGCCCGACCCCGAAGGAGCGGCAGGGTCGGCGGCCTTGCCGGGCATCTCTCTGCCTCGGCCGCGCGGCGTTACTGGTCATTGTTGTTGAATCGCGCGCGTGCAATAATTATTATATATGCTGCTTTGTATTCCATTCTCTTGTCCGACACGCGTCGGACCTTTACGATGGGATGCGACTAAGGGCATAGCGCGTCTGATGCCCATTTTCGTCTCCTCCGTGTTCGGAGGCAAGATGTATCTCAGGCAGATCGAGCTGGAGAACTTTAAATCGTTCGGGAAGAAGCTGACGGTGCCCCTGCTGGAAGGCTACACCGCGGTGACGGGCCCCAACGGCTCAGGCAAATCGAACATTTCCGATGCCATACTTTTCGTTCTGGGGCCCAAGAGCTCCAGGGCCATCCGCGCCGGGAAGCTCTCCGACCTCATATTCAACGGCGGCAAGGACCGTTCGCCAGCCAGCTACTGCAAGGTGTCCCTGGTGTTCGACAACCGGGACCGCATGATGCCCGTGGATGAGGACCTGGTCCGCCTGACCCGCCTGATCAGGATGTCCCAGGACCGCGAGAGCTACACCTCGACATTCTACGTGAACGACAAGCGCTCGTCCCTGGGGGAGTTCGACATCCTGCTCAGCAACGCTCGCATCAGCGCGGACGGCTACAACTTCGTCCAGCAGGGGGACATCACCAGGATCACCACCATGTCCAACCTGGAGAGGCGCCGCATCTTCGACGACATCTCCGGGATCTCCAAGTTCGACGAGGAGATCGTCAAGGCCCGCGCCGAGCGGGACGAGGCCGACGCCAACATCGAACGCATCTCGATCATACTGACCGAGCTGGAGAGGCAGCTGGGCCAGCTGGAGCAGGAGAAGGAGGTGGCGCTGACCTACCTCCGCATGAAGGAGCGCCTGACGCTCTCGAGGGCGCAGATGGCCTACCGGCGGAGGGAGAGCTCCGAGGCCGAGGCGGTGGCCCTGCAGGGTCAGATAGAGAACTACGAGCGCACCATCCAGCAGCTCAAGGACCGGCGTCTGGAGATCGCCGACCGCATCAGGGGCCTCGACGCCCGGATGATCGAGACGGAGAAGGAGCTGCGGGACAAGGGGGGCCGGGAGTTCCAGGAGCTGCGGGAAAGGATCGACGACCTGCGCATCAAGGTGGCCAAGGCGGAGGACCGCGCGGCCCAGGCGCTGCAGTCGGCCGAGGAGGCCGAGGAAGGGGCCGCCCTAAAGAAGGCCGAGCGCGAGGAGCTTCTGCGCTCCGCCGAAGCGATCACCATGGAGGGCAGGCAGGCGTCCGACCGCCTGAAGGAGGTGGACGGGCGGCTGGGGTCGAGCAACAGGGAGCTGGCGGCCCTACAGGCCCAGCTGAGCGACTGCGACGAGGAGCTGGCCGCCCTGGAGAGGGAGCTGTCCGCCCAGGACCGCGATGTGCGTCATAAGGAGGACGAGCTGAACCGCCTGCGCATGGAAAAGGAGCGCCTGGAGGGCCGCCGGGACCGGTTCGCGGAGGAGCTGGCCGATCTCGACCGAGGAATGGAGGGTCTGGAGGTCGAGGTCCTGGACGCCGACGGCCAGATCAAGGAGCTGAAGGACTCCGACCGGGGCTCCGCCAAGGAGCTCAAGGAGCTGCAGGAGAGCTATCTCCAGAAGAAGAGCGCCGAGGCCCGGATGTCCCGTGAGGCCGATGAGCTGGAGCAGGCCATCCGCTCGCTGGGGCGGGAGCAGTCGCGCCTCAAGGCGGAGGAGGAGGCCGCCGGCGACATCGCAAGGGGATACAACCGCGCGGTCCGGGGGATACTGGAGGCCCGCGACTCCATGGCCATCCGCGGCGTCCACGGTACCATCGCCGAGCTGGCCGAGGTTGACGGGAAGTATGCCACCGCCATGAACATCGCCGCCGGGGGCCGGATGCAGGCCATCGTGGTGGACGATGACGGCGTGGCCGCCGAGTGCATCCAGCACCTCAAGAGGAACGGGCTCGGAAGGGCCACCTTCCTGCCGCTCAACAAGATGCTGGACGGGCGTCCCAGGGGGAAGGCCATCCTGGCGGCCAAGGAGGCGGTGGGCTTCGCCATCGACCTGGTGAGCTTCGACGAGAGGTACCGGGCGGCGTTCTGGTACGTGTTCGGCGACACCGTGGTGGTCGACACCCTGGACCAGGCGCGCCGGCTGATGGGCGGCGTACGACTGGTCACCATGGGAGGCGAGCTGCTGGAGGCCTCCGGGGCCATGGTGGGCGGGAAGGCCGACGCGTCCGGCCCCAGGTTCGGCGCAGCTTCCAAGGGAAAGCTGGAAGAGATCGCCGCCAAGCTCAACCAGGCCGTCCTGGCCGCCGAGCGGCTGGATGCAGAGCTCGGGACCGTAAGGAAGGAGATGGCGGCCCTGCACGAGCGAATACGCGAACTGTCGGGCGCGGGCGGCGCGTCCGGGGTGACGCTGAAGGCGCTGGAGTCCCGCCGGCAGGAGCTGCGCGGCAAGCTTGACAAGGCCCGCGGGGAGCGCGCCTCGAAGGCCGATGAGCTGCAGGCCGCGGCGAGGTCCGTGGCGGATACCGACGCCGCGCTCGTTCGCGGAAGGAAGGAGCTGGACGCACTGATCTCGGAGAGGGACGCTGGCCGGGCCAGGCTGGAGGAGATCGCTCCTGCCGAGCTGTCTCTCCGCCTGAAACAGCTGCAGTCCGACGTCGTATCGCTCACCGGCACGGCCGCCGAGCTGCGGACGATGGTGCAGACGCTGGAGGCCAGGCTGCAGATGGGCAGCGAGAGGGCTTCAGCCCTGGAGGCGGAGGAGGCCCAGCTGGCCGAGAAGGCGGAGCGCCTGCGCGCCGAGTCAAGGACGGTGGGCGAGGGGGGCATCAAGGCCAAGACGGAGCTGGCCGCCCTGCGCCGCATCGAAGCATCGATGGGCACCGAGATCAACCAGCTGCGCGAGAGGAAGGAGGCCCTGTTCCGCGAGAAGACCGAGCTGGAAGGCGAGCGCGACCGCCAGCAGAACAGGGTGGAGACCACCACCGACATCATCGTGGGGCTGCGCACCCGCATCGGGCAGTGCCATGACAAGGTCCGCGAGCTCATCGATGAGCTGAACCAGTACGGCGTCGAGGTGACGTCGCCGGTGCCGTCCTTCGATACGCTGAGGGATACCATCCGGCAGCTGGAGGCCGCCATAGAGGGCATGGGGGCGGTCAACCTCCGCGCGGTCGAGGACTACGAGGAGAAGGCCAAGCGCCATGCCGACCTGGGGGCGGAGACGCAGCGCCTGGAGGCCCAGCGGAGCGACCTGATGAGGCTGGAATCGGACCTCGACGAGAAGAAGAAAGTGTCCCTGTTCCAGGTCTACGAGGCGGTCAACGAGAACTTCCGCCGCTGCTACGCCGAGCTGTCGCAGGGAGGAGAGGCGGAACTGGTCCTGGAGAACCCGGAGCAGCCCTTCGAGGGCGGGCTCATCATGAAGGCCAAGCCCCGCCAGGGGAAGGCCTTGAGGCTGGAGGCGCTCAGCGGAGGGGAGAAGTCCCTCGCCGCCCTGGCGTTCATCTTCGCCCTGCAGGAGTACCAGCCGTCGCCGTTCTACCTCCTCGACGAGGTGGACATGTTCCTGGACGGGATCAACGCCGACATGGTGGCCAGGAGGGTGCAGAAGTCCTCCAAGACCGCCCAGTTCGTGCAGATCTCCCTCAGGAAGATCACTCTGACCAAGGCCGACCACATAATCGGCGTGACCAAGCAGGACGGGGGCATCAGCCACGTCATCATCCGTCCGAACATATCGGACATCAAGGACGTTCAGGAAGAGCTCAACATACCGGACGAGCGGATGGAGGAAGGGATTCAATGATGGGATGCGCAGGGGCGGAGAAGGTGCTGGAGCACTTGATGTTCCACAAGGCCATGATCGACGAGGGCGACCAGGCGGTCAAGATCGACCATTACCTGTCGGTGCTGGAGGAGGGCGAGGCGGCCCTGGCCCCCAGGGACCCCCTGGACCGCTCCCTGGAGACGGTCTTCGAACTGGTGCTGAGCAACGACCTCGATCCCTGGGACATCGACCTCATGAAGTTCGCCCGCCTCTACGCCGAGAAGGTGAGGGAGGAGGACGTCAACTTCGTCATCGCCGGCCGCCTCATGCTGATGGCCTGGTCCATCCTGCGCATGCAGAGCGAGGGGGTGCTGCAGCGCTCCGAGCGGAAGGAGGAAGAGCCGGAATGCTGGGACCCCGATTTCTTTGACATGATCGATGAGGAGCCCAGGGTCCGGCTGTGCATGCCCGAGGAGGTGGACCTGGACGAGGTGGTGCGCCACAAGGGCTTCCGCCCCGTGACGCTGGTGGAGCTGCTGGACGCCTTCGAGGACGCCAGCCGCGAGCGGGAGATGAACGAGCGCAGGGAAAGGGCGAGAGCGGCCAACCGCGCCAAGATGGACAGGTTCGACACCAAGGCCCACAATGACGACATGGAGCGGGATGTCGAAGAGGTGTGGCAGCGCATCCTGCGATGCGGCCCCGGGGCCGTCCGGCTGGAGGACATCTGGAACGGCGGGAAGGAGGACCTCGTGATGGTGTTCACATCCCTCCTGTTCCTGGCCCGCGGCGGGAAGATAGCGGTGTGGCAGGACGACCTTCCCTTCGGGCCGATATCGCTGGAGGTCAAGATGGACTGGGACATCGGCACCATTGAGGACGTGACCCCCGCGCCGCTGCCGGCCGCCAAGGACCGCGAAGCGGTGATGTGAAGTGAAGGTCGATCCAGCCAGGATCGTCGAGGCGGTGCTGTTCTCGGCCTCCAAACCGGTCAAGGTCTCGGAGATCGAACTGCAGACCCAGCTGGACGGGGGCACCGTGCGCAGGGCGCTAAAGAAGCTCGCCGCCCAGTACGATGAGATGGGCTCCAGCGTGGAGGTGGCCAGAACGGGGGCCGGATACTCGCTCATCCTCCGTGAGGAGTACAGGCCCTTCGGGCGCCAGTTCGCTCCCAAGGAGGTCCCCGACGAGGTCCTGAGGACGGCGGCCTGGATCGCGTACCATCAACCGGTGCTGCAGAGCGATCTGAATCGGTCGCTGGGCTCCCGCGTCTACGAGGACGTCAGGACGCTTGTCCAGCTGGGCCTGGTCCACGCCCGGAGGAAGGGGCAGACGCTGGAGCTGACGACCACCAAGCGCTTCTCGGAATACTTCGGCATAGAGGGGACCAGCCGGACCGCGGTCAAGAAGTGGATGGAGGAGAGGGTCAAGGGATGAGAGAGGGGGACATCGACGAGACGTACGGAAGGCAGGCCCGCATCTACAACGGAGCGAGGAGCCTTCTTCCTTCGTGGGCCAAGAAGGGCGCCATCATCGCCCTGGCCGGCCTGATGCTTGCGTTCCTCGGCTCCTTCGACGCATCGCCGTATTGGACGGGGTTCCTGCAGACCACCGGGTCCATCCTCACCGCCGCAGGCCTGTTCATGGTCATGTACTCCCTTCTCCCTGAATGACGGCCAGCATCTCGCTGCCAGCTCACAAAGGTTTAAATTCGGATGCCACAATCCCTTCAATAGTGATTATTTATGGTCCTGCCACTCGCACTTCTCGAAAAGTCCATGGATCACCGGATCTCGCTGCTTCTTAAGGACAGCCGTGTGCTGGAAGGAAAGCTTGCCGGCTACGATGACTACATGAACATGGTCCTGGAGGACACCGAGGAGCGCACTTCCGAGCAGACCCGCCGCCTGGGCACCGTGGTGCTACGCGGTAACAACGTGGTCAGCATCTCACCTCTCTGATGGCGCTGTGAACGCATGAAGGCGCTCATACTGGCTGGCGGGCTGGGCACCCGTCTTCGCCCACTGACCTTCTACATGCCCAAGCCCGTCGTCCCCCTGGCGGGACGTCCCCTGGTCCGCCATATCATCGATCCTCTGCCTGAGGAGGTGGACACGGTCATCCTGGCCGTTTCCTATATGAAGGACTACCTGGAGAGGTACTTCCAAGAGAACGATGTAGGCCGCGAGATCGTCCTGGTCAACGAGGACGAGCCGCTGGGCACCGGGGGCGCCCTCAAGAACGTCTCCCGGTGGCTGGACGACACCTTCTTCGCGTTCAACGGCGACGTGATATGCTCGTTGGACCTCAAGGCGATGCTGGAGGCCCACAGGAAGCGCCGTGGCATCGGGACCATGGCGCTGTGGTCGGTGGACGACCCATCGGCCTTCGGGGTGGTCGCCGCCGACGTCTCGGGACGGATAACGATGTTCCAGGAGAAGCCGGCTCCTGGGGAGGAGGCGTCGAAGAACATCAACGCCGGCGCGTACATATTCGAGCCGGAGCTGCTGGACCACATCCCCGACGGAGTTGTCTCATTGGAAAGGGAGGTGTTTCCCCATGTGCTGCACCGCGGTCTTTACGGTCATGCTTTCAAGGGATACTGGGTGGATGCGGGCACCCGGGAAAGCTTCCTCCGCGCCCAGCGCATACTGCTGGATGCAAGCGGGGGCAGGGTGGCATGTCCGGTGCGCCGCCTGGCCGGCGTGCACGTCGTGGGAAGCAATCTGATAGAGGCCACCCATGTGGAGCCGAGCACCATCGGCCCCAATGTCCACCTGGAGAGGGGAGCCCGGGTCGGCCGCGGAGCGGTCATCTCCGACAGCCTGGTGATGGCGGGCGCGGTCATCGGCCGCGGGGCGACGATCTCGGGCAGCATGATCGGCCCAGGAGCGGTGGTGGAGGACGGCGCGGTCATATCGGACACCATTCTGGCATAGGCGCCGGCGTCCAGGTTAATTTATTAAAGGAATCCCCTTTACGGAGCTGACTGGTCTACATGGGTTCGGGCGACGGTCTGCTTGAGTTCGTATCCGGAAAAGGCTTCAGGAAAGGTTGGACCACGTTCAACATAGCCTTCTTCCTGTTCTTCATCATCCTCCCTACTGTATTTATTCTGACCTATGCGGTGACCGACTGGTCGGAAATACGGGACCATGTGCTCAACGACCCGGCCACCATGGACCTCATCATCGGTGCGGTGGTGGTGTCCTTCGAGATCGCCGCCATAGTCACCGTCATCGACTTCATGGCGGGGCTCCCCCTCGCCTGGATGATGGCCCGGAAGGAGTTCAGGGGAAAGCAGTTCCTCGACACCCTCATCGACATGCCGCTGGCCGTTCCCACGGCCGCGCTGGGCTTCTCGGCGGCCATATTCTGGGCCGCCACGCCCAACCCGCCGCCGTTCTCCCTGGCCGTGATCTCCTCGCCCATGGTGTTGGTCATCCTGCTGCACGTGGTGTTCTCATACCCCTACATGGTCCGGTCGCTGACGGCCATCCTGGGCGGCATCGATGAGACGTACGAGACGGCGGGGCGGACCCTGGGGGCCAGCCGCCTCACCGCCGTCCGCACCATCACCCTGCCGCTGTTCCGCGCCGGACTGGTAACAGGCGCCATCCTGTGCTTCGCTCGCTCCCTGAGCGAGACGGGCGGCACCATCATCGCGCTGGCCACCCTGTACGGGCGCCGGATGGTGGAAGGGGACTTCCATACTGGACCAACTCTCATAGGTCTGTGGAAGGATGCCTCGGTGTCCGATGCCTCACTTCTTCCCGCCCTCTCCTTCGTCAGCATCCTCCTCATCCTCCTGGCCCTGGTGCTGCTGCTGGTGCTCAAGCTCGTCATCATGCGTGTGCGGCTGCCGATGCGCAAGGTGTGGCCCACCCCCGAGAAGCTGTTGAGCAGAGGATTGTTCCCCAAGCTCAAGGACTCCTCGGCCCTGTTGTTCCTATTCCTCATGGTTCTCGTTCCCTCTTTCTTCATCTTCACCTACGTTCTTACCGGCACTCCCTCACAGGCGGACTGGGGCCCCTTCGCCGACGCTCTGGTGACATCGTTCGTGATCGCTTCGGTGGTGACGCTGATCGACCTCGTGATGGGGATCCCCCTGGCACTGTACATAGCCAAGAACCGCTCGGGCAAACTGGCGCAGCTGCTGGATGTGCTCGTGAACGTTCCCCTCATCGTGCCCACGGCCGCGCTGGGCTTCTCACTGGGCCTGTTCTGGAGCAACTTCGACCCTAACGCCTCGGTCCCCATGGTGCTCATCATCCTCGCGCACATAGCATTCACCTATCCCCTGGTGGTCCGCAATGTGGTTGGAGCAGTGGAGGGCATCGATCCCGCCTTCGAGGAGACGGCCCGCACCCTGGGCGCCACGCCCCTGCAGAGCTTCCGCAGGGTCCTGTTCCCCATGATCAAAAGCTCCATCCTGGCAGGGGCCATCATGGCCTTCACCAGGAGCCTGGGGGAGACCGGGGCCACGCTGGCCGTGGTGGCCAGTGCCAATACCGCGCCGGTGTACATCGTTAACCTGGTGAACCAGCAATCCTACTACCTGGCGGCGATGGCCTGCATCGTCCTCATCATCATATCGTACATGTTCATGCTGCTGCTGCGCCGCTTCACGCGCGAGGAAGTGGTCTGATGCCGTCGGTGACGCTCCGGGGGATAGTGAAAAGATACTCTGACGTCACGGCGGCCGACGGTTTCGAGCTGACGGTGAACGACCGCGAGTACCTGTGCCTCCTGGGTCCCACCGGCGCGGGCAAGACCACCGCCCTGAGGGTGATCGCCGGGCTCACCGTGCCCGATGAGGGCACGGTGCTGTTCGACGGGAAGGACGTCACCTCCCTGGAGCCGGAGAAGAGGAACGCCGTGCTGCTGTCGCAGACCTACTCGCTCTTTCCCACCATGACAGTGGCGGACAACGTGCTGTTCGGGCCCGACATAAGAAAGGTCTCCGAGGGGGACAAGGAGCAGATGCTGGTCTCGCTGCTGGACCTGGTCCGCCTGACCAGCAGGGCCGAGTCCTATCCCCGCGAGCTGTCGGGAGGGATGCAGCAGCGGTGCGCGCTGGCCAGGGCCATTGCCACCAGTCCGGACGTGCTTCTGCTGGATGAACCGCTGAGGGCGCTGGACGCCCGGCTTCGCATCGACCTCCGCAGGGAGCTGAAGTCCTTGGCCCGGACCCTGGGGCTGACGGTGGTGCACGTCACCCACGACCAGGACGAGGCCTTGATGATGGCCGACCGCATAGCCGTCATGCGGGCCGGAAGGATCGTGCAGGTGGGAACGCCCGAGGAGGTGTTCAACGAGCCTGCCTCGCCCTTTGTGGCGAACTTCGTCGGCCAGTCGAACTTCTTCACTGGAACTGTGGTGTGCTCCGGTCCGGACGGCGCTATGGTCGAGGACCACCTGGGCCGGAGGGTCAAGGCCCGCCCCACCGACGTGCCGGAGGGGCAGAAGGCGGTGCTGGCCATCAAGGTCGGTCACACGCACATCCTCAAGCGGGAGGCGGCATCCCTCCACGGAAGGATCGAGAGGATGCTGTTCGAAGGACGGGTGGTCCACGTCGATGTGGACGTCGAGGGCGTGGGGCGCTTCTCTTCCAAGGTCCCCTTGAGCTACCATGGCCGGTACAGGGTGGGCGACGAGGTGGGGATCGGATGGAACAGGAACAAGGCCAAGATATTCCCCTATCCTGAGGGCGGCCTGCAGAACGAGCTGAGGGTGGACTAATGCCATTGGTGGAGCTGAAGGGCGTTAGCAAGCGGTTCGGCAAGGTGGTCGCATCGTCCAACATTGACCTGAGGATCGAGGACGGCGAGTACGTCACCATCCTGGGGCCCTCGGGCTGCGGCAAGACCACGCTCATCCGCATGATCGCCGGCATCCTGGAGCCGAGCGAGGGGCAGGTGCTCATAGGCGGCCGCGACATGGACGGCGTCCCCATCGAGGAGAGGGACATCGGGTACGTGTTCCAGAACATCGCGTTGTTCCCTCACCTCAACGTCCTGGAGAACGTTTCCTACGGTCCGATCGCGAAAGATGCAGGCCAGGAGGAGCAACGCACGGTTCCGGCGCAATACCTGGGACTGGTCAACCTCCTCGACCGCATGAAGATGTTCCCCTCCGCGCTGTCGGGGGGAGAGCAGCAGAAGGTGGCGCTGGCCCGGGCCCTGGCATCGGGGGCCCGCATCCTTCTCCTGGACGAACCGCTGTCGGCGCTGGATGCCAGGGTGAGGATGGACCTCAGGTACGAGCTGAGGCGCATCACGAAGGACCTCGGGCTCACGGTGCTGCACGTCACCCACGACCAGGAGGAGGCTATGACGGTGTCGGACCGCATCGTCCTCATGCGCAGGGGCCGCATCGTCGAGTCCAACACCCCGGAGATGATGTACCGGGCTCCGAAGGAGCTGTTCACGGCGAACTTCATAGGGGAGACCAACCTGCTGGACGGCGTGGTGGTGGCCAGCGGGGACGAGCGCACCCTGGTGGAGCTGAGGGACGGCTCGGTGATGGGGGCGCAGCCCGGCCGGTTCGAGCCGGGGGACGCGGTGGTCATCTCCGTTCGTCCCGAGTGCGTTCGTGTAGCGGATGACGGCCTCAGCGCGGTGGTGCGCTCCATGTCGTTCATGGGGACGTACATCCGGATCACGGCGGAGGCCGAAAGCGAGGACATCCTTGGCTTTGATGTCCGCGTTCCGAGGGGTAGGGATTTTAACATCGGAGACCATGTCCATCTGGGGTGGAGCATGGAGTCGGCATTGGTATATCCAAGGCCACCCGGGGGTATAGCGGAGGCGGTTAAGCTTGAATGATAGGAAGTCGTTACTGGAATGGTTCGGGGTCAGGAGAGAGTCGATGGTCAGGACCGGCATACGGAGCCACACCATCTCGGTGGGCGATGCCACCGCTGAGCTGAACAAGGCGGTCTCCGCGCTGTGCGGCAATGATAAGGAGGAGGCGATGGACGCGATCAAGCGCCTCCTCATGGCCGAGGACGAGGCCGATTCGCACGAGGCATCCATAAGTGCCGACCTCACCAAGGGGGACCTCGACGCCCGGGAGCGCGAGGACCTGCTGAGGCTGGTGCGGCGCATCGACTTCATCTCCGACTGGGCCAAGGAGTCGGCGCTCAACCTGCAGATGATGCTGGAGGCCGACGTCCACGTGCCGTGCGACCTATGGTCCCGCTATGCCGAGATGACCGACGCCCTGAACAAGGCCGCCAAGGCGCTGCTGATAAGCATCGAGAACCTGGGGGTCAACAACGACAAGGCGACGCAGAGCAGCCGGGAGGTCGAGAGGCTGGAGCATGTCATCGATGACCTATACTTCTCGACCAAGAAGGCCATCCTTTTCTCCGACACCGATCCGCGGGCGGTGTTCCTCCTCCGGGACATGCTGCACGGGATAGAGAACTCGGCCGACAGCTGCAAGGACGTGGCCGACATGATATACATCCTGATAGTATCTGATTCCCGCAAGGTCAGGTAGATCGAATGGCTCAACGACTTTTCGGGACCAACGGGGTGCGCGGCATCGTGAACGAGGACATGAACGTCCAGCTGGCCATGGACCTGGGAAGGGCCATAGGTACCTTCATGGGCGGGCGTGTGGCCATCGGCAACGATCCCCGCACCTCTGCCGATATGATCAAGAGCGCGGTGTCCTGCGGCCTCATGGCGGCCGGCGCCGAGGTCATCGACATCGGGATGGTCCCCACTCCGGTGGTGCAGTTCCACGTTAAGGACAACGGTCTGTCGGGCGGAGTCATGATCACCGCGTCCCACAACCCTCCGGAGTTCAACGGCATCAAGTGCGTCGATGCTGACGGGACCGAGATGCCCCGCCAAAAGGAAGAAGAGATCGAGCGCATCTACTTCCAGAGGAGCTTTCGCTCCAAGGACTGGGCCGGCGTGGGCACTCTGCGCCGCGCCACCGGGGCGGTCGACCCCTACCTACGCAGCGTGATGTCACTGGTGGATGCGGACGCCGTCCGCAATGCCGGTCTCAATGCTGTGCTGGACTGCGCCAACGGGGCCGGTTCAGTCACCGCCCCCAGGCTGCTGGACGATCTGGACGTGAGGGCCGTGACGCTCAACTCCAATCCCCAGGGGACCTTCCCAGGACATCCCAGTGAGCCAGTGGAGGCGCACCTACAGGACCTCATCTCCCTGGTGAAGGCGTCCGGGGCCGACCTGGGGATTGCCCATGACGGCGACGCCGACCGCACCATATTCGTCGACGACAAGGGCCGATATCTCTATGGCGACCGTTCGCTGGCGATCGTCGCCGAGCACATGGTCCGCGAGAACAACGGCGGCATCGTGGTGACGCCGGTGTCCTCCTCCATGGCCGTGGAGGACGCGGTCAAGCGGGCGGGCGGCGAGGTCGTATACACCCGGGTGGGCGCCCCCGTGGTGGCGAGGAAGATGATCGAGACGGGAGCGGTCTTCGGAGGCGAGGAGAACGGTGGCCTGATCTTCCCGCGTCATCAGTACTGCCGCGACGGCGCCATGACGGTGGCCAAGCTGCTGGAGATCATCGCCACCGAGGGCCCCCTCTCCGAACTGGTGGACCGCATCCCCCAGTACTGCCAGGACAAGCGCAAGATGACCTGTCCGGACGAGAGGAAGGGAACCGTGCTGAGCGGACTGGTGGAGCACTACCGCGGCGAGCGAGTGGACACTACCGACGGCGTCAAGATCTGGTTCGAGGGCGGATGGACCCTCGTCCGCCCGTCGGGAACTGAGCCGCTGTTCCGCATATACACCGAGGCGCGGACCGAGAAGGAGGCGGAGAAGCGCTCCTGCGATTGCCAGGCGGTGCTCGAGAGCCTCCTCGAGGAGCCATAAACTCTTTTCCACCGCTAGCGCGGGGTGCTAGAAACGAAAATATAAGCGATGCTCCCGCCGGATGGCGGAAGCGTTACCGGGCAAGGCCCGGAAAAAGATGGGCACTTAGACCTTGGTGATCTTCCGCTTGCCCATAGCCACCATGTACAGGACCTCCTCGCCAGACTGCAGGGAGTCCTTGAGCTCGGGATCGACGGGCAGGGTGAAGTTCTCGAACGTCTCCAGGTCCATGATCTCGGCCTCGTCCCCCATGATGGCCAGGATCTGCCCCTTCCTCTTGTCGATCATGGGCACCTGGATCTTGTGCTTCACGGGATGGACGACACTCCTCTTCTTGCCGTCGAATAGGCCCATGGCGTCGATTCGGCTCTTGGCCTCACCATGCTTTCCTGGTTTGGAGGTGTCGATGGATAGGATCTTGCAGGGCTCATCGTCGATTAGCATATAGCGCCCAACCTTGAGCTCCCTGACCTCGGCCTGCGTCCACATAATGTATCGAGGGAGGAATTAGCCCCCCTGTTATATATTTTATTGAACTCCCGGTCCCGAATGCGGCTGATGGAAGATCGCCGCGTTCGACGATGGGCCCTCTCACGTTCCTGTCTCGAGGGGCAGGAAGGGCGGCGAGCGGCCTGGGGCGCCAATATTGGCACATGAGGCCGTTCTGACGCCCTCATACCTCTGGTGCCATGGTAATCCTCATGCTCGGGCACCGGCGCGAGCGCCCATGTCAGCGTCCTTTTCCCCTCTTTCCAGGACGGTCCCGGCGCCCTCCCTGCCGGCCCTCCTTGGGACGCTGCGGCTTCCGCGGCGGCGGCTCCGGATACTTCTCCTGGATCTCCTCGACCCGCCGGGCGATCTCCTCGTTCAGCGAGTCCCCCACGAACTCCCCGCCATAGTAGTCCACCCGTGCCGCGATGGCCAGCTTGCCGCTCATTGCCCTTGCCACGTTGCCCCTCTGCCAGTAGGGGGCGCGGTGCACGGTAGGATGCTGGAACAGGATGCCATGCTTGGGCGGCCTCTTCCCCTGGCGGAGATGTGCGAAAAGTGCTTTCTCGGCGCCCAGCACCTGTATGGTCCCCGACGGCAGGACCGCCAGGCGGCGAAGGCCTCCGGCCAGGGAGATCAGGCGGGCCCCCAGGCTGGGCCCGACGATGGCCGATATGTTGGGCGCCACATCCTCCATCCTCCCGGCGATGTATGACTCCAGTTGCTTCTTCTCGTCGTACAGGGAGACCAGTGAGGCGGCGTATGTCCTCACCACTGCCAGGTCCTTCTCCTCCAGTTCAGCGCCGACCGACTCTAGCTCCAGGTCCAATGCGACCAGCACCTCCTCCCGGAGCCCCTTCTGGGCGATTAGCTCGGCGTAGCGCTCCTCGCGCGCATAGTCGTTCAGCTCCGGGAAGTGAAGTCCGTACCACTCGTGGAGGCGCTCCGACATCAGGTTGATCATCTCGATGAGGTCGTCCATTCCCCGAACGGCCTGCAGGATGAAGCGGTCGGCCGGCAGCGGCTCCCTCGTACGTATCTTTCCGAGCTCCACCATGGCCTTCTGCCTCAGCTGCTGCGAGTAGCCGTAGTCCTCGGCGCGGATGAACGACGAGTCGAGGAACTCGGGCCTGCCCAGGCTGGACAGCCGGGGCTCGGCGACCTTCATGCGCTTCACCGCCAGCCCCTCCTCCTCGGGAAGCAGCTCCCCCCTCTGGACCTTGGCCAGCTTGGCGGCGATGGCCACCGGGTCCTTCTCGAACAGCACCTTCTTGACGATCCTCTCCCGATCTACGAGGAAGACCCCGAACCACTTGGTGACCAGTATCATTCAGTTACCTCAACGGGCTCCCGGCCTTCTACTTTGCCATTGAGAGGATGTGCTCGACCTCCTGCTCTGGCAGGTCCTCGACGTCGCCAGTCCTCTCGACCATGAGCTGCAGGGCGGCCATGTACTCCATGGTCTCCATGCGGTTGAACGCATCCTGCAGGTCCCTGCCGACCGCCAGGGCCCCGTGGCTCTGCATGAGGCATGCCCTGGAGACGCCCAGCTGGCGCACCAGCTTGTCCGCCAGGTCGTCGGAGCCCGGCGTGCCGTACGCAACGATGGGGACGAAGTCGCCCAGCACCATCAGTCCTTCCGGGGTGAGGGCCGTCCTCAGCCGGCGGCCTAGGACGGCCAGGGCGGTGCACGACAGGGGGTGGCAATGAATTATCGCTCCCACCTCCGGTCTTGAGCGATATATGCCGGAGTGGAACGGCGTCTCCATGGACGGCCGGCCGCCGCCATGCTCTCCGGTCTCGATGTCCAAGCGGATCATCTGCTCCGGAGCGAGCATGCCCTTGCACGTGCCGGACGGAGTGATCAACATGGTCCTCTCGTCCAGCCGGCAGCTGATGTTCCCCCCGCTGCCGAACGTGAGGCGGCGCTCGAATGCCAGCCTGCCCGTGGCGGCCAGTTGCCTTCTGGCATCCTCCTCGTTCAAAGCCGTCCCGCCTCCTCCAGCCTGAACTTGCGCACCTTGTCGATCTCCGACGGCAGCAGCACGCCGGCCTCGGTGATGAAGCCGGTGACGTACTTTGCTGGGGTCATGTCGAACGATGGGTTGAGGGCCGCCGAGCCCTTGGGCGCCAATCGGGTCCGTCCCACCATGGTGACCTCCTCCTCGGCCCGGTCCTCGATGACGATCTGCTCCCCCGATGTCAGGGAGAAATCGAATGTGGACAGGGGGGCGCACACGTAGAACGGTATGCCAAAGGCGTTGGCCAGGATGGCCTTGTCGAAGGTGCCTATCTTGTTGGCGAAATCCCCGTTGGCGGTTATGCGGTCGGCGCCTACGATCACCATGTCCACTCCCTCCCGCATGAAGTGCGCGGACGCTCCGTCCGGAATTATGGCATGAGGGATGCCCTCGTTGTACAGCTCCCAGGCGGTGAGCTTCATGCCCTGCAGCCGGGGGCGGGTCTCGGACACGTACACGTAGATGTGCCTGCCCTCGGCCCACGCCGTGCGTATTGGGGCCAGGGCGGTGCCGACGTCCACCGTGGCCAGTGCGCCGGCGTTGCAGTGGGTCATGATGCGCGCCTCCTTGTCGATGAGGGCGGCGCCATACTTCCCGATGAGGCGGCAACGCTCGATGATCTGGTCGGCGTACATGTCCGCCGCCTCCACCGGGTCGTCCCCCAGCTCCAGCGAGCGTAGCATATGGTCGATGGCGTAGAACAGGTCATACGCCGTGGGGCGGGTCGACCTCAGCGTCTTGGCCGCTTCCCCCAGGTCTTCCTTGTTTACAGCGGCCAGGGCCATGCCGTAGGCCGCCGCCGCCCCGATCGAGGGCGCGCCGCGCACCGTCATGTTCCTGATGCACTCGGCCACTTCAAGGTGGTCATCCAGATCGATGATCCTGAACCTCTGTGGGAGGAGGCGCTGGTCGATCATGCGGACCTTGCCGCCCTCGAACCATACTGCCCTAACTTCCCTGCTGCTCTTGCCAGTAAGTACACGCATGCTATGATCGGCATGTCATTCCCCGGGGATGTAGAAAAATATTGGTGCCGCCGAGGGCATACGAACGTTCGTTTTTCGAGGGTAAGTAGAAATAATCTCAGAGCATTAAGCGGTCTGGTCTCATGAAGAAGGCTGCGGCTCTAGATGTTTATTCCACCAGCTCTGGTCTCAAGCAGATCTCCAATCCCGTGAGGCAGAAGATCTTGAGCGAGCTGCAGCGCCGCGACCTCAGCCTCTCGGAGATCGCCCAGCTGACCGGAAAGGCGCAGTCCACCCTGTCGGTCCATCTGGACAAGATGGTAAAGGAGGGTTTGGTCGCATCCCGGGACGACCCATCGGACAACCGCCGCAAGATATTCTATCTGGTCTCCAAGCCGGTCGGCTCCTCCGTCGTCCCGAGGGAGGACCTCACCAAGGCGGTGGGCAGCATCATTGACAAGAGCATCGGCAGCCCTGCGTCGTTCCTAAAGGGGGAGGTGCGCGCCCTGATCCTGGGCGTGGAAGCCATCGGCCTGAACATGGACCCGGTGCTAAAGGACGTCGGCCGGCAGATCGGCGCCCAGCTGGCCAAGCATATGCGGTCAACGGAGATCAAGCCGCTGCTGGAAGAGGTCAAGGAGTTCTACGCCCGCCATGAGCTCGGGGAGCTGAACGTATACTCCTTGGTGCCTCTAACTCTCATCATCAAGGACGATTACGACTGCTCCGACATACCTGACGTCGGCAGAACGCTGTGCACCCTCAATGAAGGCATCCTGGAATCCATCTTCGATGCCAAGACCGGCGTGCCGCTCGGGGTCACCCAGACGGAGTGCTTCGGCACCAAGTATAATTTCTGCAAGTTCGTGTTCGAGCCGACGCTCTACGACTGAGCGCCTCTCAATAGGGGCAGCTGTTGCCGTCTAGGTGGCTGTGCGAACAGAGCGGGTCCTCGGAATAGGCGCTACCGGCGAAGTAGAACGCGTTGGCCCGGCAGCCCCAGCAAAGGTCGCTGTCGCAGGCGCTGCAGGCGCTGCGATTGCTGCTGCGGTAGGGGGTGAAGAACAGGGATGACGCGTTCGACCGAACAATGTCTTCCAGGCTCTGCTCCCTGATGTTCCCGAGGGAGCGCCTCAAGGAATAGCAGGACGACAACCTCCCGTCCCGGGACACGAAGGCGCAGGTGCCGCAGTACTGCTTGGGGAAGTCCTGGCAGCCCATGCCGCGCCCGCCCAGGAACTTCTCGTCCCGATGGCGATAGGCGGAGCTCACGTCCTCCGCGCGGGGGAGGTAGGCATAGATGGAGCCGCGCTCGTCAACCGGCTTGAGGGACATCAGGCAGGTGCTGATGCGGTAGCGGCGGTACATGAAGTCCATAGTCTTCCTGACGTCCTCCGGCGTGTGGTGCGCGGTGAGCATGATCATGTTGGCCACGTCGCAGGGCGGTTTGCCCGCCTCCAGAAGCAGCTCCAGCCCGGAGATGGTGGCCCTTACCTGTCTTGGATGGTACGTGTAGCGGAGAGAGCTCAGCACCTTGGGGTCCAGGGAATCCAGGTGCACCATGACGAAGCCGTCCTGGGTGAGCTCGATGACCCGCTTCGCCGTAACGACGTCGTTGAGGCGGGGCCCGCACGTCCATAGGTTATTGGTCATGCCCGCGTACCGGACGCTCTGCATCAGCTCGATCCAGTCGGGCCTTTCCAGCGGATCCCCGCCCATCCAATCTATCTGCTTTACGCCAAGGTTGGCGGCCTGGCGGATCAGGCTCTTGAGCTCCCGGGTGGTGAGAGGTTCCTCGGCGTCCATCACCTTCGCGTAGCAGTATGCACAATTGGCCGAACATTCGTTGGTGCACTCTACCTGGAGGCGATATAGCTGGTTGCGCTCGAAGCAGACGTTCTGCGATCTCGCCTGTTCGGAACTGTTATTGAACAATACATCCAGTGCTTTTCCGCTCCTAGACAGGAAGGCACCCCCGGTACGGGTTGGCCGATTATAGATGACCGTTTAATAAGCTTTGGTGAACAGTTTAGCAGTTAGCCGATGATGTTCTGTGGCGAACCGCGTCCTCATGCCTATCCGTCCGATGCCCAGTCGGCGTCGCCGAACTCCTCGTACAGGAGGACATAGCCCTCATGGATCGTCAGGCCATACCGTTTTGCTTTCGATGCATCGTCCGTCAGCTTCCCCTCTTCGTCGGTAAGGATGATGGTGAACCGGGCCCCGGGATGGGCGCCGAGCAGCCCCTGCAGGTCCTCCCGCAGGCTCGCGAACTCCGTTCGGGTGAAGCCGCCAGGCATGGGCGATCTCCTCTCTTCTTCGCTCATCGCCTGCGGGAACGGTGTGGACATGCATAAACGTCACTGCCGCCTCCGAAGCATCGGTGCGCACCGATGCTTCGCTCACTCGGCCCTTGCGGAGCGATGCCGCCCCCCGGCGGCCGTTGGATGTGAACCAGGATCACCGGCGGCGCTCATTCCTCCGCCGGCTCCTGCTGCGTCACACAGTGGAAGCTGCCGTATCCGTACACCAGGTCGCGCGCGTAGATCGGCACGATGCGATGGTTGGGCATGGCCCGCTCCATGATCCTGATGGCCACCGCATCGTTCATGTCGTTGAAGGTGGGGAGCAGCACCACGCCGTTGCCGATGTAGAAGTTGCCATAACTGGCCGGCAGCACCCGGTCCTCCTCGGGCAGCGGCACGGGGGCGGGCATGGGGAGCGTTAGCACCTTCAGCGGGCGCCCCTCGCGGTCGCGGAAGTTCCTGAGGATCTCGAGGTTGGTCTGCAACACCTTGGGGTTGTGGCCGCCCCCACGGGGGGAGAAGGCGCAAACCACGGTGTCCTCGGATATGAATCGGGCGAAATCGTCGACATGCCCGTCAGTGTCATCCCCCTCGATGCCGGACTTCAGCCAGATCACTTCGTCGATGCCTATGTACTCTCTAAGGTATCCCTCGATGCCCTCCCGGTCGAGATGGGGATTGCGGTTCTCGTTCAGCAGGCACTGTTCGGTCGTCAGCACGATGCCGGCGCCGTTGACGTCGATGGAGCCTCCTTCCATGACTATGCCCGGGCGGAACGTCGGCAGGCCGGTGGAGCGGACCACGTCCTCGCCCGCCACGTCATCGTAGAGCAGGTCGTCGTACTTGGCGCCCCAGGCGTTGAAGTTCCACTTCACCGCGGCCTTCTTTCCGGTCTCGCGGTGCAGCAGGAAGGTCGGCCCGTAATCGCGTATCCACACGTCCGAGGACTTGATGTGGGGCAACAGCACGTTGCGCATGTCCGCCTCTGTCCTTTCCAGCATCTGCCGTACGCGCTCTTCCGTTTCCTCGTCATCGACAAGGATCTTGACCTTCTCCACATGGCTGAGCGCCTCGACCATGGAGCAGTAGGTCTGCTCCACTCCGGTGAGCACATCGTCAGGGAAGGTCAGGGGGTTCTTAGGCCAGGACAGCCAGGTGGCATCATGCTTTGCCCATTCGGCCGGCATGCGGTAGCCGGCGGCGCGGGGGGTCTGTTCCATCATGTCATCTCCTCTCGGTCAATCGGCCGTAGCATTCTGGGCGGCGGTTGCGGAAGAACCCCCACCCCTCTCGGACCTGGCGGCCGTGCTCCAGATCGATCTTGGCCAGGACGATCTCCTCGCCATTTCCCGCCCGGGCGACGGTCTTCCCGAAGGCATCTATCACAAAGCTGCCTCCCCAGAACTCCATCTTGTCCTCACGCCCGACGCGGTTCACGGCGGCCACCACCACGCTGTTGGCGATGGCATGGCCGCGCATTACGTTCTCCCAGGCCTGCTGCCAGTCGCCCTCCCACTGCTCTATGTTGTCCGACAGCCCTATGGCGGTGGGGTAGAACAGCATCTGGGCGCCCTCCAGGGCACATGCCCTGGCCGCCTCCGGGAACCATTGGTCGAAGCAGATGAGAGGGGAGATCCTCCCATGGGGCGTATCGATGGCCTGGAAGCCCGTGTCGCCCCTGTCGAAGTAGTTCTGCTCATAGAAGTTCTCGTCGTGTGGGATGTGGGTCTTACGGTACTTTCCCAGCAGGGAGCCGTCCCTGCCGTGGACGAGCGCGGTGTTGAAGAAGCGCTCCCCTGCTTTCTCGTAGATGGACCCTCCCACCAGCACCACGCCGTTGTCCCTGGCCATGGTGGAGAGGGCATCGGCGGCAGCACCGGGAACAGTATCATGGGGAACGTTCTCTCTATCCGACGCGCTCCCGAGCTCGTACTGCGGGAAGTACGGCGTGGTGAACAGCTCGGGAAGGCATACCACTTGGGCGCCGCCCTCCGCGGCCTCCTTGACCATGGCCGCCGCCTTTTGCAGGTTCGTTTGCGGATCGGACGTCATGCCCATCTGGACAAGGCCCAGGACAACATTATTGGTGTTCATGCGATGCCCTCGTGGTGATAAAAAAATCCATAATTAGTCTGCTTATATAGTTAATTGCCAGAGAACCCACTTTTTTAAGGCGGGCTGAATGCAGAAAGCGGCGTCAAATATCGATACGGCCACATCTGATAGGCTGTTCCGCACCATCAGGATACGATTGAGCGCGCCGCCGACCTGGTCCAAGCGGCTCGGCGGCATGCCCCACGTTAGCCGAACGCAGCGGGAGATGGGGCCGAAGGCCGCAAGGCAGTGAGGCTGAGTTCTGCTGCAAGCCCATGAAGTCGTTCGTTGGTGGCCGACCAGAGCCCTTCCCGGGAGGGGCGAGAGCAGGGCGAAGATCAGCCCCTTATCATCCCCAGGGCGACGGTTGCGCTCTTGCTCACATATGGGCTGCGGTCGTAGGTGAGCTTCTCCAGGCGCTCCGCCGCCAACTGGCTGCTCATGTGCAGATGCTCGGCGAACTGGCCCAGGGCCCAGGAGGTCGTCCCTCTCACCATGGCCTCGCGGTCCAGCAGAAGCTCGACCAGGAAGGCGACGGAAGAGTGCACGCCCACCCTCATGGAGGCCAGTTCCCCCAGCGCCCACGCCGCGTTCTCTCTCACTTCGGCATCTTCGTCCTCGGTAAGCGCGTTCAGCAGATCGAAGGGGCAGAAGGCCTCCACTCGGTTCTGGGCCATCTTGGCCGCTATCCGCGAGGACCGCCGGCGGTCCTCCACGTCGGCCGAACGCAGCAGGATCATCAGGCTGGGGAGGGCCGTGGCGTCCACGTCCCTGGACCTGGCAAGCTCGTCCATCCTCTTCAGCGCGGAGCGGCGGACCTCGGCATCATCGGATATCATCTCCAGGTTCAATCTTTCCATTTCAGGAGAGATCATATGGTTCACTCTTTCACGGTTCATTCTCCGGAAGGGGCGTGCCGCCATCGTCCGGGACGCGGAGATGCGCCCCCATGCCGGCGACGCTTCCGGGAGGACCTATCGGGCCGGTACCGGACCGCCGATGGCCCAGACGTCGCCCACCCCGCGCCGTCTGGCAGTAATCCTTGGAGACTTTATAATAGGTTGCGGCGCATCTAGAGCGCACGGGTTCCCTGGACGCCCCCGTCCGGGCGGCAGGCGCGGTGCTCCGCGGACGCTGCCCTTCGGAGCGACGGCCGCAAGAGCAGGGTCCGGCGTGACGGCCGCGGGCATCCGACGAGGCCTGGGACCACGATATAATGAAGAAGTTGTCTATTAGCACGAGCCCGACCTCCGAAACTGGTCGGGAGGGAGAGCTTCAATGAGCGTCGGCGAGCTCAGATGCATTGGTCTGGAGAAGGTGTATGATAATGGGAAGAGGGCGCTGTCGTCGGTCGATCTAAGCGTTCCCACCAAGGGCATATTCTCCATCATCGGCCGCAACGGCGCTGGCAAGACCACACTGGTCCGGATACTCGCCACTTTGCTGGAACCCAGCAGCGGAACGGCCACCATCGACGGCCTTGACATCATGAAGGACGCCGACGAGCTAAGGAGGAAGATGGCCGTCGTCCCCCAGGAGGGGAGGCCCCTGCCGTGGCTGACGCCCCTGCAGACCATATCATCGTATCTGATGTGGAGGGGGGAGAGCTATCGCGTCTCGCGCCGGAAGGCCGAGGAGGCCCTGGCAATGGTCGAGCTGCAGGACGTCTCCGACAGGCTCAACTACAAACTGTCAGGCGGCATGAAGCGCAAGACGCTACTGGCCATGGTCATGGCGTCCGACGCCGAGATAATCTTTCTGGACGAGCCGACGACCGGCCTCGATCCCATCTCCAGGCAGGTGGTATGGGACCTGCTCACCGAGATGGGCCGGGACCGGTTCCTGTTCCTAACCACCCATTATCTGGAGGAGGCCGAATCGGTGGCCGATCGCATCGGCATATTCGACGAGGGCTCCCTCCTTGCCCTGGGGAACATGGACGAGCTGCGGGCCAGCATGAAGTATCAGTACAGCGTGCGGGTGTCCTTCGGCACCGATCTACCGGAGATCGAGGGTAGGGTCCTCAAGGGCCACGACGGCCGGGTGCAGATGCTCACCACCCGTGAGGAGGCCATGCGTCTTTCCGACCAGTTCATCGGCCGGGACATACAGTTCTCGGTGAACCCCGTGACCCTTGACGACATCTTCTACAACATCGCCGGAAAGGACATACGCAACGATGCCGGAGGCGACGAGGGAGGCGGGGCTTGACGCGCGTCGGGAACCAGATCATGGCCTCCATCCTGGTCAACGCCATCTACGAGATGAAGAACTACCCGGTGGTGCTGCTCAACACGGTCCTGTCGCCCCTGTCGTTCCTCGTCCTGATCTTCCTGATCAGCGACGGGGCGCTACTGGGGGAAGCCATCCTGGGAGGGCTCATCATGTCGATGTTCCAGAGCGGCATCTCCCTGCAATCGGACCTATCCCATCTCAAGAACGATTTCAAGCTGCAGGAGATCGTGGTGAGCTCGCCTACCTCCTCGGCCGTCTACGTGGCCGGCATGGCGCTGTCCGAGATCATATACTCGTCCCCGGCCATCATCATCCTGTCGATACTGTTCGCGCTGGTGATCAACGTCCCTCTCATCCAGGTGGCGGCCATCATAGCGGTCCTGCTGATGGTGTTCCTCTCGTCCGTGGCGCTGAGCTTCGCCCTGTCCACCATCTCCACGGACATCGTGCAGAGCTACTCCTTCAGCCGGTTGATCACCATCCTGTTCACCTCCCTGGCCCCGGTGTACTACCCGGTGACGCTCATACCCGAGCCGCTACAGCCCCTTGCCTACCTGTCGCCCACGACCTACGCGGCCCAGCTCGCCCAGCACTTGGCCGGGCTGACCCAGGTGGCGCCCGGGATGTTCGCGTTCGACTGGGCGGTCCTGCTCATGTTCACCGCCATCTTCCTGTGGGTCGGTTTCCGGAAGGCGCGGTGGAGGGACGTATGACGGCGAGGCGGCTCCGATCGCTGCGCAGCAGTCCGTAATAGAGCTGGTCCTCGAACCTCCCCCGGAAGGGGATGCGCTGGCGAAGCGTGCCCTCGTGCCTGAAGCCCAGGCGAAGCAGAAGGCCCCGGGACGCAGCGTTGGACGCCAGCGGGGCGGCCTCGATCCGATGCAGCCCCATCTCATCGAAGCCGTATGCGAGAACGGACGACAGCGCCTCGGTCATGAGCCCCTGGCGCCAATACGTGGGATGCAGCTCATAGCCGATCTCGGCGCACCGATGGCCCTGGCCGAAGTTCCAGAGGCAACACTCGCCGATGGTGATATCATCATTCCCGAGGGTGAGCGCCCAGGTCATCGACTCGCGCCGCGAGAGGCCGTCGAGAGCGCTCCGTATCCATCTGGCAGTTTCGTCCATCGATCGGTACGGCTCCTGCCCGTACTGCTCCGTCACGAGCGGGTCCGAACGGATGGCGAACAGCGCCGGGGCATCGTCCTCCCGGACCGGGCGGAGCAACAGCCGCTCGGTGGACAGCGTCACCGGTCGTTCGAAGATCTCATCCAGGTTCACATGTCCCGGAGGGCGGTATGGATGGATTATCCTTTCCGACCGGATCTCATGGACGGTCAAGAACTGGCGGCCGTTTGGGATCGGCCGAGGCTCCGGAGGCATGGCCGCCCTATTCGCCGCGTACTGGGCCTCGTCGCATCCATGGCCGGCCCCGCCGGTGAGATGCAGCGCTGGGTGCCGCACCGTCGCCCCTTCATCATTTAGAGGCTCGGCCCTCGTACGGGCGGTCATGGGGATTTGACCGCCCCGTGATGCGATGCCGCTCGTCCCGGTAGCGCTCGGTCGTGTAGGCGCCCAGCGGGAGCTCCTTCCCATGGAGCGCCCGTTGAATGTACTGCCCGCAATTGCTGCCGATCCGGTTCTCCTCCACCTCCCCTATGCTCAGGATGACCTCGAAGCCTTCCCTGGCGAACCCATCGATCAACGCCTGCCCCGTTCCAGGCGAATAGGGATCGATGACCGACCTCAATCCGCCATCGAAGGAGCGCAGCGTGGGGTTCAGGGGGGTCAGCTTGATCAGGAACCGTTCGGGGTCGAAGCTGTCCCGGATGACCGCTGGATCGATCGAGCATCCGGCCATCGGAGCGAAGTTCAGGGTCACCTTGCGGTCGCCCCGGACGGGGCAGCAGAAGCGTTCGCCGAAGGCCGCCATCTGCTCGAACGTCCATGTTCGTATGGGGATGATCTCCCTTCGCTTCTCTGGATCGGTGGTATGGATGGAGAACTGCAGCTGGAACCTCCCCGCCTGGTAGTGTTCGTTCTTTATCCCCAACAGCTCGTCGAAGAACCTCCCCGCGCGAGCCGGGGCCACCGTGGAGAGGGAGACCAGCAGGCCCGGGGCATCATAGATGGATGGCAGGAGGCGAAGGGCCTCCAGGACCGCAGGGTTCAGCGACGGCTCCCCCATCCTGGCGAACTGGACCTTGAACTTAGAGCTGCGCACCTTGCGATCGGGGTATCTGGAAGACACCAGCATATCGATCTGGGCAAGGAGCTCCTCCCTGGTCAGGGGCCCGGCGTACTCCCCGCCGGCGTCGCACATCGCACAGCCCACCGGGCAGCCGAACATGGAGGAGACGATCAGGACCCATTTCTCCTCCCGGGGGATGGGGGGTTGGAGGGCCTCCACGAACTCCACCACCGAACGGGGGTCGTCCCTCATCTGGGCCACCCATACTCTCGCGAGCTCATCATTGCCGTACCTCTCCAGGATCCTCATGTCAGCGTCTCCTCAGATATTGTTCTGCCAGCATCGCCGCGGTCAGGCCGCTGCCGACGGCGATCCCCACCTGCCTTTTCCTATCGGACGCCACATCCCCGGCCAGGTAGAGCCCCGGAACGCCGGCCGCATGGATATCGTCCGATCGCAAGAGGGCGCCGAGGGGCGGCTCCAGGATGTCCAGCCGAGGCTCCCTGCCGCAGGCGATCAGCAGGCGGTCGGCCTCGACGGGGTTTGCTCCATTCAGTTCAAGCCTGAGCCTCTCCCCGCTCGCGACCCTCGTGATGGAGCGTCCCTCCATCACCCGTATGCCGCCCCGTTCCGCCCTCGCTCTGAGCAGGGGCAGGCAGCGCGCCCTCGAGCGGCAAACTATCGCGGTTCTATATCCTCTGTGGCAGAGGCTGAGCCCGAGGTCGAAAGCGGCGTCCCCGCCCCCATAGATCACGATCCTTTCCCCAGGCTCCGCCCTCTCCAGCAGCTCCAGCAGGTCATAGAACACCCGGTGGCCCTGGGCGGCCCGCGCCCCTTCGATGGCGACCATCCGGGGCCTGGTCCCGGTAGCGACGATGGCCACTCTCGTTCGATGGGCCTCGACAGGGGTCGAGACCGTGTAGGTGCCGTCGTCGTTCCTAGATATGCACTCAACCGATGCCCTCACCACTGAGCCACCCACGGAATGGAGATGCTCGATGAACCTATCGATCAGTCTGGCGGCGGGGATGCCTTCAGGGAACCCAGGATAGTTCTCGATCATCCCCGCCCGTCGCAACAGGCCGCCCGGGGCATCCTCCTCCATGAGCAGCGGTTCGAGTCCCGCCCTCCAGAGGTATATTGCCGCGGAGATGCCTGCTGGTCCGGCGCCAATGATGGTCACCTGCTTCATCTCATCCATCCTATCACTTCTCTCGTCGTGGCAAGGAGCGCGAAGCCGTCGGCAAGGGATCTGAGGCTTCCAAGGTGGAGCTCCTCGTCCTTGGTGGCCGTGGCATCGACGATGAAGAACACCTCGCGGTCGCGCATGAACGCGTCGCGCGCGGTGGACTCGCAGCACAGATGGGTCATCACGCCCACGATGATCACTCTGGTGATCCCGAGCCTCTCTAGGATGTGTTCCAAGTCGGTCCCGACGAACGCGCTGTAGCGGGTCTTGCGTACGACCTCCTCGTTCGCCAGCGGTCTCAGTCGTTCATCGATTGCCGACAGAGGGTTCTCCATCGTTATGTTCTCTCCCCACCAGTCGCTCATCCTTCCAGGGTCCTCGCCCCTAGCCAGTGCATGCCTGGTAAAGATCACCGGAAGTCCACGCTCGCGGAACGCGGCGAGGATGAGCTGGACGTTCCTGACGATGGCGTCAGCCTCGGGAAATGAGGCATGGGAGGAAGGGTCGGTGAAGTATCGTTGCATATCGATGACGATGAGGGCGGCACCGTCCGTGGAGAAGGGATGGCTGACCGTCCGGTGTCGGTGAACGTATTTCTGGACCAGGCTTATCCAATCCTTTGACGCCTTTAGATCTTGAGGAGCGGTCATGTTAGCTGTCGCCGATGAACGGCCGACCCGTCCGCCGTTTCCTACTGTTTGTAGAGGCTGGAAACCGGAAAACAATGCCTCGTCTCTACGTATCTGTCAATCCGCCAGAGCATGATATAATTTTCCACGAGGGCCGGGAGCTGCTTCTCAAGCTGGGGCCCGCTGCCGCAGGACCCCCTCCCTCGTTAATACGAGAGCGGGAGTTTAGGATCTAACGGAATAGCTGTTGTCCGATATCCTCTCGATATCCAGCAAATGCACTAGAGCTAAGAACGCAATATTGAACGAGCTCATCGAGCATGATCATTTACAGCTCCCAAATATGGATAATGTAATCCTGTTCGATGTAGATCTGATATTCATGGATCCCTGGCGATAGAGGGGTGATGGTCACCGTGATGGATGTACCATCATCATGCACATATTCACCATCAGTCCCACGGTACCAATCGGAATAGTTGCAAGTGATGGCCTTCGTCCCAATGACTGTCGTATCGACCTCGGGTGACAGCATCTCCGGCAGAGTTAGATTATGTTCCGGCGAAGCAGATATCGTTATGTTCTGGCCCAAAGCAAGGCTATAGAACACGCTCCGTTCGGCGACGCTGCTCGGATCGATGTAATCCGCAGCTATCGTTTTGTTCGATAAGGTATTCGTCGGATCCAAGGAACTAATGGAGAGCATGCTCGATTCTATCTCGTACTTGCCGTCTGAGATATCGTAATATGCTCCTGTGATGTAACCATGTAGACCATTCAATATTAACGATCCGTTCTCACTGGTCTCATTGATCGTCATTTTTCTGGGATTAATGCTGGTACCGATGCCGGTCGGGCATGTGAAAGAATATTGGTTCAGGTTCTCGATGTGCGTCGATACTTTGACCTGAGTATTGCCGCCCGATGTGCTTGCAAGCACGATCGGCCCTACTGGGAGGAAGACCTTGGTGTTGTTGACGAGCACGAAGTTCAGCTCAATCGCCGACCCTCCCTCGGTCAAGGTGATGTTTCTGCCTTGAGTCCACCGGGAGTCCTGTGAAGTGTAAGCGACGCATAGTACCTTTCCCGGTATGCCGAAACGTTCCGTACTCAATTCCGCCGAGAATCGGCCATTATCATCCGTCGTCCGATACTGAGTGTAACCTGTCACTGTTTGCATTATTCTATGTCCAGCTTCCTGGAAAACAACGGTTGCATTGGCCAGCGGTGTTCCGTATTCATCGGTCACCTTGCCACATACATGCACAGATGTTTCTCCGCCCCTTGCCGGATTGTACGCTAAAGCGGCGAGCATGATGACGAATGTTATCGACAATACGACAATAGTAACGGCCTTTGATCTGATTCGGTCTCTCATACTCCTCTGTGATTATGTATCATCTAGTCCAATCATATGTCTTGTCCTTCATTTTCGAAATTGTATAATGAGTGTTAGTATTTATCCTAAACTCCCGCTCTCGTATTAACGAGGGAGGGGGTCCTGCGGCAGCGGGACCC
>ENA-UOOM01000093-UOOM01000093.1-fermentation-metagenome-genome-assembly--contig:-NODE-93-length-110547-cov-9.414591_pt1 | contig 110547 bp, 107 predicted proteins | sample MGYA00245781_ERZ724031 | MGnify/ENA primary metagenome ERZ724031 (study PRJEB28704, sample SAMN03018317) | fermentation metagenome | biome: anthropogenic terrestrial biome; feature: soil...
CAACGCCGGGCGAGCGGCGTTGCTCGCTAGCGGTGGGTGATTTCTACAGAGCAACTCTATGAGAGGGCATGTCCCATTGAGAGGGGGCCAAGCTTTGGTTAAGGTTAAATGCAGCGGGATCGAAAAGAGAGGATGCTTTGAAAGATGGAGGTCCGAGTTCGACGCGCCGCAGATATCTGGTGTTGGCCACCATGGCAGCGGCCATGCTTGTGGCGATACCATCATTATTCATTGACGGTGCCATACTGGCGATCCTCTTGGCAGCCTTGCTCCTTCTTAAGGAATTAACGGACGTGCAAGAGAAGGGAACGGCCGTGGGCCGTGCCATTCTGAACGGTGCTCTGTTGACGTTCGGAGCATTCTTCATTTACAACATAGGCACGATGCTCGTGCTATGACCCCAACCCACTTGAGCCATCGTTAATCTCAATCAGTAAGGATAAATACGCATCGATGAAGTAGAACAGGACGACTTGATGGCTCAGTAGTACGTCGGTCTAAGAGCAGTACGACAGAGAAGGTGCGGCTGTGAAGATTGCCATAGTGTCCCCTCTTTGGGGGCCTGCATATCCCACAGGGTCTGGAGTGTACGCGTATGAGCTGGCTACGCGCATGGCGAATCTAGGGCATGAGGTCCATGTATTCACGTCCCAGGTGGGAAATTTCCCCCCCATGGACCTGCCTGCCAACCTGCACCTGCGGGTCTTGCGCACCTACAACATGATGTGGGACATGAACCCCATAGCGAACGTTCTTCCCATCCTCGTCCGCGAGGACTTCGATGTTGTCCATGTGCACTCTTACATATTCTTCATGTCCAACAGCGCTGCATTGGCCCGCCTGATGCGAAGGTTCCGATACGTGCTGAACTTTCATGGAGGAATAAGCCACAACGGCATGCCTAGCTCCTGCTCAAGCAAGATATGGATAAAGGACCATATCTTCGACAGAACGCTCGGAAGGGTCACCGTCAGGCTGGCTGACGAGGTCGTGAGCGTCTCGAAGAGCGACATCTCCCTGATCAAGAGCACCTTCGGGGTGACCGCACATTACATACCCAATGCGGTGTCGACGGAAAAGTTCAACCCGGTCGAGAACGGGTCCCGCGTCATCACCTATGTGGGCAAGTTGGAGCGATGGAAGGGGGCGGGTGACCTCTTGAGCATATTCAAGAAGGTCGACAAAGAGGTCAGGGACGTGAAGTTCCGGATCATTGGCGACGGTAGTCTCGCGGGCATGTTCCGCAAATCGGGCATACCCCTCGAGCTATTAGGGCATATACCTCACGAGAACATGCCTGCGTACTACCAGGACTCCGCGGCCTCCGTGCTCCCGTCGTACATGGAAGGGGCGCCGACCACCTGCATGGAGTCACTAGCCTGCGGGGTGCCCTGCGTCGCCACCAACGTGGGCGACACACCGGAGATCGTGTCGGACGGAAGGACGGGGTTCCTGGTCGATCCAGGCGACACGGATGCGTACGCATCGCACCTCATCGAGCTCCTAGAGGATAGGACGCTCAGACACCGGATGGGTGCTCAAGGCAGACAGCATGTCATCGATCATTTCAGCTATGACCGGGTGGTCGAGCAGATGTTAAAGGTCTACAACCGATGATCACACATGGGACGTGAGAAAGGGGCGCGGAGGCATATGAGGCGGCCCACGTCAATTATTTATCTAGTTCGTTCCGATGTTAAATAAGTGCACGGGAAGAGGCTGGGGATCCTGACGTTTCCAATAAGCGAAGCGGGCACCATCCCCCTCTCGCAGCTCATTGACATACTGTACATGGGAGCCGAGAAGCTCTACCTGCTCACAGGGGGCAGGGGATATGACCGTTTCAAGGACGACAGCAGGGTGATGGCGTACGACATTCATCACGCTGCAGGCAAAGGCCGGCTGAAGAGGGCGCGCCAGTATCTAAGGACCCAGATGGAGATGGCCTATCGGATGGTCAAACTGTCCGATGAAGTGGATGAATGGATTTTTTTCATCGGAGGTGACGGTTTGTTCATACCCATGATGGCCATGCGCTTGATGGGCAAGCCTGCGACGCTCACGTTCGCCGGTTCCAATTACAACTCGTACGCCTCCACCAACGATGCGTTCTCGGAACAGATGCGCCTTCTCACCAACATCAACTGCGCCCTGGCCACCCGGGTGGTGTTGTACACCCCCCGCCTGACCGAGGAGTATGGCTTGGAACGATGCAAGCACAAGATCATAATTGCTCACCGGCATTTCGTGGACACAGACACGTTCCGCCGGACACGGGCGCTTGGTGAGAGAGGACCTCTGATCGGGTACGTGGGGCGATTGTCCGAGGAGAAGGGGGTTAGACGCCTGGTCGAGGGTTTTGCTCAGATGTCGGATCGAACGTCGGAACTCATGATAATTGGTGATGGACCGCTTCGAGAAGAGCTTGAAGCGCTCGTCGACGCCAGTGGCCTGAGCGGAAGAGTGCATTGGGCAGGATGGGTACCGCATGATGAACTGGGAGAACGGTTGAACCAGCTCCATCTGCTGGTCCTGCCCTCATATACGGAAGGCCTCCCCAATGTCATGTTGGAGGCCATGGCCTGCGGCACCCCCGTCCTGGCCCCGAAGGTAGGTTCGATACCTGACGTGCTGGAGGACGGGTCGACAGGGTACCTTATGGATGATAATGACGCCGCTACCATATGCAAGAGCATGCAGAGGGCGCTGAACGATGAGACGCTGGATGAAATAGCTGAGAAAGGCATGCACATGGTGATGGAAAAGTTCAACTTCCGCTCCTCGGCAGTATTGTGGAAAAGCATCCTTGAAGGATCGAGCGGAACGAGGTAAGCATGCCCCGATGGGCGAATGGCCTTGACCGCGCGCTGGCCCCCATAGGGGTCGGAGCGGCAGCATTCCTCATATTTTATACCTTGTTAATGGGTCTTAGCCCCCAGTATGTTCTGGTCGCAGCCCTGATGGCCGTTGTCTGCCTGTTTTGGTCGCTCCAAAGAAAACGGCTTCACCTTCGTGAGTTGACCGATCCCTATGACGGGCTCAACAGAGCAAGGCTCGCCCTGGCCACCATATTCTTCGTCCTATTCACGCTGAGCATTCTATCAGTCTATTTCAGAACTTCCCTGTACGAGCGGCCGGTGGAATACTTCGTCCTGACCGCCCTGATGGTAGGGGCGGTGGGAGTTCAGACCCTCACGTCGAAGGGGAGATGGACGTACCTTGCGCTGGTGCAGATCATCATCATCGGACTGAGCCTGGCATGGTCCCAGCTCTTCCTCTTCCCGGGGGTGATGCAGGCAGACCCTTGGTACCACCAGTTGTTCACGCAGTTCATGCTTGCCGAACAGCGGATCCCGGATTTCTCCTATGAGCACATACCTCTCTTCCATCTCCTGGTGGGCTCGACGTCCCTGGTGGACCAATTGGATTACAAGGCCGCGATGACCCTGTCGGTGAGCCTGGGGCAAACCGTCGTCCTGATCCTGTTCACATTCCTATTGGGAAGGTCTCTGACGCGAAGTCCGCAGCTCGGTTTGCTCGCCGCGCTGGTCCTTGCGTTCTCTGATCACGAGATAATGATGGCTGCTACAGTGATCCCGGGTTCCCTGGCCGCGGCGTTCGTTCCCGTGATCATCTATATGCTGGTGAAGGTCAAAAGATGGAGGGGCGTTGCGATCGGGATCTCAGCATTCCTCATGTGCGCGGTGGTCCTTACCCACACCATCACATCGACCTGGGTCGCGGCGTTCATGGTGGTGGGCATCATCGCATCGTTCATCGCGGGTAAACGGGAACGGTGGATGAAGGTGTCCACCCCGGCGCTGTCCGCGTTCTTCATCACCATCATGATCGGATGGTGGGGCTTCGCATCGGGCGACGTGAACTATCTGGCCGAGCTGTTGAGGTTAGGGTTCAGCAAGGAGCTGGTGGAGCCAGGTCGCATGCTCATCAGCCTACCGGTGCAGGAACAGTTGTTGGTCGCGGCAGGCATGTACATCCTGTTCGCCCTCTCCCTGATCGGGATCTTCTATCTCATGGCCAGATGGAGGAAGGGCCATAGTTTCGAGATGGCGTTGATACTGGCGACCCCCTTGGCCATCGGCTTCCTGTCCATGCTGACGGGGCTGTTCATAAATCAGCAGAGATGGTTCTTTTACGCGCAGATAGCCCTGGCCATCCCCGCCGCCATCTCGCTCTATCTCATATTCGGACTGCCTACGCGCCGGCAGGCCCGTGTGGCAGCCATGGGCCTCTTCACCACGGGGATGGCGTTCTTGATGATAATGGGAGGGATAGCGAACACTGATAACCCAATCCTCTCTCCCACCGCTGTCGTTCGGGGAGGGACGACCCTGGGGGAGATGGCGGCAGCGCAGACCACCTCCAGCATGGGGCCTCCCCCGGCCATGGACTCGTCCTATGCCAGCCCGTTCCTGCTCTTTGTAGGGTACGACTTCATGCGCCTCGACGACGCCTTTGTCGATAGGAACTTTAGTGGTGCGGACGGCCACCTCATTCTGATCAGGGACGCTGTTGCGGACGGCTCCACCTTCGACATAGTAGGAGGGCTGTATCGATTGGAGTACCCCGTGGAAGAAGTACTCTACTCCAGCGGCCACTACAAAGTGTATGACGGAGGCTCGGTGAGCGGCTACCTAAGTGAATGAACATCAAGGCCGGGGAGCAGCAGGGATCGCCTGGTCCCCCGCAGTCCGCCTCAGTAATGGCTATGCGCTCCGCATCATGAGCTTCGTGATGCCCGCTCAGACCATGAGGGGGCCGATTGCGGCGATGTTAGGGCCTAGTGCACAGATAATAGATCCATGGCTCGACCGAGCTGCGAAGATCCTCCAGACCCTCGTACTCCCTGCCGCTCTCCACCGAGAACGCCCTGATACCATCGAAGCCGGCCTCCTGCAGTTGCCTGAACTGATGTTGCGGCGATATGTAATAGGTGTCCATCCTGAACCGCAGGTTCTGCCAGCCGTCGTCGAACAACCCGAAGTCTTGCCCAAGGGGGCGGCGGCCCCGATTGATGGCCCTCAACATCAGATATCTTCGTGGCCCGGACCAGAAGCTCGCGGCGAACAACCTGCTCATGAAGTTCAGGTTGTGGGACGAGAAGAAGAACACCCCGGAAGGAGCCAGTAGCCTGTGCATCTCATCCAGCACTCGTCTCCGGTCCTCCGCCGGCACCTCGTCGATGCCATTGTAGCTGAACAGGACAGCTCCGAAATGACCATCTGGGAACTGCGGGAGGGAACGGGCGTCGCCGACCTCGAACATCGCGTTCGGCAGATTCCGATAGCGACGGTTGCATGCATGGACCATCTCTTGCGAATAGTCGACGCCCACATATTCGCCAGCGTGCGAACAGAACGGTAGGGGTGGTCCTTCCCCCTCCCACACCAAGGTCCAGGAGCCGCAGGCCGGTGAGCCGTTCCCGATACATGTCAAGGAACGCCTGCTCCGGTCCCTGTAATCCGTCCAGCCTGCTGTATCTATCCACGACCTTGCTGTTCTTGTAGTAACGCTTGTTCCGGTTCATCCCCATACCGCCCGGACCCTGCATCGATAGGGGATGCGGTCCGCTTTAACATTATCCGAGGGGATCGTGTTGGTCCGGATGGACGACCCATGCGGAAGGGCATTGATGGACCCCTCACTAAAACGATGTTCAACCCCTATCGGACAGGAAAGATGAGTGAACCTCATGGAGGCACACGAACCTGAAGTCTTTCCGACGCCCGTATCTGAGCACGTCGTCCATGCGCCGGATGAGCGCATCGACGTCGCTCTCTGACCTCGTCACCGGACTGGCGTTCGGAACGACCTCCATGCTGTGCATCATCATGTTCAGCACGACCGTCTCCCTTCCCTCGTTGATCCTGAGCAGCTTCTCAATCGCCCGGATCATGCGCTCGGAGCTGGTATGGGATGGCCGGAGCCACATCGATGGGAAGAGGGCGTTGACGGCCATCTGGAACAAGGCGCTGCCCTGCACTGCTCTGAGCCTCCTGAGCGCGATGCCAGGCGCAGGGGTGGTGATGGATACCGGCACCTCCAGGAGCCTGGAGCGCCCTGGCAAGGCGATGTCTTCCCGGCTGGGATGGTAAGGTTGATCCGCCGCGTGTGAGAAGTCGGCAAGGCCTTCGGGATAATCCCACCTCAGGGTGGGAGTGACGCTGGTGTCCACTAGGTAGCCCAACTCTTCGAGACATCTTACCGTGTTCCCTCCCGCCCCGAAGCGCCCCGCACGAAATGAGAGGGGGCGGCGTCCGAAGCGAGCGGTGAACAGGTCCGATAGGCTCCTAAGTTTGAGGAACTCCAGCTCCTCTGGATAAGCACACTGCATGTCCGAGGTCCTCTCGTTGGCCATGTCCCCCGCCCGTCCATGCGGCGCTACGAACTCACCATGCAGGTGAGTTCCCAGCTCGCAGCCCCTTGTTGCATTCAGTGCTCGGACGGACGCCTTATCGTCGATCACCTCTCCGCTCAGAAGGTAGGTCGGTCTCGCGCCGTGTTCATCGAACAGCGGGGTGAGCCGTTCGGGTATGCCTTCCGTGACGGAACGGAACGTTCTGTCGGCAGACACCGTCCAAGCGGGCGACTTGTCGATCTCGGTGTCGATCGAGATCGTGAACAGGACCGTTCTTGTTCTAGGCATGTTCCCCGGCTCACAGCCTGCGGTAGTAGAAGCCTTCCCGTTCAGCAGCCTCACCGTCGAATATGCCTCTTACGTCGATGAGAACTGGATTGCTATTCATCATCCCCTTGATCTTCGCAAGGCTCATCTTTCTGAACTGGTCGTGCCCTACCGCTGCGATCACGCAGTCCATGCGTCCGCTCTTTGCAGAGTAGGGCATCACTCCAAACCTCTGCAGCTCTTCCGATGCGATCAAGGGGTCGCTGCCGTAGACGTTCGCGCGGAATCCCTGGAGCTCTCTGACCATATCCTTCACGGGGCTCTCCCGCGTGTCAGGGACGTTCTCCTTGTATGTGACTCCCATGATCAGGACCTTGGAGCCGTTGATGACCTTTTCTGCATCGTTCAGCCCTCTGACCGCCATCTCCGCCACATATTTGGGCATGTAATCGTTTATCGATCGACCGGCCAGTATCACCTGGGCATGATAGCCCACGTCCCGTGCCTTGGTGACCAAGTAATAGGGGTCGACCGGTATGCAGTGGCCGCCCACCAGGCCGGGGTTGAACCGGATGAAGTTCCACTTGGTGGAAGCAGCCGACAACACCTCCCCCGTGTCAATGCCCAACTTGTGGAAGATGATCGCCAGTTCATTCATCAAGGCGATGTTCAGGTCCCTCTGGATGTTCTCGATCACCTTGGCTGCCTCGGCCGTACGGATGTTCCTCACCCGATACGGGTGGGATACCATGCCGTATAGGCTCTCAAGTAGCGAGGCGGTCCTATCGTCGATCCCTGACACGATCTTGATTAACTTATCCAGAGAGTGTTCATCATCTCCGGGATTGATGCGCTCAGGGGAGTAACCCACTCCAAAGTCCCTCCCGCACTGGAGCCCCGAGTTCTTCTCCAGGATGGGGACCACCACCTCCTCGGTCGCTCCTGGATATACGGTGGATTCCAGGACAACTATGGCCCCCGGTCGCATGTTCCTCCCCACCGCAGCGGCCGCTGACTCGATATACCTAAGATCAGGTTCCTTGGAACGGGTCACGGGGGTGGGGACGCAGATTATGATGAAGTCGGCATTCCGGATGTCTTCCGGTCGAGAGGTCAGCTCCAGTTCTGGTGTCGCCCCCCTCAGGGCCGCCAGACGAGCCTCGTTGACGTCGTAGCCTAGCGTCCTGACATGGTCAGAGAATGCCTTGGCGAGCGGGAACCCCACATATCCCAGCCCCACGACGCAGACAACGGCGTTCATGATGTCATCGCCATTGATGCTCGACGTTTCTGACGGTAGAGCGTTCACCTGATGCTGGAGAACCATTCTATAGTCACCTCCAATCCATCCTCCAGGGAGTGCTCGGGCCGATAGCCGAAAGCGTCCCTTGCCGCGGTTATGTCCGCAACCGAATGCAGGATGTCGCCTGGACGGCGAGGCCCCTTGACAGGTTCGACGTCCGAGCCCATCGCGTTGATTATCATCCAAGCCAGCTCTTCGATGCTGGTCTGACGCCCTCCTGAGATGTTGAACGCCCCCTCCACATCCGATTCCATGGCCAGCAGGTTGGCGTCGACCACGTCCTGAACGAATGTGAAGTCCCTTGTTTGGGCCCCGTCGCCGTACATCAGGGGCGGTTCACCATTTAGGACGCTCGATATGAACCGGGGAATCACCGCAGCATACTCGGATCGGGGGTCCTGATGTGGTCCGAAGACGTTGAAGTAGCGGAGGCAAATGGTGGCCAGGCCGTACAGTTCGGAGAAAACATGGCAATAATGCTCTCCGGCGAGCTTGGAGATGGCATAGGGCGATCTTGGGTTCGGCCTCATACTCTCGTCCTTGGGGAGGGTGGGGGTGTCACCATATACGGACGACGATGAGGCTGTCACCACCTTCCCGACGTTGGCGTCCCTCGCCTCTATGAGGACGTTTAGGGTGCCTTCGATATTCACCTCGTTCGTCGATAATGGGTCTTTGACCGACCGGGCGACCGAGGGCAGCGCCGCTAGGTGAAATATGTAGTCAGCACCCTTGAACGCCTCCCGTAGAAGGGAACGATCCAGTATGCTCCCCCGGACCAGATCCACGTCCCCGCCCTGGACCAAACGGTCAATGTTCGCCAATCGGCCGGTGGAGAGATCGTCGATGATCCTTACCGAATGACCATTTGTAACCAATCGCTGGGCCAGATTGGAACCTATGAAGCCAGCTCCCCCGGTGATGACGATTTCTTTCAATATGATCGGATGGTCTTATTGGAGGATGGACGCATTTAATACTTCGGAGACGAACAAAAAGTGACCTGAGGGGAAAACTCCTGTCCAAGGTCACCCGTCCAATGGCCTTTCCCCAGCAAGCCCTTTGTCAAGGGAATTTTTCACCAATCTCGCACCCTTCAGCAGGGGGGAATAATCCTTCTGATAGTCATAACGGCTGACGAGCGCTCCGCCGAAGCTCCTCTTGAACTCGTTGATGTTGCTCTTCTCCGGATCCGGATGCTCTCCGGTGTAGTAGCCCCCTATGTCATAGGTGTCCATGCTCCGTTCCTTGGCGTACTTGATCATTTCCCACTCCAGCATACGGTTGGCATTGCCTACTAGGCTCTGTCTCTCCGGCTCCACCTCCAGCCGGATAGTGGCCCCGATCAATCCCCTCATGTTCAGGTCGTCGACCAAGTTGAAACAGCCAGCCAGGAGCTCACTGTCCAGGACGGCCGTGAAAAGGGTGCCGTACGCTTTCATGTATTCGGGCGAAACGGTGTGGGAGGGGAGTCCCTTGATCCTCCGAAAGCGATCGTTCATCCTGATGAACTCTTCCTGATCCTTGTCGATGCTGATCTGAACTCCCGCCCTCTCCGCCTTCTTGATCCGCTGCCTATTCGTTTTCCCCAACTCATTCCACAGGGTGTCAAGCGGCCTTTTCAGATCGAGAACAATCGTGGAATGCTCCCTTCTGCTGAAACCCGGAAGGTCCACCTTGCAGGGGCAGGACATGAATGTGACCCCGGCCACTCCATCGACCTCGAAGGGGGCCTCACTGAACCAGATCGTGTATGTCTTGAAGGTCAGGAACTTGTTCTTAATACACAGCAGTCGGATCACCACCGCGGCTCATCCACCATAGTGGGATAGGTTTGGACGTCAAGGTATAATAATTGGCTCTGGCGGTCAGGAACAGCGGATGGATGACGCGGGCGAGGCGAAGACGTCACAGCCCAAGATGCTCCCAAGACGACCTTTTCACCAGATTCGCGCCCCTTATGACCATGGCTTCCACTTGCGGGAAATTACGATAGTGAGAAAGACCTCGGTCAGCAGGAAGCCGATCCCCACGCCGATTATCCCTATTTGGCTCATGAGCATCGTCCCGAGACCAAGGATCCCCACGGCCATGGTCAAGTTGTATAGTATGAGCAGCCTCATCTCATTCTTTATCCGCTTGGTGTTGGCATACAGATCATTGAAGGCCATAGGGATCGTGCAGACAGCCAACACCATCAGCAGGTCCGATGAGTTCACGGAGTATTCCCCTCCGAACATCCCCAGCAGGTTGGGGGCGAATAGCAGAATGCAAGCCACGATAGGCGCCAGGATCAGATATGCGATCTTCAGGGAGCGTAGGGCGATGCGTCTCGTCTCCTCGACGGATTGCGAGCCCGCCGCAAAGAAGGACGTGGAGATGGCGTCGATGGCGATGAATATCACCGTTGCGATGGACCACGCCACGAAGAAGTACGCCCCCTGCTCCGCACCCTGAATATTGACCACCAGGATAGGAAGCAATAGGTATGGGGCACTTCCGATCATGCCCGCGACGTAATTGTTGGCCGAGTACTTGGCCAGGCTCCTGGCTATGTCCCCCTTGATCGCGAGCCGTGGACGGTAGCCAGGTACGGTCCTGCGGAGGAACATGTTGGCAATGATGAACGATGCTATTAGCGCTGCTACGGAAGCCCCCAGTATGCCGGACAGGCCTAGCGGGGCCAGCAGGACGACCGAGGATATCTTGATGGCGTCCCTTAGAACATCCCGGAAGATGAGCTGCCTGGTGAGCCTCATTACGATATAGTAGTTATGCTGGATGTACAGGACCGCCGTTGCCGCGGTGAGCACGACGAACATCACCACGAACGCGAGGTCGTCGGTGATGAAGCTCAGAGAAGGGGCCCATATCGACATGCCCGACAAGAAGACTATCGAGAGGGCCATGGAACCGACCAGGGCGGTGGATTGGCATGTGCCGACGAAGCCGTTGGGGTCCGTGGAGCTGGGCAGGAACCTTATCAGGCCTATGTCGAACCCGAATCGCGAGAACAGCGCGAGGAGGCCAGCCGCGGAGATGATCGCCGAATAGATCCCCACGTCCGATGGCAGGAATAATCGGGTGATCACTATGATGAACAGGAATCCGAGGACGGCGGTGATCCCCCCGTTCGTCATGAGATTGAAGGCGCTGATGAAGATGGGCTCTCTGAGCAGCTCCCTCACCTTGCCTATCAAATGCCGGAGAAGGGCCGGTCGATGATTGATACGGGTCGCTTCAGTGCTCTCGCCCCTCATGCCTCGATCCCCCTGTTCGGGCCAGATCGCCTCCGTTACAGAGGCAACGTGGCCGTTAGCCTAGTGATGGTCACGGTCGCACGCTCGCTCCGCCGCACGAGTCGGTGAGCGCCTAGATCGGCCATCGAACCACGGAGCGGGGCCTGAACATCGACTGACTATTCCATCGAAGTAGTCAATATACATTTGGCTGACAAGCCCCCAATCATATCTCGCTGCATCATCCCAATTGACTTCTGACATGGCATTCATGCGGTCCGGCTCTCGCAGTAGCTGCCTGATGGCGTTGGCGAGTTCGTATGGATCGGGTTCCACCAGGACGGCGTTCCTGCCGTCCCTCACCGCCGTGGGTATCCCGCCGACGTTGGTACCCACTATGGGCTTGCCCAGGGCCATGGCCTCTATCGCGGTCACCGAGAAGCCTTCCGATAAAGACGGGATGAGCACAATATGCGCGGAGTTCAGATAGCTGAAGACGTCCGGCGACGGGACGAAACCGTGGAAGGTTATCCTGTCATCTAGCTCCAGCTCCTTGGCCATGATGCGTATCCCATGGCCTTCCGGGATCTTTCCCAGCATGTGCATCTCCAACCCATCCAGGTCCCTAAGCAGGGACATGGTCCGCACTGCCAATTCCCCTCCCTTCTGCCATCGGGAGCCCCCCATGTACACTATCTTGCGGCCATCTCCGCGCAGGGCGACCCCCGCCTGCCGCCTCATCTCGTCCACATGCACGCCGTTGGGGATGGCAGCCGGCCTGCACCGGGGCGGTTTCGGGAGGGAACGCAATGACTCCATTTCGCAGGCGCTCTGATACGTGATGCCCTCTACGCCGTTCATCACACTCGTGAGCGATCGTCTCCGTCTCTCCTTCAGCGGATCGAGGGAGCTCTTCCGAGGAACGCCGAGGAGCGGAGAATGGAGGGTCACCACCGTAGGTATGTTCAGGGGTTCAATGCATGCCGGATACAGGGAGAAGGCTTCCTCGAGATGCAGGCTCACGATATCGGCCCTTTCCTCCACCAGTATCCTAGCCACCGCTGTCCGGATCGCCCAACGCCTTGCCGCCCTGAGGGCGTTCCAGACGTATGGCATGGGTGCGACGCCTTCGACGAGATCTGCGGACGGAGCGTTCAAGCGGAGGAGCGAACCGAGCATGCGACGGGGGCTGTAGAGCGGGCCGACATCGTATGTTCTTACCCCTGGGAGGTCCCGGTAGTAGCGCGTTATCTCCTGATTGATGATAAGGAATACATCCTCATTCTTTTCCTTGAAGGCCCTGGCTAGGGAGTGCACTACGTTCTCCGCACCGCCCCAGCCGTCCGAGAAGATTATCAGCCCTATCCTCATGGTGTGACAAGCGTCCGGCGTTTTATTTCAGGGCGATGGTATTAACCATTTCGCAGCACCGAGCCAGTCGGATGAACGGGACAGAGCGGGACGGCATGGCCCTTCCTGGGCGCCTTCGCCCCTACGCCCGGCGATGGACCGATGGCAGACGACGTTCCCGTCGAGTGCTCCAGGCCGTTGGCGTAGGACATCTAGATAATATCGGACCGGCGAGCACATGGCGCACGCTCCGTAGGCGCGGTCATCACGGGCCTGGAAACGAACCATGGGTCATAATTTTCATTCCATCATCTGATAATCTTTAAAAGGCAATTGCTCCAGTTGTATCCCACAGTGTTCCAAGAGGGGGGCTCGGAGTTGAACCAAATGCTGTACGACCAACAGGCTCGTTCGGAGGGACGTGTACCGTTGCCGCCGCTCGGTGCCGTGGAGGGGCCCGACAACGCCTTCCCTGGGGCGAAGGCCATGCCTCGACTCATGAAGATCCTCGTGCCCTGCTCGACCTTGGATTTCTCATATCGGCTCGGTTGCACCCCTTCCTGGTGGCAACTGTTGAAGGCGTTCCACGAGATGGGGCATGAGATCATTGCTACGCCCTACTTGGGCGACCCAATCGATTCACTGTGGTGGAGGACCTACCCCAACCCCTGCAGGACCGAGAGCATCCTCTACAACAGGTACCTTGATGGTAAGAAGAAGAGGGGCAAACTGTCGGGGAGGAAGGAGAGTTCGACCTCGCTTCTGAACCGGTTCGCCGAGCACTATGTCCAACCACGATGGGAGGCGCACACCCGGGCGATCCTGGACAAGGAGCGCGACATCGACGCGGTGCTCTTCATGAACGTTCCCATCAACCACATAAAGGGCATCGCTTCCACGATCAGAGAGGAGTACGGAATACCGGTGGCGTATCTGGAGGGGGACATGCCCACCATCCTCCCCCAGTATGCCGCGGACCGCGGTTTCAAGTTCAACTACTACTCGGAGGCCGATCTCTCCGAGTTCGACTTCTTCTTCACCAACTCAAGGGGGGTCATTCCCGACCTGAAAAGGATGGGCGCGAGGAGCGTGTATCCCATATACTATGCTGTGGACCCTGCACTGTTCATGCCCCTCGAGGTCCCCAAGGACGTAGATGTCTCCTACTTCGGTTACGGGAGCGAGTACAGGGAGGAGTGGATGACAAAGATGATCTCTACGCCATCGCGAAGGATGCCACGTTCGAGCTTCTCGGTCGGGGGAAGAGGGTTCCGGGTTGACCTAGGCAGCGCACGGATGCGGGGCGATCTGTCATACAGCGCTTTCAGGAGGTTTTGCTGCGCCAGTAGAATATGCCTGAATATTACGAGAAAGACCCACACTGCAGTGGCCGGCTCCTCCACCGCCCGGCCCTTCGAGCTTGCTGGCTTCGGCGCCTGTATGGTGTCTCAGCCTTACAACGGCATCGACGAATGGTTCGAGATAGGGAGGGAGATCGAGGTGGTCGCCGACACCGAGGATGCCATAGAGACCTATGAGTGGCTGCTCGATGACCCCGAGGAACGGCTGATAAGGGGCGAACGGGCCAGGGAACGGGTCTGCCGCGACCACACCTTCCATCAACGGGCCGATGCCATCTATCAGCAGTTGTCCAAGGGCGCGGCTGGAGGCTGACGGCGGGGGTGAGGCGGGACCGATGCGAATCCTCCATGTAGTGCCATTCCTGGGGTCGATGTTTGGCGGCACCACCACCGTGGTCCACAAGATGTCATCGCAGCTTGCCAGAAGGGGGCATGACGTGACGGTGGCGACGACCGATTACCACTGGGACGGAGGCGCTGATGCCGGCTACGAGATCCTACCATTCCACACCAGGGCGAACCTCGGCCTGATGATATATACGCCGGAGATGGGCAGGTGGCTGTCAAAGAACGTACAGGACTTCGATCTCGTCCATATGCATACATATCGATCTCACCAGAACATCATGGCTAGGCGGGCCGCCGTCAGCTTCGATGTGCCCTATGTGCTCCAAGCCCACGGGGGCGTCCTGCCATCCTTCCAGAAACGGGCGCTCAAGGAGCTGTTCGACCGCGCCTATGGGGGCCGGATAATAGCCGACGCGTCAAGGGCTGTCGCGGTCTCTGCCATGGAATCACAGCAATACATCGAGATGGGTGTGTCCCCGGGGAACATCGAACTGATCCCTAACGGCATCGACATGGAGGAGCACCGGAACCTACCACCCGGGTCCTGCTTCAGAGAGAGGCACGACATACCGAACGATGAGATGCTATTGCTGTTCCTGGGGAGGATCGACCGCATCAAGGGGCTGGACATGCTCGTGGACGCTTTCGACCGGATCGCGCACGAACGGAGGGAGTGCAGGTTGGTGCTGGCGGGCCCTGATTTTGGTTACAGGGCGACGATCGAGCGTAGGGTCAGGGACCTTGGACTGCGAGGTCGCGTCCTCTTCACCGGAGAGCTTAGAGGACAGGAGAAGCTAGAGGCCATGGCGGCCGCCGACGTATGCGTCGTCCCGTCGAGGTTCGACATCTTCTCGATGACCGCCCTGGAGGCCATGGCCTGCGGCGTCCCACTCATAGTCACGGACCGTTGCGGCATCGCCGAGATGGTTCGTGATGTCGCCATGGTCGTCGGCTATGACCATGAACTCATGGCGGACGCCATGGTGAGGATGTTGGACGATGAGGATCTGAGGAGGAACTTTGGAATGGCGGGAAGGAAGCGAGCGCAGGAAACGTTCGACTGGCCTGCCATAATAGGCCGGATGGAGGATATGTATCGTTCCCTTTGAGCTCCTGAACGATCCGATCAGGGCTCATAGATCACCTCCCTCCACCGCAACGGTTCTGGGGTTCCCGAACACGAGCAAGTTCGCTTTGGCATTCTCATCGGCAGTGCAGTTTCTCAGAACGGTGTCGCCATTCAGGACGAACCCCGCCCCGTACAGCGGGTCGGGCTTGTTCCTACCGTTCCCGTTGGCCACGCAGTTCTCGAACACGATATGGCGGCTTTCGATGTCGTCCTCGAAGTGAAAGCCAGACTCCCAGTTGTTGTTGGCGGTGCAGTTGACCAGGAGCATTCGGTCCACATCGGTCATCTCTGCCAGGTCGAAGCCGACCGTCCAGTCATGGGACCTTGAGCTCAGGCCGTTGTCCACCGCGGTGCAGTTCGTGTAAGTGATGTTACGTACCAGGCTGTCGCCGCGCGAGCCGATGTTGAGGAAGCCATAGGCTTCGCCATCTATCGCATGGCAGTCTATGAACGAGACCTCAGAGATGGTACGCCCGTTAGGGGCGAGGGTGAAAGCCCCGCCCATGTCCTTGGTAACGGTGGCCTCCACGTTTCGGACCAGCAGCCCGCTCACGTCGGATTGGTCAGCGGTTATATAGATGGCAGTGGAGCCGACGAGACGGAAGTCGGACAGAGTGACGCCGGACCGGTCTTTCACCACCAGCATACCCTTGTTCTCGGAGGTGAACACCGTGTTCTGAATCCCTTCGCCCCTGAGGATGGTGTTCCCGCTGAGCTCCACGCTCTCGTCCAGCTCGTACTCTCCGGAACGGACCAGGACGGTGCCGCCGTCGGGCAGGGAGCGGAAAACCACCTGGAGCACCTCCGAAGCCGACCCAGATTCATGTTCAATCCTTCCAGTGAGGAGGTTGGTCGCCACCGTCTGGCCTTCTTTCTGAGAAATCTCATACTGAGGGGGAGGAGATTTATCGCCCGGCTCTATCCACGCCAGGTACGTAATTGACAGGGCCGCCGCGATGGCGAGCGCGATGAGGAGCGTGGCTACGTAACGTCCCCTGGGCATGATTGCTAATTTGGGCCCATCGGTAGAAAAAGCTTTGTCATTTTTACACTGGGGGCCATCTGCCGGTCGCGAGAAAAGGGAGCATGAGAAAATGTTTGAGGCGGTTCAATTCTCGAACGGCAGCGGGAAGCTGACGACCCGCACGTTGGAGATGTCGTAGTTGATACCGCCCCGGGTATTGCCGACGCCGGTGACGTCGATGAATGTACACTCATCGAAGCTTGCCTTATCACCGACAAAGAAGCCAGCGCCGTACAGGGCGCCGGGCTTCTGCCCGTTGTTGCTGGCAGTGCAGTTCTCGAAGACGACGTTGCGGACATCCGGAGCGATCTCCAGGTGGAAACCGCTCTCCCAGTTGTTGTCGGCACGGCAGTTGACCAGCCTCATCCCGTCAATGTTGGCGCGCTCCGCAAGGTCGAAGCCAGGAATCCAAGAATCAGCGTTATTGGGGTCCATTGCTCCGAGGGAGTTCCCGCATCGGATAGCAGTGCAGTCCTCGAACAGGGTGTTCTTGACCCAGCCATCGAAGTTGTTGCCGTTGATGAGGAAGCCCCAGGTCGCGGGGCTATCGACGAACACCTGACGATATGTAAGGTTATCAATGAAGCCGCCTGCCTGCACTCGCGTACCAATGGCATTGTTGATTATGCCCTTGGTCACGTGGTCGAGGTAGATATCTTCCCATACATGATCGGCCACCGTCACGCCATTGGCCCAGGACTGGCAAGTTGCGGCTCCGGTGATGTGGAATCCCTTTACAGTGGCGTTGCTTACTCCGTCCATTATTATGCCGCCGTTGGCGAAGTTGAGGGTGGTCTTGTCCGAACCCTCTCCCATCAGAGTGGAGCCGCTCCTCATGTAGATGCTGCCATCAACCTGGAAGGTGTCAGCAACGACCAGCGTGGTGTTGCCGTTGTTGACCGACCACTGAATGGCGTCGGGACCAGTGTGGACGGTCGTCCCATCAGCATCCTCGACCATATTGCCGGGGCGAACGATCAGATCCGGTGCCGCGGCATCATTGGCGGACAGGGTATGAGAAGGCGGCTCGGTAGGAACGGCAGGACCGTCGAGGTCTGCAGTATGACCATCATCGCCGAGATCAACCAGGGTGGCCGGGTACGCCGCCGGGGCCGTGAGTGTGCTCATGACAAGAACGAACACAATGGCCAAAGCCCCGATGGCGGTCAGCCGCTTAAACAAATCTTCTTCGAATTCTATCTTGACCATTGAATCAACTCATTCTTGTGGATTTCACCTTCTTGGCGAGTTCAGTCGTTAGATGCTGAGCTTGACCTATTGACCAGACATTCTTCTGCATCGGTCGGGTAAACAGGCGGCCGGCGCATCCCGGGGTGCCGAGAACGAAGGGGCAGATAAGTGTGTCAGCGTTAACGTCATCCCTGATAATACTTTACTATCAGCACACAGGCCCCATCTGGACACGGGCCGGTAAACAGCGGAACGACAACGGGGCAGTACGTGATGTGGGGCTCTGAGGTTCAAGAAAAAAAGAGAGGTTTATAAAGTGTTTAACGCCAGCTGCTTAGCTGGAGTACGGGAGAGCTATGCTGACGACCCGCACGTTGGGGATGTCGTAGTTGATACCGCCCCGGGTATTGCCGCTTCCGGAGCAGTTAACGAACGTGCACTCGTCGAATCCGGCCCTGTCGCCACAGAAGAAGCCAGCGCCATACAGGGCGCCGGGCTTCTGCCCGTTGTTGCTGGCAGTACAGTTCTCGAAGACGACGTTGCGGACATCCGGAGCGATCTCCAGGTGGAAACCGCTCTCCCAGTTGTTGTCGGCACGGCAGTTGACCAGCCTCATCCCGTCAATGTTGCACCTTTCGGCGAGGTCGAAACCGGGGATCCATGCGTCGGCATTGTTGGGATCGGTGACGCCCAGAGAGTTCCCGCATCTAACGGCAGTGCAGGTGTCGAACAGGACGTTCTTGACCCATCCGTCGAAATTGTTGCCGTTGATGAGGAAGCCCCAGGTCGCGGGGGAGTCAACGAAGACGTTCCGGTAGGTCAGTCCGTCGATGACACCATTGCTCTCAACCCAGGTACCGATGGCGTTGTTGATGATGCCCCTGGTCACGTGGTCGAGGTGGATATCCTCCCACAGGTGGTTGCGGACGGTGACACCGTTCGCCCAGGACTGGCAGGAGCCAGCCCCAGTGATGTGGAATCCCTTTACCGCAGTGTTGCTCACACCGTCCATGATGATGGCTCCCCTGGCGAAGTTGAGGGTGGTCTTGTCCGAACCCTCGCCCATCAGAGTGGAGCCGCTCCTCATGTAGATGTTTCCGCTCACCTGGTAGGTGCCAGATGAGACCAGCACGGTGTTGCCGTTGTTGACCGCCCACTGAATGGCATCGGAGCCCATGTGGACCGTTACCCCATTGGCGTTCTTGACAATGTTGCCTGGATAGACATACAGGTCAGCCGACGGGGTCGGTTCCGGCGCAGGCACTGCCTTGGCCGTCCAGCTTACCGCCTTGACGCTCCCCTCATAGGCATCGTTGCCTGCAAAGGTAGCCGCAAATCCGTAGGTGCCCGCCGTGTTGGGGGTATAGACCATGGTGAACTTGCCATTAGAGTCCGTAGTCACCTGAGCGGTGATCTTGGAGCCATCAGGCCGGGTCACGACGGTCGTCATCGCCACGTTACCGAGGGCTTTGGTCCCATCTTCGTTGGTGGCGGTCAGCACACCGGTGGCCTGGATCGTCTGACCGACCTCGACCGACGAGGAGGAGATCGTCATGGATATGGACGATGTCCCCTTGACAGGTTCGGGGGTTGGCTCAGGCTCAGGTTCCGGCTCTGGTTCGGGCTCAGGGATGGTGTTGACATTGGTCAGACCGCCCTTGTTGCCCACGCCCGTGCAGTCCTTGAGGACCACCGAGCTATCGACAAAGAAGCCAAAGCCTTCCATGAAGGCAGGCTTGACCCCATTGTACTCTGCGACGCAGTTCTCGAACACCACGTTGTTCTTCGAGACGTCCTGGCGCATGTAGAACCCATCTTCCCAATTGTAGGAAGCCTTTGAGTTCTTCACCTGCATGTTGGTGACATCGACGTTCACCGCCAGGGCAAAGCCGACGACCCAGTCGTTTGGCCGGGCTTCCACACCACACCTTATTGCCTCGCAGCCATCGATGGCCACGTCCCGCACCTCACATGTGCCGGTTCCGCTGCCGATGATGGAGAACCCGTAGGCGTCGCAGTCGACGGCAGACAGGCGGAGCATGCTGACATCCGAGAGGGTGTGTCGCTGGACATCCAGGGTGAACACGGCATTAACGCCCTGCACATCCTTTGCTGATATATCCTGCATCACTATGTTGCGGACATCGGTACTGTAGGCAGTCACGTAGATGTCAGCGGTTCCCCGGAGCGCAAAGCCCTTGAGAGCCACATCGGAGACATCAGATAGGCGAATGCCATTGTTGACGAGGACCGTTTTCTCGCCGGCCCCCTGCAGCGTGACCCCAGCCCTCATCGAGATCTCCTTCGAGAGGTAGTAGGTCCCAGCCATCAGCGTTACCGTCCCACCGGCGTTGGCACGGTCGATGGCTCCCTGTATGGCGCTCGCGGAGTTGGTGGTAGAGATGATGGTCTTTCCTCGTTCGTTCTTCACCAGCGTCTTCGTGTTCTTCTTCTCGACCGTTAGGTCAGAGGAACGCGCCGCGTCCGCATTGGTAGTGCATATGGCCAATACGGAGCCGATCAACAGGGCCACGGCAATTATGGCCCCGAACTTATAGGCTTTTTTTCCCATCCTATTTTTATCATTTTCCATTCGATCAACTCATGTTTGAGTTCTCACCTTCTTGGCAAGTTTAACCAGCCGTTGCTGGCCGCCTTGTTCATTATTTGGCGTTCTCCAGAGCTTGCGCTCATCTGCATGTGTGCGTTCTTTCAGAGAGTACCTCCCGGCCAAGGGAGCCGGGGAGAAGTGATATACCTATCAACCCCAACGTCCATTCTGATTATTTATAAAGATACAAATATTCATGACGCCCTACTGATATGCTGGCCAGTGTCGCGGCGGAAATGGTATTTCGCATGATAATTCTCCGCTCACGCTCGCTCAGCGGCGGTCCCGAAGACAGGCCGCTCCCGAGATGTGCCGCTCCTCGATAGCCGCGGCCTTCTAACGTTTCCTAGATGCGTGAGCGCATACCGTGCGATTGTTTTCGACCGCGGCCGCTCGCTCCATAAACAGTTTCTATCAAAAAGCTCATGAGGAAGCAGCCTGCCCAGCGGCAGGCCGGAGAGAGGTTCGTTTGCATATCGGTCGCGTGGTAGGGAACAGCGTCATGGAGACCAGGTTCAGGATGAACTTCGGCGAGGAACTCCAGGTGGGGGAGATGTTGGTGGTGGAGAGCGGTCCGGGGTCGGAGCGCTTTCTCATCAGGGTCATGGACATCGAGCACGGTGCGGACGCCGACGACATGAACTGGATGACCACCGAGGCAGGCCACATGCTTCACATGGACGCCGAGCGGCGCGAGTACGATCTCGGAGCGATCCGGGACGACCTGTACTGCGTCGGGGTGTCGGCGCCCCTGGGCTGCGTGGGTGACGAGTTCAGGAAGACCAAGACGATCCCGCATCACTTCTCCACCGTCCGCCGGACCTCCATCGACGATTACGAGTTCCTCAAGAGCAGCCTGGGCGACGTCCAGGTGGGCAACCTGCGCTCCGGCGACCGGGTGCTGGACTTCCCGGTCGGGATCTCCGGCAAAGCCATACCGCACCACATCGGCATATTCGCCACCACCGGCATGGGGAAGAGCAATCTGATGAAGAACCTGGCCCTGTCGTGCATGCGGCTGCGCAAGTACGGCTTCCTGGTGCTCGATCCGCACGGCGAGTACTACGACGGCGGCGAATCGGGAAAGAAAGGACTGAAGCAGGCGGGCATGGGGGACGCGCTGGTGGTGTTCTCCTCCCGCAAGCTGGACGGGCCGTACAACACGCTGCACGTGGCGTCCTCGGAGATCCAGATCACCGACCTGGAGAACCTCTACGAGTTCACCGGCGCGCAGAAGGAGTTCATGGAGTCCGCCCAGTTCCGGTTCGGGGAGACGTGGCTGACGGACATCAACGACAAGAGCGTGCAGGAAATCTCCAAGGCGCTGGGCGAGGGAAAGTACCACGAGGGGACGATCAACGTCGTCAAGCGCCGCCTCGAGTCGCTGTTCCGTTTCGACCTCATATCCCGGGACCCGAAGTTGTCGATAACGAACCACATCATCGACTGCCTGCACGACGGGAAGGTCGTTCTTGTGGACACTTCCAACATGTACGAGGCGGAAGAGCTGCTCATCTCCACCGTGCTGTCGCGCGCCATTTTCGAGAAGAACAAGGCGCTGTACGGCGACAAGACGGAGTTCGACAAGATCCCGCCGGTGCTCATCGCCCTGGAGGAAGCCCAGAGGGTGCTGACCGAGGCGAAGGGGACGATTTTCGCGCAGATCGCCCGGGAGGGGCGCAAGTTCAAGACCGGACTGTGCGCGGTGTCACAGCAGCCGAAGCTGATCGACTCGGAGATCATATCCCAGTTCAACACCCTGTTCATCCTCGGTCTGGCGGACAGGAGGGACCGCGAGATACTGAGGAACTCGGCCAAGCAGGACATCTCGCAGCTGGACAACGAGATACAGATGCTTATGCCCGGCGAGGCGCTGATCGCCTCGCCGTTCACCCCGTTCGCGGTGCCGGTGAAGATCCACCTCTACGAGGAGTACCTCGACAAGGCGGCCGCCGACGGCGGGCCGAGAAAGACGTTCAGGAAGACCCCGGTGGGAGCGACATTCTACTGAGCTAAACCGGTCTCCCCTAGGCGAGCCATCCAATTCGGCTCACCATCGTCGACTTAGTTGGATAGTAAAGAAAAGGCTAAAGATGGTGCAGCCCCTTCGCCGCCCGGGGAGATCGGGTTTGACGGTCGCGGAGGCGTTGGCTTGAGGATCGTTCATGTCGCGGACACGCATCTCGGCTACTCCGCGTACCGTCGGGTGTGCGACGACGACTGCGCCTTCAAGGGATTGAACCAGAGAGAGGTGGACACCTATCTGTCGTTCCAGGCGTTCGTGGACCGCGTTCTCGAACTGCGTCCGGACGCGGTGCTGCACAGCGGGGACCTCTTCGACACCGTGAGGCCGTCCAACCGCGCCCTGGCCTTCGCGCTGGAGCAGCTGGTGCGGCTGTCCGAGGCGGACATCCCAGTGGTCATCATCGCCGGCAACCACTCCACGCCGAGGATAAGGGAGACCGGCTCGGCCTTCCGCCTGTTCGAGCATCTTCCGAACATCCATCCGGTCTACAAGGGCGCCTACGAGCGCATCACCATCGGCGACCTCACGGTCCACGCTATTCCCCATGCGGACGGCGAGGCGTTCAAAGGAATGCTTCCCTCCTTGACGCGATGCGGCGAGACCTCCTACGAGATAGGTATGCTGCACGCCGGGGTGGTCGGGTTCAAGGAGTTCCGCATGAACGAGTTCAACGAGCAGATCGTCGACTCCTGCTACCTGCGGGACGATCTCGACTACATCGCCATGGGGCACTACCATGGGAACCAGGACGTGGCAGCCAATACAGCCTATAGCGGCTCCATCGAGCGGTTCTCCTTCGCCGAGGCTGGACAGAAGAAGGGGTTCCTATGCGTGGACCTCGAAACGAGGAAGAGGAAGCTGGTCGAGCTGCCCGCCCGCCCGATGCTCGACCTGCCGGCCATCGACGGCCGCCACCTCGACCCTGCTTCGCTCATGGCAGAGATCGAAGCGCGACTGGACCGCGACCTCGACGGCAAGATCGTCCGGCTGAAGGTGAGGGACCTTCCCCGGACCACGTATGAGGCGCTGGACTTCAGGAGGATCAGGGACCTTGCCGCCGGCGCCATGCACTTCGAGCCCCGCTTCGAGATCGACCGCGAGAACGTTTCCATCCAAGCCGGCGCGGCCACCATCAACTCGCTGGAACAGGAGTTCGTGTCGTTCCTGGAGAGATATCCGGTGGAGGGCGTGAACAAGGATGCGCTGCGCGCGCAGGGGCTTGAGTACCTGAAAAGGGGGCTGGAAGGATCCGACTGATCTACCTCGAGCTGGAGAACTATCGGAGGTTCCGCTCCGCCCGGCTGGAGTTCCCGGATGGCGTCATCGGCATCATGGGCCCGAACGGTTCTGGGAAGTCGACCCTGGTCGAAGCGATCTCCTGGGTGCTGTACGGCAGCGGCAGCGTGGACCGCACCGACAAGGAAGGCATCAAGCGCTCCGGAGCGGGGTCGAACGATGATTGTTCGGTGAAAATCATATTCGAGCTGGGCGGGGTGCAGTACCAGGTCCGCCGGGCCATGAGAGGTAAGAACCTCAAGGCCGACGCCGAGATCCTCGGCAACGGAGAGGTGCTGGCATCCACCGAGCGTACCGTCACTGCACAGGTAGAGAAGATACTGGGCATGGACCACCGTTCGTTCTTCCTCTCGGTGTTCGCTCGCCAGAAGGAACTGTCCGCCCTATCGGCGCTGACCCCCGCGGAGAGGAAGAAGCTCATCGTGCGCATGCTCGACCTCGACGTGCTGCAGCGCGTCATCGACGACATCAAGCGGGACGAGCGGGACGAGAAGGCCGACCTGCAGTTCGTCAACGAGCAGCTGCTGACCGTCGACCGGAGGCCGAAGCGCGAGGTGCTCACCGAGGAGAGGACAGCCTTGGAGGAGGAGCTGGCGTCCCTGCGCCGACAGTTCGATGCTGCCAATCAGGACGTGGCCAGACTGGAGGCGGAGCTGGAGAAGGCCAAGGGGCATAAGGAGTGGGTCGCCCTCAAGGAGGAGGAGTTCCGACAGCACGACCGCCGCCTGTCGAGGAAGCGGGACGAACTGGAAGAGCTGAACAAGCGGAAGCAGGCAGTAGAGAAGGACATCACCGCCCTGCAAAGTAGGCTTTCCTCATTGCCGGACCTCAAAGCGAGGAAAGAGGAGCATGACTCGCTGCTGAGAACGAAGGAATCGATGGATGAGGGGTTCAGGGCCCACCTGGAACGAGCAAAGCTGCTGGAGTCGCTGCAGCGCAGCGAGGACGATATGGCCCGCGCCGAGAGGACGATCACCGACGCCACGACCGAAAGGAATGCGCTGAAGGACCCCCAGGGAAATCTGGACAGGGTCATCGAGAACCTGGAGGCGCTAGACTCCGAGATCGTGGGGACGCGGGAGAGGATCTCCAGCGCGGATGCCGAGGTCCGCGGCCTGCGGAAGGAGGTGAGCGAGCTGGAACGGAAGCGGGAAGAGGTCATCTCGCTAGGTCCGGATAGCATATGCCCCACCTGCCAGCGGCCGATGGGGGACCAGCACACCCATCTCGTCTCGGCGTTAGACGAACAGCGTGAGGCCGCGGACGCCTCCATCGCCAGACTGGAGGGCCGGCTTGGCGAGCTACGAGAAATGCTTCAGATCTTCCAACTGAGGAAGGGCGCTCTCGAGGAGAGGAAGAAGAAGCTGCAGGCCAGCGTCAATGCGGCCACCGGCCTCGACGAGCGGCTGAAGCATGCCAACGAAAGCCTCGCCAGCCTGACGGGGCAGCGGGACTCGCTGTCGTCGAAGTTAGCCGCACTGAGCGCCGACCAGTTCAACGAGGCCGCGTACCAGGCGATCAAGGAGCGCCTTCCCGGCCTGCGGGCCGCGGCGGACAGGTTCCAGACGCTGACCGGCGAGGCGACGCGGCTGCCGGAGCTGCAAGCCAGATTGGATGAGCTGAACGCCAGCATCGTTCTTCGCACCAACGAGGTCAAGATATTCCAGGATGACCTGGTGGCGGTCGGCTACACCGAGGGGGACCTGAAGAAGGCCCAATCGGCGTATGAGGCTGTCCTGCAGGCCCGAGAGGGCGGCTACAACGAGGTGTCGATGAAGGTCATGGGAATAGAGCACACGCAGCAACGGCTGGACGACAAGAACAAGGCCATAGCCGAGATCGAGGACATGGAGCGGAGCGTGGATGGCCGCACCATGAGGGTGCAGGAGCTCGCGATGCTGGCCAGGGTCATGGGGGACTTCAAGCAGAACGTCATGGAGCGCATCACCCCCACGCTGTCGGAGATCGCATCGGACCTGTTCGTCACCATGACCGACTCCAAGTACGGCGGCATCGAGCTGGACGACAATTACGACATCCAGATCTATGACGGCGGGGAGAAGTACCCCCTGTCCCGATTCTCCGGCGGAGAGAGCGACCTCGCCAACCTCTGCCTGCGCCTGGCGATCTCCCGCGTCCTGGCCGACCGTTCGGGCAACGACATCAACTTCCTCATCCTGGATGAGATATTCGGCTCCCAGGACCAGGTGAGAAAGAGAGCGATAATGGAGACGCTGAACCACCTGGAGAAGCGGTTCCATCAGATCGTGCTCATAACCCACATCGACGATACGAAGGACATGATGAGCAACGTGGTCACCGTCAAGGAGATGGATGACGGCTCCAGCGACATCCTCCTCTGACGCGGCGCTTCACAGCCTCGAGACGATCTCGCGCCGCTTGGACTCGTACTCCTCCTTGGAGATGAGCCCCTTCTCCAGCAGCTCCCTCAGCTTCACCAGGCGCTCCTCCGCCTCCACTGGGGAGATCGGCTGAGGCGGCAGCTGCGCGGGAACGTAGGCCGGAGGCGCCTGCACCCTCACGTTCTGCCAGGACGGGTTCAGCATGGCCTCCTCGGCCCTCTTGCGGACGTAGAACGGATTGGGTATGTCGTCCCACCTGACCGCGCCCCGCTGGTCGGCCTGCAGCGCCGGGTTGTCGGAATCGATCCCTCCCGTCTCGCCGGAGGTGGAGAACATCACGTCCCCAAAGCCCAGGGCGCGTTCCAGCAGCGTCTGATGCACCGTGACGTTGGATATACGCTCATGGCGGGTGTCGCCGAACCGGATGTTGAACACCCCGTACTGTGTCATGATGCGGCGATCGGTGATGGCGAACGCGGTGTGGGTCCAGACGATGTAATCCCACAGGAACGCGAACAGGCCGACGGCCGCGGGAAGGAACGATATGACCCCGTTGCCGAACAGGCCGGCGATGTCGGTGATGATGACCGCCACGCCCAAGACCAGCGCCGCCACGCCCATCCTATTCTCGGCCGACGGCATGAGCAGCAAGAGGACGGCCAGGACGGCCCAGACCGAGATATCGGCGTTCATCGCGCCGACCGCGCCATAGTTCAGCGTCAGCACGAGGCCAAAGATAAGGGTCAGGATGAACAATATCAGGGGCTGGACGAAGTACACTATGGATGAGGGTCTTCCCTCCCACAGCAGGGACTCCCCGGAGGCGAGTCGGCTGCGCGGGAATATCTGGCTCCTCTGAAGCATGGGCGAGTCGGTCATCTGAATCACGGAATGGTCATGCAGGGTATAATACTGGTTCACTCCCCCCACGCCGCCTCGATGTCGACGTGCTCGCGAACGGTCTGGGCGATCAGCTCGACCTTGTCCCGGTCGCCGGGGTCGATGCGGGCGATGAGATGGTCGATGCGGTCCGACGCCTCCAGGGTGTTCATGTCAGTCAGCAGGACCGGCACCCCGGCCTCGTACGCCTTGACCAGGACTGCCTTGGCAGGTGGCATGCCTCCGGTCAGCACCAGGCAGGAGGTATCGGTGGACAGCGCAGCCATCTGGACATCGGTCCGGTCGCCGCCGGTGATGAGCGCCTTGCGGGCCACCCGGCGCATGTGCTGGAGCGCCGTCTCCGGGCTCATCGCCCCGATCATCAGCTGCTCCACCCGATCATCCAGGCCCTGCTCCCCGAGGGCTATCACGGCGCCCAGGGCCTCGGCCACCTCGCGGACAGTGTAGTGACGCAGCCTCGGCACCACCGGCACCGAGCCCAGCACCCTGATCCCCCTGCCCTCCAGCAAGCGGCGGGGGGCGGGATCGTCGACCTGGTTGAGTATCACCCCGCGGAAGTCCAGCGAATACTGCTCCATCGCCCTCCGCAGCATGCATATCCTGTCCAGGGCCGGAACCGTCGCGGACGACACCAGCACCATGGGGGCGTCGAGGGCGTGGGCGATCGTCATGCCCGACAGCCCGCCCATGCAGCCGGTGGAGATCTCCCTGGTGCCCTCGATGAGCATGCGGTCGACGCCTTCCTGCAGCCGACGGCAAGAATCGACAATATCGTCCAGCGCCATGGGGTTCTGGGCATCGTACACGAACGGCGACAGCTCCTCCTCCGGCCACGGCAGGCCCAGGGCCTGCTTCATGAGGTAAGCGTCCTGGTCGAATACCCTGTCCCCGCGCCACATCGTGACCTCCCGGAACGGCTTGAAGTAACCGACCTTGCCCCGGCCGCTCATGGCCAGGCCCAGTGCGATCATGCTCTTGCCCGAGCGCTCGGTTACGGAACCCAGAAACAGACCCTTCATCGCTTGTCCCTCCTGATGGTGACCAGGGCGTCGACCGCGCCGCACCCCTGGCCCTCGTCCCCCACCATGACCGGGTTGATCTCGAACTCGGTGATCTGGGGGAAGTCCGTGGCGATCTGCGCCACCCTGAACAGGACGTCCTTGACGGCCGGGATATCGGCCCTCTTCCTTCCCCTGGCCCCGGCCAGTATGGGATATGCCTTGATGGAGCGGATCATGTCGTCCACCCTCCGCTCCGACAGCGGGGCTATGGCCTGGCTGACGTCCTTCATTATCTCCACGAAGATGCCTCCCAGCCCGAAGGTGATCACCGGACCGAACTGCTCATCGCGGACCATGCCCACGATGACCTCGCGCCCGGAGAACATGCCCTCCACGGTGACACCGTTGACGACGGCATTCGGCAGAAAGGAGCGGACCCGGGACAGCATCCTCTCGAACTCCAGGCGCACCTTCTCTTCGTTATCGAGGCCGACGGCGACGCCGCCCACATCGGTCTTGTGCGCTATGTCCGGAGAGGCGATCTTCATGACGACCGGAAATCCGATGCGACGGGCCAGCGCTACCGCTTCGTCAGCGTTCCTGGCAAGCCCCTCCATGGGCACGTTGACGCCGTAGGCGCGGAGGATCTCCTTCCCCTCCGCCTCGCTGAGCGCGGTGCGCCCTGCCGAGCAGGCGGCCTCCAGCACCGCCTCCGCCCGTCGGCGGTCGCCCTCGACCACCGGAGCGCCGTCGTCCGCCGGCCGGTCCCTCGCCTCCTGATAATGCACCATGGCGGCCAGCGCCCGGACCGCCCGGTCCGGCGACTCGTAGCTGGGTATGCCCGCCTCCCTCAGGATCGCGGCGCCGGCGGCCATGTCCGCCCCTCCTACCCAGGCCGCCACCAGGGGCATCTCGATCCTTCCGGCGTAGTCGGCGAGCATCCTCGCCACCTCGGTGACGTCCAGCAGGTCGCTGGGGGCCACCATGGCAAGCACGCAGTTCACGTTCGGATCGTCGAGCACGGCGCTCAGCGCCAACTCGTACCGCGCCGCGTCAGCGTCCCCGATGACGTCCACGGGGTTGTAGAAGTTCGCCTCCTCCGGCAGGCTCTTCTTCATCCGGTCGACGGTCTCCCTGCTCAAGGAGGCCATGGTGAGCCCGTGGTCCGAGCAGGCATCCGCGGCCATCACTCCCAGGCCGCCGGCGTTGGTGACAATGGCGACGCCGTCGCCGCGGGGCAGCGGCATGCTGGCGAACGCCTGCATGAGATCGAAGAACTCATCCATCGTTCTGACGCGCACGACCCCGGCCTCGGCCATGGCCGTGCTGTACACCATGTCGCTGCCGGACAGCGCGCCAGTGTGGGACGAGGCGGCCTTCGCGCCGGTGGAGGTCCGTCCGGCCTTCAGGGCGATGATGGGCTTTCGCCTCGAGGTGGCGGACGCCTGCTCGATGAACTCGCGGCCGCGCCGCGTCCCCTCGATGTACATGCCGATGACCTTGGTGTCGTCATCGTCCCTCAGATAGGCGAGCAGGTCGGCCTCATCGATGTCCAGCTTGTTGCCCACCGAGACGAACTGCGAGAAGCCGATCCTGGTGCCCTTGGCCCAGTCCAGCAGGATCGTTCCCATCGCTCCCGACTGCGACGTCACCGCCACATGGCCGGCCAGGGGGAAATCGTCGGTGAAGGTGGCGTTCATGCGGTTGCGGGTGCTGATGACGCCCAGGCAGTTGGGCCCGAGAACACGGACGCCATGCCTGGCGGCGATCTCCCCCACCCGGTGCTCCAGCTCCGCCCCCTCCGGGCCTGTCTCCCGGAACCCGGCGGAGATGACCACCGCGATCTTGACCCCTTTCGCCCCGGCCTGCTCCATCACCGTCGGCACCACGGTATTGGGGACGACCACCACGGCCATCTCCACGGGGCCGGGGATGGAGAGGACATCAGGATATGCCTTCAGGCCGAGGATCTCACCCGCCTTCGGATTCACAGGGTAGAGGTCCCCGGAGTAGCCGGAAGCGATGAGGTTGCGCAATATCACATGCCCCACCTTCTCCGGCCTGGGCGAGGCCCCTATGACCGCGATGGACCCTGCCTCGAACAGCTCCCTCATGCCTGACCCCCGCCGGATATGGCATCGTGCGCTATTATCACTTCTGCATCAGGAAGGCGCCCAGCGTCGCCTGGTCCTGCACGTAGACCTCCCGGTCCCGATGCGGTATGGACAACAGGTCCATAAGCTGGAAGGCGTTCTTGGCCCCCCTGGCCCTTCCGTTGTTGTTGAAATACGCCCGCACGTCATCCACCTTGTCGTCCAAGCGGGAGATGACATCCTTCCATGGGCGCAGCTCATCCTCCGAGTACAGGTAGTCCTGACCGGCCATCTGGTTCCCCTCGTCCGTCCATTCGCGGTCCCGGCCGTGGAAGCGAATGTAGGCGTGGTCGGCGGTGACGTCCTGCACCGGAAGGAACCCGCCCCCGTCCACCTGTGACGTGGCGACGTTGTACGATGACAGCAGCCTCGATGCGCCGGGGTCGAGCTTCAACCGATCGTCGTCCATCCAGGAACGGTGGCGGAACTCCACGGCGTAGCGGTATTTCTCGGTGTCAAGGGTGGCCAGGACAGTTTCCAGCACCTGCTGCGCCCCGTCCCGCAGCTGGAAGGACGGCGACAGTTGGATGAGAACCGCCCCCAGGAGGCCGTTCTCCGAGAGCGGCCTGACGCATGCCTCTTCGAAGGCCGACGCCTCGATGCCGGCACGGTCCCCTTCCATAGCCACCATCGCCTCATGCGTGACGGTCCTAGGCATCTTGACCGAGTATTCGAAGTCCTTGAGCGTCTTCCCTTTTCGTATCCATCCGTTGACAATGATGTCGTTGGGGGAGCGATGGAAGGTGCTGTTGATCTCCACGGTGGTGAAGTAGGCGGCGTAGTAGCGAAGCCACTCCTCTTTCTTCTTGGCCAGGGCTACCGGGTAGAACCTGCCTACCCAATCCTCGTAAGACCAACCGCTGCAACCGATGAGCACGGACACCTCCCTATTGATTTCATCTCGACATACATATAATTTGGTGATGGGGGAACGCAGCGCGATCGACCGCCCAGATCACCTGGCGCGTGATGGGACGGCCGGTCAAAAGAATTAAGAGCAGGAAGCGCATGGAATGGTCGCTCCTTGTAATCGGAGGTGATCGATGATCCTCCTTGCATGCTTGGGGCGTACAGTGCGTCGTTACTATGGGTCTCTGCAAGAACCTCCGACGTGACGTCGGGTAATGATTGGAGAACAACCCCGACGCACGACACCAACCCCCGGCCTGGGTCAGTGTGGGGAGAATAGGCGTCACGCCGTCCATGAACCAATCTGTTAAGGTCCGGGGGACACCCCATTGTGATACGGCCGGCCGCGCTCCTGCGTACGGCGGCCGGCGTTCGTTCTGCCATCATCGATCGTGGTGGCCTCCCTGCAAATACGTCCTCTCAGCGGACGAGGCGCTCCTGCTCCGGGGCGGGGGGAGGCGGATGCATGGCACTTCCTCGGGAACGGGCACCCATGCGGCCCCCTCGGGATCGTCGCTCCACCAGTCCTCGCTCGCTATCGGCCTGGGCCTGACCACCGGACGGGGCGCCGGCATGCGGTCGTGGGCAGCACCGTAACGGATCGGATATGATCCCATCCCGCCTTGACGGGTAGGCTGGATCCACTCCACCGCCCGCCCCATCGATCGATGCGAACGAATGAGGCCAAAGAGACGTTCGATGACGGCCATGACCCGGGTCGGACGGGCGAAGAGCAGCAGACCGATTAGTGCGGTGGCATGCGCCAAGAGCAGCCCGTCCCCGGTCACTGCCCACAGCAGCTTCAGGCTGTTCATACCCCCCAGATCGCCTGACTCCATCAGGAAGTACGCCGGAAGGATGACGAGGCCGAGCAGCTGAAGATACGGAGCCTTGTCCCATACAGTGAGCAGGCCCGAACCCAGGATGTACACGGCCCCGCTGGCGATCCACGGGATGGAGGCGTCGATGTCACCGGCACCGATCAGTATGTCGAACAGACTGATGCTGGCAGTAAAGCCGAACAACGATATCGATATCCATGGCAGGAAGGCGGTCGAGATGCTTGCGATGACGAGGGCGATCCGAACTGCTTGTCGTCGTTCCATTATTCCACTACCCGCCCCTCGAACGTTTCAGTATATGACGTAATGTACCGCTACATTCAATCTACCCAGAACTTTTATCAGAGCCGCCCTCCAAACCATCATCATGGAGAAGAGAGCGAACAAGTTGTTCCGGGAGAGGCTGGTCCGGGACGAGAGCTTCGGAGAGCTTCGCCCCCATTCCCTGCTGGTGGAGGTCGTGTCTGGCGGACTGGCACCCAAAGGCCGGGCGCTCAATCTCGAATGCGGCCTGGGCAGCGACAGCCTGTACCTGGCCCAGGAAGGGTACGCGGTGGCTGCCGCGGGCTTCTTCCCCGGCGACGTGGAACCGGTAAGGAGGATGGCCGAGGAGGCGGGCGCCAAGGTGTCAGCCATCACTGTCGAACCGACCAACCTGCCGTTCCACGAGGGGGAGTTCGATTTCGTCGCCGACGCGGGATGCATGATCAAGCTGGACGGGAGGGAGAGGACGGCGTTGCTGCAAGAACTGCACCGGACGCTGCGACGCGGCGGCCGGATGTTCACCATGCTTCCCAGCTTCAAGGACCATCCGGACGGCGCCACCCGGGCGTCGATCGAGAGGACGTTCCACCCGCCCTTCGAGGTCCTGGCGATCGACGAATCCACCGTGGCCGAGCATGGCGGGAAGGCGGAGCACGTGTACTATTACTCCGTCCTGCTGGAAAAAGCATGATCAGAGCATAAACACCTTGGTCCGCAGGTGTGGATCGTAGGTGAATGTGTCATCGCTCCCGCCGCTCTTCCGGGCGTGAACGAACCTCTCCACGGTGGCGTCGATCTCGTCGGCATGGTTGAGCGCCGCCGCCTCCGGTATCGATGGCAGGACCGGAGAGCCCTTCTCCGGGGCGCCATGGCTGGCAAGCACCATGTGCACTAGCTTCATGCGCAGGACCGGAGGAAAATCGGGAAGGGCATCGCATGCCCGCCCCACCATGCCGGCGCCGATGGCGATGTGGCCGACCATCCGTCCGTCCGCCGACTCGGAGATGGTGCTGCCGACGTCGTAGCAGCTTACCTTCCCGATGTCATGCAGGATGGCCCCGGCCAGCAGCAGGTCCCGGTCCAGGCCATCATACAGCCGGGAGAGGCTGTCGCAAACCTTCACCACGTTGAGGGTGTGCTCCAGCAGCCCTCCTACCCAGCCACAGTGGTACGACACCGAGGCGGGGGAGCGCTTCAGCAGCTCGGAGGTTTGCCCATCGCTCAGCATCGATAACAGGACCGAACGTATATGCGGCTCCTCGATGCTTTCCGCGTACGACATGATGGCGGAGAACATCTCCCCCACGTCCTTGGCGGTGCGGGGAACGAAGTCGTCTGGGTCGTAGTCGCCCTCCCCGGCCGGCTCCGCCATGCCGCCCTTGTCGGGATTGATGTTGATAACCACATGTTCGTTCCAGGTGCCGGTGGAGCCCACCAGCCTGACCATGGAGTTCACTCTCAGAGCGTTGTAAGCCTCCCGCACAGAAGTCTCGTCCTTGCCTCCCCAGAAGGTGACAGGGATCTCTCCGGTGGCGTCGGCCACTCTCATGCGGAACTTGTAGCCACGCTTGTACTGGACGGGTGCCTCCTTCCACCGGAGTGCGTAATGTTCGTCGATCTCGATGTTGTCGGAACCCAGGTCCTCAACGCAAAGCCGCCCCGCTTCCATACCCTCGCCTCGTAGGGGCATCAAGATGGACGATTTTATATCCTACGCCATATGGCGCCTCAGGCTGGCCGGACGGCAAGGCGGCGAAGCCATTCCTCCGATTCCCTCCAACGCGGATGCTGCCGTTCCCTCTCGTGGAACTCCTTGTCGTGATGCCTCCCGTCCGGTCGCAGTCCGTCCTGGATGTGCAGGATCTCGTGGTACAGCACGTACTCGGAAACGAATGATGGCACTGCGGCATTGTCCAGGATCGACGACACGGCGATCACCTGCATCAGGACGGAGCAGTAGCCAACCCTCATGCGGTTGCCCCTCACGGTCCAGTTGAACACGGCGTCAGGGCAGTTGCACACCAGGCCCTGGTCCCGGAGCGACAGGTAGGCCTCCTGCAGATCGTAGGCCTTTCCGCAGTGGTCCAGGGACAGGTTCCGAGAGCGCTCCAGGTACAATGGCTGGTTCCTCGACAGGAACTCCCGGGACATCAGCCAGGACGTCAGCCGGGGCGTGTATATGCTCCTGCGAGCGCCTCGGGAGACGCGTTCGTACAAGGATCCGGCGAAGTCCTCCAGCACCTCTCGGTCGGCCCCGCCGAGATAGTCGGAGATCTGGAACCGGACACTCCTTCCGGAGCGCCTCCAGGTGCTCTTGAACTCCTTGTAGGGGGCGAACTCCGCCGCGATGTCGTCATAGCCATGTTCACGACCCAGCGAACCGAACACATCAGCCAGTTCAGTGCTCATCTCGAGGGTCTCTCCAGGACAGCAGATCGTGTCTTCCATATGGATCTCCGAGATCTCCAGCGGCGTCCCGGCCGTATATCCGATTGGCGTACAGTGACGCTGCGCCCTGACATTCTACGATCGCCATGCTGTCAGCGCGAACAGGTCTTGGCTAGAAATGATTTGCCGACATGAATATCTCAGATGATAATCAGTTGGGCACGTTCTTAACGGCCCCCGGGCTGTTAAAGAACAATGTACGATGAACGTTCCAGGGAGCTCATCACACGGGGCAACCTGGACGGCATAGTCTCGGCGGCGGTGTTCCTGCGGCGCTTTCCCCGCTCGCCCGTGAGGTTCGTTACCTCCCCCGCCGCCGCGGCGGGCCTCCTCCGCTCCGGAGGCGCTGAACACGCGTTCCTCGCCGATATCGCCCTCACCCCCAGCCTAGCCAGTGCCGTCGAGGAGGTTGGACGGCATTGTCCGGTCACACTGATCGACCATCACGAATCCTCGCTCCGGGCGGAATGGGCCGTCATCGATGTGTCCACCAGCGCCGCCGGCCTCATGTACCGCCAACTAGCCGTCGACGGCATGGACGCCACGGTCTCGCTTGCAGATCTGTACGAGAATGAGGATACCCCCCTTCTACGCTCCATGATGGATCGCATGGGCATCGAAACGCTGAGGCGGGAGACCGAGGTGCTCGACTTCGCCTGGCGGCTCAACGTCAAGGATGACGCGTTCCGCCTCGCTGCCGCGGAAGGGCTGGCCTCTGGCCTGCTTCCCTCCTGCGTTGCAGAGATCGCCGAACGCCATGCCGAGATGGTCCGCCGGGACGGGTGGGGCAAGGCCATCGACAGCGTGCGACGATGCCTCCGCCGGGACGGGACGACAGCCGTCATGGAGTTCAGTGGAAGGAGGCCGTCCTTCCATGGGTTCGGCAGCCGCGCCCTGGCCGAGGCGGCCCGCCGGGACGGATGCCGGTATGCGGTCATGATCAATCGCGGGGAGCGTGAGAGCGTGGTCTCGCTCCGCTCCACCGCCCCGGGCGGCGTGGACCTGGGCCGCTTCGTGGAGTCGTTCACGGCGGAGCACGGAGTGGAGGGGGGCGGCCATCCCGCCAGCGCCGGTGCCAGGATACCGTCCGATTCAGCAGAGCTGCTGATCGAGCAGCTTGAAGCGCTGGCATGATCGCTGCGTCTAGAATAGCTGCTTGCGCATGAGGTAGTTGTTCCCCTGCCGGGACATGGTCCGGTATCCGCGATGGCGATAGAACTCCTTGGCCTGGCGGTTGGTGAGCTGCACCCACAGATCGATGATGCCGATCCCTGCGGACCGCGCGCGGCGTTCGATCCGCTCCATCATCGCCCTGCCGAGGCCGCGGTTCTGGTACCCCCGCTTCACCTGTATGGAGTTGATGAACGCCCTACCCTCTCCCATTTCCACCGAGTAGTAGCCGATGATCTCGCCTTCGTTCTCGGCGACCTCGGTGTACGAGGACGGCTCCAGGATGGCGCGCAGGATCTCCTCGTCCCTCAGGTCCACTCCCCAAGAGGACAGTATTATCGGGGCCATGTTCTCCCGGCTCATCTCAAGAAGGACCGGCAGGTCCCATCGTTCCATCTCTCGGTACGAGGCATCAGGCATCACACCCGCTAATGTAGAGCGGACGATTAAACCTTGGCTGACCTGGCTCCCCGAGGTCTCACCTATTTGGCGTTGCTGTTAAATAGGATGTTGGGTCTCAAGAGCTACGAGGCTGAACATATGGTCGACGTAAGCGCTGAGGCTGTGAATTTCATCAAGGACCTGCTCCAGAAGAACGACAAGACCGGATATGGCATCCGCATCTACCTTGCGGGAATGGGCTGCTCCGGACCCCAGTTCGGCATGGCCTTCCAGGAGTCGCTCAAGGAAGGCGACCGCGAGCAGAAGGCGGAAGGGTTCTCATTCTACTTCGACGACGAGGCCGCTGAGATGCTGGAGGGATCGACCGTTGACTACATCGAGACCCCTGCCGGTTCCGGGCTCATCGTGAACAACCCGAACGTCAAATCCTCCTGCGGCGGCTCCTGCGCGGGCTGCCACTGAGTAGGCAAAACGCCGGCCACGCCGGCCTACCCTTTTTAATTTTCTCATCACCGACATCGTTTTATCCCATGGGCCGCCAAGTCATCACCCGGAGGCAATGACATGGATATTCAGTGTCCCCGATGCGATTTCATCGCCCGTGGAGCCGATGAGTCCGAGGCGCGCGAACAGCTCAAGGTCCACATGAAGGAAGCCCATCAGGTCGACGAGGGCAGCTTCGAGAGCATGCTGGGCGATATGAAGCAGAAGATCACCGGCATGTTCAAAAGGTAAGGATAATACCGCCCGCGAACATATGGCATCCATGGCGGCGCCGCGCCGCCCGAGGCAGGGAGATGTGCGGAAGGTTCACGCTTGGCGAGGTGAAGGAGCTGGCCATCCGGTTCTCGGTCGATCATCCGCTGGCCGATGTGCCCAGGCTACGCTATAACATCGCGCCGGGGCAGGACGTTCCCATCGTAGTGGCCGAGGGCTCCCGCTCCCTAACGCTCATGCGCTGGGGCCTGGTGCCCTTCTGGGCCAAGGACCCCAAGGTCGGCAACCGGATGATCAACGCTCGCTCCGAGACCGTCACCGAGAAGCCGGCATTCCGGAGCGCCATGAAAGCAAGGAGATGCATCGTGCCGACCACTGGATTCTACGAGTGGAAGGGGGCCGGGGACGGAAAACGGCCGTACCTTGCCAGGCTGAAGGAGGAGGGACTGTTCGGCATGGCCGGACTGTATGAGAGATGGACGTCGCCGCAGAAGGCGGAGATGCTGTCATTCACCATTCTGACCACGGAGGCCAATGACCTCATGGCCGGGATACATGACAGAATGCCGGTCATCCTCTATCGCCGGGACGAGGAGGCGTGGCTGACGCCCGAGCCGCTCGACGCCATCGAGCTGGAGAGGATCTTCACACCGTTTTCATCGGATCGGATGGAAGCGTACGAGGTCTCCACCAGGGTGAACGACGCCAGCGTGGAGGGAGAGGAGCTGATAGCACCGATCAAGAAGGCCAGCATGCAGGCTGCTTTGTTCTGAACCGCTTTTCGGAACGGTCACCATAACTTCTTTACTTGAACCGCCTCATGCACAGCCCATGTTCGTCAAGCACCCCCTCATCCGGCCGGACAGCATCGAGGAGAGGGACTACCAGAGAGCGCTGGCGGACATATGCCTGAGGTCGTCGACCCTGGTGGTCGTCCCCACCGGCATGGGCAAGACGGTGGTGGCGCTCCTGGTCATCGCCGACGTGATGTTGAAAGGAAGGGGGAAGGTGCTGTTCCTCGCTCCCACCAAGCCGCTGGTGGAGCAGCATTCCTGCTTCCTTCGGGACCACCTCCTGGACCGTTCGATCACGGTGCTCACCGGAGCGGTGGCGCCGGAGGAGAGGGAAGCGGAGTGGATACAGAACGACGTAATAGTATCGACGCCGCAGGTCATCGCCAACGACCTTCGCACCGAGAGGATCACGCTTCGGGACGTCCGCCTGATCATTTTCGACGAGGCGCACCGCGGCGTTGGGAACTATTCTTACGTTCCGATCGCCGAAGAATACCGCAGCGTCAACGGCCTCACCATGGGCATGACCGCTTCTCCGGGCTCTAGCATGGCGAAGATCAAGGAAGTTTGCGGCAACCTCGACATCGACAACATCGAGGTCCGCTCCGAATCGGACCCCGACGTAGCGAGGTACGTTCACGACATCCACATGGACTGGGTGGAGGTGGACGTCCCGCCGGAGATGAGGCGGCTGGCGGATGTCCTGCGCAAACTGTTCGACCGCTACGTCCGCTCGCTCATCGAGATGCACCTGATGACCTCGGCGCGGCCGGCTTCCAGAAGGTATCTTCTCGAGGTGCAGGGGGCCATCCAGGTCAAGCTCCGCTCGGGGGAGAAGAACGGTTCTTACTACAGGGCGCTGAGCCTCATCGCCATGGCTATCAAGGTGGACCATGCCTTGGAGATGGTGGAGACCCAGGGCCTGACGGCACTGCGCAACTACCTGGAGAAGGTGAAGGAGGACGCTGCCTCCGAGGAAGGCTCCAAGGCGTCGCGCGCCATCGTGAGCTCAGACGAGTTCGAGCAGCTGGAGCAGATGATGGAGGGCCTGCACATGGAGCACCCCAAGATCTCCCGGGTCATGGGCATCGTCAGCCACCAGATCAACGAGAAGCCTGACTCCAGGGTGCTGGTGTTCACCCAGTACCGCGACACCTGCGACATGGTCGCCAACTACCTATCACGCATCGACGGCGTCAGCGTTTCCAAGCTGATCGGGCAGTCGGGAAGGTGCGGGGAGAAGGGGCTTCGCCAGAAGGAGCAGATCGGGGTGCTGGACCGCTTCCGCCAAGGGGAGTTCAACACACTGGTGGCAACATCGGTGGGAGAGGAAGGCCTGGACGTCGCCAACACCGACCTGGTGATCTTCTACGAGCCGGTGCCGTCGGAGATACGCAGCATACAGCGCCGCGGCCGGACCGGCAGGAGCCGGGCGGGCCAAGTGATAGTGCTGGTGACCGCCGGAACGAGGGACGAGGCGTCGCTCAACGCAAGCGAGAAGAAGGAAAGGGATATGCGCAAGCGGCTGTACTCGCTAAAGCAGCAGTGGGATCGGGAAAGCTCCAAGGCCAAGAAGGACACCGTCCAAAAGGCCGCTCCGAAGAAGGGGCAGAACTCCCTGGCCGACTTCGCCTGACCGCCGCTCCAACGCTCCCCTGAATCCGGTTAAATAGGCCGACGGCATAACCATTTTGCATGCTCTACAAGGACCTGGTGAGAGTGTACGAAGCTCTCGAGTCCACCTCCTCCCGGCTGGAGATGACCGACATCCTGGCCGAGCTGTTCCGTTCCTCCGACTGTGCTCACATCAGGCGCATCGTCTATCTGACTCAGGGGGCCCTGGTCCCTGATTTCTACCCGGAGAAGCTGGGGCTCGCCGACAAGCTGTACCTGCGCACCCTGTCCATGGCCACCGGGGCCAAGGAGTCAGAGATCAGGCAGCTGTGGGCCCATGAAGGGGACCCGGGCATCGTGACGGAGAAAGCGTTCGAGAGCAAGCGGCAGACCACACTGTTCTCCAGCCCGCTCACCCTGGACCGCGTGTACGACTCGCTGCTGAAGATCGCCCGCTCGGAGGGAAGCGGCTCGCAGGAAGTGAAGATGCGCCTGCTGGCCGACATGCTGCACGATGCCACTCCGGTGGAAGGCAGATATCTGGCGCGCATCGCCACCGGCCGCATGCGCCTCGGAGTGGCGACGCAGACCGTCCTCGACTCTCTGGTCCAGGCCTTCGCCTCCAAGGCGGACAAGCCGGCGGCAGAGCGGGCGTTCAACGTCACCTCCGACCTCGGACTGGTGGGAGAGGTGCTGTGCCAGGAAGGCCTGGAGGGGCTGGAGAGGCTTCACGTGATCGTCGGGAATCCCCTAAGGGCGATGCTGGCCGAGCGCCTCCCGTCGCCGGAGGAGATCCTCGAGCGCATGGGCGGCCGGGCCATGTTCGAGTACAAGTATGACGGCCTGCGCGTCCAGGCGCACATCGACGGCGACCGCGTGAAGCTGTACTCCCGCCGCCTGGAGGACCTGACCGGCGGCTTCCCGGACGTGGTGAAAGCGCTGAGTGCAGCGTTCCGGGGAAAGAGCGCCATCCTGGAGGGCGAATGCGTGCCGGTGGACATCAACACCGGGGAGCTACTTCCGTTCCAGGAGGTCTCCCACCGCCGGGGGCGGAAGCATGGCATCACCACCGCGATGGAGGACTACCCCGTCAGGGTGCACCTGTTCGACTGCCTGTACCTCGACGGAGAGGACCTCACCTGCCTTCCGCTGCCGGACCGGAGGACCGCTCTGACCCGATGCATAAGGGTCAGCGAGGACGTGCGCTTTTCCGAGGCGAAGGTGCTGGACAACGTCCATGACGTGGAAGAGTTCTTCACCGAAGCGCTGACGGCCGGCTGCGAGGGGCTGATGGCCAAGTCGATCAATGGCGATTCGGTATACCGGGCGGGAGCGAGGGGCTTCCTGTGGATCAAGTACAAGCGGGAGTACCGCTCCGAGATGACCGACACCGTCGACCTGGTGGTGGTCGGGGCGTTCCACGGGCGCGGGAAGAGAGGAGGCCTGTACGGCGCGCTGCTCATGGCGACCTATAACTCCGAGACGGACCGATTCGAGACCGTGTCCAAGCTGGGCAGCGGGTTCGACGACGCCACCCTGGCCGCACTGCCCGAAAAGCTCGACCGCTACCGTCTGCCGCAGAAGCACCCCAGGGTCGATTCCCGGATGAACGCCGACGTGTGGTTCGAGCCGGCCGTGGTGCTCGAGGTGCTGGGGGCCGAGCTCTCGCTGTCACCGATACACACCTGCGCCTTCGGCAAGGTGCGCGAGGATGCAGGCCTGGCCATACGGTTCCCGCGCTTCACCGGCGTGTTCCGGGACGACAAGGAGCCGCGCGACACCACCAGCAGCCAGGAGCTGCTGTCCATGTACGAGGGGCAGCGGAAGAAGTGAGGCCGAGAAAACCTTTATAGATGGGCGGAATATTGGACGGCATCATGGAACTTCATCTCCTCGAAAAGGACAAGGACTCCATTTCGGTCCAGATCCACAGCCCCAACATGACGGTGATCCAGCCCCTCATCAACGAGCTTCTGGAGGACGATGGCGTGGCTGAGGTGAAGTACAACACCGGCCATCCCGAGCTCGACATCCCCGTTCTGTTTGTCAGGGTCAAGAGCGGAAAGCCCCAGACCGCGCTCAAGCGGGCCGCCAAGACCATCGCCAACGAGTTCAAGGAAGCCCGCGAGAAGCTCGACAAGAGCAAGTGAGCATGAAGACCAGCGGCGCTGAGGAGGCCGCCATCGGGCTGGAGGTCTACGGCACCGACGCCCCGGGTATCGGCGGCCGGCTAAAGCGTTCGCCAGAGGATTTTCTGGTGGAGGAGGTCTCCGCCTATCCGCCCCGCTTCGACGGCGGCCCGTTCACCATCGCCAAGGTCACCGCCCAGAATTGGGAGATGAACCGCCTGGTCCGCCAGCTCTCAAAGTCGCTCGGCATTGCCAGGGAACGCATCGGCTTTGCCGGCACCAAGGACAAGAGGGCGATCACCTCGCAGCTGATGTCCTTCCCCGTCCCGTCGGATAGGCTGATGCAGCTTTCGCTCCATCAGATCGCCATTTCCGACCCTTATCCGGCCAAGAGAGGCATCACCATCGGCGACCTCGTCGGAAATGCATTCACCATCCGCGTCACCGAGACCGAGCTGCATGACGACGCTCTATCGACGGCGGTCGCCGACACCACCGAACAGCTGGAGGCGCTGAACGGCTTCCCCAACTTCTTCGGCGTCCAGCGCTTCGGCGCGGTGCGGCCGATAACGCACGAGGTGGGGAAGTGGATCGTCAAGGGGGACCTGGAGAAGGCGGTGATGACCTATGCTGCCAACCCCCTTCCGAACGAGAGGGAGGAGAGCAGGGAGGCAAGAAAGAGGCTGCAGGAAGAGGGCGACTTCGAGCAGGCGCTCTCCTACTATCCTAAGATCATGACCTTCGAGAGGACCCTTATCGGCCATCTGTCCCGCAATCCCGGCGATCACGCGGGAGCGATCTCCACCCTGCCGTCCAACCTCCAGATGATGTTCGTGCATGCCTACCAGTCGTTCCTGTTCAACCGCATGCTGAGCGAACGCGTCCGCCGAGGGATCCCATTGGACCGTCCAGTGGAGGGAGATGTGGTGCTGCCGGTCGACCGCAACGGCCTGCCGCAGCATGATGGCGGAGTGCCGGTGACTGCCGTCAACCTGGACCTGGTGGAGAAGCAGGTCCGCCAGGGCCGGGCGTTCATCAGCGGGGTCCTCTTCGGCACCGAGTCGGTGCTGGCGGAGGGCGAGATGGGCGAGATCGAGCGCGCCGTGATCGAGGCGGAGGGGCTCAGTAAAGAGGATTTCATGGTCCCCCTGATACACCAGTGCTCGTCCAAGGGCACGAGGAGAGAGCTGCTCGGGATCGTCAAGGATCTCAAGTCCACGGCCCGGGGGGACGAGGTCACCTTCACTTTCATCCTCAACAAGGGCTGTTACGCCACTTCGCTTCTGAGGGAGTACCTCAAGAAGGAAGGGCTGATGGACTACTAACCAAAATCAAAACTTCAGTGACGCCGGCGGCATTGCCTCGGCATGGGCCGCTCGGTCGTCGGTGCGACGAGAACGGAAGTGTGCCGCCCGCCACCGCGCCCGTGACGGGCGACGGCAAGAGCATGGTACCGTAGCAGGGCCGCCCGGGCGGCCCTGCTGCTCGGACCGATCACAGTCGGCTCAGGTCCCTATTGGCCCCGCCCTCTTCGTCATCAGGCTGGTCCAGCAGCTCCCGCAGCTTCTCCAGCTTGTCCTTCTCCTTGTCCCTCTCCTTTTCCGCGGGGATGATCTCCTCGGGAACCGGTTCATCGTCCTGCTGCGAGACCTTCTGTTCTTCAGACTTGTGGGCAAGCGCAGCGGCCACCAAGGAGCTGGCCCCTTTCTTCTTCACTGCCGGGGCCGGTTGCTCGGCCGACCTGGGAGCGGGCTGTTCGACGGGCATCGGAACCTTCCGCTCGACCGGCGCAGACTGGAAGGTCTGGATCGTGGGCTCGGACGGACGGTCGGGCACCATGACCTTTTCGGCGATCTTCATCGCCCTTTCAGACATGGCGTCGCGGGTCGTCGGTCCGGACCTGGCCTTTGGCCGGGATGAGGTCTTATCCGCATCGGCCAGGCGCTTCTGCGCCCATCTCTTCTGGATCGCCAGGCGCTGCGCCTCGGTCTCGATGACATCCGAATCATCGACCTCCTCCTTGCTCCCGTCGACAAAGCTCAGCGGGGTGTGGCAGCGAGGGCATTCGTCGATCTTGATGCACTCCATGCAGAACAGGGTCCCGCAATTGGGGCAAACCGTCACGGCCGGTTCGCCATGGAATATGCACTTGCGGCGGTTGTACTTGTCCGTGTCAGGATAGTACATCACGGTGATGGCCTTGGAGCGGTCCGCCTGACGCGGAGCAGCCTCGGCCTTTCTTCGGTTACGGAAAAGTCCCATCTCCTCACTCTCCTTGGCGCGCGGCGGCTGGGTCCGCGCATTTCGTTCCATGGGCATCTCGGCGGGAGGCTCATCCCTCCACTCCGCCGGAGCCTCGACCGGCCGCCTGCGGGCGACTGGCTCCCTATCGAAGGACGGCATCCTGACCGAGCGCCGCGGTTCAGGGATCTGGGTCGTCGGCACGGCCGGGCCTTCGATGGACCTCATCATGCTGACCAGGCGGCGGGCGGTGTACAGTCCCAGGTCCAGGTGCTCCATCAGCCCCATCGTCGACCGGTTGCCGGGCGGCAGCGCCATCGCGGCCCGCAGGAGCTTCTCGGTACGCTTGTCGGGCCTCTCCTCCGGGAACTCCATGGTGTTGACCTTCTCTATGTAGGCGAGGACCTTCTTGGCCTTCTGCACGTCGCGGTCATGCATGCACATGTACGCCTCGGCAAGGTGAAGGCCCTGCCTGGTATAGTTCGGGTTTCCCAGGGTCGCCAGCAGCACATCCCTGGAAAGGGACTCGTAGGCCTGGAAGCGTCCATCGTCCATGCTGTCGATGTCGACCTCCTCCTTGGTCTGCAAGTACTTGGTCACGGCGTCCAGCGACGAGAACGGAAGGCCGCATTCCTTGAACGCCTCCTCCCTCGTCACCCTCCGGTTCTGGCGGTACTCGAACTCCAGCACTTTGGCCGCGTAGATGCTGATATCCCTCTCCTTCAGCCGCTGTGCCAGGACGGCGCTGCTCTCCTGCGCCGACGGCAAGGCCGGGTCGATCTCCAGCGCCCGGTCCAGCGCCCTCTTGGCCTGGTCGAGCTTGTCCATCCTCATGAGGATGCGGCCCTTGCCGCTCCAAGCGAACTTATCCTGCGGTTCGTTGGCCAGCACGGTATCGAAGCACCGCAGCGCCTCCTCGTCCTCGCCGAGCTTCTCGAGCAGGGCGGCCTGATTGAGCCAGGCGCGCTTGTTGGTGCTGTCCAGGGCGATGGAGCGTCCCAACGAGCGGACCGCCTCCTCGATCTTGCCCAGCTTGGCCTGGACTATGCCGATGTTCATCCACAGGACGGCGTCGCCCTCTTCCAGCTCCGCCGCGCGGGAGTATGATCCGAAGGCGTCATCCAGGCGCCCCAGCTCCTCTTCGGCGCGACCTTTGGAGCGCAGCAGGACAGCGGTCTCCGCTCCCATCCCGATCGCCCGGGAGTAGCAGTCCACCGCATCCGCCTTGTCGCCGGTCTTGAAATGTACGTTGCCCTTGAGCTTCCATATCTCCCCACTGTCAGGGTCCAGCTCCAGCGCCCGGTCCAGCGCATCCATCGCCTCGCGGTACCGTCCCTGGGTGGCGAGGGCGCGCCCGCGGTCCATGTGGAACGACGCGTTGGACGGATCGCCCTGGGCGGCATGGTCGAACGCGGCCAGCGCCCCCACCGGGTCGCGGCCCATCAGCAAAGCGCGTCCCTTGTTGTCCAGCATGATCAGGTCCGAGGCGTCGAGCTTCCACCCCTGGTCGAACGCCTGCGCCGCCTGGGAATACTGTTCCAGCTGCATCAGCGCCAGGCCCAGGCGGTTCAGCACCGCGCGGTCATTGGGATCGGTCCTCAACGCGTACTGGTACTCGGCGGCGGCATCGTCCACTCGGCCCAGGGAGGAGAGCGCGTCGCCGCGATCGACGTGCGCGGTCTTGCTGAGGGGATCGATCTGAAGCAGAACGTCGCAAATGGCGATGATCTCCTCATGATCGCCCTTGGCGATGAGCGTCTCCTTCTTCCGCTCCAGCACCTCCACGTCCCGCGGCTGGTCGTCAAGGACGCGATCGTAAGCCCGGATGGCGTCGTCGTTCCTGCCGATATCGCGGAACGCGGCGGCCTTGTCCATGAAGGCCCCCTTGTTCCTCGGTTCGAGCTTCAGGACCTGGTCGGCCACGGAGATGAGCTCTTCCGGTTTCCCCATGGCCTTGAGGGCGGCCATCTTCGATTCGAGCACATCGACGTCCTTCGGACCGAGGGCGAGCGCCTGGTCGAACGCGTTGACGGCCTCGGCGTGCATGCCGATCCGTAGGAGGGCCTTTCCTCTCTGGACATGGGCATAGCGATTATTCGGGTCCAGCCTGATGACCTGTTCGAACGCCTCGATGGCCAGGCTGTAGCGCTCCAGCAGCACCAGGGCCGCCCCCTTGCTGGTCCAGACGTTGAAGTCCTGGGGGTCGAGCTTGAGGGCCTGCTCGTACGACACCACTGCCTCCTCCAGCCGGTCGTCGCTGACCAGGGCGAGGCCGCGGGACCACCACAGCAGGCGGTTGGTCGGCTCGAACGAGATGGCCCGGGCCAACGCTTCCGCGGCCTCCGCGAAACGGCCCATGGCGTAGAGCGAGTCACCCTTGATCCTCCAGAAGTCGGGGTCACTGGGGAACAGCTGCGTTCCGGAGATCGCCTTGTTGAACGACTCCTCGTACTTCTTCTGAGAGTACAGGACCAGGGTCAGATCGCGATAGGCGCCCTGGTTCGCAGGCTCCAGCCTTAGCACTTCCTGGTAGACCTTGGCGGCCTCGTCCTTGCGTCCCAGGCGGTTCAGCGCCACGCCCATGTCCACCAAGGCGGCGGCATTGTGAGGCTCCAACTCAATGATCTTCTCGGTAGTGGCGAGGACGTCCTTGTCCTTCTCCAGGCCCTTGTACGCCTCATTGATGGCCACCAGGACCGCCAGCCTGTCGCGGTGGGCCTTGAGCGCGCGCTCCAGCACCTTGAGGGCTTCCTGGAACCGCATCGCCTTGTTGTATGCGACGCCGAGCGCGTACATGGTGTCCCCGTCGTTGGGGCGCTGCTCCAGTAGCGCTTCGCATTCCTTCACTGTATCGTCCATGAGGCCCAGGGCGATGGTGGCATCCCTGCGCATGGACATCAGGTCGGACTCGCGCGGGAAATGCCCCAGGGCCACGGCCACCGCGTCCATGGCATCCTTTGGCTTGCCGGCCTTGAGCAGGCAGGAGACGTGCGCCTTGTAGGATGGGAGGTCAGGCTGGATGCTGATCACGATCTTGGCCGCATCGGCAGCGTCGGACCATCTGGACATCGCCACGAGGAGGCGCAGATGGCCTTCCGCCGCCTCCAGGTCCTTGGAGTCCAGCGATACTGCCTGGGCAAAGACCTTCTCCGCCTCTTCCAGCCGCTCGAGGTCCTCCAGCACCGCGCCGATCTCCAGCCAGGTCTCCTTGCGCTCCACGTCCGCGCGCAGCGCCTCCTTGTAGTACTTGACCGATGCATCCTTCTGGCCGGTACCCCGCAGCGCTCTGGCCTTCCCAAGATTGGCATCGTAGGATGCAGGGTCCACCTCCAGCGCGGAATCGTATACGGCGGATGCGTCCTCCCATCTCTCCGCTTCGATCATGATGCGGCCCTTGACGAGGAGCACATCAGCGTTCCTGTGGCCCTGGGCAATGACCTCATCGAGCGCCGTGACCGCTTCGTCGAACCTTTTGGTATGTAAGAACGTCTCCGCCTTGCGCAGCGTCCATATGTACGCGTCGTCCTTCTCGATCAGCTTCTCGATGACGTCGATGTCGGACGGGTCGAGCTCCGCGGCCTTCTTGAGGGATAGGATGGCCTCGGGCATGCGGTCGGCCTTCTCCAGCACCGCCGCCCTCCTGAGATGGAACGATCGCTCCGTGGGGCGCAGTTCGATGGCCCCATCGAGCATGGTGAGAGCGTCCGACAGTTCGCCGCGCGAGGTGAGGGCGTCGGCCCGGGCGGCCATTGCCGGCGGGTAGCGGTCCTGGAGCTCCAGCGCACGGTCCGCCGCCTGCAGGGCAAGTTCGTCGTTCCCGGCCTTGAGCTGCACTATGCTGAGAAGCACCAGCGTGTCGGAGAAATCGCGAGCGTGGGGGCTCCTCCTCTGGAGGTCGGCGAACAGGATCTCCCTCGCTTTGTCCAGATCCTCCTGGACGTCCTGGTTCGGAGCCCTGGCCAGCCGCAGGTCAGCGCTCTCCACTATCCGTCTAGCCTTGTAAAGCCCCCTAAGTTCCCTGTCGCGAAGTGATTCTAGAAATCCCATCCCATCACCTGAAAAGCGCATCGCCATAGTCGCACAAATACCTTTTCTCATTACTGGATAAAAATGCGACCTGCGGACGCCCGTCGGACGCTAAGATGCCGAGGCAGCCGACAGAGGCCTCTGGACACATCACATTCGGGAGGGGTGGCGCGGAGACAGGAGGTATTAAATAATGGATAACGTAATCCCGAATTCCGTCTGACGCAAGTCGGACAAAACTGATTAGATGGGATGCAAACTTTTCCGGCCGAGGATGCCGGAGCGCGGGAGCGATCGGGTGCCAGGATGGGAGGCGCCGGGGAGCGACCGTCATCCGGCGGACAGAGCCGCGGAGGGGGCATTGGATGGGAGTGCCCCCTCACCCCCCTTATATTTTTAGCCCTGATTCTAACGTTCTAACGTACGCACCAGCATGGACTGGCCCCTCAATAACGCTTTTAAAGGGGAAGTGTGATAGGGTGCGTCGCGCAGGTGTAATCTAGCTGGTTAGGATTTCAGCCTTCCAAGCTGACCGCCCGGGTTCGAATCCCGGCACCTGCACTCTTCTTCAACCCATCAATCGATTAGTGCGACAGATCGTTCTGAAAAGCATGGTGGGGTTTCAGGGAATGGAGGCGGCGCGGGACGCCGTCCGACCGGGGATGACGGTCAGGCGATGGCATCCTCGGGGATGCGGTCCGCCCCCATCCACCTCTCCAAGCTCTTGTTGGAGATGTAAAGGGGGTTGGCGCGCGGGGTCGGGCAAACCCCGCGGCCGAGGGATGATGAATCCTCTTCGATGTCACAACGCACGCCGCATGAACGGTAGACTTCTTCCCAGCTACAGTCCTCATCGGCATGCATCAGAGACATCACCATCACTGTGATGCCTGCCCCCTTTTATATCCCCTACGGGGGGAGGTGACCGATTATCGGACGTGCGAAATGAGCAGCCAGATGCAGGATCCGCGCTCCGAAAGTGAATCTCATGCGAAAGCGCTACGTTCTATCCCCATGCAGGCGCTCGTTCCCCCTATTGTAACTGCGGGCAGAGAGCACCCTCGAGGCATCTGCTCCGCTTCACCGGAACCACTCCCTCCAGTGAATTATCTGCATCCTCAGGCCGAACGAGCATCGCCAGGCCTTCGGCTGATGGATGACGCGACCCATTAGGCCATTTGGCAAGCCCGGATCTCAGCTCACCGCTTTCTTCACGAGCGCAGCGATCCTTGCCTCCACGTCGGCGTTCAGCTCCTTCAACGCAAAGGCGATGGGCCACATGGCGCCCTCGTCAAGATCCGCCTCCTCTTCGAAGCCGAACGTCATGAACCTCTCCTTGACCTTCTCACCGCCGCGGAAGAAGCAGACGACCTTGCCATCCTTGGCATACGCCGGCATCCCGTACCAAACCCTCGGAGTCAGGGATGGCGCGCTTTCCCTGATGATGGCGTGGAGCCGCTCCCCCATCACGTCATACGGCTCCGGCATGGCGGCGATCTTCGCGAGCACGGCGCTCTCCCCATCCGCTCTTTCAGCACGCGGGTCGGTTTTTTGTTGTTTTTGAGTGGTTTCTTTCACATGGTCACCTCTTGACCGTTTTCCATCTGCATCCATATAATCCTACTTCGACAGCGCCTTCGCCAGATCCTTCCCCCACGCCTGCGCCTTCTCCACTTCTCCATCCTTGAGCCTATAGGCCTTGTTCTCGCTCTGCACATAAGCGATCAGGGAGGGCGAGATGATCCTGAGGCCGAGGTCAGCAAGGCTCTTCTCCATGTGCTTGGTGGCATTTCCGCTCGCGACCGAGCGAACCTGAGTATCGAACGTCGCCGCCGTCTTGCCTGATATATCATCCCCTTCCAGGCTGGTCAGGAAATCCTTCATCCTCTCCGATGGCCTCCATGCCATCGTCGGCGCTCCCACTATGATGCAATCATAGTCCTTCACGCTCACACTGCGGGCGTCACCGACAAAATATGATTCCACCGGGACCCCTGCGTCATTCATTGCCGCCGCGACGATCCCGGCGACCCTGCCGGTGACCTTCTGTTCCGAGACCGTGTCGTATATCATGAGCACTTTCATCCGCGTTCTCCTCCTTTTGAGAGAGATTATCTAGGTCGGGAAAATAAAAGGTATCGTGCCTGCCCTTCCGAGCCGGTCCGAGCGATAAGATCGCGGAATGATCGAACGATGCCGGAAAGTGATAGGAATGTGAACGACGCACCGTAATCCTGAAAAGATACAGCGCTCTCCCGCTACCGCCGCTCAGGACTCTTCGCTATATGTGCCAGGCAGCCTCGGCCATGGGCTCGACGCCATGAATGAATGCGCATGGCCGGTGCGCTCCACGTTCCGAGAGCGGATCACTTGCGGCGCCGCTTGTGCCGCACCTTGACCGCCTCTCCCCTTCGGCTGTCCGACATCTCCGCCCCGGACATCAACGCCACGCCGATGCCTTCCACCTCGCCGTTGCGCAGGAGGACGGCCTCATCTCCGGGCCGGAGCGCCGGGTCGGCGTTCAGGACCCCTACCGCGAACAGGCTGCCGGAAAGGTCGAAATCGCCCATCTCGACCCATCCAAGACCGTGGCCGCGCAGCTTCTCCGCTCCCTCGATGGTCAGGGACAGCATCCCCCGGTCCGGGGTCAGCATGGCCAACTGGACCTTGCCGTCCATGATCTTGAGGTACGGGTACTTCCCGACCACCGTGGCGTCGTCCAGCAGAACGCCCCCTTCCGGGCCGAACTGATAACGGGCAGCGGAGCGCAGCATCTCTATGCGGTCCTGCGCCCGCGGGGCCTTCTCCACCTCGCCGCACGCCTGTAGCAGCGCGTCCCTCAGGCGATCGAGCGACTCCCTGCTGGTGGCGCCGTCGACGGCGGTAGGAACGGCGTCCACGACCTCAGAGACGAACTCGCTCTCCATTCCCAGGTGATCGATGACCGTGCTGAAACCGAAACCGGCGGCATGAGCGACCAGCTCCTTGACCATGGCGCGCTCCTCCCCGTCCCAGTGCCCCGTGACCGGTATATCGTACTGGGCGGCGGGATAGAACGTCTCCAGCTCCCTGGGGACCGCGCCCAGCGGAGAGGTGATGATGAGTTCCTGCACTGCGCAGGAGTTCGGCACCGAGAGGAGCACTTCCTCGAACAGCCGGTGGCTCTTCGAGGTGTAGTATGGCTTCTTCGCCGAGCAGGGGATGAGAAGCAGCACCTTCTTATGCGGCGCTGGGGACCACCTCTCCATGATCCTCCGTCGGAACCGCCACACGTCGGGGCGGTACAGCGACATCTTGGTGTTGGCGTAGAATGCCGTCCCGGTCACCGGGGCATACCTCTCTTGGTGCTCGTAGTGCTCGCGGTCGAACAGGCGCAGCGCGGCGACCCCCCACGGGGTGGAGTGGGCGCGGTTCTCCGCCAGCTCCCTGAGCCGGCCGGCCCGGACCATGTGCCGGACCAGCTGGAGCTCCTTCCAGGCGGCATCGAGGTTGTGCCTGACCGCTCCTTCCGGGGCCGTCAGCCAGTCGGCCTCGGAGGCGCTCAGCACCCCTTCCGGCAGCAGCAGACGGCCGCGCGAGCCCTGGTAGGCCAACAGCGAGGAGTCCATCAGGTCCACGCCCATGTACACCAGGAGAGCGAGGTTGGATGGCTCCATGATGCCCGGCGCGTAGATCAGGCGGTTGTAGCCGACCGCACGGCGGAGGTTCGCCACCGCAGCGGCGAATGCCCTGGCGTCACGCCTCAGCTCGAACGCGTTCCCTAGAACGACCACTTCCTCGGCAATGGAACGCAGGTCGCCGGCATCGCCCCTGACGATCAGGGCGCCGGACGCCTGTTCCGTCGACACTTCCTTCCGGTACGACAGAGGCGGGTTGATGCCGTCCGGGAGGGAGAACGCCGCCTCATTGCCGACGGCGGCGCGCAGTCCATCCTCCGTCCGGGAGATGGTCATCTCAGCGTATGGGGGCGCCGGCAGCAGCGCGGATGAATGGAACAGGATGTTGGGCAGCAGGGCCTTGGTGTCTTCGACCGTCCACTTGACGGTCCGGGCAAGGCCAGCGCGGTCGACGACCTCGAGCATGCCATGGCCATGCGGATGAGGGTAATAAAAGGATGCGGAAAGTGGTTTCAGAAGGTGGTCACCATGTGGTGGCGGGATAGCAGTTCTCGAGCGCCTTCCCATCCGACCATAGTCACGCCTTCCAGCGCCTCCACGTCCCCGACCCTTTCCCGGAGGTCGTCCTCCACGCAGTACACGGGAGCGTCCATGTCCAGAAGGTCCTGCAGAGCTTCCAGGTTGGACGGCATTCCCAGTACCCCTGATCGCTGCGATGCTACGGCGTTCAGCGTCCCATCGCCGATCAGCAGGACGGCAGCCTCCGGCACCAGGCCGCTGACCAGGTTCCCCAATGCCAGCCGCATGCCGGCGAAGGCGTCCTCGGAACCGTACGGCTGCTTTGTGATGATCGTCAGTAGATCGTCGGTCATGTCCTCACCTCGCCAACGTCACCATGCGATCGCTCTCCGAGACGAACCTGGAGAGGTCGTTGGTGATGCTTCCGATGGCGGTTCCGGCGATCTCCTCCCCCCTCTTGATCCCGCGGGCGGTGGTGCAGGTGTTGCACACGATCACCTCGGCGCCGCGCGACATCAGTTCGGAGAGCTCCGCCCCGACGTTGGGGAACCTCTTGGGGTCCTGGCCGTCCTTGACCAGCGTGACGCCTTCCCCGTAGCCGAATATCTTTACGCCGTGGCCCTTGTCCAGCGCCGCCCTGGCCAGCTTCACGGCAACGTTGGTGTCCATGTTCATCATGGTGCCGGAGCGTATCTGTATCGTCAATGTTCCCATATGACCGCCTCACACCGTTATCGTCAGATCATATTCTTCCATGATCAGGTCGACCGCTTCCGGATAGCCGACCTCTCTGAACCCCGGACCGGCCTGGCCCTTGAACCCTCTGGCCTCAAGGTCATCGCTCATCACGTACACCTCATCGGCCACGTCCAGGAGCTCATCCCTTCGATCGCCGCACAGCGGGAACATCACGGCGTCCTGGAACAGCAGCACGCCGATGCGATCCTCGCCGCCCAGAGCGGCAATGGCGTCCAGGCTGCGATATTCATGCGGTGATCTCAGCATAATGAACAGTTTCGACGTCACGTTGCCACCTCAGCCGATGAAGTACTGCATGTCGGTGTCGGCGGCGATGTTGAGGAACCCAGAAGCGCCCAGGACCTCGACTCCGTCGGTCATGTCCTCCTTCTCGATCCCCATCAGGCTCATGGAGGTGCTGCAGGCGAACAGCCTTACTCCCAGATCCTTGGCCGTCTCCAGCTGCTGGGGGAAGTTCTCCACCCCTCCCTTGGCCATCTTCTTGACGAACATGCCGGTGAACAGCCGGTACATCCCCGGAAGCTTGGGCCTTGCGCCCTTCTTCAGGAGGTTCAGGCCGAAGAAGGTGAAGAATATGCTCACCTCCATGCCCATGGCGGCAGCGGTGTTGCCGATGATCATCGCCATCATTCCCTTGTCGAAACTGCCTTCAGATACCACGATCGCTAGCTTCTTAGTCTCGTCCATATGAACCGACCTTGTCCTGCACGATACGATGTCCTGAGGCCGGCGCCCCCTGTGCGCTGTCCCAGGCCGACCTATTTCACTTCAACTTTCGTATGCGGTAGGAGTACACCCCTCCCGCCTCGGTCGCCTCGACCAGCTCGTTGCCGGTCCTCTGGCACCACGCCGGGACGTCTGCCTTGGAGCCCACGTCATCGGCCAGCAGGATCAGCTCCTCGCCGACCTTCATGTTCTTCATCTTCTTGGCCAAATTGACGATGGGCATTGGGCACATCATCCCCTTACAATCCAGTGTCTCCGTCATGACCTCACCCAAATCGGTTTTGCACGGTTGTGCAACAACTATATATAACCGAGCCTTTATAAAGTTTTTCAGAAGTGGACAGGGGAGGGGGGCGTCGGAATGCAGCCTCACAAATCGTTCGCCAACATATCAGATTGCAAGGACATCGTTCAGTGCGCGTTCTCGCTGAACGACTTCGAGATCGAGATATACAAGAGCGCTGCCATCCACGGGCCGATCAGGGCGGACGATCTGGCCGACCGCATGGGACGGGACCGCTCCACCGTGTACAGGGCGCTGCAGCGCCTGCTGACGTGCGGGATGGTGTTCAGGGAGACGCGCTCCCTCGATAAGGGCGGGTATTACCATGTATACATGGGCATCAGCAAGAAGGACCTCCGCGTCAAGCTAGAGCGATGCGTGGAGGAATGGAGCCAACGCATGAGGGAGGCCCTGGAACGCTTCGACGAGCACATGTGACCGCTAGGGGGTCCAGCTGCTCAGATATAAATAGCAACCCAGGATATTCTTGAGGGACCACCATGAGCTTCAAAGGAACGGACGTGGTCTCGATCCGGGACCTCTCCATGGAACAGATCGAGCAGGTGATGGACCTAGCGCAGAAGATGATGCCCTATGCCACCGGCGACAAGAGCACCAAAGCCATGGACGGCAAGATCCTGGGCAACCTGTTCTTCGAGCCTTCCACCCGCACCCGCCTCTCCTTCGAGAGCGCCATGGTGAGGCTGGGAGGCCGGTTCATCGAGATCGCGCAGCCACAGAGCTCCTCGATCGTAAAGGGAGAGACGCTCGCCGACACCGTCCGCATGGTGGAGGGCTACGCCGACGCCATAGTGCTGAGGCACCCCCACGAGGGCGCAGCCCGGCTGGCCGCCAAGTACAGCTCCAAGCCGGTCATCAACGCCGGGGACGGAGCGGGGCAGCATCCGACCCAGACCATACTCGACCTGTTCACCATCCGCCAGCAGGCCGGCGGGATCGCCGACAAGAACGTGGTCCTGGTGGGAGACCTCAAGTACGGGCGGACCGCCCATTCGCTGGCAGAGGCCTTGAGCATGTTCGGCGCCAGCCTGACGTTCGTCGCGCCACCCCTGCTGCAGATGCCCAAGGAGACCATCAAGCACATAGAGAGCAATGGGATAACCCCCAAGCTGTCCTCCAATCTTGAGGACGTGATCTCCGAGGCCGATGTGCTGTACGTCACCAGGATTCAGAGGGAGAGGTTTCCCGATCCCGCGGAATACATCAAGGTGGCCGGCTACTACCGTGTGGACAACATGTTGCTGCGCGAGGCCAAGAAGGACCTGACGATCATGCATCCCCTCCCCCGGGTGGATGAGATCGCCCCCGAGGTCGACCGCACCGACAACGCCAAGTACTTCCAGCAGGCCTTCAACGGCGTCCCGGTGAGGATGGCCCTGATCATGCTGGTGCTGGGAGGTGAGCTCTAGATGAAGGACTTCCGAGTCACTCCGATTCGCAACGGCACTGTCATCGATCACATCGACTGCGGTCAGGCGCTAAAGGTGCTCCGCATAATCGGCATCACCGACGGCGTACGCTCCACCGTATCGGTCCTCCTCCATGTACCCTCCAAGAAGGATGGCTGGAAGGACGTCATCAAGGTCGAGGACAGGGAGCTGGACTCCAGAGAGGTCGACAAGATCTCGCTGATCGCGCCCAAGGCGACGATCAACATCATCCGCGATTTCAACGTAGCGGAGAAGTTCACCGTCAAGCTGCCCGACGTGGCGAAGGGCATCGTGCGGTGCGGAAACCCCAACTGCATCACCAACATGAACGAGCCGGTAGAGACCGAGTTCATCGTGGAATCAAAGAAGCCCCTGGTGCTCCGCTGCCTGTACTGCGACCGCTTGCAGGAGAACGTGGCTGAACGCCTGGTGTGATACGAAGCGCCGAAAGCACCTTGGAAGGCATGGGCATTGAATGGCCCATGATCGGATGGCCGTCACCTAAGCCAGGGGAGCTGTTCCCGGGTCATGGTGACTATCTTTGTCATCGAGCCCAGTATCCTCTCGTCCTCCATCTCGCGGTCCACCGTGGCCACGATGAGCATGCTTGACGAAAGTTCGGTGATGAAGAGCTTGGTGTTGCGGAACACGGCCAGGACGTGCTCGATCCTGTCCTTGAATATGTCGTTCTTGGTCGCCTCGGCGGCGGAGTACATGATGGCCGCCATGGCCGAGAACGTCTCCGCGCGCGCGGATGAGGCGGACCTGCCCGCTATCATGAGGCCCGTCTTGGAGACTATGGAGATGCTCTGGATGCCCTCGCTGTCAGGGAACTCGTCTTGAATGATGCCTTCCAGGATGTTCTCTACGGAACGCGCGTCGTGCATGCTTCTGCTCCCCTACCGCATATTCTGTCAGATGATAACAAGGAAGGTTAAATCATTTGCCTATCGATGATGACATCCCCCGCTTCGCGCCGCCCAAGGGCGGCGTCGACGGCCCTTTATATGGGGATGGCATGTGCTGGAACAGGCATCGGGACTGTGTGTGATGACTAGGACGTACGTTCTGACCGGGATGCCCGGGGCGGGCAAGGAAGAGTTCGTCAAGGTAGCGCTGGAACGGGGCTTCAAGGTCGTTCGAATGGGCGACGTGGTCCGCGAGGAGGCTTCGCGCAGGTCGCTCGTCATGACCGATCGCGGGATCGGGGGGTTCGCCTCATCGGAGCGCCAGGAGCATGGCCCGGGCATATGGGCGGTGCGTTGTCTCCCATATATCAAGGATCAGGACACCGTCATAGACGGGTCGCGCAGCACCTTCGAGCTCGATGTCTTCAGGAACGCACTGGGCGGCAGGATGCGATTGGTCGCCATACACGCCTCGCCGGCGCTCCGTTTCGAGAGGCTCAAGCAACGCAACCGGTCCGACGCCCCCCGAAGTGAGGAGGAGTTCCGGCAGAGGGACGAGAGGGAGATGGGGTGGGGCCTAGGCAACCTGATCGCCCAGGCCGATCTCGTCATCATGAACGAGGGCACGCTGGACGAGTTCCACGGTAAAGTGGCAGAGGAGCTCGACAGGCCATGGTGAAGTTCAAAGTGGTGCGGCTGTGCAAGGAGGACGCCATGACCATCGTGCCGACCAACATGGCAAGGTACGACCTGGAGAAGGCCGCAGGGCTCCTTCGCGAAGCCGGCTACGAGGTCGATGACAAGGGAGTGATGGTCACCGCCGCATCCGAGAGAAGGGAGATAACTCTGTATCCGAGCGGACGCATGGTAGTGGCCGGCATCGATGGCAAGGAAGAGGCAGGCCAGGTCGCGGAGGCCACTTACTCCGTGCTCGAGCCGGCCCGGGAATGAGCTGGCTCCGGTATAGGCGATAGCAGCGCCGGGAGACGTGTACGCAAGGTGGGCCAGCGCGCCTGGACACCATGCTTCTTGACAATAATGGGCGATTTCACCTTCGAATATAAATATTGGAATATTCTCTAGCGATCGATGCTTGACCCAGGGAGTCTTGCCTTGGTGCTCGTTCTGTGCACCATGCTTTCCGTCCTCTCCTACTGGTTCGGACTTCTAAGCGCGAGCGGAGCGGTGGCCTCCTTCATGGTGGGCATCATCATCGGAGGCCTGGGCTCCATAGGCTGGCTGTTGACGCTGATCGCGTTCACGTTCCTGGGATTCTTCGTGACCAAGTATCGTTTTCAGGCCAAGAAGAAGCTCAATGTCCAGGAGGGGACCAAGGGGGAGCGGACCTACCGTAACGTGCTGGCCAATGGCCTGGTGCCGGCCGCGGTGGCCGCCATCTCCTTCGTCCTTGGGATGCAGGGCAGCGAGATTGCAGGCCTGGCGTTCATCTCGGCGGTGGCGGTCGCGGCCGCCGATACGACAGCCAGCGAGCTCGGCGTACTGTCCCCCAATACATATCTGATCACCACTCTGGAGAAAGTTCCGCCAGGGACCGACGGCGGGATCTCCACGGCCGGAACGGCGAGCTGCATCGCGGCCGCGGCGGTGGCCTCCCTCGTCGGATGGCTGGCGATATTTCGGTCCAGCCCTCTTGACCCGCTGATCGCCGTCCCCATCGTCATGGGCGTGGCGGGCTGCATGCTGGACAGCGTCATCGGGGCCACGGCCGAGCGCAGTGGAAAGGTCACCAAGCTTCAGAACAACATGATGACCATGGCCGCCGGTTCCGCGCTGTCGGTCGTTCTTTATTTGGCCCTCGCATGACCTGGCAGATGCAGAAATGATTATATACAGGTCCTCCTTTCAAGGATTTGGTGTGACGGCCACAGCGGCGGGGATACACCCGGTCCCATTCGAACCCGGAAGTTAAGCCCGCCCGCGTTTCGTGCTGTACTGCGGTGCGCGAGCCCGCGGGAACCACGAGGCGCTGTCAGCCACTTTTTCATTCATCTCCTGGGAGCGCAGCCTCGAACTCGCTCTCATGTTAAGGCGTCGTCACTGTAGTACGAAGGGTTTAATCAACGGCACATCGTTCTCCGCTCAAACTCTGGTGCAGGCATGGAAATCCCCTACGATGTGTTGATCATCACGGCCGCCCTCATCGCGCTATGCGCGGTCGCTTGGTTCGAGCTGAGGTACATAAAGAACAGGCGGGGAGAGCGGGCCGAGGCGTCGATGGAGCAGGACCATGCCTACAATGCGCTCGCGACCATCAAGGCGGTGGCGGGATCGCTGCGCTCGCAGGGGCGCGACACCACCGAGGCCGATATCCTGCTGTTCCAGGCCGAGGGGGCGTACAAGCGACGACAGTACCTGGACTGCAAGGAGCTGTCCGACCGCGCCAAGACCGTCCTGCGGAACGCACCCCAGAGAGAGCTTGAACCCCCCAGGCCCGCGATGGTCGATGTAGGTAAGGAAGCCACGGGCAAGGAGCAGGAGAGCGAGGCTTCCGCTCCCGCCGAGGTGCCCTCCATGGAAGTGAGGAAGCTTCCCCACAACTACTTGGAATCGAAGTTCGTCATGGAGTCCGTCCGCTGCCTGCTGGAGAACGCCCCATCGCCCCGCAGGGAGTCCGCGCAGTGCTGTCTGAATGATGCAGAGGGATGCTTCGAAGAAGCGGAGTACACCGATGCGTTGCGCCATTCGCTGAAGGCCAAGAAGATGCTGGAGGCCGCCGAGGATGCCGTTCCCCAGAAGGAGGAGAGCGCTTCGCCATCAAAGGAGGATGTATCGCTGCCGGTGAGCGAATGTCCGGGATGCGGGGCTGCCATGTCCCGCGGTGATGCGTTCTGTTTCTCTTGCGGGATGGCCAAGAGGCCGTCGTGCCCCGGCTGCTCGGCCGACATCATAGAAGGGGACGCGTTCTGCCGGAAGTGCGGCAACAGGCTTTGAGAATCGACAGCGGTCGATGGTGCTGGCCTCCGATGACACGAGGAGCGACTAATTGTTTTAATAAGGTCCAGCCCATGTTCCAGCGATATCGATGATGCTGGTCAAGCTCGGAGGCAGCGTTATCACCGACAAAACCAATTACCTCGCCTACCGCGAGGACGTCCTTTCTAGGTTGGTAGCGGAGATTGTCGCGGCAAGGAAGGATATCATCCTGGTCCACGGAGCGGGCTCGTTCGGTCATGTACTGGCATCCGAGCATCGCCTGCAGGGCGGCTACACTGGCGATTCCCAGATCCCCGCTGCGGCCAAGGTAATGGAGGATGTCAGGGATCTCAACCTCCGGGTCATGAGGACGCTCAACGCTGGTGGTCTGCCGAGCGCCTCGCTGCCCCCCAGCGCGGTAGCATCGCTCCGGAGCGGAGAACTGGACATCTTGGATGTGGGCATGTTCCGCCGATACCTCGACCTGGGCATGTGCCCTGTGACGTTCGGCGATGTCGCCCTGGACAGTGAACGCCGTTTCGGCATCTGCTCGGGCGACCAGCTCATGGAACGCCTGGCGCACGAGTTCCGTCCACAGCGGGTGATATTCGTATCCGACATCGACGGCGTGTTCACCGCCGATCCGACCACCGATCCGGACGCTACCCTAATAGAGACTGTGGACCGAGAGACGCTCGATTCGTTGCCGCGGACGCACCGCTGCGCCGACGTGACCGGCAGCATCTTCGGCAAGATCGAGACGATGATGAGGATCGCTTCCTGGGGCGGGGACGCCGTAGTCCTGAACGGGAACGCCCCCGGACGCCTGGGAGCGGCGCTCAGGGGCGAGGCGGTCGTGGGCTCCAAGGTCAAGGGCGGTGAGGCATGAAGGATATCGAGCAACGGAAGGCCGATCACATACAGGTCAGTCTGGAAGAGCAAGTGGTGAGCGGCCATAACTACTGGGACGACCTGCATCTGATACACGACTCCCTCCCCGAGGTGGACCTCGAGGAGGTCGACACCACCACGGTGCTGTTCGGAAAGAAGCTCTCCGCCCCTCTGATGGTAACGGCCATCACCGGCGGGTATGTTGAAGCGGAGAAGGTGAACCGCAACCTCGCGAAGGCCTGCGCCTCCCTGGGGATCGCCCTTGGGGTGGGCAGCCAGAGGGCAGCCATCGAGAGGGGGGATCGCAGCAGCTACGAGGTCATCCGCGACCTCGGGGTGCCGCTTGTCATCGGGAACCTGGGCGCTCCGCAGCTCATCGCGCAGGCGCGCAAGGAGGCGTTCGGCCTCGAGGAGGCCAGGCAGGCCATGGAAATGATAGGCGCCGATGTGCTTGCCATTCACCTCAACTTCCTGCAGGAGGTCGCACAGCCAGAGGGGGATACCAGGGCGAGAGGGTGCCTGGACGCCATACGCTCCCTGGCCAGGGAGGTCCCTTGCATCGCCAAGGAGACCGGGGCCGGCATATCCAGGGAAACGGCCGTGCGGCTCAAGGGCGCCGGCATGATGGGCTTCGACATCTCCGGGACCGGCGGCACCAGCTTCTCTAAGGTGGAGGCGCACCGCTCCCGCCGAATGGGTGACGTACGTTGCGCGGCCATCGGTCAGACGTTCGGGGAGTGGGGGATACCTGCGCCCATCTCCGTCCGTCTGGCCCAGGTGGGCCTCCCGGTGATCGCCAGCGGCGGGATCGTCAATGGCCTGCAGGCCGTCAAGAGCATCGCCGCAGGCGCGCAGTGCGCGGGGCTGGCACGGGCGGTCCTAAAGGACGCCATGACCTCGGCTGAAGCGGCGGAGGAGCACCTCCGCACCATGATCGATGAGATAAAGGTGGGGATGTTCCTCACTGGCTCGTCCAACATACGGCAGATGGCCGAGAAGAGGGTAATATTCACCGGCCCCGCCCGGGAGTGGGGCCTTGAACTAGAGGTGATCTAGACATGGATGTGATTTCACAGCTGGAGAAGAGGGCCAAGAACGTGAACAGCGCGATAATGTCATATCTGGAAGAAGGAGAGAACCAGAAGCTCCTCCTGGCCGTCCAGCATTATCCTTCTGCCGGCGGCAAGCGCCTCCGGCCAGTTCTGGCCGAGGTGGTCGCCCAGGCGGTCGGCGGGGCGGGGGACAAGGCCATCCCCTTCGGAGCGGCCGTCGAGATAATACACAACTTCACCCTGGTCCACGATGACGTGATGGACAACGATTCCATCAGGAGGGGGCGGCCGACCGTCCATGTCATGTTCGATGAGCCGACGGCCATCATTGCCGGCGACGCGCTGTTCGCGCGGGCATTCGAGGCGCTGTCCGAGGTCGACGTGCCGCCGCACTTCACCCGCCGCCTTCTCAAGCTGACCGCTCACGCGGTCTGGCTGATCGCGGAGGGCCAGCAGGAGGACATGGACTTCGAGAGGATCCCTCCGACCGAGCTGTCCATCGGCGACTACGAGCGCATGATCTGGAAGAAGACTGCCGTGCTGTTCGAGTGCGCCGCGGAGGGCGGGGCCATCATCGCCGGGGGGACTGAGGAACAGATCACCGCCATGCGCGACTACGCCCGCAGCCTCGGCGCCGGGTTCCAGATACACGACGACATCCTGGCCCTGCTGGGGGACGAGAAGACCACCGGCAAGCCGGTGGGCAACGACATCCGCAACGGGAAGCGGACGCTGATCGTTCTCCACGCCCTGCAGAACCTGGGCGTCGAGGATTCCCGCCGCGCCACCCTGATGGCGGCGCTCGGCAATGCTGACGCCACGCTGGAGCAGATCAGGGCCGCCACCGAGGTGCTGCAGGACTGCGGCAGCATCGATCATGCTCGCAAGCTGGCTCGGGAGCACGCCGCTCAGGGTAAGGAGCACCTAGAGGTGCTGAAGCCCAGCGCGGAGAGGGACTTCCTCGCCGCGGTGATCGACTACGCGGTCAACCGGGACATCTAACAGGAGATACCGTCGGACGTAAGCTGAAAGTCGGCGACCAATCCCTCGGGGAGGCTGCGGTGCTTCATCAGCACCGCCCTCCGTCGGCCGGTGGACACTTTGTCCACTCGGACGATCACCTTGGAGTTGTGATGGAGGGCGTGGCCCCCCAGCGCCTCGAATGTCCCGGTCTCGATGTCTGTATATACCTGCGAGGTCGCCACCACCGGGATCGCCTTCTCCCGCGCCACGTTGGTCAGCTTGGCCGATTGGCCGGCCAGGGACTTGCGCTCTCCCCGGTCCTCCTCCCGGGACGTCAGCCGATAGTGCATGCTTATCGAATCGATTATTATCATCCCGACGTCCACGTTGCCCTGCGCCAGCTTGATGGCCTTGTCCACCATCTTCTCCTGCTCGTCGAAGCTTCCGATGTTCGAGAACAGGATGTTCTTGGCTACCGTCTCGAAGTCATCCCCGGCGATCTGCCTCAGACGTTCCATGGACACGCCCTCGGTATCGATGTATATCACCCTCTTACCCTGCCTGGCAACCGCGGCGGCAAGCAGAAGGCATAGCGTGGTCTTCCCGGTTCCCGCCTCGCCGTACAGGAGCGTCAAGCATCCAGCCTCCACGCCCCCCTCCAGCATGGCATCGATCGCGCCACAGCCCAGTGCCAGCCTGTCCATGCATCATGGTAGGTGATGATTGGTCATAATCATTGCCCCAGCATGCCTGGGCCCTGCAACGGGGTCTCGTACACGCGGAAGTGGTACACCACCACAGCGCTGGCCACCAGCAGGACGATCATGAGCGGCAGGGCCGAATCGAAGGAGCCCGTAGCCGAGGCGATGGTACCGAACAGGATGGGGCCGAGAGCTCCGACGCCATTGGCGATGCCGTTCACCAGCCCGGTGGCCGAACAGGTGAGCCGGGAACGGCAGGTGCCCTGCAGCATGGTGAACACGTTAGGGCCCATCACCGACAGGAAGAAGAACACCATGGCCAGCGCGAACACCACTTCCACCTTGCCCTGGATCTGCGTCACCACGAGAATCGCCACCGCGGCCAGGGCCAGGAAGGATGCGGTCACGGCCGCCCTCCGGCCGGTCCGATCGCTCAGGTAGGAGCCGACGGCCAGGCCGGCAAAGTTGCCCAGGTACGGAAGGCTGGCCGCCCAGATCAGCTCGTTCTCGGTGAAGCCCCGGGCCAGGAGGAGGAACGTCGGCAGCCACAGCGATAGGCCCCACCATACCTGGGTCTCCAGCGCTTGGGCCACGACGAGGGTGGTGATCCCCTTGACCTTGAGCGAGTCCCGGAGGTTTCGACGGGTAAGCGAGAGATTGGCCCTGAGGCCTTTCTCACCGCATTCGATGGGGCCCTCAGGAGTGTCCTGAAGATACTTCCATATGGGGATCAGAAGAAGGAAACCGGCCACGGCCAGTACGATGAACATGAAGTTCCAGCTGGTGACCATGATGAGCGGGAGGAGCAACAACGGGGACAACAGGTTGGCCATCCCGGTGGACGAGTGGTACAGCGAGTTCATCCGTGACCTCATGCGGGGCGGATACCATGCCTGAGTAGCACGGCTGGCCGAGGGGAACAGCACTCCCTGGGTGAGGCCCAGCGAAACCCGCAGCAGGACGAACACCGAGTAGTACATGCCGACCAGGCCAGTGAGCGCCGTCACCACCGACCAGGTGGACACTGCCAGAAGTAGCCCTTTTCGCGGCCCGTAGCAGTCCACCAGTGGGCTGATGAAGATGTTCGACAGCCCATAGCCGACCAGGAACACACCCATCAACACGCCGCCCAGGGAGCCGGTCTGGGCGGCGGTCCAGTTGAAGTCATCAGCTATGAACGGTATCGCCACCGAAAGGCAGACGCGGATGAGGTAGCCTATCAGCACCGAGAGGAACAGGATGATGGCAACGATCGCCGCCTTGCGCTTCCGTTCTGCCGAGGGCCCCATCGATGCGATGTCCCATCTCGCCGTTTATCGACCTTTCGGATTCCGGGAGCAGGAATGGCATTCCATCAGCCGCATCGGGAGCGCAGCCTACGGTTAATATCAAGGAATGCCAGGCCGGACGGTGATGGCAGGCGCATGGAAGCTTGTGACATACGCCTTGAGGCAGAGGGCTCAGAAGGAGGAGGGCTGTTCCCGCACGCCCGGGTCCGTGACGGCCAGGCCGAGTTCCTGGAGGATGCCAGGATGTGCATCAGCCAGCGCACCCATCTGCTCGCCCATGCCCCCACCGGGCTCGGAAAGACGGCGGTCGCCCTGACCGCGGCGTTGGAGACGGCAGTGGACGAGGGGGCGGTCGTGCTGTACCTGACATCGAGGCAGAGCCAGCATGCCATCGCGGTGGAGACCGCCAGGGCGATATGGCGGAAGCATCGGATCGGAGCGATCGATCTAATAGGCCGGGAGGACATGTGCCTGGCCGGCCGGGCCGTGCCGCCGTGCCAGGACGGCCGGGCATGCTTCTTCGCCCGCGGCCGGTGCGCCGATGCTGCAGAGATACTGCTCGAGTACCCAATGCACGTTCAGGAAGCTGGACGGACCTGCCTTAGGGAGCGGGCATGCCCCTACGCCTCGGCCGTGATGGCGACCCGCTCCGCCGACCTCGTGATAGCCGACTACAATCACGCGTTCTCCGCCTCGCCGCTGCTGCTGGACCGGCTGGGCCGCCCGGCCAAGGACGTGATCCTGGTGGTCGACGAGGCCCATAACCTCCCCACCAGGGTAATGGAGAACTACAGCGCCTCGGTCGGCGTAGAGGCCGTCGAAGCCGCGATATCGTCCCCGGCCCTGCGCCATTTCCATGACGACCTGCGCATACTGAAGGATTGCTGTGAGATGGCATCGAAAGGAACGGAGTGGCTTGACCGAGAGGTGCTCGACGGTCCCCTGAAGAGGTCGGTGGGAGTGGACTGTGGCGGCCTGGCCGAGGAGATGGGGGAGACCCTCCGCCGAAAGGGGGAGCGTCAGCACCGGGACCTGTTGGCCTTCCTGAGCGCGTGGAGCTGGAGAGATGGCATGGTGCGATACGCTGAAGGGACCCCGGCGAAACTGCATGCCAGGCTGGTCGACCCTTCCGTGGCGTGTCGGGAGGTGTTCACCCGCGTTCGTTCTGCCCTCCTCATGAGCGGGACGCTCCACCCCCCGTCGATGTTCGCCGACATACTGGGGGTGGAGAGCGCGGTGTGCCGCGAGTATCCATCCCCCTTCCCGCAGGAGAACCGCCTGGTGCTGACATGGGGCGGGATCACGTCCCGGTTCAGGATGCGCAACGAGGCGTTCTTCCGCAATGCTGCGGCGAGGCTGGCCGAGGTTTGCGAGGCCACGCCGGGGAACGTGGCTGCATTCTTTCCATCCTATGACATGTTGGAAAGAACGAGGGCGCACCTCGACGTTACATCACGCAACGTTGTGGCGGAGCGCCGGGGGTTCGGCAAGAACGAGCAGGACGCGGTGGTGGAGACGCTTTCCCGCAGCAGCGACAACATCATGCTCGCCACGCTCAGCGGGGCACTGTACGAAGGTGTCGATTTCCGCGATAACTCGCTCTCCGCCGTAGTGGTGGTCGGCCTCCCGCTGGCGCCCCCGTCGAGAGAGAACCTAGCATACAGGGAACAGCTGGAGAGAAGGCTCGGACCAAGAAAGGGGGAGCTGTACTCCACCACTTATCCCGCGCTGATCAAGGTCCTTCAGGCCGCCGGCCGGGCCATTCGAAGTGAGCGGGACCGCGCCGCCATCATATTGATGGACGACAGATATCAGATACCAGGCCTGCGCGCGGCCCTGCCGGCCGACTTCGCCGCCTCCAGAGTGAGGGACGTTGGCGGCAGCCTCGCGACATTCTTCGATGAACATTGATGAAAGGCTTAGATTTTTTTATAATTTAAATATTATCAATCCATAGATTGATAAGCTTCAGGCTCCCATATTTTCGCAGCACTAGGGTGATCGGAGATGCAAAGGAGGGTAAAAGCGCTGAGCCTAGCGCTAGCTCTGACAATGATCCTCGGCGTGTCCGCGGCGTACGTCTATGGACCCACGGCCGTCGGCCTGGAGGGGACGCCACCTCCCGGCCAATCAGGGGATCAGGCGAGACCTGCGAACGGGGTCACCGACCCCCATGATCCGGCCGCGCCCACCGCGGACGTGGCCGGGACCACCACACTGCTTGCCAGCAAGGATTCGGTGGGATTCTGGGAGAGGTCGGTGACATATGACTGGAGCATCGAGAAACAGGTGGTCGAGAGCGACAAGGTTTCGGCCAGCGATGCTGGACACCTTGGCATGGTGACGATCCAGGACGGCGAGACGGTGACCGTCGACTACCTCGTCGAGGCGACCCGATACATCGTGGACGAGGCGGAGCACATGGGCGTGCGTGGTTACGTCTGCGTGAAGAACACCGGCACCGTAGCCACCGAGAACCTCGCCATCGTGGACCACGTACAGGCCTACGACGAGGACATATGCGCCTTTGTCGATATCGCGGTGTTCGGAGTGGACACCTCAAGCCACCCCGTGCTCGCGGCCGGCGAGGAACATGCCTACTACTTCGAATATTCCTTCGAAGCGGTCATATCCTCCCAGTACCGCAACATGGCCTGCATTGGTATAACGAACTACGAAGGCTACGACGGCGTGGAGCATGCCATCCCTGCGTGCGACGAGTTCGACATGCCCGCCAAGCCTCATCTGATCGAAACGGACGAGACCGCTTCGATCATCGACGCGATAAGCTGCCCCGAGAACTTCGAGTGCGTAGCATCGGACAGCGGACCGTGGATACTCCATGCTTCCGGCGAGATCGCCTTCAGCGTCGAGGTCACCGCCCTCGACGCGGGATGCGAGCAGGAGCGCTGCCTGTGGAACAAGGTGACGCTGACCGAGCTGGACTGCTGCCAGGTTCGGGAGGACTGCGCCTACGTCAACCTAGTCACCGGGCCGTGCCCGTGCCTTACCACCATCGAGGCGGAGAAGACCGCCGAGCTTAGGCGGGAGAAGATCGTCGAGTACGATTGGACGGTGGAGAAGAGCTTTGAAGTGCTGACCAACGGCCAGGCCCCCGAGGCATTCACTGCAACGGTCCCAGACCTTGTCCTGGGGCCGGGACAGACGTCCAAGATCTGCTACGAGATCGTTGCCGACCGGGAGGTCGCCGACGTGACCCACAAGTTCTGGCTCGAGGGTTGCGTCCGGGTGTGCAATACCGGCAACTGCCCCACCGAGGGGCTCACCATCGAAGATGTGTTCGTGGTCATGTACAACGGGGTTGAGCATGAGCTCAAGATAGAGATCAGCACCGCGGACAAGCCCGTCCTGGGGCCCGGTGAATGCTATGACTACGCGTACGAGGTCGATGTCACCGAGTTCCTTCTGGACATTCTAGGCGAGCAGGACGGCGAGCCTGGCGCCCAGAGCGACCTGGACATGTTGAACGCCGCACGTGCTGGCATCACCAACTTCGAGGGGCAGGAAGGCCTGTACTTCGTCGATGACGAGGTCAAGGTCGCTCTGCCCGAGCCGGAGATCGAATACATCGACGAGACCGCCACCCTGACCGACCTGGAGACCTTCCCCGACGGGTTCGATATGGACATAGTCTCGGGGCCATGGTACCTTGAGGGGCCTGACACCATCAGGTTCTGCAAGAACATCACCAATGTGGAGGCGGAGTGCGGACGGCTGTACTACGTGAACGACACCGCCCGCCTGGTCGAGGACGATACCCTGGAGGTCCGCGAGGATGACGCCTCAGTGATCGTAGAGACGCCGGAGTGCCATGAGTGCGGCGGATGCACGCTCACCATCGGGTACTGGAAGAACCATGCGGGCCTGGGGCCAGGAAACCAGGATGATGAGATTACTCCGCTCATCACCGCGGCGGGCGGCACGATATGGCTAGGGACCCCTGGAGGGGCCAAGAGCATCGCGGTGACGACCGCTGCCCAGGCCGCCGGCATTATCGACAGCGCCGGTGGTGCAAACAAGTTCAATCAGCTCTACGCCCAGATGCTGGCCGCCAAGCTGAACGTCCTGAACGGTGCGTGTGACCATGCCATCGAAGGGACCATCGCGGCGGCCGACGCTTTCCTGGCAACGCACAATGCTGGCGACTGGGACAACCTTTCCAAGGCCGACCAGGAAACGGTGAACGGTTGGGCGTCGACGTTCGAGGCGTACAACAGCGGTGACATCGGTCCGGGGCACTGCGACTAAACCTCTTCCCAATTCTCTTTTTTTTCTTTCTGAAAAGGTTATCTACGGCGTGGCCCTTGCTCGCCCCATGGAACTCATCCGGCGGGGGGCCGAGGCAGAGATCCGGCAGGGCAGATGGCTGGACCGCGATGTCATCGTCAAGAGCAGGGTGCCCAAGAGCTACCGGCTCCCTGAACTGGACCGTTCCCTGCGAAACGCTCGCACCAGGAACGAGGCCCGCCTTCTCCACGAGGCCCGCGAAGCTGGAGTGCCGACGCCGATCATCTACGACATCGACACCGCCAACGCCGAGATGACCATGGAGCTCATCAGCGGGCCAAGGGTCAAGGACGAACTGGAGACATCGACGCCGGAGAGGGTGGGGGAGCTATGCAGAGAAATGGGCCGCTCCATCGCCTATCTACACCGGCGCGGCATCGTGCACGGCGACCTCACCACTTCGAACATGCTCCTGAGCAAGGGCCGCATGTGGTTCATCGATTTTTCCCTGGGCTCCAGGTGCGCCTCGGTGGAGGAGATGGGGGTGGACCTTCACCTGCTGAAGGAGGCATTCCAGTCCGCCCATCCTACACTGCTCGATCATTTTCCCATCATCCTGGGGTCATACAAGGAGAACTTCGAGCGGGGCGATGAGATCGTGCGCAAGATGAAGGAGATCGGCCACCGGGGGAGGTATACATGAAGCTGAGGATCATCACGTCCAATCCAGGCAAGGCGACGGAGTTCCGCCGCGCCCTGGGCGGCATGGGCTTCGAGATCGAGCATGCCGACGAGGACTGTGACGAGATACAGGCCGATACGCTGCAGGAGGTGGTCCGGTCCTGCATGTCGCAACTGCGGCCTCTGGCGCTGGGAGACTTCGCGCTGGACGATTCGGGACTGTTCATCGATGCCCTGGGCGGGTTTCCAGGTGTGTACTCCTCATACGCTTTCAGCACGATCGGGATCGAGGGCATCCTCAGGCTGATGGATGGGGATGAGGAACGATCGGCACGCTTCGAGTGCTGCATCGGGTGCTCCTTCCGGGGCGAGGAGTTCACGGTGGAGGGGCGCTGCGATGGCGCCATCGCATTGAGGCCGGCGGGCGCCGGCGGCTTCGGCTTCGATCCGATATTCATACCGTCTGGGTATGAGAAGACGTTTGCCGAAATGTCCATAGATGTGAAGAATGGTATCTCCCACCGGGGCAGGGCCATCCAGGCGCTGTCCGGAACGCTTAAGGGGAAAGTGTGATGGAGCTAACGGACAGGACCGTTCTGGTCACGGGATGCGCCGGGTTCATCGCCAGCCATCTGGCGGAGGAGCTGTTGAAGCGCGGCAATCGTGTGGTAGGAATCGATAACTTCTCGGCGGGAAAGAGGCAGTTCATGAGCGGCATGCTCGACAACCCCGACTTCCGCTTCATCGAAGGGGACCTCCTCACGATGGACCTCTCCGCGCCGCTGAAGGGTGTGGACGTCATGTGCCATCTCGCCGCCAATCCCGACGTAAGGCTGGGCGCGACGAACACCAGGGTGCACTTCGATCAGAACATCGCCGTGACGTACCGCCTGCTGGAAGCGGGAAGGGAGAGCGGGCTCAGGGACATCATGTTCCCGTCCACCTCCACCGTGTATGGGGAGACGGACGTGATCCCTACCCCGGAGGATTACGGCCCCCTGCTGCCGATCTCGGTGTACGGCGCGTCCAAACTGGCATGCGAGGCCCTCATCGCGTCGTACTGCCACACCTTCGAACAGAACGCCGTGCTGTACCGCTTCGCCAACGTGGTCGGCCCGCGCTCGACGCACAACGTGCTGCACGACTTCATACGAAAGCTGCGCGAGGACCCCTCTTCACTGGAGATCCTGGGCGCGGAGCCGGGAACGTCAAAATCGTACGTTCATGTGAGCGACTGCGTCCAAGGGATGATAGCCGGTGCCGAGGCAGCTAGCCATCAGGTGGAGGTGTTCAACATCGGCTCCCGGGACTGGATGACCGTCAGGGACATCGCCGACATCGTCACCGACGAGATGAGGCTGACGCCAGAGTACCGCTGGACAGGAGGGGTCATGGGCGGCCGGGGCTGGGTCGGGGACGTCAAGAAGATGCTGCTGTCGGTCGACAAGCTCGGCTCGATGGGATGGTCGCCACGGCTCGGTTCAAAAGAAGCGATCCGCCGGGCGGTGCAGGAGATATTGGCCTAGAGGCCGAACAGCCCGGTGGAGGCGTCGCCGGTGGCGTCGATGGCGTACAGGTAGTCGGACCTGATGCTCCAGTCACCGTCGGCCGAGGTGTAGCCCGACTGCGCCGGGATGCCGCCGGCGTACGGGAAGCCGGTGGTGTCGACAACGAGCCAGTAGCCCGCTTCGTCGACTAGATGGGCTGCGGTCAGCTCGCCTGGGGCCAATCCATAGTATGAGGCTATGGCGTTCTCCACCTGCGCCATCTGCTGCTCCGTGGTCCCGACGAACACCGTGGGGAACGCATGACCCTGCACTATGTTGACGCGAGCATTGCCGCCGAGAGCGCCGATCACGCTTGCCATGAGTATGGCATGGTCCTCGCAGTCGCCGGTACCCAGCTCCAGCGTCTCCGCGGCATCCTGCCAGTGGTCAACATTACCGTCATCCTTGTAGTCGATGGCGGCACGCACCTGCTCGAACGCCTCCACCACCTGCAATATGCTGTAATTCCCTGGCCGCTCAGTCCGGACGGCATCGGCCATCCCTTCGGCCGCTTCGTAGCTCACCAGGGAATTGATCTTGGAGTAGTACGTCGGGATATTGTTCTTCACCGCCTGCTCCGTCATTTCCTTCAGAGGCACAACATCCGCGCTCCTTGCCTTGGACATGCTCATCTCTCCCTGGTCCCTCCACGCCTCCGACGACCCCCGGACCGGATCCCACATCATCACCGAAGCGGCCACTTTCACCTTGATCGTGTAGCTGTGGACGCCGGGATCGGCGGGCGCGTCGAACACCAGAAGGCCCAGGGACCTCGCCTCTCCGGCAGGGACGTACACGCTGCAGTTGCGATAGGTGGATGTGCCATCGTCCCACACCAGCCCGAAGCCGTAGACGTACAACCGGCCGATGCTGTTGATGTTCTCGATAGTGAGCAATAGCGCTCCTCCGGAGCCAACGTAGATGTCCTCGGTGACGCTCCAGCTCAGGTCCATGCCGGTTTGTGGGGAAACCGCCATCATGGGCTCGGGCATGGCGATGTTGACGGCGTCCGCGTAAACGATCTCGGGCGCCGTCAGGTCGTCCATGTCGAACCCGCCGGAGGACGAGCCGATGGTGAGGCACCCGGCCGATGCCACCGTGGCGATGATGACGATGGCGATGACCGCGGCTAGCTTCTTCATCCCCCAGACAATGGGGTGCGGGAGATAAAAGTGTAAGGGCCCAATATCATCCGCAATGACGGACTGGGCGGGAGCAAGCTTTATTTCGGAAGGCGTGTTACACGGTCAACAAGGGTCTGTAGGGTAGCTTGGTCCATCCTTGGGGCTTTGGGAGCCTTAGACCCCGATTCAAATTCGGGCAGACCCACCAATAATTCATCCAGTCACCTCGTTTTCGGAATCAATAAGGGAGTTACGCCGCCTTTGCTTGGTTCCCTCCAGTCACCCCGGTTCTGTGACCTGCCGCGGCAACAAAGCAGAGCTAGCGGCATGGATAATGGAAAGACCGGTGCAAGCCCTCTGGCCGATGCCAGGCTCATCGAGCGTTCGAGGCATCCACTACTGCTTCTTCTGCCCTAGAAGCCATGATAGGCTTGAAGATGTAGTTGTGAATGTACCTGATCAACACATAGAGGACGAATATTGCCGCCAATGCTACCGCGGCCAAGGCGAGGTATTGCATCCAGGCCATGTCGTTCCCGATGCCTTTGAGGTACAGGTAAGTGGCGTCGAACGCTATCCCAGTGATGACCAGAGGGAAGGTGAGGGACGAGTAGCTGGGGTAGAACTTCATCCTCATCACTCTTGGTATGAGCATCAGGGAGCCGATCCAGAACACCACGGAGAAAGCGAACAGTAGCCAGACCATCCACTGCTCTGGAGATGCGGAGTATGCCCTCAGGTATGCATACAGGACGACACAGGCCGGAGAAGCGAAGATGATCACCGTAGGTATGAGCGGCTCAGGTATGCCTTTGACCACCAGCACTCTGTAGAGCAGGGGCGGGAACAGGGCAAGGAACGATGCCAGACCGAACCAGAACAACATCTGGCCGAACAATACCTGACCATGTACGGGTGCGATGAAGGCGTTCACGGAGAAGCCGACGAAGACAATGAAGTAGGACGGCATGCACTTCTTGACATCGAACTTAAGAATGGCTATGCCAGTGAAGTAGACCATCAGTCCGATATGGATGAGCATCGCAACGACCCATATGCCAAAGGCGGCGCCGGGGGCGTACGGCTTGAAGTATGTCGAGAGCACGGACAGCGCCATGGGGAACGTGCACGCGATGCCGGTGACCGCCGGATTCTTGAGGTCGTTCTTGATAGAATCCCAGTCGAAGACGATCTTGACTATCAGAACGACCAGGATGGACAACGCGAAGAAGCCGAAGAACCACCGGTATTCTGGAATCATGTTGCCGGTGGACGACAGGCCGAGCATCAGACCCGAGAGAGGTATCGGGGTCTTGTTCGCAATGCTTCTTAACGTGCCGCCATTCAGAGACGCCGACATGAAATCCCCTCTGGGCCAGAGGTATTCATCTTATCTATATCAAGTCCACGATTGTTAAGACTGTTAATGGGTCTGGGCCTCAATGGTAGAGCATGAGGGAGGGAAAATGTTCAGGCCATGATCGAAAGGTTCAACTGATCATCTGTCAGGAACGTCGCGCGTTGCCTCACATAGAGTGGAGTCAGTGAGGGCGAATGGAAGTGGATTGCCAAAACGGTGGTTCATCTCCCACTAATTAAATACAGATCCGCTATACCGGCCATAAGAATCGTTATGCTGACGTCCATGAGGTTTGAGCCAGATGGGGACAAGGAGAGCGGCCGCCTGGTCATATATCTCCGCAAATCGTTCACCTGCCGTGTCCCCATAGGGCACATCGAGTACGAGAACGCCGAAGATATAGCGGCCTTGAGGAAGATCTTCATCTCAAGCCGTCCGGATGTGGAGGAAATAGGGTTCGAGACAACGGTCGGGCTCTTCCACGAGGTCTACTTCAAGAAGTGATATCATGGAGCTGAAGCTGAAGTTCATCAATGATGAGGGCAAGGAGAGCGGCGTCTGCCACGTCCATAAGATGGTAGGCGGCGAGCTGAAGAGGATCGGCGAGATCAAGTACAGCGATCAGGGAGACAAGCGGTGGATACTTGATGTCGTGAAGTTCCAATCCGCGGTCAGCATCCTGGACTGAAACGTCTTCTGGTTTTTCATTTTCGATAGCTTTCCATCACTCATGCGCTCGGTGAGGATGGGGCGCTTCAAGGAATGCCGGAAAGGCTCCCGTCCAGACGGGGGACGCCCTGTCGGGCTTGGCGGCGCCGGCGATCATAGGTCGTGCATCGCGACGGCAAGCCCTCAATCAGCTGCCAGGGAGCCCGCCAACTGCTCGACCTTCTTTCGCCAACTCTCCTCCAGGGGCCCTTTCAGATCGGTCACGTAGACCTTCAACGCTGCCGTCTTCTCCAGGCCTTTGGCCTGCAGGGCCTCGTCCATCAGGGGCTGGATGCGCTGCCATTTCGCGATCTCCTCCTCGGTGGGCATCCTGCCGTTCTTGTCCGGGCGGGGCGCCGCCTCGGTGGAGAACAACGCGTACCTCGTTCCGGCAGGCAGGTTCACCTTGCTAAGGAAGCGCCGCATCCCTCCGATCGGCTTGCCTATCCTCCCCGGGGACCCGAAGATGTACAGGTCCGCCGGCGACAGAGCCTTTGGCGAGACATCCTTGATGTGGCTGACGCTGACCTCATTCCCTCGCTCATCCAGCAGCTTTCTCAGTTCTTCGGCCACCATGGCGCCGTTGCCGTACTTCGATGCATGATATATCTCGATCCTCATGAACGCCCCTGCTAGTCATCCGCATATCGGATATTTAGAAAAATGCGACAGATGCGGTCGTCACATCGCACCGGACGGCGATGCTGTTGCGCTATGAGAAATAGAAGACTCTTGCCGCACCGGCGCACGGTGCGGCATAGATAATAGGTTTCCGATCAGTCGCCCCAGACGGCGTCCAGGTCCACGTGCCGCCTGACCAGTTCCGCCACCATCTCGATCTTGGCGTTGTCCGAGGGGTCGATGCGGGCGATCAGCTTGTCCACCATATCGGCAGTGACCTGAGTTCCGTGCCCCACCAGTAGGACGGGGATCTTCAGCTCATCGGCCTTGACCAGGACGGTCTGGTCTGGGTAGAGGCCCCCCGTCAGGATGAGACAGGAGGTATCGGTGGCCAGGGCGGACATGAGCATGTCCGGGCGGTCCCCTCCGGCGATGAGCGCCTTGCGGGTGAGCCGGCGCATCTCCTTCTGCGCCGATTCGGCGGTCATGCCCCCGACCATTACCTTCTCCACGCTGCGGTTGAGCCCTTCCTCGCCGGCCAGAACCTCGGCGTTCAGGCCCTCCACGAACTCCTTCACGCGAGGGTAGTTTAGCTCCTGAACGGTGGGGATGCAACCCAGGACGTTCACTCCGGCGCTCTCCATCATCTTGACGACCCTGGGGTCGTCACACATGTTCAGGATGACCCCTTTGAGCCTCTGGCCGTTGGCCCGGGCGAGACGCTCGTGGATCATGATCTTGTCCAAGGCGTCGGGGGTGCTGTGGGAGATCAAGACTATGTCGGCCCCCAGCTCCATGGCGATGGACATGCCGTCGAGATTGTGCCGAGCTCCGGTGCTGAACAGCTCGGCGCCTTCAACCAGCATGCAATCGACGTCGTCCTTGACCTTATCAAAGCCTGCCACCACGCTCTCCATGCTGACCGGGTTGAAGATGTCATACTTCATCGGGGACAGCAGTTCTTCGCTCGCCTCCAGGTTCAGGGCCCGCTTCATCATGTGGGCATCGCGGTCCACCACACGCCGCTCCACGCACATGACTTCCTCGCGGAAGGGCTTGTAGTAGCCCAACCGGCCCTCGAAGTTCTTGGCCAGGCCTAGAGCTATCGTGCTCTTACCAGAGTACTCGAGCATCGAACTCAAGAATATCGTCTTCATCAGTTCTCCCTCCTCAGTACTACAAGGGCATCGACCGCATATGTGCCCTTGCCCTCATCCCCCACCATCACTGGATTGATCTCCAGCTCCGATATCTCGGGGAAGTCGAGCGCGATCTGCGCGATCTTGAAGATCACGTCCTTCAGTGATTCGATGTCAGCGGCCTTTCCTCCGCGTGCGCCGGTGAGAATGGCATATGAACGGATAGACCTTACCATGGTGTCCACGTTGGCGCGGGTAAGTGGAGCTATGCTCTGCGTCACGTCCTTCATGATCTCCACGAACACGCCTCCCAAGCCGAACGTGATGACCGGGCCGAACTGGTCGTCCCTGGTCATTCCGATCAGGACCTCCTTCCCCTTGACCATCTGACAAATGGTGACGCCATTGATTTGGGCGCCTGGCACACGGGCCGACACCTTGGACACCATCAGTTCGAACTCGGCCTTGACAGCGTCCTCGGAAGACACACCGACCTTGACGCCGCCCACGTCGGATTTGTGGGCGATGTCCGGGGAGTCGATCTTCATGACCACAGGGAAGCCTATCTTGGCAGCGGCCTTGGCGGCCTCCTCGGGGGTGGCGCAGGTGACCTCTTCCGGGACCGCCACGCCATAAGCCTTGAGGAGCTCCTTGCCCTCGCTCTCGCTCATGGAGGTGCGGCCGGTCGCCCTCACGGCCTCGATCGTCTCCATCACCTTCGCCTTGTCGCCCTCCTTGACCACGGGGGCGTCGTCCCCGGCGCCATCCCTCATCTTCCGATAGCGCACCATGGCGCCCAGGGACCTTATGGCCTTATCCGGGGACTCATAACAGGGAATGTTGGCTTCCTGGACCAGCTGGATGCCCGCGTTGGTCTTGGTACCTCCCACGAACGCTCCGACCACCGGCTTGTCCACATTGCCGGCGAAGGACGCCAGATTGGCCGCAACCGCAGAGATGTCCACTGTGTCGAGCGGGGCCAGGAGAACTGCCACGCAGGAAACGTTAGGATCCTCCATGACCGTTTTGATGGCAAACTCATAGCGGTCCGCTGATGCGTCCCCCAATACGTCCACGGGGTTGTAGCAGTTGGCGGCCGCAGGCAGATAGTTCTTCAGCTTCTCTATTGTCTCCTTCTCGAACGAGGCGAGTGTGAGCCCATGGTCCGAGCAGGCGTCCGCGGCCATCACACCGTGTCCTCCGGCATTTGTCACGATCGCGAGGCCGTCGCCCTTGGGCAGCGGCATATTGGAGAACACCTGCAGCAGGTCGAACATCTCATCGATTGTACTAACCCTGATGGCATTAGCCTGGCGGAACGCAGCATCATACACCTTGTCGCTGCCGGACAACGCGCCGGTATGGGACGAGGCAGCCTTGGAGCCGGAGCTCGTCCTTCCGGACTTCAGTACGATGACCGGCTTCTTCTTGGTGGTCTCATGGACCTGGCGCACGAGCTCCCTGCCGCGATTGGCCCCCTCGATGTACATCCCTATGACATTGGTGTAAGGGTCGTCCTTCAGGTACTCCAGCAGGTCCGCCTCGTCGACGTCCACCTTGTTGCCAACGGAGATGAACGTGGAGAATCCTACCTTGGTTGCGGTGGACCAGTCCAGAAATGAGCTGCATACTGCCCCGGACTGGGACGCGATGGCAACCGACCCGGTCACCGGCTGGATGTTGGTGAACGTTCCGTTCATGCAATGGTGGGTGTTCATCATCCCCATGCAGTTGGGGCCGAGCACCCTCATGTCATATTTCTTCGCGATCTCCCCTACCCTCCTCTCGAGCAGGGCGCCTTCCTTCCCCAGCTCCTTGAACCCGGCAGTGATGACCACCACCGACTTCACACCCTTGATCCCAGCCTCTTCCATCACCGCTGGCACCAGCGTGTTCGGCACGCATATGATGGCCTGGTCGAGCTTGCCCGGTATGGCCGTCAATGACGTGTACGCACGCAGTCCCAGGATCTCATCGGCCTTGGGGTTGATAGGGTACAGCTTTCCACGAAACTTCGAGTGAATGAGGTTGTTCAGAACGATATGACCGATCTTTCGAACGTCACTCGAGGCTCCGACCACCGCAATCGATTCTGGTTCGAACAAGGACTTCATCAGGATCAACCAGTAGTTAGCTAGATTTGAGGGGAAAAAGCGGGTTATTAATTTAATGTTATGCGTTCTGATACGACAATTGCCGAGCGTGAATAACACTAACATACTCGCGTTTTTACTGGAAAAAGACGAACGTTCGTCCCTTCCGGAGATGCAAAATAGAATGTTAATAAAAAAGGCGATTTTGTCCGGTCGACGTCATCGCCCCCGATGTAAAGGGTGGGGCTTCCTGCATCCCGTCCCGGAACAGCAGGAGGCCTGCGCGAACGATGCGACGCCCGCGGCGGCCATCGGCCTTAGATCTTGTTCACACAGAAGTTGTTGAAGATGTCCTTCCAGAACAGGATGCCGACGCACTTGCTGTCCTTGTTCACCACCGGGAGCCGGGCCACATCGTGTTCCTTCATAAGCCGGACGGCGTCGGCCAAGGGCATGTCCTTGGTCACCGTCACCACCGGGCTGGTCATGACCTCACTGATGGTCATGTTGACGAACCGGTTCCGGTTGGTCATGAAGCGTCGGAGAAGGTCGCGTTCGGTGAAGATGCCTACGACCTGCTTCTTCGTCTCGTCCTCCACCACCACGCTTCCGATGTCGTTCTCGATCATTAGCTCTATGGCGCTGGAAACGGAGTCCTCAGGGGTGACGATCTCCTTCTTCTTGATCATGTAGTCCTTGACGGTGGGCATCGTATCATTTGCCGATAAGCCACAAATTTATATTAAAGTTAGTCGGGCCGATCCCTCGTCTCGTCCGGCCGCCGCCTGCCGCGGTGCGGATGGCGTTGCCGAGATGTCGGATAATTGATTTCTAGCTAGAAAACCATATCAAGTGCGTGAACAGCGCATCGACCGGCGAGCCCGCCCCGCAGCTGGAGCTGTCCGAGGCCTATGGTGGCCAGATCGTGCTGCATGAACTGCTGCGCAGCCGGATCGTAGTGCTGGCATTCTACCCGTCCCCGTTCGGCATGATGTGCGCGGTCGAGATGAGGCAGCTGAAGTCGATGTACGAGGAGTTCCGGGCCGCGGGAGCGGAGATACTGGGCATCGCCACCAACAGTGTTCCGGTGATGTCCGCCTTTAAGGAGCGCATCGATCTCCCGTTCCCTCAGCTGGCCGACCCCGACGGAAGGGCCAGCGCAACATTCGGCGTCCTGATAGGGAAGGAGGGATACCTGGAGGGCCGCTGCAACAGGGCGGTGATCATAGTGGACCGCGATGGGACGATAAGGTACCGCTGGATCGCCAGAGACCCCGCCCAAGGGGAGGAACCGGACTACGATGAGATGCTGGCCGTTTGCAGGGAGATCGCCGGAGACCTCACGCCCCCTTCAGCTCGATCTGATAGTACTCGGTGAGCTCCCACCGGCCCACGACGCGGAAGCCGGGGAACATGCCTACCGCATCGTCAGGTTCGATCCTCTCCTCCACCGGAGGCCCCATGGCGGTCGGACGGCGGGGAAAATCGACCACCGAGATGCGGCCACCAGGCTTCAGCGCTTTGTTGACGCAATCGATCATGCGTTCCGCATTCTCGACCTCGTGAAGCACATTGACCAGGACCACGCGGTCCACGGAAGCGTCGGCCAGCGGGAGGCGGGCGACGTCGGCGATGACCGGCTCGATGTTCTCCTGTCCATCTGCATGATCGAGCAATGCCTCCAGCATCTCCCTCTGCACGTCCAGCGCGATGACCTTCGAGGTCGGGCGGGCCAGGGGCACCGCGATATAGCCGGTGCCGCTTCCGAGGTCGGCGCAAATCTCATCTGGACGAGGGGACATGCGGCCGATCAGCTCCCCGGCTGGCTGTATCGCCATTCTTTGTTCGTCCCTCAGCCTCGTCCTCTCAGCGCCCGGGAACCTATGCGGCATCCTTCGCCTCCAGCACCACGTCTCCGATCAGCAGCCTTCCCTCGTCCCGTGATGCCTCGGTGGTTACGTCGACCAGCGACAAGCGGGAGCGATGGAGGGGCGAATCCAGTACCAGGGTCTCGTATTCCCCTCCCTCCCCGGATAGGTTCATGCCGTACCTGCGAGACAGGGCTCGGAGCGCATCCAGCGCGGAGGCGTCCAGCTCTCGCCCCAGCCACGATCCGTCCATCCCCTCGGACGACACCCGGACCGGGATGGCCCTGATGCCTGACATGATCATGTCTTCCATCAGCATGTCCTGGTCCTTCCGCCACAGCGGGCTGAACACCCGGATGCCGAGGTTCTCGCACACATCGTTGATGCGGTCCCACTGATAATCGGAGGCGATCGCCCCGGTCACGACCCCGTCGACGTCCATGCCGGAGAGCGCCTTTCGCAGTGCCTCCAGGTCGCTCTCCTCCTCCCCGGTGCTGTCCTCCGTTATCAAGGGAAGGCCCATGGCCTCGGCCATTTGGGGAAGGAATCGAAGGTTGGGCACGTGGAACACCCAGGAGTGCTCATCGGAAGGGATGACGCTGACCAGGGCGGTGAGCTGGTGCCCCATCTGCGACATGATATGGGCGGCGTAGGTGCTGTCCTTGCCCCCCGAGAAGAGTACGGCCAAACGCATGAAGCAACATTCGCACCGCCCGTCTTAATGATTGAGGGCGCCGACCTTCCGCGACAGCATGGCCGGCATCGCAGGGGCGACGCGGCGAGCGGCCGGACACGCCAATTATAATTATCGGTGTGTCGGTTGCGGAGCCATGTACTGCCCCCGCTGCGACCGCACCATAAAGGAAGAGAGGCTGGAAGAGCTCGATAACGAGCTCAAGAAAAAGTTCAACAAGGACTCTATCGAGCGGGGGAAGTGCCCGGTTTGCGACGCTCCTCTGGTCCGGCTGAAGAAGGAGGCGCGGTGATGCGACTGGACGAGCTGAGCTCGGTGGACCTCAAGAAGCGGATGACCGAGAAACCTGTGATCATATTACCGATCGGCGGCACCGAAGCCCATGGCGGCCACCTGCCGCTATGCACCGATTCTGCTCAGCCGGAGAAGGTGGCGGATGATGCGGCGAAGCGCGTCGGAGGGCTGGTCGCTCCTCCTCTGCGCTACGCATTCCACAGCTCCACCCGCAACATGCCCGGGACGCTCACCCTGGGATTCGAGACCACCCGGATGGTGGTGCAGGACATCCTGGAAGCGCTGGTCCAGAACGGGGCGGACAAGCTGGTGGTATTGAGCGGCCACGCCGGCTCATCGCACCTGGTGGCGCTGAAGCAGGCCTGCGCGGCCATCGTCAGCGGCCATCCGGCCGTCAAGGTGATGATGTTGAGCGACTACGACCTTGCCAGAGATTATCCGATGGACCAGACGGGCGACGGCCACGGGGGCCTGGTCGAAACGTCCAGAATGATGGACATCGCGCCCGGCCTGGCCCGGAAAACGGAGCGTGAAGGGCATTACGTGAGCCACGGATTCATGATCGTTCCTGACCCGGAGACGTCCATGCCCAGCGGCTATGTCGGAGCGGCCCATGAGGCCAGTGCCGAGCTCGGTAGAAAGATCAACGAGTTCATCGTGGACCGGCTGGTAGAGGAGATCGAACGTTCCTTCGGGGTGGGACAATGAGTGAGATGAAGAAGCAGGCCGCCCGCAAGGCAGTGGAGTACATCGAGGACGGCATGGTCCTGGGACTAGGCACTGGATCGACCACACGATACGCGGTGGAGGAGATCGGCCGCCTGGTGCAGGAGGGCTACCGGCTGATCGGCGTGCCGACCTCGCTTGAAACCGAGCGTCAGGCGCGGTCGCTGGGCATACCGATCTCGACGCTGGAGGAGGTCAAACATCTGGACCTGACCATCGATGGCGCGGATGAGGTCGATCCCCGATTCCAGCTCATCAAGGGGCTGGGGGGCGCGCTGCTGAGGGAGAAGATCGTCGCATATCACTCCAGGCAGGAGATCATCATCGTGGACCGTTCGAAGATCGTCGACAGGCTGGGGGTCAGGACGCCGCTGCCAGTGGAAGTAGCCACATTCTCCCACGGCCGGACCAAGGAAGCGATCGAGGAGCTGGGCTGCACCGCCGTGCTGCGTGGAGGCGCGGACCCGTTCGTGACCGATAATGGTAATTACATCTACGACTGCAAGTTCGACGGCATCGATGATGCAAAAAAGCTGGAGGCCGATCTCGATTCCATTCCTGGGGTGATAGAGAGCGGCCTGTTCATTGACATGGCCTCACGTATCGTTATCGGAACGGAAAGAGGGGTGAAAGTGAGAGAAAGACCGGATCAGGACTGCTGAGCAGCCTGCTTCAGAGCCTTGATGTTGTTCTCGATCTCCTCGATCCTCTTTCTCTCATCCTTCTCGATCGTCTCGATGATCTTTTCGAACGGCAAGGCCAGCTTGTAAGAGTGGACGGGCCTGCCTTTCCCCTCTTTCTTGATGTCCCGCTTGACCACCCACTTGCGGCGGCGCAGTTCCTGCATGGCGATAGACACCTCGGGCTGCCTGAGGGCCGTGGAGATCTCGATCTCAACGGAAGTGGTCTCTTCCTTCTTGCGCAGGAACACCAAGGTCTTTGCGACGTTCTTTGGCATGTCCGTACGCATTAAGAGCCTCACGAGGGTCTCATCCTTCTTGGTAAATCCTCTTTCGTTCATAATTTATCTTAATCAATTATTTATCAGGGCATATATATCCTTTTCGATTTGAAGTGAGCTACTTTCCGGCCACTGAGGAGCCAGTCATTTTTTACACCCTGTTGGATAAACCTCCAGTAATATTTCCGAACATGAGAATGGAATTAAAAAAAATACCATTCATTCATTTCGCCGGTCTCGGAATTGACGATTGTTATGGCGTTCGCCGCCCCACGGACCGTTGTTTCATCGAAAGAACGTTGGCCGCTACGCACGTCATGCTCCGACGGCTTGCGATGTACAACTTGAAGGAGCGACGAACATATACTGTCTGGCTATGCATTCCGAGTAAGCTTGGGTGCGGTAATAGTTTAAATATTAATTGCGTATTAGGACATTCCGCTCCGTTAAGGTGATAGCATGAAGATGCCTCACAATATCAAAACCTACTGTCCAAAGTGCAAGGCTCACACTCTCCATGAGGTCGAGAGGGTAAAAAAGAGGAAAGCCAGTGAGCTCAAGTGGGGGCAGAGGAGATTCAGACGCGCGACCTCCGGCTACGGCGGGTTCCCCAGACCGAAGCCCGAGGGCAGAGAGAAGCCTACCAAGAGGGTCTCCCTCCGGTACAGGTGCAAGACCTGCAAGAAAGCGCACCAGAGGCCCTGCTTCAGAGCAAAGAAGTTCGAGTTAGAGGAGTGATCTCCATGGCAGATCCAAAAACTGGTAAGTTCATCAAGGTAAGATGCCCCGACTGCAGCAACGAACAGGTGGTGTTCAAGAACCCCGCCATGAACGTGACGTGCAGCGTCTGCGGCTCCACTCTCATCAAGTCCAGGGGCGGCGCGGGCGAGCTGCGCGGCGAACTGGTCGAGGTTGTTGATTAAAAATGGTCCGAACCAGCGAGTTCCCCGAGGAAAGCGAACTGGTCGTATGCACGGTCCAGAACGTCAAGAATTTCGGGGCCTTCGTCACCCTTGACGAGTATGGTGGGAAGGAAGGCTTCATCCACATACGGGATGTGGCCACCGGCTGGGTAAAATACATTAGGGACTACGTCCGAGAAGGACAGAAGATAGTGTGCAAGGTCCTGGGCGTCGATTCTTCCAAAGGCCACATCGACCTCTCCCTCAAGTCGGTCAACGAGCACCAGAAGAGAGAGAAGATCCAACAGTGGAAGAACGAGAACAAAGCCGAGAAGCTCATGGAGATCATAGGCGAGAGGCTTGGAAAAGAGCCTGCCGCCCTCTACGAGGAGTTCGGCTACGAGCTCATGGACTCGTTCGGAACGCTGTTCGGTTCGTTCGAGCAGGTGGCCGCCCATCCCGAGGCCCTGGAAGAGGAGGGTTTCTCAGGCGATTGGACGGATGCGTTCATCGAAGTGGCCAAGGAGAACGTCACACCCCCGCACGTCCAGATCGATGGATATCTAGAGATGACATGCCCCGCACCTGACGGAGTTGACAGGATACGGGACGCCCTGACGTCCGGGCTCGCTTCCAGCGAACAGGTCAAGATCCAGTATATCGGTGCGCCTAGGTACCGCGTTGTTGTTATGGCCCCCGATTATAAGACCGCCGAGGAGGAGCTGAAGAACGTCACCACCAGCATCGTCGATAAGATGGTGGAATGCGGCGGGAAGGCGGTCTTCCACCGCGAGGGCAAATGAGAAAGGCCCGAACCCGCGCACACCGCCCCGGGCCGGCTGCCCAGGCCACTTACGGAAGGGTTAAGACATGCGGACGTCCTTGAGAAAGTGTCCCCGATGCATCAGGTATACATTGATGGAGCAGTGTAGCCGTTGCGGGACCAGAACGGACACCCCCATACCTCCAAGGTATTCCCCCGAGGACCGGTATGGCGAATACAGGCGAAGGTTGAGAAAGGAGAGCGAGAACCATGGATAAGATCAAGATCATCTACTCCGAACGGCCGGTGCTGGACAACCCCATCCTGGTCGAAGGGCTCCCCGGCGTGGGGAACGTAGGCAAGCTGGCCGCGGAACACCTTCTCGACCAGATCGACGCCGTGAAGTTCGCTGACATATATTCTGTCCACTTCCCGCCCCAGGTGGTGTTGGACGATGAGGGCGTGGTGAAGCTTGTGAACAACGAGCTGTACTACTCCAAGGCCGACGGCTCCCACCCCGACCTCATACTGATGGTGGGCGATTACCAGGGCCTCACCCCAGAAGGGCAGTACGACATTTCCGATGCCGTGCTTGACATCGCCCGGCAGTTCAACGTGTCCCTCATCTTCACACTGGGGGGTTATGGGATCGGAAAGATGGTGGAGACCCCGCGCGTCCTGGGTGCCGCAACCTCCAAGGAGCTCGTAGAGGAGATGAGAGAGAAGGGCGTCATCTTCTCCAAGGGAGAGCCGGGCTCCGGTATCGTTGGAGCGAGCGGCCTGTTGCTGGGGCTGGGCAAGATCTCGGGCCAGAAGGCGGTATGCCTCATGGGCGAGACCTCCGGATACTTTGTCGATCCGAAGGGAGCCGAGGCCGTGCTGCGCATCCTGGCGAACATCCTCAACGTCCAGATCGACTTTACCGACCTGGAGAGCAAGGCGGAGCAGATCGATCTCATCACCTCCAAGCTCAAGGAGGCGGAGAGCCCCGTGGAGCCCCGGAAAGAGGATCTGGGCTACATCGGATGAGCGCAACAAAACCTCTTTCCGTTTCTCACGGCCCTGCGGGGCCTCCTGTTTTCATTCCCTGATTTACAGACTCCAGTGCTAGCCACTCAGTAAAGAGTAAAACAGACTGGCAGTTCAATGATGATCCTTGACTCAGCAGAAGGGCTGCTCGTCGAACCGACATAATGGAAAGAAGCAAAGAGGTGGCAGATATCGGAGCATATGTTCATGGACGATTTTTCGAAAGAGGGATTGGAAGAAGCCCTACGAGCCATAGGTTCAACGATCAGCAAGTGTGGGAAGGTGCGGCCGAGATTGAAAGAGGGAACATCTCAGCACACGCTGCTCGAACGCAGGATCAAGGCTTTCAAAATCGCATCGGCGTTGATCAAAAGCGAGCTAACACATACCCAATGAGGTCGTTGATAACGTTCAGTTGCGCACCATAATCGTTGATCAATAGTTAAAAATAAAAAAAGAGGAGGCTAGAGCGGGCTTGAACGTGCATCCCATCCCATTCCAGCAGCCCTACTTGCTCAAGTATTCTTCCTGAAAGCTCTCCATGGCGGCGAGTGTCCTCTCCGCCTCCTCCATTTTTTTGACCTTATCCATTACGACGTCAACCCGCTCGTAGATGAAGTCCCGTATTGCCGCCCTGATAGCCTCGGAGCGTGACGGAAAATCATCTACCTTGACGAGGAAGTCCAGTGCCCGAACGTATCGTTCTGGAAGCCGTATCGTGACCTTTTCCAGCTCTGGCCCTTCCATTCTCGCACCATGTCCCCAAAAGAGGTCGCTCCGACCTCTTCTGTCGGACAAAGGATGGTTCCATAGATATATAATATTTGTCAGAAAGATTGGCGCCGCGGCCGGGCCCGTTGTCTCGACGCCATGCGGGCATGGGAAAGGCTGGCCCATGGATAAGGTCTAAATACACTATCGTCATTACAAGTGACGCCCCGCCTTAGCTCAGTCTGGCTAGAGCGGCTGACTGTAGTGGGTTACCGGTCTTTCCGGTCCTCAGCCGCCGATATCAGCAGGCCCCCGGTTCAAATCCGGGAGGTGGGACCACTCCTTTTCTTCACTCATCAACCGCGATAGTGATCGCGATTCCCAAGGGTGAGCGACGGCCGACCAGCGTGGTCGGCCTTTGCCGCTCGGTGTTGGCTAGCCGAGCAGTTCTCGGGCGGCCGCCTCGCCGCCTCTCAGCACCTCTTCCTCATCCACCGTGACCATCCGGCGGTTCTCCACCACGACCTCTCCGTCGCACAGCACCGTCTTCACATCCATCCCGCAGGATGCATAGACAAGGTTGGAGACTATGCTCTCCGGACGCATCGGCCGTAGGTTAGCGGATTTGCCGTCCATGATGACCAGGTCGGCCTGCTTGCCGACCTCGATCGAACCGAGGCGGTCCTCCATGCGGACCGCTCTGGCAGCCTCGATGGTGGCAAGGTCCAGCACTTGCTGGGCCGGCAGGACCGTGGGATCCCAGCGGCTGGACTTCTGCAGCAGGGACAGCGTCTTCATCTCGCCGAACATGTCCAGGCAGTTGTTGGTGGTCGAGCCGTCGGTGCCCATAGAGACGGTGACGCCGTTCTGGAACATCTCCGGCAGGGGCGCCACCCCTCCAGTGGCAAGCTTCATATTAGACACCGGGCAGGTCGAGACCTTCGTGCCAGCCTGGGCGAGCTGCCTGATTTCGCCGACGGTCAGCCATGCCGAATGGGCTGCAAGACAGTGATCGTTGAGGAAGCCGATGTTGGCAAGATAATCGGCCGGCCGCCTGCCCTCCTTCTTCTTGCAGTCCACCACTTCCTTCCTTGTCTCCGACAGATGGAAAGTGAGAATGAGATCGTTCTCCAGCGCGTATTCCTTCGCCCCAAGGAACGTTTCGGTGGAGCATACATACACGCCCTGGAGCCCCAGCGCAGGCATGACCCGGGAGCGGCCACGATGGCTTAGGTGGAAACGCTTGGCGTTGTCGAGCGGCGTTCCGGACTGGGTAGTGAACTCTGGATCGAGCACCGCCCACCCCAGGATGCCGCGTATGCCCGTCTCCTCCACCGCCCTGGCGATTACGTCCTGTGAGTAGTACAGGTCGACGAAGGTCGTGGTGCCGCTGCGCAGCATCTCTACGCAACCCTGCCTGGCCCCGGCCAATATGTCCTTCTCGGTGCGCTTGGCATCGATGCCAAAGCTCTTGTCCAGGAACTTGTCGAAGGGCATGTCATCGATCTGCCCCTTCAATATCGACATCGACACATGAGAATGGGTGTTGATCAGGCCAGGGATGACTATGTCGCCCGAGGCGTCGATCTCACGGTCGGCAGAGTCGCGGACCTTGCCGATCTGAGCGATACGGCCGTCCTCCACCAGTATATCCCCCTTCACAATATCTCGCGAGGGGTTCTGGGTGACGATGTGGGCATCCCTGATGACGGTTCTCATGTACCTCGAGCATGTCCCTGGCCCGTATATAATCCTCTCATCGGAGGGCCTGTGAGCAGGAACGGAAAGATAGAGTAGGGGTCAGACCATTAGGCGGACAGATGACCAGCTTTACGTTCCTGGGAACAGGGGGAGGGCGCTTCGCCACCATCTATCAGGTCCGCTCCACCGGAGGGATCTACATGGTGGACGAAGGGCGCCTTCACCTCGACCCAGGGCCGTCGGCGCTGGCCGGCATGAAGGCCCTGGCCCTCGACCCCGCCCGGACCGATTGTGTGCTGGTGTCCCACTGCCACCCCGACCACTACGGGGACGCGGAGATGCTCATCGAGGGCATGACCTGGGGAGGGTCCCGAAAAGCCGGATCGCTGGTCAGTACAAGCTCGGTGCTGGAGGGAGGCGGCAAATTCAGCCAGGCTATCTCATCATATCACCAGTCCCTGCCCCGGGAGGTGCTCAGGGTCGCTCCCGGCGATCGGTTCCAGGCAGCGGGCATGACGATCGAGGCGACCCCTACCGTTCACTCGGACCCGTCGGGGGTGGGATTCCGGTTCCACACTTCGGCGGGACCGGTATCATACATCAGCGATACCGAAGCCCACGAGTGCCTGTACCGAGCGCACCGAGGCTCAAGGATGCTGATCGTCAATCTCACCTGCCCCACCCGCTCGAGGATCCCGATGCATATGCACACCGAAGATGCCGCGGCGCTCATATCGGACATACGCCCGGAAATGGCGGTGCTTACTCATTTCGGGATCGGGGTGATCGAAGATGGCGCTGAGACGCAGGCCCGCTACATCGAGAACGCATCCGGCGTTAGGACCATTCCAGCGGAGGATTTGATGACCTTCGAGGTCAGCAGTTCCATCACCGCGATCAAGGGGACCGCCGCCCCTGCGGATGCGGTGCCTGTCTGGCATCACTGATCCGGCCCAACAACGACGAACGACGCTCATACGTTTGTACCAAGGTATTATATTTTTACTGGTCCCTCGAAAAAGCAATGATAATCTGCCAACTGGCCGGATTCCTTGGCAGTGGCAAGACCACTCTGCTGATCCGCCTCGGGACCGCTCTTGGACGCGCTGGAAGAAAAGTCGCCATCATCGTCAACGAGGTCGGCGAAGTAGGAGTGGACGGTGCGGTCATCGAGTCCAATGGACTGCGGAGCGTGGAGCTCACCGAGGGATGCATTTGCTGCTCCCTATCGGGCAGTTTGCAGAACACCCTCCGCCAGATCACCAAGGAATTCGCTCCGGATATTATAATGATCGAGCCGACCGGACTTGCCCTCCCCGGCAAGGTAAAGCAGATCGTGCGCACGTCCATGATCGGCGAGGACAGGACATTCACCATCTGTCTGATCGACGCCTACAGGGCGACCAAGCTCTTCGCCGAGGCCGGCGCCTTCCTGAGCCGCCAGGTGGACGGCGCAGACGTGGTCGCCATCAACAAGGTCGATCTCGTCTCCGCTGACGCCAAAGGGCAGGTGGAGAGCATCGTGCGCGGCATATCCTCGTCGATTCCTATCGCGTTCATTTCCGCCCGGGAGGGCGGCGGGGTCGATCAACTGGTCAAGATGCTGGAGGACACCTTATGAATGAGGAGAACACCAAGGCGGCCGCTCATGCCGGCTCCTACGGTATGAAGTTGCTGTTCACGTCCCCCGGTATCGAGGGCGGAGAGCTTGCCGACCTGATCATCGGCGCCGTGCGCTCGATCGGCGATGAGATCGGCCGGCGGCGGAAGATGCTAATCGGCCATGTCAAGGTCTTCATCTCGGTGCCGGGCGGCTCCCTGCAGGTCAACATGGTAGACCTGGACCTCGGTCCCGAGAAGAACGACAGGCTCCCTGCAGACAAGATCACGGAGGGAGAGATCAGGCTCATGGCCGCGGTCGTCGGACTTGACGACGCGACGCTGGAACAGATAATCCAGAACGGCCTAGGTCCTCTCCGGCATAAGCTGGAGATGGATATCATGGCTCACATGCACGAGCATTGAGGTGACACATGTACGGACTAGCTATCGATGTGGGGACCAGCGGCACGAGGATGCACGCGGTCGATTTGGACAGCAAGCAGATCATCTCGACGGCGATAACCGTCCGCCACCCGGTGCCGGGAGCCAACGTGATGGACCATCTCACCTTCTGCATAGAGGTGCAGCAGGATCTGGCCCACCGTCTGCTGATCGACACCTCCAACAAGCTGATGAAGCTACTGGACATCGACCTGGCCAAGGTCGAGCGGGTGGCCATCTGCGGTAATCCCATTCAGCTGTCCATGTTCCAGAACATTGAGACCCGCGACCTGGCGTTCGTAGGCGAGACCGCGTTGAAGGTAAGGGGAGTGGAGCCGCAGAAGCGGGACGCCGCGGTCCTCAATGCCGTCGACCTCGGGTTGGACCTTCCCGACAAATGCCAGCTATACGTCCCACCGGCCATCAAGCACGAGATCGGGGCCGACGCGCTCGCAATGATGTACAAGACCGGGCTGCTGGAGAGGAAGGAGAACGTGCTGGTCACCGACTATGGGACCAACGCGGAGATGGCGCTCAAGGTCGGCGACGAGATCATAACCGGCTCGGCCGCTGCCGGCCCGGCGATCGAAGGACAGCACATCAAGGCCGGCATGCTCGCCTCGCCCGGGGCCATAAGCGACATCAACGCCCAGAACGACTGGAGATGCACCGTGCTGGACGATGACATCATCGCCAAGCAGGGAGATGTCATCGATCCGAACACCGGGGCGGTCATGGAGGAAGGGGAGATGCACGGCAAGGCGGTGGGCGTCACCGGCACCGGGGTCATCGCGGCCATCGCTGAAGGGCTGGACGCTGGCCTCATCAAGATGCCGCACATCACCACCTTCGACGGCACGCTCCATCTGCAGGATGGGATCGTTCTGGAAGAGCATGACGTGGTGGAGGCGGCCAAGACGTTCGGGGCCATGAGGGCCGGGCACTTCACTCTGCTGGAGCATGCCGGCTTGAAGTTCGAAGAGCTCGACGTCATGTACATGAGCGGGGCGTCCGGGACATACATGGACGCGCTGAAGGGCCAGAGAGTGGGGCTGCTGCCTCCTACCTGCGACCAGATTTTCCAGTTCGGCAACACATCGCTGGCAATGGCGCTGGACCTGGTGAGGGACCCCGAGGTGCTGGACGAGCTGCAGTCCCTTGCTCAGTCCATAAGGGCGAACCATGTGATGTTCGCCTCCGACAAGGTGTTCGAGAAAGTGTTCATCCAAGAGCTCGCCTACTGGACCGAGGGGATGCCCATGGAGGTGTACAACATGATGCTGGACATGTCCGATATCCAGCCCCTGCCTCCGATAACCAAGCAGGCCAAGGTCACCCGCACGGTGCTCAGGGACATTCCCGATCTGGGGTACAAGGGCCTCAGGGTGCTGCGCGACATCGGGCTCTACATAAAGGGAAGCTTCGAAGGCTGCACCGGCTGCGAGAGGTGCGTTCAAGAATGCCCTGAGGACGCCATCCGGATCAGTCAAGGAGGGACACACGGGTTCGAGCTGGAGGTGGCCTCCGACCTGTGCAACGGCACCGCCTGCATGAGGTGTGAGATGGCCTGCCCACAGAAGTGCTTCAAGTTCCGCGAGCTGCAGAAGGGGCTGCTGAGGACCTGAGTCTGGAGCATCTCCATAAAACCCTTTTCTTCCTTTTCTTATCAAGCGGCCGTCACGGCGCTCAAGCGCTCTAGCCCCGCATGGAATCGATGATCCTGCCGACCACGCGCCATACGACGGACGCGGCTTCAAGAAGGTGAACGAGGCCATTCTTTTCTGACGTGGTGACCGTTGCCTGGCGGTATGGCACGTACTACAGCTAAGATGAGGTACCTGGACAAAAAAAGGAAAGGGTAAGGGGTTTGGGTGGGACTCAGGCTTGTTCAGAGGTCGTAATTCCTCGGGTTGAACATCGGGATGTCCTTGTAGGTCTTGAGGCACTGGTCCACGAACTTGCCCTGCTCGTCGGGGAGAGCGCTCAGGTCGGTGATGATCTTGCGGAGCATGTCCTGCTCGTGCTTGGACAGCTTCAGCTTTCCGGCCTTCGACTCGTCATCGATGAGCCTGGCGGCGGTCATGCCAGCAGCCTTAGCCCTCAGGTAGATATCGTTCCCATGCTCCACGATGGCCTGGCCGATCTTGTACGCGTTGTCGTAGGCCAGGATGAACCCCTCGGGAGACCTGTACCGGTCCGTGGCCATGTAGATGTCGCGGAGCAGCCTGTCCTGCTTCAGCTGCTTGGCGGTGTTCATCAGAGCGGCCTCGTAGCCGATGTTGCCAAGCCAGCACTGGACGGACGATCCGCCGAACTCGGGGTGGTATTCCACCGACTCGTTGGACCACAGGTCGCACACCTGAGCGATCAGGTTGCCCATCAGGTCAGCGTGAGCGCACTGAGCGCCCTTGCCCTCCTGAGCGCAGGGCTTTCCGGCGATGGACTTCACTATCGGTCCCTCGTAGCCACAGTCCTTGTCCGGACCGGTGGCGCCGGCCTCCCATGCCACCAGCGTCCTGGCGGATGCGATCGCCCTCGTAACGGCCGAGAAGGTCCTCGGAATGTCCTTGTCCAGATATCCGCCGGCCATGAACATAGAGGTGTTCGCGCCTGCGCAGTTGGTGTCGCCGCCAGCGCGGATCTTGTTCTTCTTGGCGATCTCGACGATCTGGGGCCACAGCCATTCCATGTCCAGGCTGCCGAGGTAGCCGATACCGAACAGCCACGCACGGATATCCTGGTGCAGGATAGCGTAGTCAGCGACCTCCTTGCCGCCCATCGTCTCGACGGAGAGCAGGTCGGCGCCGTTGGCCGCGGCGACCTCGAAGGCCTCCAGGGTCTTCTCGGGATAGTTGTGCTTCTTGTCCATTCCGGGCCTCAGGCCCTCCTCCGCCAGCCTGGGGTCGGCGATGGTATGCCTGATGGACAGGGCAATGCCATATTCATCGTGGTACTTCTGCATCAGCTCCTTCTGGCCGGCGACCACTGGCTTCTCGAACTTCTCAGGGTCGTTGACCATCTGGAAGATGTGCTCGTTCTCCAGCTGAATCGCCGGGAACCCCAAGGTGATCGCTCTGTCGAGGATGTCCTTGGTGATATAGTCGACGTACTCGCGGCGCAACGTCTCTGGGTTCTTTTCCGCGCCAGGCCTAGGGGCGAAGTTGATCTCGGGAACGACCATTCCTGCACCGACGGTCTGACCGAGGCCGTAGGACACAGGATATTTGGATTCGCCGAAGACCATCTCATCCGGAGAGCCGTACTCCATCTTGGTGTATCTCTTGATTGCCATTTTTTCCACCTCCAATGATCAAGCTCCTCCGACGAGTTTGTCCCAGTTCTCTCTAAGCTTCCTCCAGTCCCATCCCTCTACTGCCTTGTTGGCAATGGATGGTCCCTGAGCAGCCTTCTCGGCGAAAACGCCCATTGGGTATGATTCCACGTAGGCGCGGTTCACCGCTCCGCCGGCACAGATGAAGGGGATGTTTATTCCCTTCTCCTGTAACCTGTCCGCGACCTTGGGGAATGCAGACATGGTGGTTGTCATCAGCGCGGTGCCGGTGACCATCTGGGGCTTCTCGCTCTCCACGGTCATGACGACGTCCTCCACGGCGACGTCCCTGCCCATGTCGATGATGCTGAAGCCGTTGGATTTCAGCAGCACTGCCGCGATGTTCTTTCCGATGTCGTGGGGATCCCCCTCGGCAACGTGCATCACGACCTTGCCCTTCATCTCACGGGCCCCGGTCATCTTGGACTCGCAGAGCTTGACACCGCGGTCCATTGCATCGGCGGCGACCATCACGTGAGGCAGATAATAGATGCCCCTTCCGTACAGTTCGCTCACGACGTCCATTCCCTTCACAAGGCCTTTGTCGATGATCTCCTCGGGGCTGAAGTTCTGGAAGGCGGCGCTGACGTCGTCCTGCACGTTCTTGTAGCGCATGAACACAACGTCTTCGGCTATCTTCTTCAGAACAGGGTCCTGGGGGACCATCTTCGAAGCTATGTCCTCTGGGGTTTCCTTCGCCTCCATTTGGATATCATAGCGGCGCAAAACCCGGTCGTAGTTTACACTCTTTAGGTCTATCATGCTCGCACCTCAACCCTATCCTCCAATAGGGTTTCAGGGCACCTTAGGTACCCTTAATTCAATAATCTCTATTTGTTGTATTTGTAGCTAACTCTCCATTGTAAAAACATTAACGGCATAAGCCACGGAATTATCCAGCAGGTAATTATCTGAACAGATAATAATATAATGGCCCATATATGACAGTGGCTCAGGACGCATAGCATCGTCGGCCGCGTCATTCTTTGAGAGGTCATCGACGATGATGCATAGCACGCATCGATCCACATCGCTCGCTTCGGACAATGCCGAAGATCATCGTCGGAACGGGGCGTGAGACCGCTCGATAGGCGGCAGGCGGTCGATGATGACGCTGACGCTTACGATAATTTGTTTATAACTGGCGAATGCTGAAAAGTCCCGGTGTCCGGGGTCGGTGTATCAACTTTCCTCCTAAGCAATTTTTGAATCCCCACCTCATCGGCCTCGGACACTGACGCGCCTTCGATGGAAAGTGTTATTGGCTTTCTCCCTGATGCCACGGCCATGGGCATAGAGGAAGAGGTGCTGTCCCGGATCAAGCCCACCCCCGAGGTGAGAGTGAGGGTCAGCAAGGCGGTGTCGTCCATCCTTGACGCGGTCCGAAGCAGGGCCCTCGAACGAGAGATGGGGCTGGAAACGATGCTGGTAGGCTCGGTGGCCAAGGATACCTATGTGGGCAACCCGGACCTCGACATATTCGTCCTCTTCCCTACCATGGTCAAAAGGAAGGACCTTCAGCGCATCGGGCTCGAGATAGGGAGGGAAGTGCTGAAGGACGGGGAGGCCAGATATGCCGAGCATCCCTACATCCATGGTACCTGGGACGGCCTGGAGGTCGATCTGGTCCCCTGCTATGCTATCGAGGATCCTTCCGAGCTGCGGTCCGCTGTGGACCGGACGCCGTTCCATACTCGGTATGTTAACTCCCATCTTAGGGAAGGACAGCACGACCAGGTCCGGCTCCTCAAGCAGTTCATGAAGGGCGTCGGAACATATGGCGCTGAAGCCAGGACCCAGGGGTTCTCCGGATACCTCACCGAGTTGCTGGTCCTGCGCTACGGGGGGATGGACCAGGTGCTAGAGGCGGCATCCACCTGGAAGAAGGGGCAGGTCCTGACGCTCGGAGAGAACGGGCGGCGTTTCGATGAGCCGCTGGTATTCTACGATCCGGTGGACCGAGACCGCAACGTCGCTTCCGCCCTATCGATAAACAATCTAGCTCTGTTCATCCACGCGGCCAGGGAATACCGGGCAAGACCATCCCTTAGGTTCTTCTTTCCCCGACCGAGGGAGCCCCTGTCCCTCTCCCAGGTGAACGAGGCCATGAAGGAAAGAGGCACTGAGCTGCTGGTGGTGCGCCTCGACCGGCCAGACATCATCGATGACGACCTGTACCCCCAGGTCCGGCGCACCCTGGAGGGCGTGGTGGACCTGCTGGAACGGGGAGGCTTCGTCGTATACGATAAGGGATTCCGCATCGGGAGCGCCATACAGCTCGCCATCGAGCTTGAGAGAGCCACCCTGCCGGTGGCGGTACGCCATGACGGCCCTCCTGCCTGGATCGACAACGCGCGTTCGTTCCTGGAGAAATGGAACGGCAGGGGGCTTAGCGAACCATTCCTGGAAAACGGGCGATGGACGGTGATGGTACGACGGGAGCATACCGATGCCGCGGCCCTGGTGCAGGACCGCCTTGGACAGGCGGCCCTGGGCAGCGACCTGCGGGGGCTTGAAGGACTCGCGGCCGCTGGCGGAGAACTCGCGTTGAGAGAGGAGAACCGGGAGGTCATCTCCGATCTCCTGGACAAGAGAAAGGCCTGGGAAGTTTGAGGTCACGCAGTGAACGGCTCGTTCATCAGCATGATCCATACGCCCAGTGACAGCAGGATGAACAGGGCGATGTTGCCGGCAAGGACCTTCTTGTCAATGTCGGACTCCTTTATGCCAAGCAACGGATAGATCCTTTTCAGGGAAGCGGCCCCGACGAAGAGCAGCAGGATGGCGGCCAGCTGCAGGTCTCCCAGCAGGGTTCCGAGGCCGAATGCGAGAATGCCGAAGAGCACTGCAAGGACGGCGGTGACCATCAGCGACTTGGTGCTCCTGAGGTCCTTCTCGAGAAACTCCTTCTCGTTGAACTCGGGGGGCACCCACTCGTAGGTCTCCTCCTTCTCTTCCTTCTTTCTCTTCTTGGCCATCGATGACCCTAATTACGAATGGCTAATAAACCTTTGTGGAGCCTCGAATTGGCCATCTGACAGGGGCTGTTCAAGGTCCGGGCGAGGCTGGAGAGCCTTCGCGGAACGCAAGAACGGTCAACTGCGCACGGGGATGGGATCGCATACGCCGTAGGGACGGATACGCCAGTGTCTTTCGGTCGCACCGGACCTGCTGGCTGCCTACAAGTAACAAGTAGTTTCAATCACCCGAGGGGTCTCTTTTATACCCTGATGCAATTGGCTAGAAGGAAGGTGCAAAAATGCCCGCAACCAGCATAGAAGAGTTGCCTGGTGTTGGACCCGCAACTGCAGAGAAGCTGCGTGATGCCGGCTATGTTGACCTGATGGCTATCGCGGTGGAGTCACCCAAGGTGCTCTCCGAGGTGGCAGAGATCGGGGAGAACACAGCCGTCAAGATCATAGCCGCCGCCAAACAGGCCGCGGACGTCGGTGGGTTCGAGACCGGGGATGTGATCCTAGAACGACGCAAGAACATACACAGACTGACGTCTGGCTCCAAGGCTTTCGATGAGCTTATGGGCGGCGGCCTGGAGACCCAGGCCATCACCGAGTTCTACGGCGAGTTCGGGAGCGGCAAGACCCAGGTGTGTTTCCAGCTTGCGGTGAACGCGACCCGTCCGCTGGAGGACGGCGGCCTCGACGGCGAGGTGTTCATCATCGATACCGAGAACACTTTCCGGCCGGAGAGGATCGTACAGATGTCCATAGCGCTGGACCTTGACCCCGAAGAGGTTCTCAAGAAGATCCATGTTGCTAGGGCGTTCAACTCCCACCACCAGATGCTGCTAGTGGACAAGGCCCAGGAGCTTGCCGGCGACATGAAGGTACGATTGCTGATCGTTGATTCGCTGACCGCCCACTTCCGCGCCGAGTACGTCGGCCGAGGAGCGCTGGCGGAGAGGCAACAGAACCTCAACAAGCACATGCACGACCTGCTCAGGTTCGGAGACCTGAACAATGCCGTCGTCGCTGTCACCAACCAGGTATCTGCGAAGCCCGATGCATTCTTCGGCGATCCCACTAGGCCCATCGGCGGGCACATCGTCGGACATGCTGCCACATACCGCCTCTACCTTAGGAAAAGCAAGGGAGGGAAGCGCATTGCCAGACTTGTGGACTCCCCCAACCTTCCCGAAGCTGAGGCGGTAATCAGTGTCGGCGAGGACGGGATCAGGGACTGAAGCGGCGACGCCTTCCTCAAAGAGGGAGGGCGCCCGCCAAACCTCTTTCCTTTTCGAACTGTCAGGAGAGCATCCTCTCCTCCCCGAGGCCGAAGCGGCATGGTGCTGCTATGCGGAATGCGGCCCCTGCCCCGTTCTGGACAAGGGACCAGGCTACGTCATCATATCGCTTCCTGACAAGGCCGTCGGCCCGATCGGGGAGCGCATCGCACTTACTCACCGCATCGGAGAGCATCTGCTCTCCTGCGAACCGTCGGAGGCGGTAAAGGCCGCGGCCGGCCTGGAGCTTCCGGAAGGGACGTTCGCGGTAAGGGTGCGAAGGCAGGGCACCAATCATCTGGACGTCGACTGCAACCGCCTGGCCGCGGCCATCGGCAATGTCCTCGCCAGGGAGCGCAAGGTCGATCTCATCGATCCGGATGTCGAGGTCATGGTGATGCTGTCCGACCGCGCCCAGTTCTACATCACCCGCCACGTGGTGGACCGCAGCGGCTTCGAGGCCCGCAAGGTGGCCGAGCGGCCGTTCTTCTCGCCCATATCCCTGCATCCGAAATACGCGAGGGCTCTGGTGAACCTGACCGGCGTGAGAAGGGGGCAGCGGCTTCTAGACCCGTTCTGCGGCACCGGAGGCATATTGATCGAAGCGGCGTCGATCGGCGTTAGGGCGGTCGGCTCGGACATCTCGCCGGAGATGGTGGAGGGCTGCAAGAGCAACCTGCGCCACTTCGGGCTGGAGTGGGACGAGCTGACGGAGGCGGACGTGGGCGTCATCGACGAGATGTTCGACGATATCACGGCCGTCGCCACCGATCCCCCGTACGGGCGATCGGCAAGCACCCGCAAGGAGCCGATTGACGATCTGTACGAGAGGGCCATCCCGGCCATTTCCCGGACCCTCCGTCCAGGCGGGGGGGCCGGGATCGTCCTGCCAAGACCGTGCCCTGACCGTCATGACGGGTTGGAGCTGAGGGCGTCCTTCCAGCAGAAGGTGCACCGCTCCCTTACCCGCCACTACTGTCTGTTCACTCGACGTTGACGTAAAGCGATGCTTTCTTCTCCAGCCCATGGCCGGAGGAGGTGAGCGTCACCGCATACGGTCCTGGTTTGGCATCATCGGCGATCTTGAGCCAGACCGTGACCTGGGCCGTGGCATTATGGTCAAGATCGACGTTCACCCAATCAGTGGCGTTGGCCAGGTCGCTGCCGTTCATCAGGACCGAACCGCTCCATTTGGACGGTATGCCGGACAGAGAGAGCTTGAACTCGCTGTCAGCGTTGCCGGTGTTCTCCAAGGTCACGTGGAACTCTACCACCTCTCCGGCCAGCGCGGTGATGTTGTCATCCCCCATGCTCATCTCGAACGAGTGGTCCGGAAGGACCTGGATCATGGGGGTGGGGACGAACGTTAAGGCGAACACTATCAGCGCGGCCGCCCCCATGGCCTTGGCCCGCGGCCCCGGCCCGCTGATGTCGTTGAGCGGGGCGGGGTGTGTCAGACCCAGGAGGACAACGAGCATGGCGAACAGCAGCCATCCCGTGTAGAACACGAACGACAGGACGATCAGCAGCCCTCCGGTGGCGTAGCTCAGATATCTGGCCTTGTCGCCCAGCAGGCCCTGGGCGATGTGCCCGCCGTCCAGCTGCCCGGCCGGCAGCAGGTTGATGGCGGTGACGAAGAACCCCACCCAGGCAGCGAAGGCCATGGGATGCAGCGACAGGTTCTCGGTCATGGGGAACAGCATGCCCATCAGCTGGAACAGCGGCTGGAAAACTATGTACAACGCGCCCTCGTCGCCGATAGGGCCGGAGACCGGCTGCCCCTGCGAGGTGAGATATAGTCCTATGAGCGCGACCGGCAGGGTGGCGATGATGCCACCCAGAGGCCCCGCTGCCCCGATCTCCACCAGCGCCCTGCGGTTGGGCATCGGGTCCCTGAGAGATATGAACGCTCCCATGGTGCCGAACGGCGGAAGGAACGGGATGAAGTAGGGCAGGGACGCCTCCACGCCGTTCTTCTTTGAAGCGTAGTAGTGGGACAGCTCGTGCGTGCCCAGTATGAACATTAGAGGAATGGCGAAGAAGGCCGCACCGTAGAGGAAGTTCTCCACGGTCAGCATGCTGGCCGAGCCCGAGTAGTCGGCCCACAGCACCATCCCGGCCAGGGCGGTGGTGACGAACGTCGCGGCCATCAGGACGCGGTTGATCCACATGTTGCTCTTTCGGAGCGGAGGCTTCCGTACTATAGTGACGGAGTACTCCCCGCCCTTGTACCGGATGAAAGGGATGAATCCCTTTTCTTTGAGGTCCGTGCGAAGCCGTTCGAAGTCATCATCGACGGTGGCCGCTTCGGCGTTGACCATCATCGTCACCGCCCGGTACGAGACATTGACGTCGTAGATGGGAAAGTATTTGGCCACAGCGGCCCGGAGCTGCTCCACTTCGGCCGCAGGGTCCTGTGATGGCATCATATGCCCTCACCAACTCCCTTCGCGGTATAAACCCTCCGATGAGAGCTGCGAAGGAGGTTTCATCATCGCTTACGACGATACTAGTCAGGGGGAGCGATGAGGTACGAAGAACTGGATGAGACCACCAGGAAATGGATGGCAGAGGAGATGGAAATGGAGGAGGCCGAGCAGCCGTACCGCAGCCCCGCGCTATCCAGGAAGGGGCAGGAGGAGTTCGCTCCCCTGCTGAAGGACGCCATCGAACATGGTGACGACGGATCGTTGGCATCATCGCTGATACGCGCCGACATGTGGAACGAGTTCGAGCCCCTTCCGCAGGGCGGCGTGGGGCGCATCGATCCGGCGCGCGCCGCCGCCGTTCTGGCCAGGGTGGAGTTCAACACCTGGTACGTGAGGGGGCTGTGCCGCCGCCTGCTCGAGGAGGGAGAAGAGCATTGTCAGATCTACCGGGCGTGGGAGGGCGACGGTTCACCCGACGAGTGCGATCCTCTTGAGAACAAAGTGCTTCCCATCCGGCCGATCTACCATGCTCATCGCGCCAAGTATCATCCCCATCGCCGTCCGGAAGCGTTCTCCATTCCCTCGGGGCGAGGGTGCAAGCATTCCGTCCGCCGGCTGCCGCCTGAGATGAAGGCCATCATAGAGATCGAGGAGAGGGAGATGGGGAGCTCGCTACGAAGGACGTGATTAAGCCAGTGACCTGGCGCGGGCGAGCCCGTCGCGGAGCCGCTCCAGCGTGCCGCTCCTGCGCTCAAGCCTGAGATCGAGATATTCGGCGAACTCCCTGGATGCCGCCTCACAGTCCTCCCGATCTCCGGCCCCGGTGTCGATGAGCAGACATCGCGAGTAACCGTTGAAGAGCTGGTCCATGTACCATCGGAAATCGAGGCCCAGCTCCTCGTAGTTGGGCATCTTCTCCCTCAGCTCCTCCTCGAACCAGCCCAACCCCCGTTGAGCAAAATACGGTATCGCGTAGAAGGTGCCGGTGCAGGTCTTGCGTTCGCTCGCATATCCCTCGGTGGTAAGGAACGCCCCGACGCAGTCATCCTCCTCCAGGGTCGCGGTCGGCACGCGAAGGTCATCGATGACATCCTTGAGGCTCTGGCATATGCCGTAGCAGAGGAAGACGGCGTCCGCCTTCCCCTCCAGCCCATTGACCTTATCTATCACGGAGGCGCGCAGGTCCTGAGGATATAGGTGCAGCCTGAACTCCAAGTATTCCTTGTGAACGATGTCCTCGTCACCTTCGGTCAGCAGTTCCAGTTCTTCCTTGAACGCCTCGCATGCAATGATTCCCAGACGCATATCGTCATGAGGCGCGTACAGGTATTTGTGAAGTTGCCGAAACGCAGCGAAAACCATTATTAGAGCCACAATAATCGCCCCATCGTGAACAAATACCTCCAGTTGTTCAGGCTGGGCAACTGCGTCATGGGCGTCATCGGACTGGTGCTGGCCACACTTATAGCGGCAGGCACTGACATCCAGTACCACCTCTCCGAGCTGGTCATCGCCGGCGGGGTGGTGTTCCTGTTCATCATCGGAGGGAACGCTCTCAATGACTTCCTCGACCGGGAGATCGATCGCACCGCCCACCCGGAGCGGCCCATACCGTCAGGGAGGATGCGCCCGGGGACGGCGGCGCGTATATCGGTGGCGGCGTTCATGGGCTCTGTGGCACTCGCAGTTCCCCTGCCCCTGGAGGCGTTCGCCATCGTCGTGGTGGCGATCACCGTCATGCTGGCCTATGAGGGCACGACCAAGAAGATGGGGCTGGTCGGAAATCTCTCGATCGCATTCCTGACCGCCTCGCTGTTCCTGCTGGGCGGGGCCGTGGTGCAACGACTGGACGCCACCGTGGCCATTGCTGCCATGGCGTTCCTTGCTACATTGGGCAGGGAGATTGTCAAGGACGTCCAGGACATGGGGGCCGACGTCGATCGCTTCACCCTGCCGCAGCGCATCGGCGCCCGGAAGGCGGGCATCGTAGCGAGCGCGTCGTTCCTATTCGCGGTAGCGCTGAGCTTCGAACCATATCTGGCCGGCAGGTTCGGGATCGCATATCTGGCCGCCGTCCTGGTCGCCGATGGAATATTTATATACTGCTCCGGGGTTCATTTCCGAGACCCCAAGAGGGGGCAGAGATGGGCGAAGATAGGAATGTTCGTCGCCCTGATCGCTTTCCTGATGGGAGGAACATTATGAACATTCAAGCGACCCTGTTGGAGAAGATGAGGAGCGAGACGCTGCACATGACCCTCCTCGATCCGAACAAGCAGCCGCCCGAGATGGCCGCCATGATCACCGGAGAGGCGTGCGATCTGGGCACCGACGCCATCATGGTCGGCGGATCCACCGGCGTCACCCAGGCGAACCTTGACGCCACCATCATCGCCATCAAGGCGAGGGTCGACGTTCCAATCATCTATTTTCCGTCCGGCGCTCACGCTATCTCACCCCATGCCGATGCGATCTATTTCATGAGCATGTTGAACTCGAGAAACGTGGAGATGACCACGAGGCAGCAGATGAAAGGTGCACCAGTGGTGCGGAAGCTCGGGATCGAGCCCCTTTCCATGGGATATATCATCGTGGCCCCGGGCATGAAGGTCGGCGAGGTGGGGCAGGCCGACTGCATTCCGCGGGACCGCAGCGACATCGCCGCCGCATATGCTTTGTCCGCTCAGTACATGGGTATGCAGTCCGTGTACCTGGAGGCGGGCAGCGGCGCACCCCAGCACGTCCCGGAGGACATGATCCGCGCGGTCCGCGGGGCCATCGACATCCCCCTGCTGGTGGGCGGAGGGATCCGCGACGCTGAAAGCGCCGCCCGGGTCAGGAAGGCGGGGGCCAATATCGTGGTCACAGGGACCATCGTGGAGAACGGCGGCTACCGCGAGAGGCTGGCGTCGATCATTCGGGCCATCAAGGATTAGAGCATTCGCAGCAGCATCTCGTGCACCCGGGTGTCGCGTGACAGCTCGGGATGAAAACTTGTCGCGAGCAGATTGTCCTGTCTCGCCATGACGATCCTGCCGTCATGCGACGATAGTGCCTCGCATCGCCCCCACGTTCTTTCGATGACAGGGCCGCGTATGAACACGCCCGGAAAGCTGCCGTCCAGACCCTTGATGTCGAGCGGCACCTCGAACGACTCCCGCTGCCGTCCGAAGGCGTTGCGGTCCACCTTCATGTCCATGAGGTCCAGCAGCGCGGTGCCGGTGCGGTCGACCTCGCCGTCGCCCTCCCTGGCCAACAGAACGCAACCCGCGCAGGTGCCCAGGATGGGGACGCCTTCCTCCCCCATCCGGACCAGCGGTTCATGCAGCCCCAGACGAAGGAGGAGCTTCGATATGGTGGTGCTCTCTCCGCCGGGAATGATGACGCAGGACAAGGATGCGAGCTGCTCCGGCCTGCGGACCGCCGCCACCTCGCCATGCATGCCCATCCGGGCCATGGCATCCTGGAGCGCCATTACATGCTCGGGAGCGGCGCCCTGGACCGAGATGACGCCTGCCCTCATGCTCTCCTCTTCTCCGGAGCGTCGTAGTTGGGCCGCCGGTCGATGATGGTCTTCGATTTCGGAGCGAACTCCACCGAACCGGCCGGTATGAGCGTCACCACCGGCTCGAGGATCAGATCGTTCTCTCGGGCGGACTGGACCTCATCGAGGGCGTTGAGCGCCCCCAGCACCTTCGCCCTGACCTCGTCCTCATTCCCATCGTGTTCCACGGTGAACGTGAGCCGGTCGCGGAAGCCTTCCCTTTCCAGCAGCACGGTGTAGCTGACCACGCCTGGAACCGGTAGTATGGCCTCGTCGAACAGTAGGGGGAAGATCTTCTGGCCGTAGCCGATCTTGGTCTGCGCGTCCAGCCTGCCCTGCACCTTGCCGATCTTCCCCACGGTGCGGAAGCCGCACCCGCATGGCGGTTCGATCGTGCACGACAGGTCGTAGCTGCGGTAGCGCAGCAGGGGCGAGCCCTCCATGGACAGCGAGGTGAACACCAGCTCGCCCGGCTCCCTATCGCCTACATGCTTGCCGGTCTCCGGGTCCACGCATTCCACCAGGAAGTCGGCGTCATTGAGGTGCAGGCCGTCGTACTCGTCGCACTCGATGCTGGTGGCCAGGCCCATCTCGGTCATGCCGTACTGCGCCAGCACCGGGCATCCCCATGACGAGATCATCTCCTTGCGCATCGCCTCCGATAGAGGCTCGGCGGAGCAGATGATGGCCTTCATGCCGAAGGAACGGAGGTCATACTTGTCCCTGGCCAGGACGGTGACGCGGTACAGGAATGAGGTCAGTCCGATCATCACGCTCGTCCCGTTGTCCTTCATCGCTTGGACCTGTTCATCGATGTCCACGGTCGAAGAGACCACCGAGCGCATGCCCGCCACCTTGCATGCGCTGTCCAGCATGAGCCCGGGGTCCCAAGCGGCCACCGCCGGGAACATGATCTGCAGCGTGTCCTTTTCGGTCATGCCAACCGTCTTCAGGGCGGCGGCGATGGAGTCGATGATATTGAGCACGTCGTTCTGCGTGTAGAACAGCCGCTTCCTCGTCCCGGTGGTCCCGGAGGTGGTGAAGGCCCGCATGACCTTGCTCTGAGAGACGCATAGGAATGTGAACGGCTCGGCGGCCAGGTCTGCCGGCTCGGTCAGCGGCACTTTCTGCAGGTCATCCCAGGTCCGAATGTCCTCGGGCTTCACCCCGGCGGCCTCGTACTTCTTCCGATAATAGTACGAGTTCTCCATGACATTGGCCATCTGCATGCGGAACTTGTACAGCTGGTACTCCCGCATGTCGGGGCGCTCGATGGTGCCGAGGTCATCCCTGCCAATGGCCTTGCGCAGCTCGGCAGAGCGCTTGAAATCGGCGCGGAGCTTGTTCTGCTCCCATATCTCCAGTGCGCTCTCGGAGCCAGACGCGATCTTGGAGGATGAGAGCCTGCGGCGCACTATGGCAAGCTTGACGCGCTGTGATATGGACATCGAAACCTGAATCGCTGGCCATGCTTTAGGCTTTGCCCTGGGCGGATAGAACGCTGCCCACCGCCCGGGAGAGCTCCTCCAGCGTGTAAGGCCGGGGCAGCGATCCGCTGAACCCTGAGCCGCGCGGATCGGTCATCGCCGGATGCGCCGCATGGCCGCTGCTGGCCATTGTCCTCAGGCCCCTATTCTCCGAGGTCAGGCGGGACGCGGTGGCCTTTCCCTCCTCGCCCGTGGCCCCCACGTCGATGATCGCAAGGACGAACGGCGCGCCGGCCTCGGAAGCATGGCGGCAGACCATCGCCGCCTCGTCCCCGTCGCGGGCCACGTCGACGTCGTAGCCTAGGTGGCGGAGCATGTCGGTGGTGGCTTCCAGCACCGCTTCGTCGCTGTCCACCAGCAAGACCTTTCCACGCCCGGGGACCAGCTTGGCGAGGCCGGGCGAAACCGGCCCCTCGGCCGCGGTCCCGTCCGAGGGAGCGCCACCCACTTCCGCCGCCAGCCTGGCCGCCTCACGCGTGGCCTTCTCTATCTGCACCAGTTGGCCGAACATGCGGCCCTCCGGAATGACGTATTCCTTGGCGAGCGTGACACTGCCCGAGATGACCGTGAGAACGTCGTTGAGGCGGCGGGCCAGCGCCGGGTCCCCTGAGAACGCGCCGGGAGCTGTGCTCGCCTGCGTCACGGCCGCGGCGCCATCGTCATCGGCGGCCTCTCCGGTGCGGTCGTACGCCATGGCCATGTAATAGGCCGGAGCGCCGTCGGCGCCGTTGACCGCGGACAGTGTGAGCGAGACGGTGGCAATGCCCCCGTGCTTCCTGACGTACCGCTTCACCATGGAGGCCGAACCCTCTCCGGCCTGCAGCCGGCGATACAGTTCAGCGCTCGCCGCCAGGTCGTCCCGGTAGGTCTGATCGCGATAGTGCCGTCCAGCCAGCGTTCCGGGGTCCTGCCCCAGCAGAGAGTGGAATGCGCTGTTGGCCCCCACCAGCCTTCCGTCCAGGTCGATGTGCGCCACGCCCACGCGGTCCTGCCGGAGGAGCGCGCGGAGCTGCTCCCGGTGCGCATTGAGCTCCCGCTCGGCCATAGCGAGAGAGGTTTCCATGCCGGCCATCTCGCTCTTTAGGTTCAGCGAGTCAGCCTGTCCTGCGGCCAGCTGAACGCGGAGAGCGGTGAGCTCCTCGCCCTTGACGCGCAGCTCCTCGGCCAGCCTGGTGCTCTCGCGGCCCGCCGTCTCGGCGCGCTGCTTCAGCATGTTGATCTCCATGTCCCGGGAGGTCAGCGACGCCATCATATCGCTCTCTCTGGAACGATGGTTGCCGAGCTCCGCCTGCTTCGATGAGATCTCAGCATCCTTCTCTGCTAGCCGGGCGCGCAGCTCCTCCGTTTCGGCGGTGAGCTGCTGCGACCTAGCAGCGGCAGCGGTAATCTCCTCTCCACGCTTGTTCAGCTCGGCGTCCTTTGACTGGATGTCAGCATCCTTCGATGAAAGCTCCGCAACCTTTGATGAGATCTCGGCATCTTTCGACGCGATTTCTGCGTCCTTCTCGGCCAGCTGGGTGCGCAGCTCTTCCGCTTCGGCTGTAAGCTGCTGCACACGGGAGGATGTGACGGAGACCTCTTCCTCAAGCTTGCTCAGCTCTTCCCCCTTCGCCGCCTCCGAGGCCTTGAGGGACCCCATTTCCTGCCGCATCGCGGCCAGCTCGGTCGACACGGCCTCGAGCTGGACCTTCACGATCCCGGCCTCCGATCCCATTGCCGCAAGGGCCGCGGCGGCCGCCTCCAGCTCCTTGTCCCTGGCCGTGAGCGCTTCGCGGAGGGTCGCGATCTCCGCTGTTGCGGACTCATACTCATTGCTCTTGGCCGTCAGCTCATCGCGGAGGGCCGCAAGGGCCTCCTGGCTCTTCGCCTCGAGCGCCTGAACGCGTTCGCGCTCAGCGGTCAGGTCGACCGACGCGGCATCGAGCCTGGCCTTCATATCGTCAGCCTCCGACCGCATTGCTGCGAGCGCCGCGGAAGCTTCCTCGAGCTCCTTATTCTTGGATGCGATTTCTTCGCTATGGGATGCGAGGGCCTTCTGGCTCTCGGCTTCGAGATCGCGAACGCGCGCACGCTGGGCGACCAGGTCGGCCTCCAGGTTGGCGATGTTGAACTTGAGCAGCTCCTGATGGGCCTCGTGCCTTTCCATCTCCTTCCGGTCAAGGGCGGACGCCTCACCCGCCTGCTGAAGCTGGGCGGTGAGCGATGACAGTTCGGCCGAGAGTCTCTCGATATCTCCGGCCAGCTTGCCTGCCTCCTGCTCTTTCTCGGCCAGGGCTGCGGTCAGGGCGGCGGCCGCGTTCTCCTTCGCGCTGATGGAGCCGCAAAGCTGCCCGATCTCCTCCTCCAGAGCCTTGAGCCTGGAGTCACGGGCGTTCAGCTCAGCGGTCATCTCCTCGATCTTGTGGCGATGCTCGTCGATGGCCTTCTTGGACGCCCTCCTTCCGGTGATGTCCTTGTCTATGCCGCGATATCCCCGGAAACTTCCGTCGCGGTCCCGGATGGACACACCGTTCATCTCCAGGTGAATGATGCGACCGTCGCGGTGCCGAACCTTCTTCTCCAGGGCGCTGATCGATGCATGGTCAGATGTGGCCTGGGCGATGGTGGACGATACCCTCGCGGCATCCTCCTGTTCGACCAGGTCCTCGGGCCGGCGGCCGATGACCTCTTCCGACGTCATACCCAGCAGGTCATTCGACCTCGGGGAGCTGTAGACGTATGTGCCATCGGGGCCGATCTCCCACACCCAGTCCGAGCTCCTCTCGCACACCGCGTGGAAGCGGTCGCGGCTCTCGTCGAGAGAGGCCTCCGCCGCGGCCCTGGAACGGGCCTCGCCGTCCAGCCTTTCCGATAGGTCGCGGAGCTTACGTTCCAGGGACAACATCTCCGACTCCTTGGAAGTTGCCGCGCTGATGCTGGCCAGCATGCTTTCCAGCTCTGCCGCCGCCCCCTCGCCGACCTGTAATCTCGCGGGAGGCACGAAGAATATGTTATCATACACCCCACCCTGGCATACCAGCTTGGGATGCGTTCTGACGGCATAGATCAGCGTCTCCGGAGGCAGTTCCGCACGGTCATACTGGCATATTGTCCTGAGACGCAGGCCCAGGTCAAGGGTGCAGAGATCGGCCTCATACTCCTGCCACCGCTCCACCCCCGGAACGTCGTCCCGCGTCCACTTCATATCACTGATGACCCGCATGGCCGTGAACCCGTAGGAGATGGCGAGTTCGGCAACGTTCTTGATGACCCGGATGGTCCAGTCGGGATCGAACCGCCCCAGCTGGAAGTATACCTCCTGCTTGCTGGTTAGGATCAGGCCGCCGGTGCTGATCGCCTTTTCCACGTCGATGTGTTCCGCCTTGAGCGCCTCGACGAGCCCCTGGTCATCCTCCAGGTCGGAAATGTATAAACACAGCTCGCCCCGTTCCAGCCCGACCTTCACCAGAGGGATCGTGGAGGCAAGCCTCTCCTCGGCGCTTGAATAAATGAGTGCGATATGATCCTGCGAGATCGTCTGCTCGGACGCCGCCTCGTCGGACGGCCGGTCATTCAGTGAATCTACCATGATGTGCATCCTCCGCTCCAGCTCCATCGCTGGGCATAGTATCGAGTATTTAAACTCGAACCCCCCACCGCCTTATTGAGAGATAAAACTCTCTACTCCGATAGCACTGGTGACAAAAGCTCGGAAGTGACGAAGCCACTTCCTCCCCCTGCATGCCAACTCCTTCGGCCAGGCTCTGGGGCATCACCTCATAATATTAATGAACCCTGCGGCCGTTGCATGTAGCGATGCTCCCCGAGCTTCGCTCCTCCGCCGCCGAGATAAAGAAGAGGCTAGGCCCGACCGCCATTCCCGTAGGGGTGAAACTGGCCGCCGCCGCGAGAGAACTGAACGAGGTTCCGGAAGTGCGCATCCTGACCTCCACGACGCCATGCCATATGGTCTCGGCGGCGCGCCATGACCGTGACGACCCGGTGGTGGGGGCGTCCTCCCAGGCGACCAAGTGCGTGTGGGGGGCGGCATGCCTCGGCCTCATCAGGACGCCTCGGCGGCTGGCCAACGGCGACCTCAACCTTCCCTTCGTGAAGGACGGGGAGGCGGCGCGGAGGCTGCATCAGGGAATGTGCATGCTCGGCGACGAAGGGGCGAGGTTTGCCGGCGCCATCGTCGGTCCGCTGGAGCGCATGCCCGTTCCCCCGGACGTGGTGGTCATGTACCTGACGTCCGCTCAGGCGCTCCGGGTCATCATCGCCTTCGCATATGCCAAGGGAGAAGCGGTGATCTGCACCATGACCGGGCAGGCGTCCCTGTGCTCGGCGATCGCCAGGGCAGTAAAGGACGGCCTGGTGACCGTGGACGTGCCATGCATAGGAGACCGAGCCTACGGCATGGTGCAGGAGCACGAGCTGGTGATCGCGTTCCCGGCTCATCGACTCGGAGAACTGGTCCGCGGCCTGGAAGGGACCGAGCGCGCCGCTCCCTACCCCTACGGACCGTTCACGCGATGGGGCGCCATCCTGCCACATTCGTTCGAGCCCCGCTTCACCGAGCTGGATGGATGAGAACTGGGAAAGCCTTAATATCGCCAAAGGGATAGCAGGAGCGGTTCATATGGTACTGACCCCTGAGATGGAGAGGGTGGGCGTCACACCTGCGCTTCTCAAGACCACCAAGAAGATCACCTGCCCGCGCTGCGGGCTGGAGTTCTCTCTGTTCCAATCCCGCGCCATCGCCTGCAAGGGCTGTCGCCAGGCGTCCTTCGGCTGCCAGCTGGCCAGGTGCCTGCGGTGCGATACCGAGTTCCCACTGCAGGGCCCTCTTACCAAGGACAAGGAGAAGCAGAAGCTTCTCGCCGACTATATGAACAACATAGTTGGCAACTACAACAAGACCGTGGGAAAGAAAGGGACCCGTTGAGCGCCTCTCCGCGGCATCCCGCGGAATTTTCTTTTTTATATCGCCACGCCAGAGCGGCGCGGGCGCACCTGCCGTCGCTGATGCTGAGATGATGAAAAGGGAAAAGATTTGAGGATAGGGCAGGCGCCCTACCCCTTGGTCGCGAACTTCTCCATGATCTCGTGGCGATATAGCGTCTTGCCGTGCACGCTGTTGATGTTGAACAGGCAGAACGGGATCAACTTCCCGTCCGGGGTCACGGTATGGATGCAGCATCCCTTAAGCCGCTCGGTCTCCACGTTCCACACGTCCTGGAACGGCATCGACGAGATGGTCAGATAGTTGGTCCGCGCCCGCTGGATGAACTCGTCCCAGGAGCCTGATGCGGCTCCGCCGCTCCCCTCCATGCCCTCATCGATGTAGCGCCACAGATCGCTGATCTCCTGCCGGGTCTTGGTAGCGACGCAGCAGGTGTCCTTGGGAGGCCCCATCGCGCGGTGGGTCAGGGGGAACAGCGAACCGTCCTCCATCAGCACCGACATGGACTTGAAGTCACAGTGGACGTTGGTGCATGAAGTGGGGATGAAGTTGTCCGCCGTCAGCTCGCCCTTGGTCTGCTTTTGGATCTCCTTGAGGAGGTCCGGAAGCACCGTCCGGTTCTCGTCCTTGGGGACGATAGGGAACCGTCCGAAGTAGCTGAGCGGCTGGAAATGGATCCCCTTCACGGTGGGGATGTTCTTCTTGGCGAAGTTGATCAGGTCGCCGATCTGGTGGATGTTGATGTCCGGAGAGACGATGGTGACCAGCGTGACCCCCATGCCCACCTCGCGGCAGTTCTCGATGGCCTTCAGCTTGAAGTCCAGCATATTCCTGCCGCAGGTCTTCATGTACACATCGTCGGTGAGGCCGTCGAAAGAGAAGTATAGCGAATCGACGCCCGCCTCCTTCACCTCGCGCAGATACTCGATGTCGTTGGCGAACCGGTACCCGTTGGTGTTGACCTCGATGAACTCGATCCCCATGCTCTTGCCCATCCTGACGATCTCCGGAAGGTCGTCCCGGATGGTAGGCTCCCCACCGCTCAGCTGTACGCAGATCGGACGGCCGACATGGTCGAGGGCAGTCTGATACATCTTCCGTATCTCATCCAGAGTGGGGTTGAAATGATACCGCTCATTGGCCGAGGCAAAGCAGATGGGGCACTTCAAGTTGCAGTCGTTGGTGACCTCGAGAACGACGAGGCAGGTGTGCTGACGGTGCTCCTCGCACAGGCCGCAGTCCAGAGGGCAGACGATGTTCTCCTTCTTCACCGCCACCTTCTCAGGCTTGGATGGCACGCAGGCATAGCTGCTGAGGCCCTTGTAGTCGGCCACCCCTCTCCAGATGAGGACCTTGTAATCCCCGTGCTCGGGGCAGGTCTTCTCCAGGTATACATTATCGTTATCTGCGACCCTCCTGGCCGGGATCACCTTAAGGCACTCCGGGCACAGGCTTTCGGTTTCCCCTATAATCTCGCTCATATGATCGACCGGGACTGGCAACGACAAAGCGTTACCGATATTTATGGTTTCGAGACCGTGGCAGGCCCATGGAACAAAATAGAAAAAAGTGAAGAAAGGCCGCGGAGCGGCCGGAAGGGGTTTGTGCCGGGCTTACGCCTTCTTCTTTTCGAAGAGGCCTTCAGCGGCCGCGATGGTCATGGTGGCGAGGTACTCCTCAAGCCAGACATCGCCGCACTTCTGGCAGACGACCGCGGGGCCGGTCCTGGTCACGCCCAGGTAGGACATGTTGGCAGAACCGACGATGGCCT